>ERZ838839.66-NODE-66-length-131228-cov-10.879083_pt1 | contig 131228 bp, 107 predicted proteins | sample MGYA00519909_ERZ838839 | MGnify/ENA primary metagenome ERZ838839 (study PRJEB31850, sample SAMEA3708843) | human gut metagenome | biome: human gut; feature: human-associated habitat; material: faeces | place: China | collected 2014 ...
GGGCTTACTCGGGACTTGCACCCGTTAGACAACACTCATGCCGAGCGTACTAAAAGAAGGGTGCATCGCTTCGTGCGACGCACCCTTCGTCTAAATCTTTGTCTGACTTTGTAGTTCTTCGGATATTAGCCCAAGCTGATAGCTTCAGAAGGACAAACATCTGCACAAGTACCACACTCGGTGCACATATCCGGGTTGATAGAGTATTTGTCACCTTCAGAGATTGCTCCAACCGGACATTCGTCAATACAAGTACCGCAAGCGATACAATCGTCACTAATTACGTAAGCCATTTTCTTATCAATTTAAGTTGTTAGTACCAATTCAACGCTGCAAATATACACCTTTCTTCCATTGATTGTAATCTCTACTAGGCAAAACGGGATAATTTGTATCCGTTCTAAATAACGGCATCGGAGGACGGACGGGGAACTACTGTTCGTTATTCGTCTTTAACCGTTTGTAAGGAAAAGGATTGCAGGAAGATAGGTTTCGGGATGAACGGTACGGCGGAAGGTTGCTTCCGTCATTTCAAAAAAAGTGTTTCTAAACAAGCATCACTCCGAGCGGGAGGATTCCCGGCTATAATCCACCTCTATCCAGCCCAGGAAACGTCCGTACTTGCCCATCTGCTGCACCGGGACAGGGAGTCCGTCCAGGTTGGGATAAGTCAACGGATGTTCGAAGTAGGAATGCGAATGACCGCCCAGCACCAGATCGATATGACGGGTGGAGGCTATCAGCGTCTCGTCGCTCTCCGCTCCCTTCCAACCCAGATGAGAGAGGCAAATCACCAGGTCACAATGTTTCTTCCGCTTCAGCAGGGCAGCAACCCGGTTGGCTGCAACGACAGGGTCCTCGTAACGTACGCCACGGTAGTACTCCGAGAAGATGAGTCCTTGCGGACGCGGGCTGAGTCCGAATACGCCTATCTTCAGTCCGCCCCGATGCAGGATGACGTAGGGCTTGATGAGCCCGTCGAGCGGTGTGTCTTCGAAGTGGTAGTTGGCACAGACCACAGGAAAGTGTGCCCGGCGGACGAGACGTGCCAGGTTGTCCAACCCGAAATCGAACTCATGGTTACCCAGGGTGCAGGCATCATAGCCCATCGCATTCATCAGGTCTATCTCCACCTCTCCTTTAAACAGAGCGTAGTAAGGGGAGCCTTGCGAGAAGTCGCCCGAATCAAACAGCAGCACCCGGTCGGCGCCATGCTCTTTGCGCAACCGGTGAAGCAGGGTGGAACGACGGACGGCTCCTGCCTTGCCAGCCAATGCCGTGTCGGGATAAGCTGGTTCCACCGGGTCGATGGTGCTGTGGGTGTCGTTCGTATGATAGATGTAGAGTTTGTCTTGTGCCTGCACGGTCGGGAGGACGACACACCACCCCATCAGCAGGCAGAGCAGGAAGATGTTCAAACGGTTCATGGTGCTGTTTCTGATTGTAAGAGGATACGGCGCTGTGACGGAGCTGTCAGCGAGTCTCCGGCAGCACGGAGGGCCGAGAGATGGTCAGCGAAAAGGTCGCGCAGGTAAACACCCGACGGAAATTCCTTCTGTGTCACGGTCCCGAGGACCACCATCCTGCTGTTTCCTTCCGCCAGGTAGTCGATGGTTGCCACCCGATAGGTGCATGTGTCATCCAGCGGACTTCCGCCGACCGTTGCTGCCAACAGATGTCCCGACGCATCCGCCGTCAGTGTGCAACCCGAAACGGCAACCGACCGTTCGCGCACCGCCGCGGCAAACAACTCCCGGAGCTGGCTGCCCGACAGGGTGACTACACAGAAACGGTTGTCGAAAGGGAGTACCTCATAAAGGTGACGCAACGTGATGTCGCCGGCAGGCAATGCACTCCGGATGGCACCGATGTTGATGATGCCGACGTCCGCCTTCCTGCCACAGTGACGGACAGCCGCCTCACGCAACACATCCGCCACCAGTCGGGACAATGGACTGTCCATGCTGTCTGCCGTCAACGGTACGGCGGCACAACCTATCACCGGACTCATCACACGGTCTATGCGATTCTTATAAGTGTGGACCAACCTCTGCACCGCCGTGTCGGGAGCCGCATCAAGGGCAGCCGTCAGTTCCAACCGTCCACCCGTCAGCGAATGGATGACCGGCGGACGGGACGACGTACAGGCGGCAGACAGCAGCAAGGCGATGCTGTAAATCAGGGTCAGTCGGAGGTTCATGCTTCTCTTCATAAAAACGATTTCAGACCGCATCCGGGCGGAAAGACGTGCAAAGGTACGTAAAAAGCAAAGAATCACACTCTTTCAGGAAAATATTTGAAGGGAAGCCTTGTGAGTGTGACAAATATCGTGTACTTTTGCACCGCTTTCCGCGCAATCGCTGTCATAGGAAGAGTAACTTGATATGTTGCGTTGGTCACGATAAACAATTTAATAAAACGAACAAATGGATTTAATTAAAATTGCAGAAGAAGCATTTGCTACCGGTAAAGAGCATCCGAAATTCAAAGCTGGTGACACCGTTACCGTAGCTTATCGTATCGTCGAGGGTAACAAGGAGCGTGTACAGATGTACCGCGGTGTTGTTATCAAAATCGCAGGACACGGAAACAAAAAGCGTTTCACGGTTCGCAAAATGTCCGGCACAGTGGGTGTTGAGCGTATCTTCCCCATCGAGTCTCCGGCCATCGACAGCATCACTGTCAACAAAATCGGTAAAGTACGTCGCGCCAAATTGTACTATCTGCGTGCACTTACCGGTAAGAAAGCCAGAATCAAAGAAAAGAGAGTCAGCCTCTAATTCGTTGGCTAAACAGCATAAAAAAGGGAGTCCGAAGTTACGGATTCCCTTTTTTATTGCCTCGTCCCTATGGTATTCTCACACGAATTGGCTATCTTGCCGCCCTAAACCCAAAACAACGGTGCCTCTCACGACACCAACCCGTTGCAAACCATTCATACCGATGAAAAAAATCCTCTTTCCCATTCTCGGCCTGTTGCTCCTGTCCGTCCCCGTTTCTGCAGACGGGAACGACAACGCCACCCGTCCGTCTGTTCCGGAACGGACTTCCGTGGAACAGTATCCCCGCCACTACCGGATGCAGGTGCTGAGCAACCATGCACTCGAACGCATCATCAAGCTGGCAAAAGAAGTCTCCTTCAGCGACGACCGCCGCTGTCTGCTCGAAGCTGCCCTGATCGAACGCCACATCACCTGCGACCAGTGCATCCGTCTGATGAAAGAGCTGGCAGACTTTGACGACGAACGGCTGGACATCGTACGCCTCGTCCGCGGAAACCTTGCCGACCCGGAAAACATCATCGACATCCTGGACGAATTTTCCTTTTCCTCCAACCGCGACACAGCCCGTGAGCTGCTCCGTCCCCGCCGATGACAACCGATACCCTCAAGTCCACCCGATGTCCGTCTGTCTCTGACCTGGACAGACAGATTGCCGCCCTGCTGCAACAGGATGACGAGACGTGCCTGCGCCTTGCCTTCAGTCACTATTACCGTCCGCTCTGCCTCTATGCCACCCGTTACCTGCTGTCCCCCGACGACATCGAGGACCTCGTGCAAGGGGCTTTCATCTCGCTGTGGCGCAATCATCGCGGACGTTTCTTCACCGGTTCGGTGCGTGCCTACCTGTTCGGGGCAGTGGCAAAGGCTTCTCTGAAACGCATGGAGGAGGAGCAACGCTATTTTTTCGTCGACCTGGAGAGTGTGACCGACAGCCTCATCGACGAACTGACTGCCGAGAGTGATTCCGACCGCGAGCGTATCCTCGGGCGACTTCACCGTGCCATCGATACCCTGCCCGACCGCGCCCGTCAGGTGCTCCGGCTCATTATCTTCCAGGGACTCTCCTACCGGGAAGTCGCCCACCAACTGGACATTTCACCCCACACCGTCCGCAACCATTATGCCTATGCCCTCTCACAGCTCCGCAAGAAACTGGGAGGGAAATGGATGCTCTGGTTGCTGCTTATGGGGTGATTGCACCTGGCTTCTCAGCCCCTGAATCCGCATGCCTGCAAGAAAAACTGGCTAAAGTTCATCCGACATCCATCAACAGGGGATGCCGTTCTCAAACAAATATTCGGGAGCTATATCCGCACCATTCGCCCAAAAGATAGTCTCATCCAAGCCGAATTGGATAAACTTGGACTTGTCTTTCAACTCTTTGTATGCGGGATATTCCAAGAGCGGCGTGAGATCGACCTTACGTTTCTCGCCATTATTAAAGGTACATATCATGCTGTAGTCCCCTGTATATTCTACGTTTGTAACTTGTAGTATCATAGTCTTAAAATTTTATCGTTTAATCTTCCTGCCACAACTGGGCCCAGCAGTATTTACTTCATGACGGTCAGAAAACCGAGACACAAAAATCCAGCTTATAAATGACCAATCATGGTTCTTTGCAAAGATAACCAATTCACAACACAAGCTCTCAACTAATGGCTCTTCAAAAGTTTCCTGTCAGTCACAATGACAAACTATCACTTTGTCAAAGTGTCAAACGAATCGCCTGAGAGTGCCCTTCCTCGCAGCCAACTGCAAGTTTGTGCGCAAAACGGGCCTTCTCGGGCGATTCGCAAAATACACATTGTCAGAACCGGGGAATAATCGCCTGCATGCATACACAAACTGGGACGAAAATATCATCAGCAAGAAAGGAGAATGAGACGCATACCTGTCAATATCATAGTTCCCAATCGAACGTCTTCCGAAACAAACCAGAGGTAAAAATCACTAAATAATTGTTTTCAAACCATAAAACAAGTGTTTCACTGTTCGAAATCTTGACTTCGACGGATGAAACAATATTGTTTCACTCATCAAACAATATTGTTTGACGTACCAAACACAAGTGTTTGACTTCCCAAACAATATTGTTTCGCGGTATAATTATTCGTTTTTGACCCGGATTTGGAATAAGTATGCACGCGCCATCGCATGAATATGCCTAAAAAAACCTACCTTGCCCGATTTTTCAAAAGTACGCGTTAGCTGGAAACAGTCAAACGGGAAATTCTGTCAAGCAAAACAGAAGAATCACTTACATTCTGTTTTCAGGACCTCGTCCAGAACTTTTCGTCAGGACTTGCTTGCACATTTCCGGCGATTCGCTACCTTTGTACAGGAAGTTCACTAAAAATGAAATACTTATGACAAAAGTTATTCGAAAAATCGGATTGGTGGCACACGATGCCATGAAGAAAGACATGATTGAATGGGTGCTGTGGAACTCGGAACGCCTCATCGGACATAAATTCTACTGTACCGGTACTACGGGAACATTCATCAAGAAGGCGTTGGAGGAAAAGCATCCCGACATCGAATGGGACATCACCCTCCTGAAATCGGGACCTCTGGGAGGAGACCAGCAGATTGGTTCGCGCATCGTGGAGGGGGAGATCGACTACCTGTTCTTCTTCACCGACCCCATGACCTTGCAGCCCCACGACACCGATGTGAAGGCACTGACCCGTCTTGCCGGCGTGGAGAACATCGTGTTCTGCTGCAACCGCTCGACAGCGGACCACATCATCACCAGTCCGCTCTTCACCGACCCGACGTATGAACGCATCCATCCCGACTATACCAACTATGCCCAGCGTTTCGCCAACCGCCCCATCGTTTCGGAGGCTGTGGAACAGGTGAAAAAGCGGAAAAACAGAAAGAAGTCCGAGGACTAACGGAGGGAGAAAGCCGGACCGGAAACGAAAACATTGAAAAACGAACAAGGAGGTTTCAGCTGTCCCGAGACGACGAACGTGTCGGGATACGGCTGCAACCTCCTTGTCCGCTTGTTTACCCGTCAGCTGAGCAGCAACTTGTCGAAGCCGGTCATTTCGAACACGCCTTTCACCATCGGCTGTAGCTCACTGACTTCAAGACGTCCATTCTGAGCCAACACATATTTCTTCAGCTTCAAAAACACACGCAAGCCGGAACTGCTGATGTACTCCATGTCACGGCAGTCGAGGTACAAATCGGGATGGCTCTGTTCCCACACCGGGGACAGTGCCTGTTCCAGGTCGTTCGCCGCAACCGTGTCCAGCCGGCCTTCGATGCGGACGGTCGTTTTTGAATCGTTGGTTGTAAGAGATACTTTCATGATTTTATCGAGTTAAAAAGGGAAAACAATCGGGGTTATAAACAAGGTAGCTGCCAGGATGATGACATTCATGATGAGACCCAGCCGCATGAAGTCGGAGAAACGGTAACCGCCGGGACCGTACACCAACATGTGTGTCGGTGAACCCACGGGAGAAGCGAAGCAGCAGCTGACGGCAATGAGCAGCCCGATGCAGAATGTCATGGGGTTGACGTTCATCGTCAGTGCAGCCTGATAGGCAACCGGATAGAGGATGGCAGCCGCCGCCGTATTGCTGACCAGCTCGGACAAGATGATGGCACACAGGCAGACGCAGGTCAGGGTCAGCAGCGGACTGTTTCCCGAGAAGGACAACAGTTTGGCTGCCAGGAGTTCGGCAAGACCCACCTTCTCAATGGCAAGTCCCATGCAGACGGAACCTGCAAAAATCAGCAGGATGCCCCAGTCGATGCTTTCGCGTGCCTGCCGGATGCTGCAACAGTGGGTGATAATCATGGCAAAGGCTGCCAGGAAACAGGAGGTCATGAGAGGCAGCACATTGAATGACGACAGCAGAATCATCGCCACCATAATCAGCGAAGACACAATGGTCTTGGAACCGATGTTGGGCACTTTCTCCGAATCAAACAACTGCAGGTCCGCCTGGTAGTTGGCAGGATGCTTCAGGAACGAGGGACTGCACTCCAGCAGCAGCGTGTCTCCCTTCTCCAGCACGACCTCACGGGGACTCTGCTGGATGCGTTCTCCCTCCCGGGCAACGGCAACCAGGACCACATCATTCTTCTCTTCAAAGTCAGTGTCCTCCATCTTCTTGCCCACCAGCGGACTGGTGAAACGGACGTTCGCCATCTGCAGGCGCCGGTTGCGGTCGACTTCATCCAGAGTAAACACGTGGTGGGTGGCATTGACCAGCTGATGGGACTTCCGCAGTTCCAGAATCCGCTCGACATCACCGGAGAACACCAGACGGTCACCACCGAAGATGAACTCGTCCTTGCTCACCGGGGAGATGATTTCATGGTCAAAACGGATAATCTCAATGATGTGTCCGCCGGGGACCTTGTAAAGCCCGGCTTCCTCGACAGTCTCTCCCACATGAGGACATTCCGTCGGTACCAGCAGTTCGACCGTGTAGTCAGAGACATTCTCCAACGCATCCTCCTGCGATTTCCGTACAGGCAGCAACCGGCTCAATGCCAGTGTGGAGAGAATACCGACCACCAGGCAGAACACACCCACGACCGTCGGTGTGAACAGTCCCATTGCCTCCCCCGTATCGTCGGCATAAAAGCCGGCAATCACCAGGTTGGTGGGCGAACCGATGAGCGTGATGGTTCCTCCCATACACGAGGCATAGCTCAAGGGAATCAACAGTTTTGAAGGGGCGATGCCCAACCTTCTTGCCCACATCTTCACCGCACGCAGGAACAGGGCAACCACCGTCGTATTGCTCAACACCGTGCTCAGCATGGCCACGGGAAACATGAGGCGCAACAGTGCCTTCCCGTACGTCTTGGGCATGCCCAGGCAGTATTTGACAATCCATTGCAGGACACCGGAATAGACCAGTCCGGCAATGATGACAAACAGGGCGCCCGTCATGATGACCGACTCCGAACTGAAGCTGCTGAGCGCTTCGTCCACCGGAAGGACACCCGTAGTGACAAACACCACCATGCTGCCCATAAACACATAATCACCCGGCAGTTTTGTGAAGAGCATCAAGCCGAAGACCACCAGTATGGTCAGCAAGACAATCCACATGTCCGGATTCATTCCTAGAAAAATGATACTTTCCATCGTTTTGCTTTATTTAGTTAGAAATGTTGTTTCAGCTTGTCAGCCTGCTCTTCTTCACCAGTGTCAACCGGTTTTCACCGTCCGTCCGTTGGTAGCGGACCTCGTCCATGATGCGCCGCACCAGCAGAAGTCCCAGTCCTCCCGGCGTCCTCGCTTCTGCAGGGAGCGTCACGTCGGCTTCCGGGACCTGTGTCGGGTCAAAAGCCCGTCCGCTGTCCTGCAACTCGAAAACCAGGTTACCGTCCCGGCAGGTTGCCGTCAGACGGATAAGGCCTTCCCCGTCACCGTATGCATAACGGATGACGTTCGTGACCGCCTCCTCCACAGCCAGGAGCACCATCTCCACCTCATCGGCAGGGATACCGGCACGTTGCCCCGCCTGCTTGACGAAGTCCTCCAGACGGAGAATCTCCGTGAACCGGTTCTTCAGGACCAGTTCCGCCTTCTGCGAATCCGGGTCGTGCTTCAACCGGAGAGCCAGCACGGTCAGGTCGTCGTTCTGTTCCGCCTCACCGGCAAAGTCCTTCACGCTCCGTTCCAGTGTACGGATGATTTCCTGTGCCGGCAGTTCCTGCATGCCTTCGAGGGTCGCCAGCAGACGTTCCACGGAGTACAACTCTTCCGAGGGGTTCTCCGCCTCGGTCAGTCCGTCGGTGTAGAGCAAGAGGAGGCTGCCGTTATCCAGACGTCCGGACTCTGCCACGTAGTCGAAGTCCTTGAACACGCCTATCGGTATATTGGGCAGGCAGGACAACAGACGTGGCTTCTCCCCCGTCTGCAGGAACACCGGGGGATTGTGCCCCGCATTGCAGTAGTCCAGTTCACCGGATGCCAGGTCGAGCACTCCGACGAACAGGGTGATGAACATGTTCGACTCGTTGTTGTCCGCCACAGCACGGTTCAGGGAAGACACGATTTCGCCTGCCGTCTTCCGATGAACGGCAATCGTACGGAACAGGCTTCGGGTAACCGCCATCAGCAGTGAAGCAGGAATCCCCTTACCCGACACGTCGCCTATCACGAAGAGCAGCTTCTCCTCGTGGATAAAGAAGTCATACAGGTCGCCGCCCACCTCCTTTGCCGGCTTCAGGATGGCATAGAGGTCGATGTCCTTCCGTTCCGGGAAAGGCGGGAAAAGTTTGGGAATCATGCCCATCTGTATTTCACTGGCAATGCGCAACTCACTCTCGATGCGTTCCTTGCGGACCGTCGTCTGTTGCAGCTCCTCCATGTATTCCGCCAGCTCATGCTTCATATACTCGAACGCATCGCGCAGCTGTCCCATCTCGTCGTCATACGGGCTCGGAGGCAACGGTGTCTGGAAGTCTCCTCCCGCAATCTGCCGGGCAGCCTGTGCAAAGCGTGACAAAGGGTTCAGGATGTGACGGATAATGTGTCCGCAGACCAGTCCGAGCAATACCAGCCCCACTACGGCAATCAGCACCACGCACCACTGTATCTTGTCCAGGCTGGCAAAGATTTCCTCACGCGGACAGACCGTGGCGACCGACCATCCCGTCGTCTCAATGGGTGCATAAAACACGTAGGAGAGCGTGTCGTCGTTCTGCAACACCTCCATACCCCGTCTGCCTGCCAGCATGTCGCGCCCGATTTTCTGCGTAGTCGAATCCTTCATGGTCTTGGTAGCGGAAAAGATGGTCTCGTGCAGGATACGTTCCGGACGATGATGGACAATGTAGGTTCCCTCCCTGCCAATCATCAGATTGTAAGAACGCGGATAAGGACGAATTCCGTTCACCAGCTCGGTCAGCCATGCCAACGAGATGTCTGCCGTAAAGACGCCGTACATGCGGTGGTCGGCATCATAGAGAGGTTGGGAATAAGTCGTCATGAGCATCTCCCCTCCTCCGGTGTCGTAGTAAGGTTCGCTCCAATGCGCCTTTCCGGTCCGCAACGAAGACGGACTCTGGGGCGGCAACAACAATACCTTCACGGGCACACTCAACCCGGTCGCACAGGCACAGGGAGCCGCCTACTCGAAGGGACACACCAAGAGCCTCTATGCCGACCTCACCCTGACACAGGACCTCTCCGGGTTCGTCAAAGGGCTGGGAGCGACCCTCCGCCTGGCATACGACAACTACTCCTCCATCTGGGAAGACCACAGCCAGGCATACCAGTACGGCGGCTACGTCGTGACTTACGACGAGGTGAACGGACCGTTCTACACCCAGACCACCGGAGGTGAACCGGGCACCATGGGCAAGAGCGCCAACATCAACAGCTGGATGCGGCTCTTCAACTTCGCCGGAAGCATCGACTACAACCGCACCTTCGCCGGGAAGCACGATGTGTTCTCGCAGGCCAAGTGGGAATATGAGTTCCGCGATGCCTACGGACTGAACACGACCATCTTCCGGCAGAACCTCTCGTGGTTCACCCACTACGGCTATGCCAAGCGTTACTTCGCCGACCTCGCCCTAGTGGGCTCCGCCTCCAGCTTGCTGGCTCCGGGACACAAGTGGGCGTTCTCGCCGACGGTCTCTGCGGCATGGGTGTTGTCGGAAGAGGACTTCATGCAGCGTGCGTCCTGGGTCGACTTCCTGAAGCTGCGTGTCTCCTTCGGTGTCATCAACGCCGACTACCTGCCGAAGGACGGGAGCGACACCGTGCTCGACTACTGGGACCAGATTTACACCACGAGCGGCGTGCGCTACATGTTCAACAGCGCCTATGACTCTTCGTTCGGAACGACTGCCATCAGCCGTCTCGCCTCGGTGAACTCCACCCACGAGAAGGCATACAAATACAACCTGGGCGTAGACGCCACGTTGTGGGGCGGTCTGGACGTGACCCTGGAAGGATACTACCAGCGGAGGAAGGACATCTGGGTGTCGTCCGACGGCAAATACACCGCCGTGCTGGGCATGGGCGCCCCGTTCGAGAATGCCGGTATCGTCGACAGCTGGGGCGTGGAAGTCGGAGCGAACTACACCGCCCGGCTCGGCTCCGTCCTCGTGAATGCCGGCGGGAACTTCAACTGGAACCGCAACGAAATCAAGGAACAGCTCGAGGAGCCGCGCCAGTATCCCAACCTGGTCCAGACGGGACACAGCCTCGACCAGCTCTACGGACTGGTTGCCGACGGGCTGTTCAGGGACGCTGACGAAGTGGCACAGCGACAGCAGACGCTGCCCCAGAACTTCAGCACGCTCTACGCTGGCGACGTGAAGTATAAGGACATCAACGGCGACCACCTCATCGACAGCAACGACCGGACCGCCATCGGCTACGGCACCATCGCGCCCCGCATCTTCTACTCCTTCCACCTCGGTGCGGAATGGAAGGGATGGGGTGTCGACGCCCTGTTCCAGGGAACGGCACAGTACTCGGCACTGCTGAACACGAAGAGCCTCTTCCGTCCGCTGCTGAACACCACCACGCTCTCCAGCCACTACTATGACAACCGCTGGACACCCGAGCATCCCGATGCCCGTTATCCGCGTCTCGCCACCCAGAGCTCGAACAACAACTACCAGACGAGCACCCTGTGGCTTGCCGACCGGTCGTTCCTGAAGCTCCGCAACGTCGAGGTGTACTACCGCTTCCCCAAGAGCCTGCTCCAGAAGACACACTTCATCGGCGACGCAAAACTCTATGCCCGGGGAGTGGACCTGCTGTGCCTGGACCACATCGACGTGACGGACCCGGAAGCGTACGGTGCCACCAACCCGCTGAACAAGAGCCTGGTCGTGGGACTGCAAATCGGTTTTTAACCCTTTAAGACAAGACGAACTATGAAACTGAATACATTCCTCTGTGGCGTCCTGTGCCTGGGAGCGCTGTCTGCCTGCTCCGAAGAGATGGACTACCACGAATACAACAACTACGATGAGGACTTCGTGAAGCTGAACTTCGGCAATGTCGGCGGCCTGATAACCAACATCTACTCGGACCTGGACACCGACTTCGGCTCCTACTCCGGCGCGGTCCTCGGCGCTGCAACCGACGAAGCGGAGTACGCGTACTCCGGCGGCGCCATCGAGACGTTCTACAACGGCACCTGGAGTCCGGTCAACACGCCCGCCGGAGCATGGAGCTCCTGCTACCGCGCCATCTCCAACTGCAACCTCTATCTGGAACGGTTCACCGGACTGACCTTTCCCGAACTGGAGATGAACGCCGACTACAAACCGCAGATGTACCGCTACAACAACTACCGTTACGAGGTCCGCTGCCTGCGAGCCTACTACTACTTCCTGCTCGTGCGACAGTATGGCGACGTGCCCTTCAGCGACCATGTGCTCACTGCCGACGAGAGCAATGCCCTCCCACGCACCCCGGCACAGGACATCTTCGACTACATCATTGCCGAATGTGACGCCGTGAAGGACTCCATCATCGCCGACTACGCCAACCTGCCCGCCGACGTCGCCCTGCCTGCCGAGTCACCCGAGACGGGACGGGTCAACCGCCTGACCGTGCTCGCCCTGAAGGCGCGTGCCGCCCTCTACGCCGCCAGTCCGCTGTTCAACCCGACGGGCGACAAGGAACTGTGGCACCGCGCCGCACTTGCCAACAAGGAGCTGCTCGACGCCGCCGACGCCGCGAAGATGAAGCTCATCGACGACTATGCCAAGCTGTGGACCAAGAACAACTACAAGGACGCCACCTCGGAAATCATCTTCGGCAGAAGGGCGGACCGCGAAAGCAGCGGCATGGAGACCTCCAACTTCCCCGCCGGACTGGAGAACTGCAAGGGTGGCAACTGCCCGACGCAGAACCTCGTGGATGCCTATGAAATGGCGGACGGGAAGCCATGGGACCAGAGCGCGTTCTACGACCCCGCCAACCCCTATGCCAACCGCGACCCGCGCCTCGCCGCAACCATCGCCGTCAACGGAGAGACGGGCTGGCCCGCCTGGAACGAAGCCCCGCTGGAGACCTTCCAGGGAGGAGCCAATGGCGAGCCGGTCAACGGGGGCACCCCCACGGGCTACTACCTGAAGAAATACTGTCAGGGCGGCATCGACCCACGCTCGAACAGCACCAACAAGTCGGCATACCACACGTGGATTACCTTCCGACTGGGAGAGTTCTACCTCAACTATGCCGAGGCGGTCTTCCGCTACCTGGGCAGTGCCGACGCCACCAGTGCGGAGTTCCCCCTTTCCGCCCGGGAAGCAGCCAGCCGGACCCGTGCCCGCAAGAGCGTCAACATGCCGCCCTTCCCCACCGGCATGAGCAACGACGAGTTCTGGACGAAGTACAAGAACGAACGGATGGTCGAGCTCGCCTTCGAGGGGCACCGCTTCTGGGACGTCCGTCGCTGGAAAGAGGCTGACAAGTACTTCAGGAGCATCACCGAGATGAAGATTACCCGGCAGGCGGACGGCACATTCGCCTACACCCGCAAGGAGGTAGCCCGCCAATGGGACGACAAGATGTACTTCTTCCCCATCCCCCAGGCGGACAAGCTCAAGAACCCGAACCTCGGACAGAACCCGGGCTGGGGTGACTGACCGACGGACGTCCGACGGACGCCCTCCCGGCTCCCGGCACCGGCAGGAGACCACCCGACCGGTGTCGGACCGGAAAGCTCCGTCCGACACATCGCAAACCACACAGAACCATTAACCATACAGACTATCGCTTATGAAAACCCTTCATAAACTCTTGTGGGCTTGCTGCCTCACGGCGAGCCTCACCGCCTGCAAGGACGACACCGACACCCTCCTTCCCCCGGACGAACTGCCGCCCCTGCCGACCGACATCATCACCGGCGACCGTGCCATGTGGGTCAGCTACGACCCGACACCGGACGCGGACGCCAACGCCACCACCGGCATCCACGGTGCCCTCGTCAGCTGGCGCATGCTGCCGACTGACCCGGCAAGCACCGCCTTCGACCTCTACAAGTCCGTCAACGACGGGGCGGAAACGAAACTGAACACCGCACCCATCGCCGATGTCTCCTGCTGGCTGGACGAGACCATCGACCCCGCACAGACCACCCGCTACCGCGTCACCCTTGCCAACCAGGCGGAGACGCTATGCGCCTACACCTTCACACCGCAACGCGCCAAGATGTTCTACTACCGGATTCCCGTCGACGACTCGCGGCTGCCCGACCCCTCGCTGACCTACACCATCGACGACATCCAGCCGGCGGACCTTGACGGCGACGGCGTCATGGAGCTGGTCGTGAAGCGCGAACCCTATGACGGCGCCAACCAGGGCGGCTGGCACAACGGCACCACCCTCCTGCAGGCATACAAGATGGACGGTACCCTCCTGTGGCAGATTGACCTGGGCATCAACATCCGCTCGGGCTCCCACTACACGTCCTACATCGTCTACGACTTCAACGGCGACGGGCTGCCCGAGATTGCCTTCCGCTCGTCAGAGGGGACGACCTTTGCCGACGGGAAGACCATCACCAATGCCGACGGCCGGGTGCATGACTACCGCATCCGCGAAAGCAACGGGGCGGGCTGGGCTTCGGGCGCTTCGCTCCCGACAACCTGCGGACTCGTCTTTGACGGACCGGAGTACATCTCCGTCTGCCGGGCGTTCGACGGACGGGAGATAGCACGTACCGACAACATCGCCCGTGGCGGAAGCGGCTCGAGGAAGGACCGCGCCCAACACTGGATTGACTATTGGGGCGATGACTACGGCAACCGCATGGACCGCTTCTTCATCGGCGTCGCCTACCTCGACGGTATTCCCGACCCATCCACCGGCGTCCGCACGACCAACCCCAGCCTCATCATCTCGCGCGGCATCTACAAGAACTGGCAGGTCCGCGCCCTCGACCTGCGGGAGGACGGCCTGCAGACACGCTGGACCTTCGATACCGCCGAACACAGCGACAAGTGGCTTGCCATGAGCTCGCATGCCTTCCGCGTTGCCGACCTCGACGGGGACGGACGCGACGAGGTGCTCTACGGCTCTGCGGCCATCGACGACAACGGCAACGAGCTCTGGTGCACGGGCAACGGGCACGGCGACTGCCTGAGCGTGGGCAAATTCGTGAAGGACCGCGAGGGACTGCAAATCGTCGCTTCCTTCGAGGAACCGGGGAACTATGCGGGACAAGGGCACGGCTATGCCTGCCAGGTGATTGACGCACGCGACGGCTCGCTCATCGCCGGACACGGAGCCGGGGACCACGGGGACGTCGGGCGCAGCATCGTGGCAGACATCGACCCTGACAGCCCGAACTTCGAATACTGGTCATCCATCAACTCGGGGCTTTACAACTGCGGCGGCCCGTCGGACGCACCCGTCACAGCCGACCTGCCGAAGGGCATCGGCGGCGGAACGATGTACAACGCCGCCATCTACTGGAGCGGCGAGCTGACACGTGACCTCTGGGACCGCGGACTCATCATGAGCTACCGGGCGAACCCGCTCACGAAGCGCAACCGGCTGGTGAACTTCAGCACAGGCTACGGCAGCAACCAGGGCAACCACAGCACGAAGTACAACCCGTGCTACTACGGCGACTTCCTCGGCGACTGGCGCGAAGAGGTCATCCTGGGCTCCGAAGACAACAAGTCCATCCTGGTCTTTTCCACCAACTACCCGACACACCACCGCTTCACCCACCTCATGGAGGACCACACCTATGACCTCTCGCAGGCCATGCAGAACATGGGGTACAACCAGCAGACGAACCTGGGCTTCTACCTGGGTGCCGACATGGACAGATAAAGTTGTCATTTTGTCAAAATGTCAAATGAATCGCCCGAGAAGGGCCTTCCTTGCACCGAAATACGAATCGGTGAGCGGAAAGGGCCTTCTCGGGCGATTTGCTGAATGCAGGTTGTCACCCTATCCTGCATTTTCCTTTCTTTTCTCTCTCCGGACGCACGCTTTCTTCATCCGGACGGTATGAAATCCTCCGGACGGACGTCCGAACGAAAGTTGGGAAACACAAGCCCACTTCCGTCTGAAAATGAAAACAGGTAAAGAATACGGACAAAACAGACCCTCCTTTTCGTACGGACGTGTCCGCACGGTGATGCGGATGGGTCGGTACGGTGGTACGGACGCGTCCGTACGACGGTGAAAAGGGGTAGATACCGCGATGAAAACGGAAGCAAACGGTCGTTTTTATGTGAATAAAGTAAAAATACAGCCTCGTCCGGACGGCACTATCTTAAAATGTGTATTCAACTTCGCGCCAGAAGGGACAAAATCACCAAAGTACGCGTCAGCTGAAAACGCCCAATCGGGAAAAAGAGACAGCCAAACGGGGATTTCCGTGTCAGAACGTCAGCGTCAGCAGGAGCCCCTTTCGCCCTCCAGCAGGCGGCAGAGCCGACGGACGAAATGCGCCCAGTCGTTCTCCGTCAGGAAGTCGCGGTAGGCCTCCGTCGAGGCGGGCTCGTCGCCATGTGCCGCCAGCAGGGGGGCAAGGTCGTCGAACGAACGGAAGGTATAGACCTTCAGGCGCGGCTCGCGTGCATAGTCCTTGAACGAGCCGGTATCGGGCCCCACGACCTTCGCTCCGAACGCCAGCGAATCCATGAGGATGCCCGAGCTGAGCACCGATGCGGCGTGGTAAGGCACCAGGACGAAGCGGCTCCGGTCCAGGTACGTCCGCAGTTCCTCGAACGAGGGGGCGTGGAAGCGGCAGTCGACGTTCGGCAGACGGACCGCCTCAATCCGCCGTCGGAGCGACTCGTCCGAACAACCGCCCACGATGCACACACGGAAGGTCTGCGGACGGGCGGCAAGGTATTCCAGGAGTTCGAGCACGCCCTTGTACGCCGTGATGTGCCCCCACACGAGGTAGTCGCAGGCAGGCGGGACGTCGACAGGGACACCCAGACGGTCCTTCGTCGGGTGATGGAGGAAGTGCGCCTTTGCCGCCTGACGGGGAAAGCGTTGGCGGACCAGCTCCACACCGTCGGTGGCATGGGTGATGATGAGGTCCGCCCCGTGTGCTGCCAGCCGGGTGAGCAGTTCCTTCAGCCGACGGCGGCGCGGGTGATGGGGATGCTTGTTGTGCAGCATCCACACCACCTTCCTGCCCCGCAGCTTCAGCCACACGAACCACAGCACGGCAATGAACGTCTGGATGTATCCGTGACGGAAGTCGGGGATGCTCTCGAACCAGTTGAGGATGACGACGTCGCCCTGCCGCCCGGGCTTCAGGAGCGAGAGGAGCGGATTGCGGTGGGGCGGATTGACGACTTCCACGCCGGGCAGCGCGGAGAGTGCCTGCACCATGTCGTGGATGTAGGGGTTGGGGCGTGTGCCCGGACGGGGTTGCAGGTAGGGGAAGACGGTGACTTTCATAGGCGTGAGGCTGTGCAGTGGTAAGGGATGCCGCGGATGAGTGCGGCAACCTCTGAAAAGGAGCTGTAGTAGGAACCGATGATGCGCCGGGTGCGGCTGAGCGTGAAGAAGTCGACGGCTCCCTCCTGCATGCCTGCCAGGCTGGAGCGGTCTGCCGGACGGTCGGACGTGAGGATGCGGTCGCCGAAGTGTGCACGCAGGGCACGCTTGTCCTCCTCGGAGTCGGATGCCACGAAGAAGAGTGTGTCCGCGTGCGCCGCTACCTCGCGCTCCATCTCCTCGATAAAGAGCGACAGGGGACTGCGGGCGATGGAGGCGGCGTTGTCCGTCCGTCGGATGTGCACCCCGACGGTGTGTGGCGTGAAGTGCGCGGCGTAGGCGTCAACGAGCCGCCCGACGGTTTCATTCGGACGGAAGAGCTCGCCATAGAGGGCAGGGTCTGCCGGATAGAAGGAGTGGCAGCTGCTGATGTACGTACGGCGGTGCTGCGCCATCCATCCGCCGAAGTCGAAGGCGGGTGCGTCCGCCGTCCAGGGTCCCTGCTCATAGAGCCGTCCGTCGAACAGCAGCCGCTGGAACACGCCCGGCAGCCGTGCGTTCCGTTTGCGCGGACGGTCATAGACCAGCGCGTCCAGCGCCGATGCCTCGTGCAGGCGGATGTCCGGTGCGTCAGGCGGAAGGCAGAGGTCGTCGAAGCGGCAGTTCAGCCCCGCGTCCTTGAACCAGTAGATGTGCAGTGTCTGTCCGTAGTCCCGTGCCAGCGCCACTCCCGAAGCAATGCTCCGCAGGCGGTTGGCGAGTCCTCCGATGGGTATGAGTGTCAGCATGAGTATATCAGTTTATCTGTTTGCAGCGATGGGTGTCTGTCCGCCTTTCACTGTTCCGGCGTGGTTGACCGACGGACGGGTCAACCGCTCCGTTCACCTCCGTCCTCCGCCCTTCAGCTTCCGCAGGTAGCCGAGGGTCTCGCGGAGCATCTCGGAGCGCAGCACATGGAGCGTCCCGACATAGAGCAGGGCGACGAAGGCTATCTTGCATCCGAAGCGCAGGTAGACATTCCCGAGCGGTGCCACCACGAGGTGCACCACCCCGATGGCGGCAAGGGTCAGGGCGGCATAGGGCAGCAGGTCACGGAACAGCAGTCCCGCCAGGCTGACGGGGATGCTCCGGCGGATGAAGTAGAACCACACGAAGAACCAGGCGAAGTTGACCACGACGTAGTTGATGACCATCTGATAGATGCCCAGCGGAGCGGAGAAGTAGATGACCAGCAGCTGCACCACGTCGAGCGCGATCGTCCCGTACATGTAGACGCCGGAGTGTCCGCGGCTGAGCAGCGTGTTCGTGCAGAGGTTGTTCAGCGGCGCGATGATGCCCCAGAGGCAGAACAGCTGCATGTAGGGGACGCTCGCCGCCCACTTGTCCGTCACGGTGATGGTGGTCAGCTCCGGTGCCACGAATGCCAGTCCGAGCATGCAGGGACAGGTAACGTACGCCATGAAGCCCACGAGCTTGCGGAAGACCGCCTGTTGCCGTCCGGGCGTGTCGGCGACCTGTGCCAGGACCGACTGCGAGACGTTCGACATCATGCCCCACAGGCTGGAGTATGCCATGTAACCCCACTTACGTCCTTGCGAGTAGTAGCCCGCCTGCGCCTTGGAGTAGCGGATGCCGAGTATGAGGGTGAAGATGTTGTCGTTGACGACGTTGAACAGCCCCGTTATCAACAGCTTGCTGCTGAAGGGCAGCATGCGCCGGATGGGGGCTTTGGGGAAGCGGAACGAGGGACGCCAGGGGGAGTAGTGCCAGCGCAGGAGGACGCTCACGGCTCCCTGCACGACCATCTGGACAATGAGGCTCCAGTAGGCCATGCCACAGAGCGCCATCGTCACCGCGACGACGCACGACACGATGAACGCCGTGAGGTCGGCGCGGGTCTTCTCCTTCATCATCAGCCGCTTGATGAGGATGGCGTTGTGCACCGTCCCCGTACAGCCGAAGAGGAACCACAGGAAGAGCACCCGGGCGCCTGCCGTCAGTTCGGGCGCGCCATAGAACTCGGCAATCCACGGTGCGGCAAGGAAGAAGAGGACGTACAGCCCCGCCCCCATCGAGCAGCTGAACCAGAAGACGGAGTTATAGTCTTCGTCGGTAGCATCCTTCTTGTTGATGAGTGCCGTGGTGAAGCCGCTGTCCTGGAGCAGGTTGGCAAGGGACGTAAAGATGAGCAGCATGCTGAACAGTCCGTAGTCGTGCGACGAGAGGATGCGTGCCAGCACGATGCCGAAGAACATGCTCGCCACCTGCTGGAGCGTATTGCTGAATCCGCCCCAGAAGAGTCCTTTTGCCGTCTTGTCTTTGAGTGAGTCCATAGGCTAGCGTTTCTTCTCCCAGTACCATTGCCGCAGGGAGGAAAGCGGACGCCCCGCGAAGGTGCGTGTGAGGAATTTCGAGAAGGGGGTGCGCGGCATGACGCGGTGGGGATTACGGTCCGAGAGGCGGGAAGCCAGGAATGCCTGCCGTCCGAAGAGGGCGATGCGCTCCACATTCTCCCAGCGGATGCGCACCTGGTCGCGGCAACGGTAGAGGCAGACGTTGAACACGCACTGGTCGTGGCGGTGCTCGCGGAAGAAGGGTGCCTCGTACTTCCGCTCTTCTGCCGGCACATCGGTCACGAACTCGGGATGCTCGTCCATGAGCTGTCGCCAGTCGTCCACCAGCCGGACGCTCGCCCGGCTCTTCTTCAGCAGCAGGATACCGCCCATCACCTGGTAGTACTCGCCCCAGTGCGGTTGCTCGGTGCGTGCATAGTCCAGCAGGCTGCGGCGGCAGTAGAACTTGTTGCGGTAGCCCAGCCGGAAGGCGACGACACTCTTCGTCCGCAGGTCCCGGAAGAAGCGGTCCCATTCTGGCGACGGCTGCACGGAGCAGCCTGCATCGGCGTATACCAGGATGTCGCCCTCCTGCATCCGGCGCAGGCATGCCTGCAGAAGGCAGGGTTTCCAGTACCAGTATCCTCCCCCACGGGCATGACACATGAGCGGATGCCGCTTCACATCGTCGGGCAGGTCCGCCGGTCCGTACGTCCGGACGTCGTCGAAGATGCCGAGCGAACGGGCTTCCGCTGCGAGCCGCTGTGCGGAGCGGGTGTAGTTCTCGTCGCCGTAGGTGATGAAATACTTCATGCCGGTCACTTTGCGTTTCCGCCGTTCATGGCGGCATGCTCCTTGAGCAGTTCCTCGCGGATTTGCAGCGAGTTCCATTGCACATTGTGGGGCGTGAGGGCTGCCTTGAGGTGGACAGGTGCGATGCCTGCCGCCTTGGAACGTGAGAGGAAGTTGTAGATGTCGTCGCTGTTGAAATCGCAGAATATCATCATCTCCTCGCCGAACGCCGGTCCGGCAGGGGTGTGACGGCGCGGATAGCCGACGATGCCTGCCAGTGCGCCGATGGTTTCCAGATAGTCCGCGGGGGTAATGTCGCGGCACGAAACGGACAGGGAGGCACACACTTCGCGGATGCGCTTTCCCTTCTCATTGTTTAGGTTATAAAGCAATACTTCTTTCATAATGGTTGTGGGGAAACAAACAATTGACAAGGGACAACGGAAGGACGGTGCGCCCCCGTTGCCGATTGTCAATTGTCAGGGATTAAATCATTTCACTTCGCTGCCCGGCTTCACTTCGCGCATCGGGCCAATCACGGAGAGACTGCCGTCGAAGTTCTCGGCAGAGAGGATCATGCCCTCCGACACGATGCCTTTCAGCTTGCGCGGCGGCAGGTTGGCAATGAAGCACACCTGGCGTCCCACGAGTTCCTCGGGCTTGTAGTGCTGTGCGATACCGGAGACGATGGTGCGGTTCTCCAGTCCATCGGCAATCTTGAACTGCAGGAGCTTGTCCGCCTTGGGCACCTTGGTACACTCCAGCACCGTACCCACGCGGATGTCCAGCTTCAGGAAGTCGTCGAACTCAATGTTCGGACGGATGGGGTTCGCCTTGTAGCTGGCTTCCTCGTTTGCCTTCTTGGTCGCTTCGAGCTTTTCCACCTGTGCGGCGATGACTTCGTCGTCAATCTTCTCGAAGAGCAGTTCGGGCTTGCCCAGCTGATGGTCGGCAGGGAGCAGGTCCGTATGTCCCAGCTGGTTCCAGTCGAAGCTGTCCATGCAGAGCATCTTGCGCAGCTTCTCCGAGCTGAACGGCAGGAAGGGTTCGAAGGCGATGGCGAGGTTGGCAACCAGCTGGAGGGCGATGTTCAGAATCGTTGCCACGCGCGGCATGTCGGTCTTGGCAAGCTTCCACGGCTCGGTGTCAGCCAGGTACTTGTTCCCGATGCGTGCCAGGTTCATGGCTTCCTTCTGCGCATCGCGGAACTTGAAGACGTCGAGCAGACGTTCCACCTGTGTCTTCACGTCGGCAAACTCGCGCAAGGTCTCCTTGTCGTAGTCGGTCAGTTCGCCGCACTCGGGGACACGTCCGTCGAAATATTTCTGCGTCAGCACCAGTGCCCGGTTGACGAAGTTGCCGTAGACGGCGACCAGCTCGTTGTTGTTGCGTGCCTGGAAGTCCTTCCAGGTGAAGTCGTTGTCCTTGGTCTCGGGAGCATTGGCGGTGAGCACGTAGCGCAGCACGTCCTGCTTGCCGGGGAAGTCCACCAGGTACTCGTGGAGCCAAACCGCCCAGTTGCGCGAGGTCGAAATCTTGTCGCCTTCGAGGTTGAGGAACTCGTTGGCAGGCACGTTGTCGGGCAGGATGTAGCTTCCTTCCGCCTTCAGCATGGCGGGGAAGACGATGCAGTGAAACACGATGTTGTCCTTGCCGATGAAGTGAATCAGGCGTGTCTCGGGGTCCTTCCACCATTTCTCCCACGAGTCGGGCAGAAGCTCCTTCGTGTTGGAGATGTAGCCGATGGGCGCGTCAAACCACACATAGAGCACCTTGCCTTCGGCTCCCTCCACGGGAACAGGGATACCCCAGTCCAGGTCGCGGCTTACGGCACGCGGCTGCAGCCCCATGTCGAGCCAGCTCTTGCACTGTCCGTACACGTTCGGGCGCCATTCCTTGTGTTCTTCCAGAATCCATTGGCGGAGCCATGCCTCGTGCTTGTCGAGCGGAAGGTACCAGTGCTTCGTCTCGCGCATCACGGGCTTGCTGCCGCTGATGGCGCTCTTCGGGTTGATGAGCTCGGTAGGCGAAAGGGAGGTGCCGCACTTCTCGCACTGGTCACCGTAAGCGCCCTCGGCATGGCAGTGCGGGCACTCGCCGGTGATGTAGCGGTCGGCAAGGAAGGTCTTCGCCTCCTCGTCGTAATACTGCATGCTGGTCTTCTCGATGAATTCGCCTTTATCGTAAAGCGTACGGAAAAAGTCGGAAGCCATCTGGTGATGGGTTGCCGACGAAGTGCGCGAGTACACATCGAACGATATGCCAAATTCCTCGAACGACTTCTTGATGAGGTTGTGGTAACGGTCAACAATATCTTGTGGGGTAACGCCCTCCTTACGTGCCCGGATGGTGATGGGCACTCCATGTTCGTCAGACCCGCCGATGAAGAGTACATCTTCCTTCTTCAGGCGCAAGTAACGCACGTAGATGTCGGCAGGAACATACACACCGGCAAGGTGGCCAATGTGTACAGGACCGTTGGCGTAGGGCAACGCCGAAGTGACGGTTGTTCGTTTGAATTTCTTTTCCATGTAGTATGTTGATGTAGCTTTTATGTGATATCCTTTCGTAAGATGTTGCAAATTTAGACAAAAAGCATGATTCCCGTGTCATTGGAGGGAAAAAGAAGCCCGGCAGGCGACAGAAGGGAACAAAAATTGTCCGTCCGCCGCCCTCCGGTTGTCAATATACGTTGTATCTTTGTCCCACTGACAGAAACTTAAAGACCTATTACGTATGAAACACGTCTTACTGGGCATGATTGCCCTGATGGCAACCGCAGGGACGGTCCGGGCACAGCAACCGGCAGACTCCCTGCGCTATGAGATTGTGAACAACATGCCGCTGTTCTACCAGCAGATGAAGGAGCAGCTCACCTACCCGATGGCTTGGGGGAACGCGCCTGAAACCGATTTCGGACAGTGGCGCACGAAGGCACGCGAGACCGTGACGGAATGCCTCCGGAACCTTCCGCCTGCCCCACGGGACTATGCCGTGCAGACCGTGGCGACGGAGCAGCGCGAGGGCTATGAGGTGCGCAAAATCACATTCAACATCTCGGCATGGAGCCGTGTCCCTGCCTACCTGCTGGTGCCTGACGGTGCCGAGGGCAAGCGGCTGCCTGCCGTCGTGATGCTCCACGACCACGGTGCACACTTCACCATCGGCAAGGAGAAGATGGTGCGCCCCTTCGGCGTGAGCAAGGAGGTGCTGGCGGATGCGGACGACTGGGCGGTGCGCTGCTACGACGGACAGTATACGGCGGACTACTTTGCAGCCAACGGCTTCGTCGTCCTCTGCGTGGACGCGCTCTTCTGGGGCGAGCGGGGATGCAAGGAGGGCTTCGACTACGACCGTCAGCAGGCAGTGGCAAGCAACTTCCTGCAAATGGGAAGCTCGTGGGGTGCCTGCATCAACATGGACGATGTGCGCAGTGCCGAACTTCTGGCCTCCCTGCCTTACGTCGACCCGGACCGCATTGGCTGCCTGGGCTTCTCCATGGGGGCTTACCGCTCGTGGATGCTCGCCGCACTGACCGACGTCGTGAAGGCGTCTGCCTCCGTCTGCTGGATGAACACGACCGAGCACCTGATGACCCTCACCAACAACCAGAACAAGGGCGGCTCCGCCTACTCGATGCTCATCCCCGGACTGCGCCGCTACCTCGACTATCCGCATGTGGCATCCATCGCCTGTCCCAAGCCGACGCTCTTCTTCAACGGACGGAAGGACAAGCTCTTCCCGGTGGCTGGCGTGGAAGATGCCTACCGCACGATGCACCGCGTATGGGAGTCACAGGGTGTCCCCGAACGTCTGGTCACCAAGCTGTGGGACGGCCCGCACTTCTTCAGCCGGGACATGCAGCGCGAGACGCTGGAGTTCTTCAAGAAGTGGCTGTAAGCGAACCGATACAACAATCCCCGGACAATCACATGACGGACTGTCCGGGGATTTTTTATGACGGGACGGCTCGCGGGGAGCGCGCTTATTTCTGCAAGAGGGTCATCGTGTCGGTGGCAATCATCAGCTCTTCGTCGGTCGGGATGACAACCACTTTCACTTTCGAATCCGGGGTAGAGATGACTGCTTCCTCGCCGTGGATGGTCTTGTTCAGTTCCTTGTCGAGCTTCACACCCATGAACTCCAGACCTTCGCAGGCACGTTCGCGGCTGTCGTCCTTGTTCTCGCCGACACCACCGGTGAACACAATCACGTCAACACCGCCCAGGGCAGCTGCGTACGTACCGATGTACTTCTTGATGCGGTAGTAGTACATCGTCTGTGCCAGGTTCGCCTTCTCGTTACCAGCGTCGACAGCTGCCTGAATCTCGCGCATGTCGGACGATACGCCGGAGACACCCAGCAAACCGGACTTCTTGTTGAGCAGGTTCGACACGCCCGTTGCGTTCAGACCTTCCTTCTCCATGATGAAGGTCACGGCACCGGCATCGATGTCGCCGCTGCGCGTACCCATCATCAGTCCTTCGAGCGGTGTCAGACCCATGCTGGTGTCGATGCACTTACCGTCCTTGATAGCGGAAACGGAACCGCCGTTACCCACGTGGCAGGTGATGATGCGGGTGCCTTCGGGCTGGATGCCCAGGAACTCACACACGCGCTTCGACACGTAGCGGTGGGAAGTCCCGTGGAAGCCGTAGCGACGGATTCCGTACTTCTCATACAGCTCGTAGGGGATAGCGTACATGTAGGCGTAGTCAGGCATGGTCTGGTGGAATGCTGTGTCGAACACGCCGACCTGGGGCAGACCCGGAAGGAGGGCGGATACGGCAGCCACACCCTTCAGGTTGGCAGGGTTATGCAGCGGGGCAAGGTCGTTGCAGGCAGTGATGGCATCGAGGGCTTCCTTATTGAGGATGACCGACTCGCTGAAGCGTTCGCCACCGTGCACGATGCGGTGACCTACGGCATCAAGCTCCTTGAGCGACTTCAGGGCGCCGTATTGCTCGCTGGTCAGGGTCTGGAAGATGAACTCCACACCTACCGTATGTTCGGGGATGTCCTTGTTGAGGATGACTTTCTCGCCATTGGGGAGGGTCAGCTTCAGGAACGAGCCTTTCAGACCAATCTTCTCGATGCCGCCCTGTGCGAGAATCTCTTTGGTAGTCATGTCAAACAGCTTGTATTTGATGGACGAGCTACCGCAGTTCAATACTAATATCTTCATTGGGTTTCGGGGATTTAAGTTTGTGGGTTTATACATGCAGAAGCGGACGAGCGGATGAGTCCTCGCGGAACTCACCGGCTCACCCGCTGAACTCTTACGCCTTCTTGGCAGCGATGGCCTGGTTGGCGGTGATGGCAATCATCTTGTAGACATCGTCCACGGAGCAGCCACGTGACAGGTCGTTCACCGGACGGGCGATACCCTGGAGGATCGGACCGATGGCGTCGGCGTTGCCCAGGCGTTGAACCAGCTTGTAGGCGATGTTGCCCACTTCGAGGTTCGGGAATACGAGGACGTTTGCCTTGCCGGCAATCTCCGAACCCGGAGCCTTGCTGGCACCTACCGATGGAACGAGGGCGGCATCTGCCTGCAGTTCGCCGTCAATCTTCAACGTCGGGTCGAGCTTCTTGGCCAGACCGAGTGCCTCAACCACCTTGTCGACCACTTCGTGCTTGGCAGAACCTTTGGTCGAGAAGCTCAACATGGCAACGCGCGGGTCTTCGAAGCCTGCGACAGCCTGAGCCGTACGGGCGGTGCAGACTGCAATCTGCGACAGCTGGTCGGCATCGGGAGCCGGAGTCACGGCCACGTCGCCTACTACCAATACGCCGTTCTCGCCGTATTGGGGAGTCTTCGTGATGAGCAGCATGGCGCCGGATACGCAGGTGATGCCCGGAGCGGTCTTGATAATCTGGAGAGCCGGACGGAGCACGTTACCCGTGGTGTTGCGGGCACCGGCAAGCTGGCCGTCGGCATCGCCGGACTTGATGATGAGGCAGCCCAGGTAGAGCGGGTCAAGCACCAGCTTCCGAGCCTCCTCGATGGTCATGCCTTTCTTCTTGCGGAGTTCGCAGAGCAGTTGGGCATACTCCTCCTTCTTCGGATGGTTCTCAGGGTCGATAATCGTGGCTTTGTCGATGTTTTTCAAGCCCAGTTTGTCAGCGAGGGCCTTGATTTCGGCAGGGTTTCCCAGGATGATGAGATTGGCTACACCGTCTGCCAACGCACGGTCGGCAGCAGTCAGGGTACGTTCTTCAGTTCCTTCCGGAAGAACGATGCGTTGCGGGTTGGCTTGCGCACGCGCAACTATTTCACTAATTAAATCCATGATGGTATGTATTAAAAGTTGTTCTCTTACACATGAATGTTGTTTCGATGACGCAAAATTACTCAATTATTGCCATATCAAGATGTCAATACGCACTCATTTTTTGCCCGGCGGAAGCAAATATCTTATGTTTGATAACACTTTTTTCGCCCTTCTGCCTACCTTTGCGCATTCTGATGCTTTAAGATGAAACGACCGAATATGATTGCTTTCAACGAGATTTCCCTCTCCGACCGGGAGAGGGTGTTGCGGTACACACTGACGAGTACCCGACGGAACTGCGACCTGTCCTTCTCCAACCTCTACAGCTGGCGGTTCCTGTACCAGACCCAACTGGCTGAGAAGGACGGATTCCTGTTAATTAAATTCCGAGTCGACGGACATGTGTGCTACATGATGCCCGTGGGCGACGGCGACCTGCGGGCGGTCCTGCACGACTTGAAGGAGGATGCCGAAGCCGAGGGAGAGACCTTCCGCATGATGGGCGTATGCTCGCACATGCGTGCCGACCTGGAGGAAGCCGCACCCGACTGCTTCCGCTTCACTGCCGACCGCGACTACTATGACTACATCTACCTGCGCACCGACCTTGCCACGCTGAAGGGCAAACGCTACCAGCCCAAGCGCAACCACATCAACAAGTTCCTGCGCACCTACCCCGACTATCAGTACCTTCCGCTGGACGCCACCCTCGTGCCGGAGTGCCTGGAGCTTGCCGACCGCTGGTGCCGCCTGAACGAGACCACGGAAGAGGAGCGCCGGGAACTGGAGGACGAACACCGTTCGCTGACCGACGCCCTGAACCACTTCGACGAGCTCGGGTTGCTGGGCGGCGTGCTCCATGTCGGCGGACGCATCGTGGCGTTCACCTTCGGCGCACCCATCAACGCCAACACGTTCGATGTCTGTGTGGAGAAGGCGGACGTCGACATCGAAGGTTCGTACACCATGATCAACTACGAGTTTGCCAACCACATCCCCGAACAGTACTTCTTCATCAACCGCGAGGAGGACCTGGGGCTGGAAGGCCTGCGCAAGGCAAAGCTTTCCTACTACCCCGAGGTACTCCTGGAAAAATGGATTGCCGTATGCACGAAATGACTTCCGCTGACCTGAAAAGCTCCGTGCGCCACCTCTGGGAACTGTGCTTCCGCGACACGCCGGAGTTCATCGACCTCTACTTCCGCCTGCGCTACCGCGACGCGCTCAACGAGGCAATCCTCCGCGACGGGCAGGTGGTGTCCGCCCTCCAGCTCATCCCCTACGAGCTGCAGACGTGGGGAGCCCGCTTTCCGCTCGCCTACCTCTCGGGGGTCTGCACCCATCCGCAGGCACGGAGGCAGGGGCTCATGCGCCGTCTGCTCAAACAGACGCACCGGCGGCTGTATGCCGAGGGCTGTCCCGTCAGTTCCCTGATTCCTGCCGAGCCGTGGCTCTTCGACTGCTATGCGACGTCGGGCTATGCACCGCTGTTCGTCTATGACTGGCGCCGGCTCTCCATCGCGCCGGGGGACGACACCGTGACGGTCAGCGAATACCGGGAAGACAGTCGGGACGTGTACGCCTACTTCAGCCGGAAGATGAGCGAACGTCCGTGCTGCGTCCTACACTCCGAGGAGGACTTCGACGTGGTGCTCGCCGACCTCTACCTGAGCGAGGGCAGCCTCTGGGTAGCCCGCCGCGACGGAGCGGTGACGGGACTTGCCTTCTGTGTTCCCACCCCGGACATCTGCCGCATCGGCGAGTGCCTTGCCGACACGCCAGCCGTGGCACGGACGCTGGTCAACCGGGCTTGCGAACACACGTTCATGCAGGAGGCGGAATGCCTGCATCCCGTGGCTCCCGGCGAGGCGGGGCGTCCGCTGGGCATGCTGCGCATCGTCCGTGTGGCGGACGTCCTGGCGCTCCATGCACGGACGCACCCCGACGTGGAAGCCTGCTGGCGCATCACCGACCCGGACATCCCCGAGAACAACGTCTGCATCCGCCTCTCGCAGGGCACAGCCACTCCGGCTGCACCGGACGAGGGCATCCCCACAGGCATCGGCGAACTTGCCGCCCGGTTGTGGAGCGACGAACGCCCCTACATGAGCCTGATGCTGAACTGACACCCCACCGAACCACAGACATAGACTATCAAACCATGAGACACTTGTACAAAAGATTCCGACTGCTCCGGTCCGTCCGCACGAAGATACTGCTGGCAGGAGCTTTGCTGCTGGCTTCGTCAGCCGACGGACAAACCATCCGCTCCTTCCGTCAGGAGAACCGGAGCCTCATCTGCCACACCGACAGCGGGACGCTACGCCCTCCTGCTCGATGTCGGGCGGACGATGGCGCGACGGCATCAGCTGGAAATCGACGGGAAGGTGCTGGTGGACATACGGAACACGTGGCTGCCTCCCACCACCGCGCTGACCGTGGAACTGGATGCCGGAACGCCCGACGAGGTCATCGCCGGATACCGCACCCTGACGGGCGACGCTCCCCTGATGCCGGACTGGGCACTGGGCTACATCCACTGCCGCGAACGCTTCCATTCGCAGGAGGAGATTCTCGCGACGGCAGACCGCTTCCGCACCGGACGACTGCCCGTGTTCGTCCGTGCAGGCAGCATCCTTCCCCTGGCGGAAGGAGAGCTCCAGTCGACCGTCGAGGCACGTTGCGCGGACTGGGAGATACACATCTATGCCGGTGCGGACGGCAGCTTCACGCTCTACGAGGACGAGGGTACGAACTACCGCTACGAGCAGGGCGCCTGTGCCACCGTCCGCCTGACGTGGGATGATGCCCGGCGGACGCTGACGCTGCATCCGCGTCAGGGCAGCTTCGAAGGCATGCGGACGGAACGCCCCATCCGCCTCATCCTGCACGACAGGGGGCAACAGCCCGTCACCCGTCCGGTGACCTACGACGGACGTACCGTGATGGTGAGCTGGTAAAACAAACACGCGGACGAAAGGGACTTCCACATCCCCTTCGTCCGCGTTTCCTCTTTCACCCCTTCCTCCGGGGTTCAGCGGACGCCCCGCCTGCCGGCATCCCCCGCCTTCTCCCCTCTCCGCTCCCGGAAATGCCGTTTCTTTCGTCCCGCAATTCCTTTTGGTCCTGGATACGTCGTATCCTTTAACAATTGATTAACTTTGGTCCTAGATACGTCAATTCCTTTAACAAATAATTCCTTTTAGTCCTGGATACGCCCTATCCTTTAACAAATAATTTCTTTTGGCGCTGGATATGCCCTATCTTCCGTCAAACAATTCCTTTTGGAGCTGGATACGCCGTATCCACAAGGCGGAGGAAGGAAAAGGAAGGCATGTCGACCGACACGCCGGCACTGCGTCCGCTTACCGCTTCATGACATTCTGACGCTTCAGCGAGAAGATGGGAAGATAGAAGAAAATGCCGACGAGCGACAGGACCAGGCCACCGATGGTGCCGGCTGCCAAGGGAAACCAGAAGCCCTCCTTCTCCTCGCCCACCATGAAGGGGATAAAGCCCAGGATGGTGGAGACGACCGTCAGGAAGATGGGGACAACCTTCACGTTCCATGCCTTGGTGTAGGCACGAAGCGCATCCAGACGGGGCTGACGGCGACGGATGGCATTGTACTCGTTGAGGATGTAGATGCTGGCGTTCACCGTGATGCCGCACAGCAGGACGAACGAAGCAAAGCCGCCCTGGTCGAAGTTCAACCCGAAGAGATAGAACGTCAGGAACACGCCAATGTAGGAGACGGGAATCACGAAAATGATTGCCAGGGGCTGCTTCAGCGAGTTGAACAGAATGGCGGTGATGAAGAAGATGATGGCAACCACGATGAGCAACAGCGCGTACTGCCCCGCGTCGCCGCTGCCCCACCTCCAGTGCTCCTGCTGGATATCCATCGTATAGCCCAGCGGAAGGCGCGTCCGCATCTCCTCCACGTCCTTCTCCAACAGCCTGCGTCCCTGCTCCGACGAACCGATGTACTCGTATTGCAGGCAGAGGACGTACTGCTGGTTCTCCTTGGCTATCTTCTTCGGCGCCTGCACCTTCGTCACGGTCGCCACGTCCGAGAGCTTGTAGGAGCGTCCGCCGACGCGGAAGGGCATCCCCATCAGGCTCCACACGTCGTAGGCGCTGCTCTGGACCGAAGACAGGCGCAGGCTCTCCGCCCGTCCGTCAAAGACCACCGTGGCGGCAGGCTGGTCGTGCATGAACACGGGTTGCAGGACGGCAAAGAGTGCGCTCGCCGTCAGCCCTTCCTTCGCCATGCGCTCCTTGTCGAACTCCAGGTAGAACTCCGAGTAGTCGTCCTTCCAGTAGGAGAACTCCGAGCTGACGGTCACCTCCTTGATGCGTCGGTGCGAGAGTAGCTGGCGGGTCATCTCGTCCGCCCAATGGGACAGCTCGTCGTAGTTGTAGCCGAACATCTTCACGCGCAGGCTTCCGGCAGACTCGCGGACGTCGTTGCTGAAGCCCTGGTCCTGCAGGCCGTAGACGCTCCAGCTGCCGCCGCCCAAGGTGAGTGCCTTGCTGATGACGCTCGACTTGAGGACGTAGGGAAAGCCGCTGTGCTCGTGCTCCTTCTTGAAGAAGACCTGTATGGTGGCACGGCGGGCGTCGTAGACCGAAGTCTGGAACTGGCGTATCTCGTCAAAGCCGCTCAGGTAGGTCTCCATCTGCTTCACCAGGTTGTTCATCTGCTCCAGCGTGCTGCCGTTGGGCAGGGTGGCATTGATGGAGAGCGTCACCTCGTCTTCGCGGCTGTCCAGGTAGCTTCCGTTATAGACTTTCTCCACAAACAGACGCAGCGAGCCGCCCAGCGCCTTGTCGACCACGGGACGGATGTCCTCCCGGTAGGTGGTGCCCGCAAACATGCGGTTGTAAAGCTCCTCCCAGAAGCCTTTGGCATCCTTGATTTCTTCCGGCAGGAGGAACACCGGCAGGCCGAACCCCAGGAGCAGGAGCAGGCAGACCGCCACCCGGAAGCGGCACAGTCCGCCGATGAGCACGCGGTAGAAACGGGTGAACCGCACCGTCAGTCTCTTCATCCACAGACGCGGATGACGGGAACGGCGGCGCTCCAACCCGATTTTGTCGATGACAGGGGGCACGAAGAAGAGCGCCACCAGCAGCGAGACGGCGAGGTTGATGATGACCACGGCGGCAAAGTCCTGCAGGTTGAGCCGCACCTTCTCGTCGAGGAAGAAGATGATGACCAGCGCGCCGATGGTCGTCAGCGTGGCGGCAAGGATGGACAGGAACGCCTTCAGGTCGCGCCGTCGGGTGATGTGGTCGGTCATGACGATGGTGTTGTCGATGACCAGGTTGAGCGAGATGGTGATGCCTGCCAGCGAGTAGAGCTGTATCTCCAGCCCGAAGAGGTAATAGAAGATGAACGCCACCGCCATGTTCACCGACAGGCTGAGCACGATGAGCAGCAGGTAGCGCAGGTTGCGGGTGATGAGGGCGACGAAGAGCAGGAGGATGAGGACGGTCATGCCCGTGCGGAAGTAGATGGTGTCCAGCTCGCGGCTGATGTGCTCGGTCGCATCGTAGCTCGTGTGCACCTCATAGCCGGCGGGCATGGTGCGCTGCACCTCGTCCATCGCCTGCCGCACGTTGCGGGCGAGTTCCAGCTGGTTCGCCGTCTCCTCGGCGGTGAGGGAGAGGTAGACGGAGTTCAGCCCGTTGATGCGGAAGTAGCTGTCCGGCTCCTGCTCCTCGTGTGTCACGCGGACGAGCTTGTCCAGCCGGACGGCTTCTCCCGAGCGGCTCCGCACCCAGATGTCGGCAGGACGGAACTCCTCCTCCACCCCGTCGGTGACACGGACGAGGCGCATCCATCCCCCTTCGTCGTCGACCCGGCAGATGCCCAGAAACTCCCGGTCGTAGTGCTCCTGGATGGCTGCGCGGATATCGCTGACCGTGATGCCCGCCTGCTCCAGCCGGGTGTTGTCATAGGTCAGTCTCCACTCCATGGGCGTGGCTCCGCTCAGCTCCACCTTGTAGATGCCCTTTATCTGTGAGAGCAGCGGCTTGATGTTCTCCTCGCCGTAACGCTGGATGACGAAGGGGGCGGCGGGTGCATTGAGCGTATAGGTCAGGAAGGGGCGTGCCGAACGGTCGTCGGACTGTTGGGCGGCAATCTGCGGATAGCTCACCCCGTCGGGCAGCTGCGACCAGAGCTGGCGTATCAGCGTGGAGACCTCGAAGCGCACGACGTCCACCCCGACATGTCTGTCCAGCTCGATGGTGACCCGTCCGCTGCCGTTGTCCGAGGTGGAGGACACCTTTCTCACTCCACGGACACGCGAGAGCAGTCCCTCCAGCTTGCTGGTCACTTCCGACTCGACCACCGGCGCGGGATTGCCCGGCATCGAGAAGGAGACCGTGAGCCTGGGCAGGGTGTGCGAGGGGGAGAGCTTGACCGGCAGGAGCGGCAGGAGCGCCAGCCCGACGAGCGAGAGGCAGACGAAGGTCACGATGAGCGTGAACGAGGAGAAGCCGTGCGTATGTGTCTCTTCCTGCTTCATCGGTAGGAGCCTTTATCAAAGTCGAAACGGTCGAACAGGGCGCATCCGTGCTCGAAGTCATGGAGCGTCAGGCGACGTATCTTGTAGTAGTTCAGCCAGTAGTTCTGCAGGGCGCCGATGTAGTTCTTCCACGCCTCCTGCTGACGGTTGAGCGAGAGTGTCAGGCTGTTGATGTCCGACTTGCTGATGATGAAGCGTCGGCGTGTCTGGTCGTATGCCATCTCCGCCAAGTCGAGCGCCTCTTCGGCGCTCTGGATGAGGTCCTGCTGCACGTTGAAGTCGTTGACCGTCATCACCACGTCTTCCTCCACGCTGATTTCCTCCTGCCGGGCGGCAATCTTCACCACGTCGAGGTTGTTCTTTGCCATGTTGTACTTGCCCTTGCGCACGCCCCAGTCCACCAACGGGATGGAGATGCTGAGGGAGACGAGGTCCTGCTGGAGGGGATTGCGGTATGCCGCCCGGAAGTTGTCCGCCACCTGGTTGAAGCCGACGCTGGCATTGAAGCTGGCGTTGAAGTGGGACTCCTTCTTCGTGCGGTCGACCTCGCGCTCCGCCTCCAGGATGTTCTGCCGCTGCTCCAGGTAGACCGGGTTGTTTGCCCGGGCATGTCCCAGTGCCTCATCGGCTAGCACCGAGAGAGTCCGCGGACGCACGGGGAGATCTATCTCGATGCGGGTGTCCTTGTCGAGGTTGAGGAAGGTCGCCAGTGCCGACATGGCACGCTTGAGGGAAATCTCGGAGTTGCGCAGGGCGTTGCGGGCGTTCACCCGGTCGAGCCGCAGCGTGAGGAGGTCCGCCTGCGAGATGGCGGCAATCTGCTGACGCCGTTCCCCGATGGCGTAGAGCGTGTCCGAGCTGGCAAGGTTCTCCTTGGCAAGGTTGTACTCCGCCTGTGCCATGGCGAGCTCGAAGAAGTAGGTCACCGCCTCCTCGGACACCTGCTCGGTCTGGTAGACGAACTGCTTCTTCGCCTTCTCGAACTTCAACGGCTCGATTTTGCGGTCCCAGTGGAAGGCGTTATAGCCCAGGAGGTCCTGCTCGTAGCCGATGCGGACGGGAACGGCAGAATACTGGGTGGACTTCGTGTCGCCGAAGTTGCGCATGAAGTCGAGCTGCGTGTCCACATAGAACCGTCCGCCCAACCAGTCGAAGTTCTGTGCCAGGCTCAGTCCGCCCGTGGCGCTGAACATCTGCTGTTCGCGGTAGACGTCCATGTCCATCTCCGAGTCGTAGCGTTGGGTGATGTAGCGGTAGTAACGCGCCGGCGTCAGGTTCATCGTCAGGCTGGGCAGACGCTCCGCCTTGTACGTCCGGTACTCCCAGTAGCCCGAGAGGTACATGTTCTGGTTGCGGAACGCCGAGAGCGAACTGTCATTCGCCATCTCGATGGTCCGTCCGAGGGTCAGCCTCAACGTACGCTGTGCATGTGTTCCGGCGGCAAGGCACAGCAGCAGGCACACGAGTATCTCAATTCTTCGCATTCTCATAGTTTCTTCTGTAAACATACCAATATATCAAGGGGACAATAAACAAGCTGATGACGACGCCCACCGCCATCGCACCAATCATGGCTATCGACAAGGGCTTCTGCAACTCCGAACCGATGTCGGACGTGAAGAGCAGCGGCACCATGGCGAAGATGGTCGTCAGCGTGGTCATGATGATGGCACGCAGACGCCGGACACCCGCGGTGTGGATGGCGTCGAAGAGCGGCATCCCCTGCTTGCGCAGCTCGTTGATGCTGTCAATCTTCAGGATGGAGTCGTTGATGACGATACCGCAGGACACGATGATGCCGATGGCGGACATGAGGTTGAGCGTATGGCCGCACAGCCACAGGCAGAGCAGGGCGAACGCGGTGTCCATGGGCACCTCGGACAGGACAATCAGCGGCTGGAGGAAGCTCTCGAACTGGGCACAGAGGATGAAGTACATCATCAGGATGGAGATGAGCAGGATGACCATCAGCTCGCCCATCATCCGGCGGTTGGAGAAGAAGCTGCCTCCGAAGTCGACGTCCCAGCCGCCTGCCTCCGTCACCACGTCCCTGACCTCCTCCATCAGGCGGGGCGCATCGTCCACGCCGTAGAAGTTCAGGGGGATGTACTCGCCGTTGCGTCCGGCGGTGATGCTTTTCAGGTCCTCACCCGGCACGACCGTCACCAGTTCGCGCAGGGGGACATACTGTTTCTCCTCTCCTGCCGGAGGCGTGTTCTCCACAAGCGTCTCCGCCAGCACCCCGCTCACGGTCTTCTCGTTGCCGGCAATCACGATGGGGAGATACTGCTGATAGGAGTGCAGCGTCGAGGTGCGGTTCTCCTTGAAGACCGTGCGCAGGGTGCGCACCACCTCGTTGTAGTCGACATGATAGACCAGCAGCTTGCTCCGGTCGATGACCAGGTTGAGCTGGCTGCGGAAGGCGACGCCCTCGGGTTGTATGCCCGTCGCGCCGGCAATCCGTTGCTCCAGTTCCTTCAGTGCAGCGGGGTCGGGCGCCGTGCCTTTGTCCGCGGCATGCAGGCGTGCCACCACGTCGGGCTCTCCGGTGACGAAGAGCTTCTCAAAGACGGTCATGGGCGGGGCGAATGTCACGACTGCATCCGGGTAGCTGCGGCGGAAGAAGTCCTTCACCTGTGCTTCGACTTTCCCCACATCGCCGGGGGAGGCGGTCTTGAAGTACAGTTCCGCCTCGTCGGCAGCCAGCTCCTCGTCCGCATTGAGCACATAATCCTGTATGCCGACGTATGCCGTGTGCTCGACGACGAGGCTGTCCACCTCGCGCATCAGGGCGTTCACGCGCCGTTCGTTCTCCTCCACGTGGATGTTCTCGTTCCAGCCGACCTTGACAATCAGTTCGCTCTGCGTGATTTCCGGCATGCGCTCCTTGTCCAGCACCCGGAACATGACCACACACAGGGGCAGGGTGAGCAGCCCCAGCAGCAGGCTGAGCCGCTTGTGGGCGAACGTCCAACGGATGCCGGCATCATAGAACCGTTCCAGCCAGTCATTCTTCAGCACCTCCCTGAAGTTGCGCGTCAGCCAGTTGTGCTTCCGCAGGGCAATGCGGTAGAACAGCAGGTAGAGCACCGGCAGCAGCATGATGCCCGTGAAGTAGGACACCAGCAGTCCGGACGTGATGGAGAAAGCCTGGTCCATGAAGATGGCTCCCGCAATGCCGCTCATGAACACCAGCGGAACGAACACCGCAATGGTCGTGAGCGACGAGCTCAGCATGGGCGTAATCATCTCGGTCGTGCCTGCCACGGCTGCCCGGCGGAGCGAATAGCCCCGTTCCCGGTACTGCGACACGTTCTCGGTGACGATGATGGCATTGTCGATCATCATACCCACGGCGAGAATCAGTCCGGAGAGGGAGATGATGTTCAGTGACACCCGGCAAATGTAAAAGAAGAAGAAGGTGATGACCACCGACGTCACCATGCTGATGCCGATGACCAGGGGAGAGCGCACGTCCCCGATGAAGAGGATGGCGACCACGAATATCAGCAGGAAGCCCAGCGTGAAGTTCTGCTGCAGGTTGGAGATGGTGTAGTCGAGCAGCTCCGTCTGGTTACGGCTCACCGAAAACTCGATGGAGGGATAGAGGCGGGAGAAATAGTCGGTCGTGCGCTTCAGCTCCGCCTTGAGGTTGTCCATGTTCTCCTCCGACTGCTTGATGATGGCGAGGGTCACGGCACGCTTGCCGTCTGCCAGCGAACGTCCCAGCTCCTTCTGCGACACCACCTGCACGCGGCAGATATCCTTCAGTTGCAGGATGCGTCCGTCCACGTTCAGGTAAATCCGCTCCACGTCCTCGGGGGTACGCAGGAGCGAGGCGATGCGGATGTTGTACTCATAGTATCCGTCGCGCACGAGCATGCTGCCCGGCTCCACGTTGTTGGCAGCCAAGGCATTTTCCAGGTCGGCAATGGTCAGTCCCAGGCTTTCCATCTTCGCCCGGTCGGGCACGAGGCGGAGCATCCTTCCCGGTATGCCGGTGACGTCCGCCATTGCCACCTGTGGCAGCTGTTCGATGCGCCGGCGCACGACGTTGTCCGCCAGTTCGCAAAGTTGCAGGAATGCCTGTTCGTCGACGGGTGCATAGGGTTGCCCGTCCTTCAGCGTCATGTTGAGGTAGAAGACGGGGATGTCCGTGGCGCTTGCCTTGATGGCTTTCGGACGGGTGGCATCGCGGGGCAGGCTGTTCATGGCGGCGTCGATTTTCTCATTCACCTCGATGAACGCCAGGTCGGTATCCGTCCCGAAATCGAACGACAGACGGATGATGCCGGAGCCGTCGCGTGTCTCGCTGCGCATCTCGTCCAGCCCCGAGACCTGGAGCAAGGAACGGCGGACGGGAGCGACCAGCGTGTTCTCCAGTTCGCGTGCCGACATGTTGTCGCCCGTCACCTGGATGGTAATCTGGGGGATGTCGATGTCGGGCAGCAACGACACGGGCAGGGCGAAGTAGGTCACCAGTCCGATGATGAAGCTGGCGGTGAACGCCATCAGTACGGCAATGGGACGCCGGATGAGAAACTTGACCATGACCGCACTCCTATTTCTTCTGTCCGACGACTCTGACAGGTGTCTCGTGCGCCAGGTTCACGTTGCCCGTCACGATGACCTGCGCCCCTTCCTCCAGACCGTCTCCCGTGACGGTGTATTCGGTCATGTTCTCCAGTCCGGTCTGCACGTAGTTCCACTGGGCTTTTCCCTCCCGGAGAGTGAAGACCACCTGTCTGCCCGAGCGGAGCACCACCGCCGTCTTTGGCACCACGAGCTGTCCCGGCACCCGGCGTTTCACTGTGACGCGGACGTTCATGCCGTCGAAGAGCTGGCTGCCTCCGTCGACCTGCGCCTTCACACGCACCATGCCGTTTTCGTCGACCAACGGGTTGATTTCCGTCACCCGCCCCTTCCGTGCAGCGACTGTCGCCGCATAAGGAGAGACATCCACCTCGTCGCCCCGTCTGATGAGCGGAAGCTCGCTCTCCAGTACGGAGAACTCCACCTCCATGCCCGCCGTGGCAATGATGCGGCAGAATGGCTCCGCCCCGTCAGGACGGTTGTACTGCTTGCCGAAGAGGTTTGCCACCACGCCGTCAAAGGGAGCAGTCAGCACAGCCTGCTGCAACTCATACCGTGCCAGCTCGTAGTTCGCCCGGCTCTGTTCGTAGCCGCTCCGCACACGCGCAAGCTTCATGACATTCTCCGGCACCGACTCCGGACGGTCGGGCGCATAGCCTTGCCCGATGAGGACGTCCTGCATCTCCAGGTCTGCCTGGTCGAGCGAGGTCTTCGCCTGCTCCAGCTTGTTCTGCAGCGTGAAGAGGCTCAGTTCGGCGAGCTTCTGCCCTTTCTTCACACGGTCACCGTTTTTCACATAGACCCGTGCGACGGGTTCCGAGGTCAGGCGGAAGTTCAAGTCGGCATACGCCCGCGCCTCCACCTTGCCGTTGCTCACCAGTTCGTGGTTGAAGTCTCCCTTCTTGAGGGTCATCACCGACACTTCGTTCACCTCGGCAGGCAGGACGGTCTCGACACCTTCCTTCTCCGCCGACGGACGGTCCTCCCGTCCGCAGGCAGTCAGGAGCACCGCTGCCATCATCACTCCGAGTGAACTGTATACGATTCCATTCATAAGGTTATTGTTTCAAGGTTAATGAATCTCCACCCTCTCCCGGTCCGGCAGGGACTAACGTGACACTCTCAATCATGTACGGGATGTCACGTCGTATGGAGTCCCGGTCCACCGGAGTCAAGGCAGATGTCTGTATCTCTTTCAGGATGTCTCTTACCTCTTCCCGCATCTGTGCGATGGCAGGTGAAAAGACTTTGGGTTCTCTTTCAAGCACCATCCGCGCTGCCTCCTGCAAGCGGTCCGGCTGGTAGAAATAAGGGTCAGCATAAAGTTTCGTCAGCAGATAGTAAGGATAAGTAAGCGACGGAACCCTGTGGGCGGCACGTTGCAAATAGGCTTCCGCCATAAACGGATAACCTGCCTTCCACGCGCTCTGTGCCAGCAGATTCAGTATCATCGGGTCTCCGCTAAGGCACAGAGCCTTGTCCAGTTCCCATTTGGCAGGGAGGTATTCACCGCTCTTGTAGCAGGCACGTCCCAACTCGAAATGATAGTCGGCACATGCATCCATCCCTTTCACCTTCCGATAAGCCTCCATGGCTTCCCGATAGGCACCGACGCGATAATATTGCCGCGCCTTGGTCCACCGCAACGTCTCCTCATGAGTGATGCCGTGTAACGAATAGTAAACTGACGAAGTAAACAGGATATACATCAGAAAAGGAACAGCCACTGTCGGCCAACTTCTTCCGGCACACCTTCCGACCTTCGGACCAGCCCAAGCCAAGAAGGAAGCCACAACCAGCAGAAAGAAGGTACAGACAAATGCCGGCAACTGCAATGGATAAGAAAAAAAGGCGAATACACCGAGTGACAGTAAGGCGGCACCCAGACCGACTTCGCCACTCAGGGTTGCACCTCTGAAAGCCAGGATACCAATCAGCAGCAACAGCACCGGACACCAGACGCCCTCCATCAGGGCAAACTGGATGTAGTCGTTGAATGCAAACTCGGGAGAGGCTGCCACACGAGCCTCCGCGTCCGTATAGTCTCCGGCTGTGAAATACCGTTCCTGCGCATTCCCGTACACAGCCGAAAAGGTAGAACCTGCATCCAGCTCTGCGCCTCCGGGGTGTGCCACAACCTCTTTCATTGCCACTTTCCAAATGAGCAGCCTTCCGTCAGCCGAATCCTTTTTCAGCAGGTAAATTCCGACGGCTGCCAGACAAAGCAACAGGCACAAAACGCCGACGAACATCCGGCGATGCTCCCGGCAGAAAACGAAAAACGCCGTATGCCGTTTTCCCTCCGTACACCGGAACATGACAAAGGCAAGTGATATACCTGCCGCCAGCCACGATGCACGGCTCATACCGCCCGGGAGGACACAGAGAATCAGCAAAGCCACACTCCCTGCCGCCCAACGAGCCGGAGACTGTTTCTGCCCAAGCCTCAACACCTCAAACACTGCCACGGGAAGCACCAGCGCCAGATAACCGCCATAAGGACCGGGATTGAAAAATGAACCCGTCATGGGGAACAACGCATGCCGGGAGGGACAGAGACCGAAAAGCTGGCAAAGCCCCCAAAAGGCTTCTACACCTCCCAAGGCTATCAACGTCCCTGCCACTATCCGGGGAAACAGCCGGAGCCACTGCGGGCGCACAATCCCCACCAATAAAAGCCATGCCGCACTTACCCAACAGGCATGATACAGCCATTCGCGTTGCCATCCCAGCCAATCGGCAGACAGACGGCTGTCGTAAACAAAGACGACACCGAGCACCCCCATCAGAGGGAGCAACGCCACATAGGGCATACATGTTTTCACGGCTTGTTTCATTCTTCACTTGTAAAAGTTAGTCTATAAACCGGATTAAGACAAAATGCCGTGAACATCCTTGCCGGAATATTCCCCGAAGCATCTTGTCCGGTCTCGTCCGGCAGACGGTTCAGCACTCCAAAGGTACAGGATATGTCGCAAACAAGACTACTTCCCGGCACAAATATTGACCTCAATTTTTTTATTGAGGCTTCAAACCGTCGGCATCCGAGCTTTAGAAAGTAATGTGTAACAAGAACAAATACTTTTATTACATACATTTTTATGTTTTCAACAGATATTGCCTATCTTTCGCACGAAAACAAAATAATCTATAAACGATACCCTATTTCTATGAAACATTCTGTTCTGATAGGCTTATGCCTACTACTTTTATTGGTTACCGGATGTAACAAAAAAGAAAACACGATTACCGAATTCACACAGCTACCAGTGTATCAACTTACGGGACATACAGTATCACTAGACTCGATATTCCTGCGCTATGCCTATCGCATCCGTGTCAATGACAGCATTGCCGTCTTGCTCGACCTGCACGCTCCCCAATATTATTGCCATGCCTTCACCTATCCAGACTTTGAATACATTGCTTCCTTTGCCCCTCTTGGAGAAGGACCTGAAGAAATAGTAAGCGGCAGCGAAATCCGCTTCCTTAAAAACGGACATTTCGGTGTATTGGATTCTAACGGACGAAAACTAATTGTCTACACAAATTTAGGGAGAGGACTGACTCCATGTCCGGAACAAATCATACGCATGGATGAAAGCCTAATGATGCCATTGGACTTTATTCCTTTAACCGACAGCACATTCCTTATTCCAAACTATTTGGGTCAATCACGTTTCTGCATAGCAGATACTTGCGGGAGACTAATCAAAAGACAAGCTTCCATACCAATAGCAGACACAACACTGCTTAAAACATCGGCTCCGGCAGTAGCACAAGCATGGCGTTCCTTTCTCGCCATAACGCCCGACAAAAAAACGCTCGTTACAGTTACTCAGCTTGGAGATGTATTGGATGGCTATGCCACAAATAACCTCTCTGTTACTGCATTCCATCACTTGGGAAGTGTCGGAGAGCCGATGTTCCGTGTTTCAACTGAAGGATACGGTATTCCTACGGGATTCATGGGATATCTCGACGTACAAACAAGCGACAGTTGTATATATGCCCTTTACGACGGCACCAGTTTTGCTGATCTTATGAAGCAGAACCCGAGCAGTCTTAAACAAGGAGGCACAACCCTACATGTCTTCGACCGTACCACCGGGCAACCTCTATACAGCTATATGCTTGATCGACGCATATCCTGTATCCATATTGACTTTAAGCGCTATATTCTGTGGGCAACTGACGTGAATAAAGATGAGCAACTCGTCAGATTTGAATTACCAGAAATTCAGTCTGCCTTAAATTCTTCCTTTTCGAGAACCCAAGCAACACTATCCAAATGATAGCAAAACCTATAATTTCCCGACATTATTTCCCCAATCACGACTTTCAGCTAACTCATACTTTTCAAAAATCCGATAATCTGGAGATGAAACGTGAATGAGTGCAAACAAAACATACGGAAAAAGCCTTTGATTTTAGAAAACTATACATTTCATTTCCGAAAAACAGGCAAAACGTGCCCGGAACAATAGTGTTTCGCGAGCCAAACAATATAGTTTGAGGCGTCAAACAATATAGTTTCACCTTCCAAACAATATTGTTTCGTGCCCGGAAGTCAAATGTTTGGAAAATGGAAGTAATAAATCCGGAGTTTCACTCTCCAGAAGGAGTATCGTGTCAACAAATCAGAAGGTAATAAAAAGAGGGGTAAAACAGAGTCATGAACGCTAAAAGGACGTAGCCATCCCATTTTTACCCACTGCAACGCAACAAGAAAAAGTCGTTGGGCAACAATGTGTATTTTGCGAATCGCCTGAGAAGGGCCTCCGAATCCATCAAACTGCATTTTGGTACGAGGAAGAGCACTGTGGAGAGGCTCATTTGACATTTTGACAGAATGAACGCCCCAATGCCTGTATCCTCCTAAAAGGTTTACATTTCAACTGATATTTTCCTTGCCCGACTGTATCCAATTGATAACGGGGAAAGTCTGCCAAGTTTTTCCGAAGGGTATAAAGATGGGTATCTATATTCTTGTCAGCAGTCATGCTGTCAGGCCAAAATGCCTGCTTCAACTCCTCACGAGTAACCACATAGTCCTTGTTCTTCAAAATGAGCTTCAGAATCTGACGGTCCAATTTAGCCATTGCACAATACTTCCCATCAATCCATACCAGTTTATCGTCCTTATCAAAAACTATATGAATCCGATAACACCGTATCACATAGCCTGTCAGAAGCATCAATGGCAACAGGAAATCCAAGACTACAAATCCAACCATCCCCAAAGAATGCATGTTCATAAAAACAGTCAGCCCATCATAATCCACCCAGCCCTGAACACTGGCCGTGTTGGCAAAATCAAGAGACCTCATTGGAGTCAGACAGGATGCATACCGAGGAGAAATCGTATCATTCAAACTATATTGGGCGATGCCGTTATGCCGATAGATAATGCCACATGAGTAGTCCCCACCTACATTTTCCATCAGCTTTTCCTTAAATATCCCAGCCATAACACTGGGATTGACGGGGCATTGAGTTGCCATCATAAACTGATCGGCATATTGCCTTGCTTGCGGAACATAAATACTGTCCTGATAGACCACATGATAGAGTTCCTTTTCCGTATAGACCCATTGTTCCTTTATCTTCTGATAGATTTTCCTTTTGTTCCCTTCCGTGTGTCGGTAAATTCCACCGATACGATTTTCATAATCCTGATTGATAGTCTCCTGCAAGACCCGGTATGTTTTTGAATACAGGGCTGTACGCTCTACGGAATAAATTTTAAGTCCTCCAACCACTCCCGTCAATACTAGAATACATAAAATATAGTTGGTACAAAATTTCTTTAATGCTTTTAATCGCTTCATCCAATTATTATCTTACAAATCGTTTCGCGCCAAATATAATTAATATTTTCCAATAAACCGTTCATACACGTTTCATTTCTTTTCACTCACGTTACATTTCTAATTATTAAAGTATAAATCAAACCTCAAAGAAAGATTTGAGATAGAAAATACCCTGAATGTTATCTTTTTATCCGTAAGTCTTATACATTTGCTACAAACCAAATTCTACGCATATGAAAACCATTTACGCTAAAACATTATTACTTATACTGCTAGGCAGTACATGCATTTTGGGACTAAACAAACGCAACACCCCTGTCAATGGGTTGCTGCTGGAAAATGTGATGCGTTCACAGTTGCACTGAAAGGATAAATGTGCAGGAAAGAAAAAAATCTCTAACGAATAAATTAATGTATCATGAAAAAGAACATCGTTAAATATGTTTTAGCTGTAGCTGTTGTAGCTGTAGCCGGAATGGGAGTATACCAAGCTCAAAATAAAGGAATTGAATTATCAGGAGTTTCATTGGCTAATGTTGAGGCATTGGCTAGTGGGGAAGGCGATTATTCTCAAAAAATATGGGAACGTTTTTACCGTCCAGATTGTACAGGCTATAATTGTACAAAGACAGGCAATGAAACTTGCTAGTAGTAAAAATAAGTTCTAGTGACGATAAATATTAATGATTTTAAGATTTCATTTTGTCTTTATCCAAATTGAAGTAATTTAAGTATTAAAATAGGGTCTAAGAGTGTTTCTGTTATAGATAGCTCCTATTCCTTATTCTATATGGATTTAAACTTGTAATATGATAGGTATGCATAAACTATTCGTTATATTTACTACAACTTTATTGATTCTATTTGTCGGTTGTACCTCCCGGAAAGGTGAAAGCCAGCCGGTAGCGGAGCTTGTAGATTTCGGTAATGTGCAAACTTACAAAAGTTCGGATCTGATAAGGATTGAACGCTTTCTTCCTTTGGAGACATCCGATAGCTCGTTGTTTGGAAGCATAGATCAGCTTGAGGTGTGGAAAGACAGGATTTATCTGCTCGATACGTATAAAACCAATGCGGTGCTGGTATTTTCGGCAACGGACGGAAAGTTTATTCATAAGATAGAGGGAACGGGGAACGGACCGGGAGAATTCCTCAGTCCGCATTCGTTTTGGATTGACCGCTCCGACAGCTCACTGTATGTGATGGACCGTATGATGTCGAAACTGTTGAAGTATGATCTGGCAACCTTTGAATATGAAGAAGATATTAAACTTCCTGGCCAGGCTCCCTTAGCTTTCTGCGTTCCTGCGGAGGGCGATTATCTATATTATTTCCCTTTACGGCAGAATGATCCTTTCAGCGGAAAGCAATATGTAGAGGCAGATAAGGAGGGTAATGTGTTGTCCACTGCATATGATGCACCGGCTTCCGGCAGGATATTGCATGGGCATACGGCTCCGTTTTATGGTTATGAAGGAAAGATACGTGTTTACCCCTATTTTTCGAACCGGATTTATGAATGGACGAATGACTCATTGAAGGTATGCCTGGAGATGAAGTGGGGAGATCGAACCTTCCCCGAAGCTGCTGTCTTTGAAAAAGCGGAAGATTCAGGAGATGTAATGCGTGAGATCTTGTCGGACGATTATATCCGTTTTCTGTATGTATATGAAAACCGGACTGCCTTAGCCGTGAAGTATTATGTTCAAAAAGACTTGTATCTGTCGGTTTATAACAAGTCTTCGGGGCGGGTTGCCAACGTGAAAGCCGCTGATGTGCAAGATGATTTGGGGTTGGGCGGTTTGTTTCCAATGCCAGTCGGCACGGATGGGGATTTGCTGGTAGGCAGCCTTTCGTTGCTTGATATGGAAGAGGAGATTATCTCTCCTGCATTGAAGGCGTGTTTGAAGCAGGCGGATAAAGAAGGAAATCCGGTGTTGGTATTTTATGATTTAAAATAAAAGGTTGATTCATAATTTTTCAAGTTTGAAATTGCTTTATCCGTCTTGATGCCAGACTGCGTTTTCTGTGTGATGAGAACTGCTCATTGAGAGACTGTAGTATACTAAATAAGTCGAGACTATTTATTTAGCAATACTTCGGTAAATTTTTAACGAACTATTATAAACTACAATCTAAGGTTCACCAATTGGAACATGATTGCAAAGAGAATAAAACAAGTGTCTGAGGAGCTACTCAACCATGTGGGCAATAAACTTACTCACATGGCTGTGGAAGCTCCGATAGTAAAGCATATAAAGGATACGAACGATGAGAAAAACGATATTTACCATTCAGGAAAATCGCAGAAGAAAAATATGCTTAAGCTTCCACGATTGCAGAAAGAAAATACCACGTCGCTATGGAACGAGTGCGCAAGCTAACTAAACCAATATCCTCATCCACTCATGAAACACTGTTTTTTTATCCTATTGCTCTTTATAATTGCTTGTAAATCGGAGACCGAACAACAACTTGAATTTGCTTTACAAGCAGCCGAAGAGAATCGCACGGAATTGGAAAAGGTACTGAAGCATTATGCCAACGATTCCCTAAAGCTGAAAGCAGCCAAGTTCCTCATCTGCAATATGCCCGGACATGTATCATATGTCGGTCAAGAGATTGAGTGCTATTATCAGGAAGCCAAACCTATCTTACTTTCCGACAGTCTTCCGGCAACCAAAGTCAGAATGCTGGAAGAACTGTATCGGAAATATCCTCCCGGCATCATTAAAAAAGAGCAAGACGTAAAAATCATCACTGCTGACTACTTGATACATAACATAGACAGGGCATTTGATGACTGGCAGCATGGGGTATATGCCCAACAAATCTCTTTTGAAGAATTTTGCGAATACTTGTTGCCTTATAAATGCATCGATTATCAAGCATTGGACAATTGGCGGGACACCCTGCGCCCTATAGCAGAAGGGGCCTATGAAGACTTTGTATACAACAGAGTGTATCGGCATTCTGCTTATTGGGCAGCCGGTGCCATCAATGATAGTTTGGACAGGCTACACCGTGGTCATCTGGGAGATGCCATGCGCAGTCATTCACTATTCCGGGTTCCTTTCTGGACTAAAATACCTTCCGGAGAATGTGATATCTATTCATTAGTCACAGTCAGTATCTTACGAAGTAAAGGTATTCCTGCTGTCAATGATTTTATTCTACAATGGGCAACCAAAACCAACAACCATTCATGGGTCACTTTACTGACCGACACACAACGCCCGGGATACTTGGAAGGGTGTGAAGGAAAGGTCTTAGGCTTCATGAGACCTGGAGAATGTAAAGGCAAAGTCTACCGTCGCACGTATGCGCCTGATAAAGGTCTGATACGGTTGAATACGGAAGCTGTGCATGTGCCACCGACACTCAGGACTATTTTCATGAAGGATGTGACAGCTGAGTATGTCCGTCCGGTAAATGTCACCGTAAAGCCATTGCCCGAATTACGACAGAACCACGAAAAATATGCCTATCTGGCAGTCTACGGGAACTACAACTGGGTACCTGTCTGCTATGCCCGGACAGAAGATGAACAGGTCTGCTTCAAAGACATGGAACGTGGCGCTGTTTACCTGCCTACCTATTATACTGAAAAAGGACTACAGCCTGCAAACTATCCATTCCTACTTACACAACAGGAAAAAATCAAGTATCTGAAACCTGATAAACAGCACACCCGAAGCATGACACTGCATCGAAAGTTTCCCCTGACCACTAAAGCATTTAACACAGGAAGGTGTATAAAAGGAAGTCTGATACAAGCCGCAAACCATGCCGATTTCAGTGATGCTGTCACTCTGCACCGTTTCGACAAATTTACAGTAGCAGGCTATGTGGATACCAATGATTCTATCGGCTATCGCTACTGGAGATACTTTTGTCCCAATCCTTGCTATTGCTACCTTGCAGAACTTGCTTTTTTTGATAATCAAGGGAACAAAATGACAGGTAGCATCATCGGGACGGGGCAACGTCAAAAAGAGGATGTACGATATAGCCGTGAAGCAGCGTTTGACGATGACCCGTTCACCTATTACATATCAAATCTCCAGTCGGGTGGCTGGATCGGTATGGACTTTGGCAAACCGGTCAGGATAAATAAGGTTGGCTATCTTGCCAGAGGAGATGACAACAATATCCGTGTCGGAGACGAATACGAACTCTATTATTGGGATGTAAACGGATGGGTATCTTTAGGGAAACAACGAGCCACTATCATGAGCTTGACTTTTAATAATGTTCCCAATAATGCCTTACTGATATTGAGGGACCATACGAGAGGAAAAGAAGAACGTATCTTCCTGTATGAAGACAATGAACAAATCTGGTACTGACAATGAGAAAATGGATCCAACATACCTTACGATTACTCGACCGGACTGTTTCTGTAGGACTCTGGTTGGTCGGAGGATGGATTTTTACAATCGTATTCTTGTTTGCAAGCTACAACATTCCGTCAAGTTCCATGAAACCCACATTGTTGCCGGGAGACTATATTTTGGTAGATAAGACTTATTTAGGAGCACGCATCTTCAATCTACAGGCATCCATTGAGCACAAACCTTTCAAAATCTATCGCGTATGGGGACGGAATCAACTGAAAGCAGGCGATATCACCATCTTCAACTACCCCTATCCGCAAACAAGAGACAGTATCGGATTTGACATACTAAGCTATTATGTAAAACGCTGTGTCGGTGTGCCGGGGGATAGCCTATCCATCGACGAAGGCTATTATCAAATAAACGGGCATCCACTAACTGTATTTCCATCCGCCGTTTGCCACTTGCACGATAGCCTCCATCAGGTATTCACAACCGGAGAGAAACATATAAAAGGTGTATCTATCAATGCCTATCCAAAACAAAAGGAGATTGGGTGGACTACCATAAACTTCGGTCCGTTTTATATCCCGCGGAAAGGAGACTACCTCACCATCAGTCGACAGCATTTCCTGCTTTATCGCACTTTAATCGAATGGGAAACAGGTCAAAAATTAATTTGGCATGAGGATGGAGCCTATCTGAACGGAAAGAAACTGATTGCCTATCATTTTCAAGAAAATTACTACTTCATGGCAGGTGACAATGTATTTGATTCCGTTGACAGCCGCTACTGGGGCTTGCTGCCGGAAAGCTACATCGCCGGAAAAGCCGTGCGCATCTGGCAATCGAAGAACCGTTTTACCGGAGACATGAATTGGGACAGAGTGTGGAAACGGATTGAATAAACATACGGGTAGACTCTTTTCCATCCACACAACGATACACCTTATCGGCTGTTTCGCTATATTTGCAGCACATCCCGTTCCCTTCTGACATGAACGGGACGTGTCATAGACCACATAATTAACCCCTCACACCACCCATCACACACCATGAAATCAACCATCCTCACCATACAGGGCTGTCATTATCGTGCACGACTACAAGCAGCACCTGCTCTTTGTATTCGATTGGAAAGACTAAATCGCAGGGACGGACACATCGCCCGTCCGGAAAACCTAAACACTATAAAATCATGAACAAACTCTTCATTGGGGTCGGGCTGATGCTTTGCGCCGCCGCCGTCCTTCCCCCTCCGGCTTCCGCTGACAAGGGACGCAAGGACCTACAGGACAGCATAAGACACGCGGACGAAAGGGACCTCCACATCCCCTTCGTCCGCGTTTCCTTTTTCACACCCTTCTCCGGGGGTCAGCGGACGCCCCGCCTGTCGACATCCCCCGCCTTCTCTCCTCTCCGCTCCTCGGAAATGCCGTTTCTTTCGTCCCGCAATTCCTTTTGAAGCTGGATACGTCGTATCCTTTAACAAACGATTCACTTTGAAGCTGGATATGTCGTATCCTTTAACAACTGATTCACTTTGAAGCTAGATATGACGTATCCTTTAACAAATAATTCCTTTTGGAGCTGGATATGCCGTATCCTTTAACAAATAATTCCTTTTGACACTGGATATGCGCTATCTTCCGCCAAACAATTCCTTTTGGAGCTGGATACGCCGTATCCGCAAGGCGGAGGAAAGAGAAGGAAGGCATGTCGACCGACGCGCCTTACGCGGAAAAGAAAAGAAGCGGAAGGAAGGGGATGACGACAGGCGACGCTTCCGCTGAAAAAGACAGACGGACGCACGGACACAGAAACACCGCGCAACCAACCTCGTGAAGGAAGATTGCGCGGTGTCACGGTCACAGGGACGCCGGATGCGCTAGAAGAGGAAGCGCAGGATGTCGTTGAAGTTCGCCCAGATGAGGAGCAGGAACAGAATCGCCATGCCTGTCACCTGTGCACGCTCCATGAACTTGTCGCTGGGCTTGCGGCGGGCGACAATCTCGTAGATGAGGAAGAGCACGTGCCCACCGTCGAGCGCGGGGATGGGCAGGATGTTCATGAAGGCAAGGATGATGCTCAGGAAGGCGGTCATCTCCCAGAAACGGGGCCAGTTCCACTCCGTGGGGAAGATGCTTCCGATGGTGCCGAAACCGCCCAGGCTGGCGGCGCCCTCCTTGCTGAAGACGTACTTCATGTCGTTCACGTAACCCTTGAGGACGTTCACCCCGTGGGTGATGCCGGCGGGGAACGACGACAGGAAGCTGTATTCCACCACGTGCGGCTTGTAGTAGTCGGTCAGCGGGGCTGCCACGACGCCTGCCACGAAGGTGGAGTCCAGCTGCATGTGCAGGGTGTCGGTGACGCCTGATGCACGGACGACGGCGAGCGAGACGTCGGCGTATTCAGCACGTGCGTCGGGTTTCATGGCTGCCTTGTCGCGCAGCGAGGACAGTCCCTCCTGAAAGGCGTTCCAGGAGTTGAGCGGCTTGCCGTTGAGGGCAATCAGGCTGTCGCCACGCTGCACGCCTGCCCGTCCGGCGGGGCTTCCGGGAAGGACGGAATCGACCTTGGCGGGGATGAGCATGTCGACGAAGATGGGCTGTTCCTTGCCGACGGTCAGCAGGCTGAGGTCGTCGGGGATGTAGACCTGTTCCTCGCGTCCGTCGCGGCGGACGGTGACAACCTTGGCGTCGACAATGTCGCGCAGCATGTCCATGCCGTAGCGTTCGAAGGGTTTGTCGTCGGCACGCAGGAGGATGTCTCCGTCGCGGAAGCCGATGCTCTGTGCACGTTCGTTGAACTTCATGCCGCGGTCCATCTCAGGGAGCGAATAGTAGCTGTCGCCCCAGGTGAAGAGAATCATCGAGTAGATGAACAGGGCGAGGAGGAAGTTGAACAGCACGCCGCCAATCATCACCAGCAGGCGTTGCCAGGCGGGTTTCGAGCGGAACTCCCAGGGTTGGGGCGGCTTTGCCATCTGTTCCTTGTCCATCGACTCGTCAATCATGCCGGCAATCTTCACGTATCCGCCCAGGGGCAGCCAGCCGATGCCGTACTCGGTGTGGCTGTTCTTGGGTTTGTAGCGGAAGAGGGCAAACCAGGCGTCGAAGAACAGATAGAACTTCTCCACCCGTATCTTGAACAGGCGGGCGAAGAGATAGTGCCCTCCTTCGTGGATGATGACGAGCAGGGAGAGCGACATCATGAGTTGCAGGGCGCGGATTAAGAATGTTTCCATTTGTGTTCGTTTGTTTTTTAGGATTTATAGGGGGACGTACGTTCCGTGCGTCCGGTGAATTTTATGGTTTCAGTGTCGGTGTTCCTCCGGATGCCGCCAGCTCTTCCGCCACGCGGCGTGCCTCGGCGTCGGTCGCCACATAGTCGTCGTACGTGGGTCTGCCGACGAAGGAGACGCGCTCCATCGTGCGGGCGATGACGTCGCTCATGCCGAGGAAGGAGATGCGGTCGTGGAGGAACGCCTCGACGACGACCTCGTTGGCGGCATTGACGATGCAGGGCATGTTGCCTCCGCGGTGGAGGGCTTCGTAGGCGAGTGCCAGGTTGCGGAAGCGGCGTGTGTCGGGTTGCTCGAAGGTCAGCTCATGGAAGCGGGTGAAGTCGATGCGCTCGACCGACAGCGGGAGCCGTCTGGGATAGGAGAAGGCGAACTGGATGGGCACGCGCATGTCGGGCATGCCGAGTTGTGCCTTCACAGCCCCGTCGGCGAACTGCACCATGGAGTGGATGATGGACTGCGGATGGACGACGACCTCGATTTGCTCGGGACGTACGCCGAAGAGCCAGCGTGCCTCCATGACCTCGAAGCCCTTGTTCATCATCGAGGCGGAGTCGATGGTTATCTTCGCTCCCATGTGCCAGTTGGGGTGCTTGAGTGCCTGCTCCCGGGTGACGGTGGCAAGCTGCTCGGCAGTAAGTGTGCGGAAGGGTCCGCCCGATGCGGTGAGGATGACCTTCTCCAGGGGATTGCCCGGCTCCAGGCATTGGAACACGGCGGAGTGCTCGGAGTCCACCGGCAGGATGGGGACGTGGTATTCGTCCACGAGGCGGGTGATGAGGTCGCCCGCCACGACGAGCGTCTCCTTGTTTGCCAGCGCGATGGCTTTCCCGGCACGGATGGCGTTCATCGTGGGGCGCAGTCCGGCGTAACCCACCATGGCGGTGAGCACGATGTCGATGGGTGCGGACTCCACAATCTGGCAGAGGGCGTCTTCGCCGGCATAGACCTTGATGGGCAGGTCGGCGAGGGCGTCTTTCAGCCGGGCATACTTGTCGGGATTGGCTATCACGACGGCTTCGGGCATGAAACGCCGGGCTTGCTCGATGAGCAGGTCCACCTGGTTGTGCGCCGTCAGTGCGTAGGCTTCATAGAGGTCGGAGTGCTCGGCGATGACTTGCAGCGCCTGCGTGCCGATGGAGCCTGTCGAGCCCAGGATGGCTATTTGTTTTTTCATTGGTTCGGTTGCTTTATTCATGGATGTGAGGATTTAGAAGACGATGAATTGGGCGGGGTTGAGCACCTGTCCGCGGTGCCACAGCTCGAAGTGGAGGTGCGGTCCGCCGGTGGTGCCGTCGGGGCGTCCCACGAGGGCGATGACTTCGCCTGCCACGACCTTGTCGCCGAGCGACTTGAGCAGGGAGCCGCAGTGTTTGTAGACCGAGACGAGGTTGCTGCCGTGTTGCAGGGCAATGACGTGCCCGGCGTCCGCGGTATAGCCGCTGAAGATGACTGTCCCGTCGAGCGTGGCGAGGATGCTCTCGTCGGCTCCGGCAGCGATGTCCACGCCGAAGTGGCGTCCGTCGGGATTGAAGTCATGGATCAGCATGCCGCGCACGGGACGGTAGAAGATGGCGTCCGTCACCCCGGTGCGTCCCTTGACGGCGGCAAGGTTGTACTTCTCCTGCTCCTCGAACTCCTTGCGGAAGCGCTCTTCGTTCTGCGTACGTTCCATCAGTGCCTCGGAGCGTTGCACGGTGAGCGAGTCGATGGAGCGCACGGAGTCGGGCTTCACCTCGCCGCGGATAATGTCCTGGATGTTCATGATGTAGAGGTTCTGGCGGTCGAGCAGGCGGTGGAGCGAGTCGGCGAGCAGGGCATTGTCGACAATCTGCTTGCGCACCTCGCTGTTCATGTAGCCCGGCAGGTAGTTGCGCAGGGGCGTGAACGAGACGATGAGGGCGACGATGACGAACAGCACCACGCAGACCGCCAGCAGCACGGACAGTCCGTTGAGCTTCGACACGTGCAGCCCGACTACCTCCTCGAGAGTACTCTCGTTGACGATGGTCAGCTTGTACTTGAACTTGATGTTATGCCAAAACCGCTTTCTCTTCATGGGTGGATGCTCCGTGATGAATGGTTACTCTTCCTGTTCCGCTGCGGGGACGCTGTCGAGGTGGAGCAGTCCGTCAGGCAGCTGCAGCAGCATCTTCCGGTGCTCGTGGTCCAGTTCGCGGATGAACTCCTCCCGTGCGGGAACGAGCAGCTCGCGTCCGTCGTGGTCGATGACGAACAGGGTGTTGATGGTCGACTCGTCCACGTGGGTGACGGGGCCCAGGTTGCCGTGATGCACGTCCGCCACCTCGAAGCCGACGAAGTAGGCCCATGACAGCTCGTCGCTGTCCGCCTCGGTAGCAAGGTGGAGGGGGAAATAGACTTCCACGTTGGTGAAGCGCCGCGCCTGTTCCGCCGTGTCAATGTCCTCAAACTTGACCAGCGCCACGCTGTCGGACTTGAAGCGGTACTCCTCGATGAAGAACGGCACGAGGATGCCGTCCATGAGGCAAATCAGGTAGTCGCAGTCCACGCGGTCGAACACATCGTCGGTGAAGGTGAATGCGACCTCCCCCTTGACGCCGTGCGGCTTGTTGAGCACACCTATCTTATATACGTCTTCTTTCTTTATCATGAGTCAGTTTGTTCAGATTCGTGTGATGCCTGCCCCCAGTGCGTTCAACCGCCGTTCGATGTCCTGATAGCCACGGTCAATCTGCTCCACGTTGCTGATGCGGCTGATGCCGTCGGCACTCATGGCGGCAATGAGCAGGGCGATACCGGCACGGATGTCGGGCGATGCCATGTTCCCTCCTCTCAGGCGGAACTTGCGGTCGTGCCCGATGACCACGGCGCGGTGCGGGTCGCACAGGATGATTTGCGCTCCCATGTCGATGAGCTTGTCGACGAAGAAGAGGCGGCTCTCGAACATCTTCTGATGGATGAGCACGCTGCCCCGTGCCTGTGTCGCCACCACGAGCATCACGCTCAGCAGGTCGGGCGTCAGTCCGGGCCAGGGCGCATCGGCGAGTGTGAGGATGGAACCGTCCATGAACGACTCCACGGCGTAGTATTTCTGCTCGGGGACGAAGATGTCGTCGCCCCACTGTTCGAGCGTGATGCCCAGCCGACGGAAGCTCTCGGGGATGATGCCCAGGTTCTCGTAGGAGACGTTCTTGATGGTGATTTCGCTCTGTGTCATGGCAGCCATGCCGATGAAGCTTCCCACCTCGATCATGTCAGGCAGGACGGTGTGCTCGCATCCGTGCAGTTCCTCCACCCCTTCGATGGTGAGGAGGTTGGAGGCGATTCCGCTGATGCGTGCCCCCATGCGGTTGAGCATGCGGCAGAGCTGTTGTATGTACGGCTCGCAGGCAGCGTTGTAGATGACGGTTGTCCCTTCCGCCTTCACGGCAGTCATGATGATGTTTGCCGTTCCGGTGACGGACGCCTCATCGAGCAGCATGTACGTCCCCTTCAGGTGTTCCGCCTTGATGACGTATGCCTTCAGTTCCTCGTCGTAGTGGAATTCCGCTCCCAGACGTTGGATGCCGATGAAGTGGGTGTCGAGCCGACGGCGTCCGATCTGGTCGCCACCGGGTTTGGCATAGACAGCCTGTCCGCAACGTCCCAGCATCGCCCCGATGAGCATCACCGAGCCGCGCAGCTTGGCACACTTCTTCAGGAACACTTCTCCGGAGGCGAACTCCAGGTCCACATCGTCGGCGATGAAGCTGTAGGAGCTGACCCCTTCGCGCGTCACCTTCACCCCCATGTCGCGCAGCAACTGGATGAGGTTGTTCACATCGAGGATGTCGGGCACGTTATGAATGGTCACTTTTTCGCGTGTCAACAACGTGGCACAAAGAATCTGGAGTACTTCGTTCTTGGCTCCCTGCGGATAGATGTCGCCCTTGAGGCGATGTCCGCCTTCTATCACAAATGCTGCCATAGTGGTTAGTTTTTAAGGTTGGCGAGAGACGGGGGGACGTCTCCACGTTTCAATATTTGCGTTTCTGGTTATTGTTCGAATAGCGTTTGCGCTGCTGCTGGAACTGCCGCTGCGGCTGTTGGTGCTGCGGTGCGGTGATGCCCAGGTGGAAGTTCTCGTCGCTCAGACGGATGGCTCCTCCGGACATCTCGTAGATGTCGTCATAGATTTTCTGGTCTTCCACCGTGTCCTTGTTCCAGGTGATGTAGTCCTTCTTCATGTGGCTTGCCGTCAGGGCAATGAGCTGGTCGCGCTCTTCGCCTTCAGGCATCTCCACGGCTTTCTGGATGAGCTGTTCGATGGCCCGTCCGTAATGCCGATAGCGGATTTTGCCACTGGAATAGGGGATGCGGTCAGGCTTCACGTTCAGGTAGTCCGGGCGGACTATCTCATAGGGGTAGTCGATGTCCAGCTTGAAGTCCGACATGATGGCGAGGTGGTCCCACAGCTTGTGCTTGAAGTCGGGGACTTCGCGCAGGTGGGGGAACATGCCTCCCATGATGTTGACGATGGTGTTGGCACAGCGTTGACGTTCTGCACGGTCTTCGATGGTCAACGCATGGTCGACCATGTTCTGCACGCTCCGTCCGTACTCCGGAAGCGCCATTTTCTTACGTTGGGTGTTATAATTGTATTCTTGATTCATAATTCGTTGGTTGAAAAAAGGGGGAAACGGGGGAGACAGGCCAATCGGTTTCACGGGAATGCCTGTCTCACAGCAGCTTCTTCGGCTTGGAAGCCACGAACTCCTTCAGGTAGAACGGCTCGAAGTAGGCGACGTCCTTGAAGTCTCCGCGGGCAAATGCCTTCTCGGCAAGGGGGAACATCCACTTGGCAAGCGGATGGATGTCCTCGACGAACCGTGCGTTGGGATGCAGGATTTTCTCCTTGCACTTGGCGGCACCGTTGCCGAAGAAATAGACCGGACCGCGGTTGAGGTAGTCCTCGTAGGACGACTCGTCGATGATGACCGCCTCAATCTCGCGCACGGGATGCAGGGCACGGTCGTAGAGGGCTGCATAGACCTCCATCCGTCGGGCATCAATCATCGGACAGAGCAAGGCATCCTCGGGCAGCTCTTCATCCAGCAGCAGGGGCACGCACATCACTTCCGGCGTCGGGATGCCGATGAGCGGAAGGTTGCGTCCGTAGCAGATGCCCTTTGCCATCGAAACACCGATGCGCAGTCCCGTATACGAACCGGGACCGCAGCTCACCGCCACGGCATCGAGAGGGATGGCATGGCTGTCGGCAAACGACAGTGCTTCATCCACATATACGCCCAGCGTCACGGCATGGGAGGGTCCCTCGAAATCAGTCTTTGAAAAGATGCATTGTCCGTCTTCGCTCAACGCCACCGAGCACACCTGCGTTGAGGTCTCAATATGCAATATACACGACATAATTCAGTTTCTTCTTTAGCGTAAGTTCCGCATACGCCCAACTTCCAGTCAACGGAGGATTCAATGGAGATGGGACAAGGAAGCTCCCTGTCGACTACAACTTGAACATGCGAAAGTTGAATTCCTTTAATAATTAGGTGCAAAGGTAAACTTTTCGCTCATAAGTGCCACATAAAACGGAAGCGGATTGGCTGTTTTTAGTGAAAAATAGGAAACACGGGAGGCGTCAGGATGCAATAACGGACATAAAAATTGACACATTGTAGCGGGGATTTACCTGCGAATCGTTACTTTTGCGACCGGATTCACATTCCACGATTAGCCAATCAAACATGCCCCTATGGACAACCTCGTAAAAGTCATTATCCCCATCTACCGCACCACGTTGAAAGACTGGGAGCGCGCCTCGCTCGACAACACCCTTCGCCTCCTGTCGGCCTACCCCATCCTCTTCCTGATTCCCGAAGGGCTGGACATCCGTCCGCTCAGCACCGTCTATCCGTCGGTTGAAGTCATGCGGGTCAGCCCCGACTGGCTGGGCACCCGACGTGGCATTGCGGGCTACAACGAGATGATGCTGTCGCGCTCGTTCTACGACCTGTTTGCCGACACCGAGTACATCTTCATCTGCCACCTCGATGCCTGGTTGTTCCGCGACGAACTTGCCGCCTGGTGTCGGAAGGGCTATGACCTGGTGGCTGCTCCCTGGCCGTTGCGTCCGCGTTACCGCCGTTTCCCGTTCCGTCAGTGGCTTGCCCTGAAGGACTTTTTCAGCCGACGGGACCTTCCGCGTTCCCGCATGTTCGGGCGCATCGGCAACGGCGGTCTCTGCCTGCGTCGTGTGGCTGCCTTCCGTCAGGCATGCAGTACCTACGCCGACGAAATCGCCGCCTTCAACGCCCGTCAGGATGACCTCCACAACGAAGACATCTTCTGGGCGCTCGTTCCCCGGGAGTTCCGTTATCCGACGGTCGAGACAGCCCTCCAGTTTGCCTACGACCTGAAGCCCCAGGTCTGTCACGAGCTTAACGGACGCCGCCTCCCCATGGGTTGCCACGGGTTCATGCACAAGAGCCGCCTTCCCTTCTGGAAGCCTTTCATCCCGTGCATCCAGGAGCTGGACTACTGACGATTGGTGATAGTTGTCCGTGAGGCATCGGACCGAACGGTCATTCCCGGACAGGAAGTCTCTTCAGCCGATAAAAGGCACCGACAGAATCCTGTTCCACGGAAAGGACGCGGAACAGAGCTGCCGGGTCGTCCCTCCTGACCATCAGTTCCAGAACCGAAACCGGCAACGACAGGGTATCAAAAGGCTCGTCCGTAGAACACGCCGGGAGTCCGACGGGTTTGACAGCCAGCACGGAGTCCTGCGGAAGGGAACGCACGATGTCATCAGCACCCCTCCCCTCTCCCTGCGTGAACAGGAAATAGGCATAACGTTTCTTCGCATACAGGGAATCTACCCAATCGCTGCGGAACGTCACCGTCTCCCGGCTGTCAATCACACGTCCTGCCCAGTCAATGCTTTGTTGGGCAAAGAAGGAACCGAGCTGCCGACGGCACAGGACAAGCGCCACAAGGAGAACGGCAACAATGAGCAAAATGTATTTTCTTTTCATGGGGTCAGTTGGTAGAATGACCGCTTCGGGGTAAAATTATGCAACGCAAGCATAATGTTTCCCCAGCATAATACCCAAAATAAAGGGAGCAAATCACAACCGGCAGAACAGGGAGACGAAGAACGGCATGCTGATTTCGATGAGCAGTCCGTGAATGATGGCCAACGGGATGGCATCCGGACCGGAATAGCGGGCTATGGCGGGCAACGAGATATCTGCCGAACCGATGCCTGCGGCGGAAATCGGAGCCAGATAGCCGAAGTAGCGGCGGAACAGCGGAGCACAGAGCAGGGCTGCCATCTCACGGAAGATGTTTGAGAGCAGGGCGATGGTGCCCAGTTCAGTAGCGACCTGAACACCCAAGGAAGCCGACTTGATCTCGGTAATCAGGATGGATGACACGGAATAGTAGGCAAAACCGCTACCGACCGCCATGCAGTCGAACGCCGTCCACCGACTCAACAGGAATCCGCCCATCGCCGAAAACAGCAGCGTACCACCTACCGTGGCCAACGGCAACAGCAAGGCATCCGGACGCAACGAAGCGACAATCTGTTTCGGGTCGCGACTGCAACCCAGACTGATGCCCAGCAGGAGCATCAGCAGATAGAGCACATAGACCGACGCACGATGGGTGTCGACACTCACTGAGGCAGAAGCTCCGACAACCCCACCCAGCAGGAAAAACAGCAACGTAATCAGACTACTTCTCATGGCTTGCTCCTTTCTTATTGAAAAACAGGTGATACACCAACACCGAACCCAACAGGCTTCCCAGAACGCTGAGCAACGAAATGACTGCCGCCTGTCCGCAGAAATAACTCAGGTGGTCGACAATCAGACGATTCTGTCCGATGGAACATCCCAGCAGTCCCAGCATCAGCCAGACCACCCCATGAATCAAGGAATTGACTTTACGAATCTTCGAACGGTTGCGCAACGAATATCCTATCAGGACACCGAGCAACATCATCAAAATAAAAGTAAACATGGAAATTCTTCTTTTCTATTTTGTCGCAGACCCAGCCAACACAGGCAGAGCACGACACAACTTCTTATTTTTCACCTATACAATACAAAAACAAATCGCTCACAATACCAACCCATTACGGTATGTTCGTAAAATTAAAAGACCGTACAGACCAGATAATTTTCATATTCTACTTTCAATTTAAAACATTTTTCTTTTTCCAAAGCGGGCGCAAAATTAGATATTCTCTTTCACATACACAACAAAGGCGGAAAATAAAAACACAAAGACTCCAAACAGAGATAAAAAGCGTCATTTTTCTATCAAAACAGAAGAAAACACATCCTTTCAATTTATTACTTCACAGCACACATGCAAATTCATCCATCCGTCTACTCTCCTTTTGTCAAAGTGTCAAAACGTCAAATGAACCCCTCTGAAAATGCATTCCTCGCACCAAAATACGGCTTGCTGGATTCGGAGGCCCTTCTCGGGCGATTCGCGAAATACACATTGACACCCGATCCACTCATACGACATCCAAACAGCACAAAAACAGACTCACGGGACATCATACGGAAACAATATCAGGAAACATACCATACCTTTTCACACCTCTCAATCGGACGCTTCCGGCAACAAACTAGAGGTGAATAGTTCTAAAATAGTGTTTCAGAAATGCAAATCAAGTGTTTTTTCTTCCGAACATTTGACTTCGGCGGATGAAACAATATTGTTTGGGACGTCAAACACTTGTGTTTGGCACGTCAAACCATATTGTTTGAAGAGTGAAACAATATTGTTTCGCGGTATAATTATTCGTTTTTACCCCGATTTCTACATATCCATGCAAACCGTTTCGCATGAATATTCCTAAAAAAGCCTACTTTGCCCGATTTTTCAAAAGTACGCGTTAGCCGGAAACAGCATTTTCATCAATTCTGTAAAGGGATTTGTCTGACTGGGTTGCAATCTGTCAACCATTCACGGGCAACCATTCAGCCGAAAAAGAAATAATAGACAGCCCGTCCGCCCTCTTTCAGGATTTTGAGTGCCTTGCTCACATGGTTCCTGACGGTATTGACGGAGATGTCGAGCCTCCGGGCAATCTCCTCATAAGTCAGTCCGTCACGTTTGCTGAGCAGGAAGGCTTCGCGGCAACGGGTGGGGAGGGCATCGATGGCAGTCCACAGACGAGCCTCGACGAACGAACGTTCCTCACACTCTTCGTCGGTAAGGGGCTCCTCCAAATCAAGGGGACGCAGGTCTCTGAGAGCCAGCCCGGGGCTCCGGGCATCCAGACAACGGTTCCTCACCATGGAATACATGTAAGACTTCACGTTTTCAATGGGAGTCCGGTCCGCCTTCATGCGGACCCACAAGTCGACGAAGCAATCCTGGACTACATCTTCGACCTCTTCCGTGTCACCTAAATAGTGGAGAGCATACAGACACAACGGACGATAATACAACCGGAATGCCTCATTGATGGTCATTGGTTGACTGTTGAGCTTCATAAGTACCTAAAGATTCTCGTGTCACTAAAAAACTTCCGGAAATTCCGGAATGCTGCAAAGGTAGGTCTTTTCGGAATATTTCCGAATGACGGGAGGGATATTTTTCACTGACCACCCTCTTGCAGCTGATAAGTCGGCTTACAAATATTGAATCATCAGCTACAGTTGCTGAATCCCCCAAAGATTCTCTGGGGCATTTGGAGTTTTTTTCCTACTTTTGCAGCCGTTATTCCAACTTAATACACTGACATTTATGATCAAACAGTTCTTTTCGTTGATGAGGCGATACATTGCGCCCTATCGCAAATACCTGACTTGGGCGTTGATATTGAACTTCGTTTCCCAATGGTTGAACGTATTCTCTTTTGCCGCTATCATCCCTATTCTGAACATCTTGTTCAAAATCGACACAAAGACCTATGAGTACATCCCCATGGAGTGGAACCATCTGGACAAGGACGTGTTGATCAACAATGCTTATTACTACATCAGCCAGATTATCTATACGCACGGCGCATTCGTCACCCTCATCATCATGGGGTGTATCCTCATCGTGATGACCCTGCTCAAGACAGCCGGCTATTTTGCCTCTTCAGCCGTCATGGTGCCGCTCCGCACGGGTATCGTCCGCGATATCCGCATCCAGGTATACAACAAGGTGCTGCGCCTGCCGCTGAGCTTCTTCTCAGAAGAGCGGAAGGGTGACATCATTGCCCGTATGAGTGCCGACGTGACCGTGGTGGAGAACTCGCTGACCAGCTCCATCGACATGCTGATCCGCAACCCGATAGCCTTGCTCGTGTGCTTCATCACCCTGTTCACCATCAGCTGGAAGATGACCCTGTTCGTGCTCGTGGTACTGCCTCTGGCAGGATGGATCATGGGTACGGTGAGCCGCAAGCTGAAACGTCAGTCCACGGAAGCACAGTCACAGTGGGGCGACATCATGTCCCAGCTCGACGAGACGTTGGGCGGACTGCGCATCATCAAGGCTTTCATTGCCGAACGGAAAATGGCAGACCGTTTTGAAAAGACCAACAACGAGTTCCGCCGTGCCATGAACGAGATGGTCATCCGACAAAGTTCCGCACACCCGATGAGTGAGTTCCTGGGTACGTGTGTCATCGTCATCGTGCTGTGGTTCGGAGGTTCGCTCATCCTGAACACGGAATATGCGCCGATGGATGCCGCCACCTTCATCTTCTACCTCGTCATCCTCTACAGCATCATCAACCCGCTGAAGGAGTTTGCCAAAGCGTTCTACAACGTCCCCCTGGGACTGGGAGGCATGGAGCGCATCGACATGATACTGAAAGCCGAGAACCCCATCAAGGAACCTGCCCAGCCGAAACCGCTCGACGAGTTCCGGGAGCAACTGGAGTTCCGCAACGTGGGCTTCAGCTACCTCCCCGGACGTCCTGTCCTGAAACACATCAACCTGACCGTAGCCAAAGGCAAGACCGTCGCCCTCGTGGGACAATCCGGTTCCGGAAAGTCGACGATGGTAGACCTTGTACCCCGCTATCACGATGTCTCGGAAGGTGAGCTGCTCATCGACGGCAAGAACGTGAAGGACGTGTCCATCAGCAGCCTGCGTTCGCTCATCGGCAATGTCAACCAGGAAGCCATCCTCTTCAACGACACGTTCTACAACAACATCACCTTCGGTGTGGAAAATGCGACCATGGAACAGGTCATCGAGGCTGCCAAGATTGCCAACGCGCATGAGTTCATCATGGAGACGGAAAAGGGTTATGACACCATGATCGGCGACCGCGGAGGCCGACTCTCCGGCGGACAACGCCAACGTGTGAGCATCGCCCGTGCCATCCTGAAGAATCCGCCCATCCTCATCCTCGACGAAGCGACGTCGGCACTCGACACCGAGTCTGAACGTCTGGTACAGGAGGCACTGGAACGCCTGATGAAGTCGCGCACGACCATCGCCATCGCCCACCGCCTGAGCACCATCAAGAACGCTGACGAAATCTGTGTGCTCTATGAAGGCGAAATCGTGGAACGTGGTACCCACGAGGAACTGCTGGCACTGAACGGGTACTACAAGAAACTGAACGACATGCAGAGTTTGTAAAAGAATGCCTTTATGAAACTGAGCATCATCACCATCTGCCTGAACAACCTGGAGGAACTGAAGCGTACGGTCGCTTCAGTACTCCAACAAACCTGCAAGGAGTTTGAGTACATTATCATCGACGGTGGCTCCACGGATGGCTGCAAAGAATATATCGAAGGACTGGCCGGCGTCAGCCAATGGATAAGCGAACCCGATAAGGGAATCTATAACGCCATGAACAAAGGAATACGCATCGCCGGTGGAGAATATGTCTTGTTCTTGAATTCGGGAGATGAGCTCTACAATGACGGGGTACTGGCAGAAGCACTTCCCTTATTAAAAGGAGAAGATTTCTATGTCGGACACTCCATGCTGAACCGCAACGGAAAATCAACCCTGCGAAAGACCCCTCAACAAATGTCAGTCCGCTTCCTCCTGGAAGACTCCATCATGCATCAAGCCACCTTCACACGTTCCGCTCTTCTGAAAGAACGTCCATACAACGAACAACACAAAATCGTGTCCGACTGGGAATACTTTCTGCAGGAATGGGTGCTGCACAACCGTTCCTACGTTCCACTTGACATCGTGATTTCCACCTTTTACCTGGGAGGCATATCGAGCAATGAGAAGAGTGCGCGCCTGAACGACGCAGAAAGAAAAGAAGTCATCGATGCCCTGCTCCCTCCCCGCGTACAGGCAGAGATATGCAATCATGACGCCTACTACCTGTTTGATGAAAAGCTGGAAAAGAAAATACAGAAAGCCCTGTCCCTGCCTCCCATCCAACGGGACATCAAGCTACTAAGGAATGCCTTCAAATTCATGTGGAAAGACATCTGGAAGGCATGCCGCAAATCGTCCTGAACCGGCTAAATGACATGATTCCCAGTAGGAACAGACGATTGGCACGTATATTCCTACCGGGAATCAGATAGACAGGTTTCAACATCCACGCATTGTGAGGCTCATTTCCGGTGGTATTCTTCCAGTACTTTCCGATAGACAGCCTCCGTAGCCTCAGCTGCCTTATCCCATGAGAACAGTTTCAACCGTTCATTGCCCAGACGCACCAGTTCCTCACGCTTTTGCGGACTGTCCAGTACGGACCGGATCGCCTCAAACATCGAATCCTCTGAATAGGGGTCAAAATAGCAACCAGCCTCTCCTGCAATCTCCGGGAAACAGCTTGTATTGCTGAGAACCACCGGACACTGACAGGCGTAAGCCTCCAGTATAGGTATGCCAAAACCCTCATACAAGGACGGATAAACAAAACAGAGGGCACGAGCATATAGTTCGCCCAACTCCTTGTCGGAAGCCTTAAGACAGAGAAGCCATTCCCCCAAACCTAGCTCTTCGATGGCAGCCCTTTCCTGGGCATCAAATCTGCGACCGGTACATACCACATATAAATCAGGATATACCTCACGCAGTTTGACAAATGCCTTCATGAAACGCCAGAAGTTCTTGTACAAGGAGCGTTCCCCTACATACAGGACGAAATGTTCAGGCAATTTCAGATTGAATCTACCGGTATGCGGCTTCATGCTGGTGCTGTGATAAATGACGTCAATCTTCTCCGGGGCTATATGCAACAGCTCCACAATATCCTTCTTGGTATTCTCACTAATGGCAATGATGCGGGAAGCGCGGGTGATAACCTCTTTCTTCTCCCGGATGTACCGCTCGGCATCCGGAATCCAGTCAGCAAAGCGTTCATGAATCATGTCATGCACCGTTATGACATAAGGTGCCTCCCCGATATATTTGAGAAAATAAGGGTCATAATAAGTAGGATGAAAGACATAGTTGGTTTGCTCCTGCAGGGAACGAATCGACAGACGGTAGTTCTTGTGTTTACACCACTCGCCATAATGCTTGTAGAGGAAACGGAAGACCGGCACACGGTGCTTCCCCAGGTTCCAGGTCGTCAGGTAGTAATTGATGGTATAGCGTATCGCAATGTCATAACTGAGGTGCAGCCGGCGGATGATTTCACAGAAATAACGGGATATTCCTCCAAACCGCTGCATCTGGAAAGCCTGATAATCATAGAGCACATGCGGCTTATGCTCATTCCTCAAAAACAAAGAATAGAATAGTCTATGCATAATTATAAACTAGTTTAGTGTTGGTTATCTTCAAAAAGGCTTCATTCTTCCCGGAACAGATGGAGCAATGTATCTTTATGCCTGCTCCAATCCAATGTTGTCGAGAAATAGTCTTTTACCTGTTGCTGACACTGCTTATAGAAGGCCGTATCACATACCAGCCGGTTGATATGTCCGGCAAATGCAGCTGCATCATCGGCCACCAGACAGCCATTGCGCGTTTTATCCGGCAAACCGTCAACTCCCCTTGACGTACAGACCACAGGTATGCCATAACTCATCGCCTCAACGACCTTGATTTTCATTCCGGTTCCATTCAACAAGGGACAGATGATAATATCCGTATGCCGATACATCTCATCCAAATCGGGCACATAATCTATTTGATGCAGATTCGGATACTCAACATGAAGATGTCTGTTGACCTTGCCGACCACGGTCAGTTCCACTTCTGGCGACAGGCTGGGATATACCTCCTGCAGAAACCACTTCATCCCCTCTATGTTATAAGGATTGTCATACCCCACAAACACCACACGAGGGTGCTTCAACGTATCCGGTTCCGATGTCTCCACCACCTTACGCTCCACAATATGAGGAAGAAAGTCTACGTGATGCCGACCTTTCATCAGCTTCTCGATCCATATTTTCTCATCATACGAGATGCAGGCAATGCGGTCAAAAACGGATATACGCTTCATTTCATCATCAAGCAAGCTCCCGATCGCACTACTTTGTCCGGATACATAGGCTCCTACGGACAAAAGGTCCTCCATGAAATAAATCTTGCAGACGCCTTCATGTCCCCGATAATTTTCCGGTAGAAGCAAATCGGCCGTATAAGCATAAAACATGACAATATGCGTATAATCTCCGGCAGACACTATTTCATTGAATTGCTTCACCATACCGGGAGTTACCCAATTGTCCAGCGTCTCTTGACGGTGGCGCCCCAACAACCTGTTAAGGCGCCTCTTCCGTTTGGAATACCGGCGGATTTCAGCATAATCATACAGATAAAGCTTGTCCACCAGTGACTCTTCTTTATTCAATGCCGCAAATCCATCATACCGGGACACAAAGTTGCTTAACGCATACAGGTCAATCGTGTATCCCATCCGGCATAATTCCCGTGCCAATGCACGAATACGGGTATTTGTACCCATAGTATGCTCCAGGAAGTTGTGCGGATAAACAAATAAGATTTTCTTCATCATGGCATCTATTATTTCGCATATACAGGACAACCTGCTTCCTTGACTTTCCACAACGGCAACACACCGAACAGATAATACTTGGTCTTGTTGCCTCTCATGCGGCTTTTCAAAACAGGAAGAAAGCCGAACAAGTAATACCGCTTGTCCGAATGCTGACGTGCCTGCATACGCCGGATGTACTCTTCAATCAAGGCATGTTGTCCGTACCGGGCAGGAACCCTGCATATCAGAGCCAACTGTGCGTCAGGTGCCAGTTCCTCGAAAAAGCGTCTGTCCCAAAGCAAGAAACAATCATGTTGGCTCAACCCTACATGCTGTCCTATATACAGATAAAAAGCGGTTGAATGGTCGATGCGCGACTGATGCTGGCATTGTGAGGAATACCCTCCGACCCGATAAGTCACCAACTCATCATTCACCACCACGAAACGGGTATTCAGGGCACACAGATGAATCATCATTTCCGTATCTGCCGAAACTTTATAGTCCAGATTAAATCCACCCAGACTACGCAACAGTTCCGTACGGACAAACATCGTCTGGTGGCAATAATGGGACGCCCACGGCAAACGGGATAAATCGCCGGTCCATACCACTTCTTTTCCATCCGGATATTTCAAGACCGCATTCCCAAAAGAGTAGTCTGCGCCCTCCTTCTCCAATTGTTCCACACTCAGACGAACAGCCAGCGGATTGTGAAAGAAATCATCGGTATTCAGGAAATTCACATACTTCCCTTTTGCTTTTGCCAGTCCCTTGTTCATGGCATCATAAATGCCCTTATCCGGTTCTGAGTATACCTTTATGTATCCTTTTTCCACATAAGGCTGCAAAAATTCAAGCGTACCGTCGTCCGACGCACCGTCAATCACCAAATGTTCAATGGAAGGATAACGCTGGCGGTGCACACTTTCGATGCATTCCTTGGCATATGCTTCACGTTTCTCCCTAAGCAGATTCCGGGTAATGGTGACAATTGTAACTAACGGATAAGATGTGTTGTCTCCTGTATTCATAGGATGGATTTAGAGAATTAGATTAGAATAGTTTAGTGTTTGTTTTCAGATCAAGTATGCCTGTCAATACCCCGTTCGCAACGTGTTCGTTTCTGCGTCATGGTCGAGTGGAGGATTTCATCATTACGCTCCACACTTCCGCGTGACCGCCATTCATGGTAAAGATGAAAAGCAATGGCGGAAAATTTGATGACGCGTTTGCGAATACCGGAATTGATCAGCCGCTCGGCGAGTTCATTGTCTTCACGTCCCCATCCGGTAATGGCCTCATCATAGCCATTGACTGCAAAAATATCCTTTCGCCAAAAGGCCATATTACAACCTCGCACATAGAGTGTGTCATGTTGCCGGTAGTTCTCCTGGCTCTTTGTCAGAAACGGAAGCCGCAAACCATTCAGGCGGTTGTGAAGTCCGGGAGTGAACAGCGAGAATCTCCACCGATGTGCCCTGAGCAGGCGTTGGGTCAGCTCTTTGCCAATGACAACCCGGCTGCCTGTGACAAAACTTCCTTCCCGTGCAAAATGGAGATGGTCTTCCACAAAATGACGGTTCAGAATGATGTCACCGTCAATCTGAATGATATAAGGATGAGAAACTTGCAGAAAGGCCTGGTTCATGATTTGTGTCTTGCGGAAACCGTCGTCTTCATGCCAGACATGAAGCAGCGGCACGGGACACCGTTGGCGGAATGCCTCGATCAACCGACGTGTGTCATCACGCGAACCGTCGTCTGCAATGATTACTTCGTCGGGAAGCACGGTCTGATGCAGCACACTCTCCAGACAAAGAGAAAGCGCTTCCGGCCAATTGTAGGTAGATATAATCAAGGATGTGCTAAGCTGCATACATTCCATTTTGAGTTTCTTCGATTCGTCCGCCTCATCTCTCCTTCTTCCCTTTCACAATCCCATTCTCACACCAGGAACGATGCTCGGCAATGACCTCGTCGAGCACCCGGTTATGGAACTCCAGGTTGGCACGGGAGGCGGGCTTGTGATAGAGGTGATACTCCACCCCGCCTGCCTTGAGGAACTTTTTCTTCACTCCGGCAAATATCAGGCGGTAGGCTATTTCAGTATCTTCCTGTCCCCACATGGTGAGGTCCTCGTTGTAACCGTTGACCTTCAGGAGGTCCTCTTTCCAGAATGCCATGTTGCACCCACGCAGGCGCTTGATGTTCTTCGGGAAATAGCGTTTCTCCAGATAACGGCGTACCCACTTGGAACGGAAGGAGTTGAGCATATACATGAACGTCAGCTGAAAAAAGTAGGGGCGGAACTTGCCCTTCGTCTTGAAGAAACGTTCCGTCTGATGGGGATCGACACCAACACGGCTACCGCAGACAAAGTAGTCTTTCTCGGCCAGCTCCAGATGGTCGGCTATGAAATGCTTGTCGAGTACGACATCGCCGTCAATCTGTATGATGTAAGGATGGGAGACTTTCATGATGGCCTTGTTGAGGATTTCCGTCTTGCGGAAGCCTCGGTCCTCGTGCCACACATGAACGATGGGTATGTCTGTTTCCTGGCGCAGCTCTTCGATCATCTCACGCGTATCGTCGCGCGAACCGTCGTCCGCAATGACAATCTCGGCAGGCTTGACTGTCTGACGGAATACACTACGGACACAAAGAGCCAGCGCATCTTTCCAGTTATACGTAGAGATTAGTACCGAAACAAACATAGAATATTTTTCTAATAAAAAACAATTGATGTATCCGTTAGTATCTCACACTTTTCATACACTCTTTCAGCAGAAGGACCTGTTGAAAAGTGCACAAAGATACATATAATATAAAGACCCGGACTGATTCAAGTCCGTTTTTTCACTCCAGCGGTCTTGCTACTGCTAAAAATGAGCAGTTTGACAGCTGAGGGGTACATGTCTTTATATGCAATAAATGTATAAGAGAGAAAAACACTGCATCATCAAATGTTAAAAATGCACTTGAGACAAAGTCCTCCCGACAATCTCTCAAGTGCACCTGAGCCTACGATGCATCAGAACATATAGGCAACGGAAATCTGCCAAGTTTTCAATTTTGCGGACAAAGCATCTTCGCCGGCCTGCAAGACACCCTCATATTCGGCGGTCTTGCCTAAGGGGATGTTATAGATGACACCGGCCTGCAGATGGCGGAGAATCTTAAGACCGGCTCCGAGATTCAGACTCAGGTTGGAGTTCTTGAAAGCAAACTTGCCGCCATTCCCCATCTGAACTTCATCGTCGTTCAGTCCAAAACCAAATTGGGGACCAGCCGCGATATAGACACCCAACATGCTGCCCAAGCCGATGTTATACTTCAGGTTGATGGGAATTTCAAACGAACGGCGCTTCAGCGTTTCATCATCTCCCTTCAGTCCGGTCTGCGAATAGAGCAAGGAACCGTCGATGCCCAGTCCCACCAGGGGAATGGTGAACTCTGCCGTCGGGCCGATAAAGAAACCTGTGAAATTGTCTGATTTCAGATTGCCACCTTTAAAGGATGCTTTCGCCAAGCTTACACCACCGCGCACACCCCATTGGAACTGGGCGTGTGAAGGAACTGCCACACAAAGTGCGGCCACAATCAGCAGGATACTCCAAAATTTCTTCATAATATTCTGTTTTTACGATTCAGACAATCGGCCGACATGACAGCTAACAGTTCAGACAGACATCGGAAGATTGATGGTTACAAAGGTATATCAATTTTCTATATTCCTTACATTAGATGCTGTATATTTTGGTAAAAAATAAATATTATGATATAGAATCATCCTTTTTCATATCGGGGATACAAACCCACAAGTCATTACAAGATTACAACAGACGGATGGAACGAAACAATAAGAATTTACCATCCAAAAGAATAACTCTTCGCCGGGAAATAAATGGAGAATCCAAAACTTCCTGTTACTTTTGCGGCATGAATCTCTCAACATCTATGAATTGCTCATCCAAATTGCTTCTGGCTTTTCTGACAGCCTTCCTGCTGACCGTCAACTTGTCGGCAGGATGTCGGATTGAACGTCGGGTGATGCCCTGCAAGTTGTTGCAGGGAATTACGGAACGGGAATACTCCGTCTGCCTCCCGGCAAGTTATGACTCCCAAAAGGAACGGACCTATCCAGTGCTCTACCTGCTGCATGGCGGAGGGTGCCACCACACGGAATGGGAAGAGAACGGACGGTTGCAGGCCGTCGTGGACAGCCTGGTGGCACGGAAAGAAATGGAGGAAATGATTATTGTCTGTCCGGAAGCCTGCAAGGACAACATGATTTGGTTCAATGCGCCTCATTGGACCTATGAAGACTACTTTTTCCGGGAACTTATTCCCTACATCGAGCGCACTTATCGGGTAAAAGCCGACCGCAATCACCGCGGCGTGGCTGGTTTCTCCATGGGAGGTGGGGCTGGCGTAGTCTATGGGCTGCACCACCCCGAACTGTTCAGCATGGTGTTCGACATGAGCGGATACCTGCGACGCCAACCTCTCGAATTCCTGAAAAACGACCCGTCAGCAGAATGGCGGCAACAGGTGGTGGAGGACCATAATCCAATCCGGACGATAGAGAACGCCTCCCCGCAACAGGTACAGGCATGGAAGACCGTCCGATGGTTTGTGGATTGTGGAGACCAGGATTTCACCCTGGAAGGGAACATGGACCTGGTCAAGGCTTTCCGCCGGCAAGGCATCGGCTACCAGATGCGCGTCAGGTCAGGAGGTCATGACTGGAACTATTGGCACGGTTCGCTGGACCTGGCACTGACCTACTTCACACAGTGCCTGCCACAGGATTCATAAACGCTCCAATACGACATTCCCTCTCAAAGCAGACGCCGGCTGAGGTAACGCACCGGATACCAGACTGAAAGAAAGCCGACAACGACCACGGTAACAAACACCAGCAAGACATCGGAGGCATGCACGCTGACCGGATAGGCATCCACGACGAAATTGTCGGTCGAGCCACCCAGAGTAAGCAGTCCGAAACGCTGTTGGATGTAGCAGAGAGCCAGTCCGAGAACGATACCGATGACCGCACCGATAAGCGAAATCATGCGTCCTTCAAAGAGGAAGATACGCACAATCAGGTGATCGCTCGCTCCCAGGTTGCGCAGGGTAGCGACATCCCGCTTCTTGTCGATAATCAGCATGGAGAGTGAGCCAATCACATTGAAGCAGGCAATCATCAGGATGAAGGTCAGGAAGAGGTAGGAAATCAGCTTCTCTATCTCCATGATACGGAATACGTCAGCCTGCTGCTCATAGCGGTCTGCCACCACGAAGCCATCTCCCAGGATGCGACTGATTTCCTCTTTGACTTCTCCAGTCGAACTGCCCGGACGCAACTTCAGTTCCACGGCAGACACCTCTGTGGTATAGTCGAAGAGACGCCGCGCAAAATCGAGTGACACCAGGATGTAGGCATCGTCGTATTTCTGCTGGTTGACAATGAAAGCCACTCCAGGTGAATAGAGATAGGAACGGTTGAAACTGGCCGACGGGTTCGCCAGATTGACCTTGGCGTTCCGTTTGGGAGCATAGACCTCCAACGGGTCGACGAAAGCAAGGCCGGAGCCCAAGACCGAGGTCAGCTGGATGCCGGGAATCCCGTAATCCGCCACTTCATCATGGAGCATGAACTTCCCCCGACCGTACAGAATACTGTCGATGGCGACCAGCTGCTCAAAGTTGTCTTCCACCCCCTTCAGTGTCACCATCGCCTGCTTGTTTTTATACTGCACCATGGCATTCTCCTCCAAGGTACAGGTGAACACGTCTACATCGGGCAATGCCTTGACACGGGCAAGCCGCTCATCCTGCGAATCGAACACCTTGCCCTCCCTGACCGTGATTTTCAGCTCCGGGTCGAACGAGGTGAAGAAACCTGCCACCAGTTCCTGAAATCCGTTGAACACCGACAGGGTGCACACCAGTGCCAATGTGGCAAGTGCTACACCACAGACGGAAATGCCGGAAATAATGTTGATGGCATGGTGCGACTTCTTTGAGAAGAGATACCTCTTCGCAATGTAAAAGGGCAGATTCATTCTTTCAACAGCTCATCAATCTTCTCCAGGTAATCCAATGAGTCATCGATGAAGAAGCGCAATTCAGGAATGATGCGCAGCTGATGACGGACACGGTTGCCCAGTTCAAAGCGGATGGCTTTGGCATGAGCATTGATATTGTCCAGAATCTCCTGTCCGCGGTCCGAAGGGAAGATGCTCAGGTAAGCACGTGCCACACTCATGTCAGGACTGATGCGTACGACGCTCACCGACACCAGCACGCCTCCCATCGCCTGGGTCTGTTTCTGGAAGATGTCGCTCAACTCCTTCTGAAGCAAGCGCGCGATTTTGTTCTGTCTGGTTGTTTCCATATATACTAAGGTATTTAAATCAGTTGGCAAGCGGACAAGCCGATAATCCTTTCACTGACAGAAAAGCCTTATCCCGTTTGTAGACTCGTCCACTTGTCAACTGTGATATTCATTTTTTACGGATGATGGTCAGCCCGTCCCGCAAGGGAAGAATCACCTTCTCCACCCGGTTGTCGGCAGCGATCAGGTCATTGAACGCCTGTATACCGATGGTCTGACGGTCTGACGGTTGTGCCTGTTCCAGCACATGCCCGTCCCACAGGGTATTGTCAGCCAGGATATACCCACCGGAAGGAAGCCGTGGCAACAACATCTCGTAGTAGTCGATGTAGTTGCGTTTGTTACCGTCCATGAACGCCATGTCACAATGCAGGTCCAGGCGTGGCACCAGCTCCAGCGCATCGCCTATATGGAACTTGATCCTGTCGGCATACGGTGAACCTTCCAGCCACGGACGGGTGAAATCCTCCTGCTCATCGTTGATTTCGAACGTATGCACCATCCCGCCTTCCTCCAGCCCTTCGGCCAGACAAAGTGCGGAATAGCCGCTGTACGTCCCTATCTCGATAATCTGTCGCGGACGTATCATGCGCACGAACATCTTGAGCATGCGTCCCTGCAAATGCCCGGAAGCCATACGCGGGCGGAGCAGCTTCACGTGCGTGTCCCGGTAGAGTGCACGCAGGTAGTCACCTTCGTCGTCAATGTGGTCCAGGATATAGCGTTCAATGGATTCATCCATAAGTCTCAGGATTTACTTTACAGATATCTGTTCCGGTTCGGAAGGATGTATTCGTCGTCCTCGGCATACTTCAGCACGTCACCCACCTGGTTGATTTCCAGGTAAGAGGTATGAGTGCCCTGCTTGCCACCGCTAAGGTAAGCCACCATCTCATTTTCACGGATGACACCATCCTGCAACAGCTTGTGCAGCGCGGCAAAATAGTATGCCTGTCCGTTGGGCTGTTCCGGCATGTAGATGGCCTCCACTCCGTAGGACAATGCCAGGTGGCGCATGGTCTTCTCATTGTAGCAGATGGCAAGTACCGGGTTCTTACCACGGAAGGCAGCCAGGTTACGTGCCGTATATCCACTGAAACTATCTGTGATGATGGCACCGATGTTCATTTTTTCCGTAGCCTTGACAGCCTGCTTGGCGAGGAACTCGGTCACATCGCAGTTATCTTCAAGTGGAATAGGGATATCGTTTTCCGAGAGTTTGTCTATTTCAGCCTGTGCGGCAATCTTCGCCATGGTCTTCACCGCTTCCACCGGATATTTGCCATAGGCAGTCTCTCCACTCAGCATCAGGGCATCCGTACGATAATAGATGGCATTGGCAATGTCCGTCACTTCAGCACGGGTCGGACGCGGATTCTTGATCATCGTATGAAGCATCTGGGTAGCGACGATGACCGGCTTGCGTGCCATGACACACTTCCGGATCAATACACGCTGGATACCCGGTATGCGTTCCTGCGGAACCTCGATACCCAGGTCGCCACGTGCCACCATGATACCGTCAGCCACCTCGATGATTTCGTCGATGTTGTCCACACCTTCCTGATTCTCGATTTTGGCAATGATTTTGATGCGGCTGTTGTGCTCGTGCAGAATCTTGCGGATATCGAGCACATCCTGCTTGTTGCGCACAAAAGAGTGAGCAATGAAGTCTATATCTTTCTCGATGGCATAGAGGATGTTGTTGCGGTCCTTCTCCGTGAGCGAAGGCAGGTTGATGCGGACACCGGGAACATTGACACTCTTGTGGTTGCCCAAGGTTGCCTCATTCTTCACCTCGCAAGTCAGCTCATTGGCAGCTTCGTCCTTTGCAATCACCGAAAGTTCCAGGTCACCATCGTCAATCAGGATGGTCTCTCCGACATTCAAGTCATGCACGAAGTTAGTATAGGACACGGAGATACATTCACGGTTCGTCTCCTTACCCGGATTACCGGTCACTTTTACCCGGTCGCCCGTCGTAAAGGCAATGGGTTCTCCCCCGGCAAGGTCGGTCGTACGCACTTCCGGACCTTTGGTATCCATCAATATGGCGATTCGGTTCGAAACCTTCCGCACATTGGCGATCAGCTTCTCGAATCCTTCGCGGCTGGCATGTGCCGTATTCATACGGACGACATTCATGCCGGCGTTAAACAAGTCTCTGATAAAATCTTCCTCGCAGCGCAAATCGGAAATTGACGCTACGATTTTGGTCTTTTTTAGCATCATAGGTTTTTCGTATATCTCGTTTTTATAGATTCATTTTGTCGGGCAGGCATCCAGCAACGCCTCAATGGCAAGCCGGTAGGAATTGAGCCCGAAGCCACAGATGACTCCGAGGCAAGCACAGGATATCATCGACTTGTGGCGGAACTCTTCCCGACGGTGTACATTAGATATATGTACCTCCACCACCGGTGCCGTAATGGCGCGAATGGCGTCCTGCAATGCAATCGATGTATGGGTATAAGCGCCGGCATTGAGCACAATACCGTCATAATCGAAACCCGTTTCATGAAGTTTGTTGATGAGTTCCCCTTCCACATTCGATTGGTAATAGTCCAACTCGATGTCGGGGTAGCGTTGGCGTAGTTGTTCCAAATAAGTATCAAACGAAACCGCGCCGTAGATGGAAGGCTCGCGTTTGCCCAATAAATTTATGTTAGGGCCGTTGATAATTTGTATTTTCATTGCCTGTCTACTTTGGAGTTTTGTTCTATTTTTGCAGAAGAAAATTTGGGTACAAAGTTAGGAAAAAGAAATGGAATGCAAGGAAAAAATCGATAAGAAGGAGCAAAACAACCTCCTCATTAGGAAATATAAACAGTATCTGCAACTTGAAAAATCATTGTCGGCAAACACCATAGAAGCCTATCTGACCGACTTGGACAAGCTCCTGTCCTATCTGACTTTAGAAGATATCCATGTGTTCGACGTCACCCTCGAAGACCTCCATCATTTTGCTGCCGGACTGAAAGACATCGGCATCCATCCACGTTCACAGGCACGCATCCTCTCAGGCATCCGCTCCTTCTACCGTTTCCTCGTTCTGGAAGACTACATAGACGATGACCCGACCACCCTGCTCGAATCTCCTCAACTGGGCATGCACCTGCCCGACGTGCTGACGGTGGAAGAGATTGATCGCATCCAGGGCGCCATCGACTTGTCAAAGACGGAAGGCCAGCGCGACCGTGCCCTCATCGAGACACTCTACAGCTGCGGGCTCCGGGTCTCGGAAGTCTGCTCTCTCCGCCTTTCAGACCTCTATTTTGACGAAGGCTTTCTGCGCGTGGAAGGAAAGGGGAGCAAGCAGCGTCTGGTTCCCATTTCCCAACGAGCCATCAATGAGCTGCAACTCTACCTGGAACAACGTTCGGCAATGGACAATATCAAGCCCGGACACGAAGACTTTCTCTTCCTGAGTTTCCGCCGTGGCACAAAGCTTTCACGCATCACGGTGTTTCATTTCATCAAACTGCTGGTGGAAGAGGCAGGCATACACAAGACGGTCAGCCCCCATACCTTCCGCCATTCTTTCGCCACCCATCTGCTGGAAGGTGGAGCCAACTTGCGTGCCATCCAAATGATGCTGGGACACGAATCCATAGGCACTACGGAAATCTACACGCACATCGACCGCAGCATGCTTCGCGAAGCAATCCTTGAGCATCACCCCCGTAACCTCCGAAAGAACAACGATGAAAACGAACACCCCTGACGCACTTTCTTCCAAGAAAATCCCCGGACAAACGACAGAACCTCCGCCATCACCGGAGACTTCGGGAACAGACAGACCGGAGATTGTAAAAAAGGCGAACAAAATCAGGGCCTTCAAAACAAATGGGAGCTATTGCCGTCAGTAAAAATCAGGCGAAAAGACTCCTTTGAGACCTCCAAATACCGGACTTCAGTTTTCTCCAAAGTACCCTAAAAGTGACGACATCAAGCCGCTTTGAACATAAACTAAAGGAAAAAAGACGCATTTTAAGATTCCTTATACCACAAAATAAAGATTGAAGTAAAAAAATTAAGTTCCTTTTGTTCTATCGAACACGGATTTTATATCTTTGCACTACTTTATGTAAGACTATTATCTAAATAACTAAGTTTAACGTGTTATGATTAAAAAACTCTATTTGCCATTTCTAATGGTATTGGTTTTTGCGCTCTCTTCATGTAGCGGCAAAATGGGTGAATTGTCATCTGATTATTTCACGACGACTCCTCAAGTACTAGAGGCTGTCGGAGGTAAAGTGGATGTGACCATCAATGGTAAATTCCCCGAAAAGTATTTTAAGAAAAAAGCTGTCGTAACAGTAACTCCGGTACTCCGCTGGGATGGTGGTGAAGCCAAAGGACAACCTGCCACCTTCCAAGGTGAGAAAGTAAAAGGCAACGACCAGACCATTTACTACAAAGCCGGTGGAAATTACACCATGCAGACTTCTTTCGACTATGTGCCTGAAATGGCTAAATCGGAACTCTATCTGGAGTTTGATGCCAAAGTAGGCAAAAAGACCGTGACCATCCCGGCAGTGAAAATCGCTGACGGTGTGATTGCAACCTCCGAACTGGTGAAAAACACTTTGGCAAACGCCAACACGACCAACGGTGAAGACGCTTTCCAACGTGTCATCAAACAAGCCAAGAATGCCAACATCATGTTCTTGATCCAACAGGCCAACCTGCGTGCCAGCGAGTTGAAGTCCGACTCTCTGAAAGCTTTCAACGAAATGCTGAAGAACGTCAAGGAAGACCAAAAGGGCAAACTGATGGAAAACATCGAAATCTCTGCTTATGCTTCACCTGATGGTGGTCTGGAACTGAACGACAAACTGGCTGCTCAACGTCAGAAGAACACCGAGAACTACCTCAACAAACAGTTGAAGAAAGAAAAGATTGAAACCAACGTTGACGCCAAATACACCGCACAAGACTGGGAAGGCTTCCAGGAATTGGTTTCCAAATCAAACATCCAGGATAAGGACCTTATCTTGCGCGTGCTCTCCATGTATCAAGACCCCGAACAACGCGAGGCTGAAATCAAGAATATCTCTTCTGTATTCAAGAACCTAGCTGATGAGATTCTCCCGCAATTGCGTCGTGCACGCCTGACCCTGAACTACCAATTGATTGGCCGTTCAGATGATGAAATCCTGGCTGCATTCAAGAGCGAACCGCAAGTACTCAACGTAGAGGAACTTCTCTATGCTGCCACATTGGTAGACAGCGCTGCTGAAAAAGAAGCCATCTACAAGACTACAACCGACCGTTTCCCTGCAGACTACCGTGCTTACAACAACTTGGGTGAGCTAGCTTACCAGGCAGGTAAGTTTGATGAAGCTGAAAACTACTTCAAGACCGCTCTCCAAAAGAACGCTTCTGCTGCTGAAGCCAACGCCAACCTCGGCTTGATCTCCTTGATCAAGGGTGACAAGGCTGCTGCTGAGACTTATCTTGGCAAGGCTGCCGGTGCTGCCGGTCTCGACGAAGCTTTCGGTAACTACTACATTGCTGCCGGTCAATATGACAGAGCCGTAACTTCATTCGGCGACGTGAAGACCAACAGTGCTGCATTGGCTCAAATCCTGACAAAGGATTACAACCGTGCCAAGTCTACACTTGAAGGTGTGAAGAACCCCGACGCCTACACAGCTTACCTGTCGGCTATCCTCGGTGCACGCACCAACAATGCAGCCATGGTAATCAGCAACCTGAAGACTGCCGTTTCAAAAGATGCATCTTTGGCAAAGAAGGCTGCAACTGACCTTGAGTTTGCTAAATATGTAACCAACTCTGAGTTCCAAAGCATCGTGAAATAAGTCATTGTTTGACATTCGATAAAGAAAAGCGTTGTGCCCGTTGCGGTACAACGCTTTTTTTGTTATGTTTGCGAACCGGGCAAGGTGACTTTTTATCTGTTCCGTGCTTCCGGTAAAAGAAACATCATGACATCCTTACGCAAAATATTCGCTTCTGTCTGCCGCTTGCGCCAAAGCCTGGGTTTTGGCGTTCATTCACCTTATATATATGCATTGCTGACCGACGTGTTCCGTGAACGGCTCCCCTATTATGCATACGAAGCCATCGGCCAACTGCCCGGTGAGTCTCCATACTCCTCCGGTTCATTCAAAATCAACCGGCTGCTCTTCCGTCTGGTCAACCGTTTCCTTCCCGACAGCATCATCGAAGCAGGAGACAGTGACGGGAGGAGCTTGAAAAGCATGTCCCTGGCACGGAAGGATGCTGTTTGCAGGAATATACCCGGCGGTCGTGGGTTCTCAACCGAGAAGCTGAAACAGACTTTGGGAAACAGCCAGCAACTGGACTTTCTGTTCATTTCCAGCACCAACGCTTTCAGGGAAGCATTTGAAGCAGCTTTGCCACTTACCGGAGAACATTCGGTTTTCATCATTCCATCCATCCATGCAGATAAAGACCGACGGATGTGGTGGAAAGCGGTAGAGCGTGACGAACGCACCGGATTCACAGTAGACCTCTACGACATCGGACTGGTGTTTTTTGACCGTAATCATCCACGCCGCAACTACCGGATGACCTATTGCTGAAGGCATCTGCGTTCACTATATGAGAGTTGAAAATCAATAAACAGACAGAATTTGGACGTCTGGCACAACTTCTGTCAAAAAATAAAAGAAATATGAAGAAAAGCATGGTGTATACGAAGACCGGCGACAAAGGAACGACCAGTCTCGTGGGAGGAATCAGGGTGTCAAAGACGCATCCGCGTCTGGAAGCTTATGGCACAGTCGACGAACTCAATTCTAACATCGGTCTACTGGTGACCTACGTGACCGATGAAGCCGACCGCAAATTCCTGCTGTCGGTTCAACACAAACTCTTTGCCGTAGGTTCTTACCTGGCAACCGATCAGGAACAGAAGGAAGTACATCCCCAGTGTGTGGTGCGTGAAGCCGACGTAGAAAAGATGGAACATGCCATCGATGCAGCGGAAGACGGATTGCCTGCATTGCAAGCTTTCATCCTGCCCGGAGGTTCACAAGGGGCAGCCGTCGCACATGTCTGCCGCACGGTGTGCCGTCGTGCAGAACGCCGCATCCTGGCCCTGATAGAGTCCGGAGTTGAAGTAGACCCATTATTGACGGCCTACATCAACCGCCTGTCAGATTACTTATTTGTCTTCTCCCGCAAATTGAACAATTTAACAGGAGGACATGAAATTATTTGGCAAAAATCTTGTGAGTGATAATATTTATTATATTTTTGCGCCGCATTACGAACTCTATTAAAAAAGATAGCTATGTATTGGACACTAGAATTGGCATCTAAATTGGAAGATGCTCCTTGGCCGGCGACAAAAGATGAGTTGATTGATTATGCGATGCGTTCGGGAGCACCTCTTGAGGTAATTGAAAATTTGCAGGAAATGGAAGACGAAGGCGAAATATATGAAAGCATTGAAGATATTTGGCCCGACTATCCAAGCAAAGAAGACTTTTTCTTCAACGAGGACGAGTACTAAGCTCCTTCCAATAGATTAAACAAGAAAATTCCAGCGAGATAAACAAAGCTCATTTGTTTGTCTCGCTGTGTTTTATGGCCCTTCAAAACCTAAAGATACAAAAAGCCAACTAATTCACATGCTCTAAGGCTGAATTAGTTGGCTTTTTCTCTATTCTTTTCAGGATGTCCTTATTTCAAATTTCCCACCTTGATGAGGTATTCGGCAATCTGTACGGCATTCAGGGCAGCACCCTTCTTAATCTGGTCACCCACAATCCAGAAGGTGAGTCCGTTCTCGTCGGTCAGGTCCTTGCGGATACGTCCCACGTAGACGGGGTCTTTACCGGCAAGGAAGAGCGGCATGGGATAAACCTTCTTCTCGGGTTCGTCCATCAGCACGAGGCCTTCCCCTTCGGCAAATGCCTTGCGAGCTTCCTCAACGGAAATCGGACGTTCAGTCTCCACCCAGATGCTCTCGGAGTGGGAACGGAGGGCAGGCACACGTACACAGGTGGCGCTGGTCTTCACGTCGGAGTGCATGATCTTGCGTGTCTCGTTGAACATCTTCATCTCCTCCTTCGTATATCCATTATCCATGAAGACATCAATCTGCGGGATGACGTTGTAGGCAAGCTGGTAGGCAAACTTCTCCACTGTGACAGGTTCGCCGGCAAGAATCTGGCGATACTGCTCGTGCAACTCCGCCATAGCAGCGGCACCCGCACCGCTGGCAGCCTGATAGGTCGCCACATGTACGCGTTTGATGTGTGAAAGTTTCTCAATGGCCTTCAGGGCTACCACCATCTGGATGGTCGTACAGTTGGGGTTGGCGATGATGCCGCGCGGACGTACCAGCGCATCTTCCGCATTCACCTCGGGCACAACCAGAGGCACATCCTCATCCATACGGAAGGCACTCGAATTGTCAATCATCACCGCACCATACTTCGTGATGGTCTCAGCATATTCCTTCGACGTGCCGGCTCCGGCTGAGGTGAAAGCGATATCCACTCCCTTGAAGTCATCGTTATGTTGAAGAAGTTTTACTTCATACTCTTTACCGCGGAAGGCATATTTCGTGCCTGCACTGCGGGAAGAACCGAACAATACCAATTCATCGATTGGAAAATTTCTCTCTTCGAGTACGCGGAGGAACTCTTGACCTACGGCTCCACTCGCGCCAACAATAGCTACTTTCATCGTTCTTGAATCTGTCTTAGTTAGTGAATAAAGTTAATAATGGGTCCGGTTTGACCTGTCTGCTTGTCAACTCGTCAACCGGAAGCGTAATTTCGGATAAATATCTCTTTTATCGGGTGCAAAAGTATAACATTTTGGCAGATACGGCGGTATAAATTGGATTCTTTTTATTTATTTTGCGCAAGAATTCACGGACAGATTAGCTATGTTGACTCTCTTGAACGCCGGATATTTCCCCATCACTGACCCCACGTGGATCTTCTTCCTTGTGCTGGTCATCATCCTGCTGGCTCCCATCATTCTGGAGCGCCTGCATGTGCCTCACATCATCGGCATGATTCTGGCAGGTGCCCTCATCGGCGAACATGGTTTCCACATCCTGGAACGCGACAGCAGTTTTGAACTGTTCGGCGAAGTCGGGCTGTTCTACATCATGTTCCTTGCCGGTCTGGAGATGAACATGGAGGACTTCAAGAGCATCCGTGTGAAGGCGACCGTCCTGGGAGTGCTCGCCTTCCTCTTTCCACTGTGCATCGGAGTCTGGGCCAACCTGACGCTGCTGGAATACGGGCTGATGTCCGGCATCCTGCTCGCCTGTCTTTACGCCAGCCATACGCTGGTCACCTACCCCATCGCCATCCGGTACGGACTCTCCAAACAACGCGCCGTGGGTATCGCTGTGGGCGGTACGGCAATCACCGACACCCTGACGCTGCTCGTGCTCGCCATCACCGCCGGTTCGTTCCGGGAGAACACGCCCAACCTGTTCTGGGTATGGCTGATACTGAAATTCATCGTGGCCGCCATTGTCATCACCTTCCTCTTCCCCCGTGTGGCAAGGTGGTTCTTCCGACGCTACAGCGACCCCGTCCTGCAATACATCTTCGTCCTTTCCATGGTATTCCTGGGAGCCGGAGTCATGGCCTTCATTGGCATGGAGGGCATCCTGGGCGCCTTCCTGGTGGGCTTGTTGCTGAACCGCCTCATCCCCCACGTCTCGCCGCTGATGAACCACCTGGAGTTCGTAGGTAACGCCCTGTTCATCCCTTACTTCCTCATCGGCATCGGCATGCTCATCAACGTCACCTCCCTCTTCAATCACCTGTATGCACTGAAGGTAGCAGGCATCATGGTCGCCGTGTCCCTGGTGGGAAAATGGCTGGCGGCATGGGCCACACAGAAGATATTCCGCATGCGCAAGGTGGAGCGCCGGCTCATGTACGGCCTCAGCAATGCACGTGCCGCAGCGACACTGGCTGCCGTCACGGTAGGCTACAACATTATCCTGCCCGACGGGAGCCGCCTCCTCAACGAGGATGTGTTCAACGGTGCCATTCTGCTCATCATCGTCAGCTGCACGGTGAGTGCGTTCATCACCGAGAATGCGGCCCGTTGTCTGGTTACCGAAGAACATGAGGGGCAAGTGACGGACGAGAAAGAGAAGCGCGACGAGCGTATCCTGATCTCCATCTACAACCCGGAGACCATCCAGGGACTGATGGACATCGCACTCATGATACGGAATCCCAAGCAGAACAAAGGGCTGGTTGCCCTGAGCGTGGTCAACGACAGCACGGCATCCGAAGCGAAGGAACTCAAGGCACGAAAAGACCTGGAACAGACATCCCGGATTGCCTCAGCGGCCGGTACGGACATACAGACCGTGCTGCGCTACGACATCAACGTGGCACAGGGCATCATCCATGCAGCCAAGGAGCATGCCATCACCGACCTCGTCATCGGGTTGCACCGCAAGACAAACATCATGGACTCTTTCTTCGGTAACCTCACGGAGAGTCTGCTGAAGGGCACCCACCGCGAAGTGATGATCATGAAGCTACTCATGCCTGCCAATACACTCCGCCGCATCGTCGTGGCCGTGCCCATGCAGGCAGAATACGAAGTGGGCTTCCCGAAATGGGTGGGACAGGTCTGCCGTCTGAGCAAGACACTGGGCTGCCGTATCCACTTCTTCGCCACCCCTCAGACCCTGGGGTTCCTCCGCCACCTGGTGGAACAACAGAATGCCAACGCCGAATATACGGAGCTGGATGACTGGGAAGACCTGCTGCTACTCACCGGGCAGGTGAACTACGACCACCTGTTCGTCGTGGTGTCCGCCCGCAAAGGCTCCATCTCCTACCAACCGTCGTTCGAAAAGCTGCCCCTGCAAATCTCACGCTACTTTGCGAACAACAGCCTGATGGTCATCTACCCCGACCAGCTGGGCGACCCGCAGGACCTCGTCAGCTTCTCCGAACCGCACCAGACGGTGGACTCGAAGGCGTACGAGACGGTGAGCAAGTATCTCTACAAATGGTTTAAATCCGAATCGTAACAATGGAACTGACACATACCCCTTCCTGGCTGGAACGCACGGCTCTGCTGCTGGGCGAAGAACGCCTAGCACACCTGCGCCGCTCCCACGTGCTCATCGTCGGGACGGGCGGAGTGGGCGCCTATGCGGCGGAAATGCTCTGCCGTGCCGGCGTGGGACACCTGACGCTGGTGGATGCCGACACCGTACAACCGTCGAACATCAACCGCCAGCTGCCTGCCCTGCACTCCACGCTGGGGAAACCGAAAGTCGACATCCTGGCGGAACGCTTCCGCGACATCAACCCGGAGCTGGAACTGACCGTCCGTGCCGAATACCTGAAGGACGGGAGCATCCCCGAACTGCTCGACAGTGCCCGCTTCGACTTCATCGTCGACGCCATCGACACCATCAGCCCGAAGTGCCACCTCATCAGTGAGGCATGGCAACGGCGCATCCCCATCGTGTCGAGCATGGGTGCTGGAGCCAAACGTGACCTGACGAAGGTGCGCTTTGCCGACCTGTGGGAGACGTACCACTGCGGACTGAGCAAGGCGGTGCGCAAACGCCTCCAGAAGATGGGACTGAAACGGAAGCTGCCCGTGGTGTTCAGCACCGAACAGGCAGACCCGCACGCCGTGCTCCTCATCGACAACGAACGAAACAAGAAATCGACTGCCGGAACGGTGAGCTACATGCCTGCCGTCTTCGGCTGTTACCTGGCACAATACGTAATCGAACATCTATGATAGAACTCCGAGGAATCACCAAGAGCTTCGGCTCGCTCCAGGTGTTGAAGGGCATCGACCTCGACATCGGACGCAACGAGATTGTGAGTATCGTGGGACCGAGCGGGGCGGGAAAGACCACCCTGCTGCAAATCATGGGCACACTCGACAAACCCGACGAAGGCACGGTCGCCATTGACGGCATCGACGTGGGACGACTGAAGGAGAAGGAACTGGCACGCTTCCGCAACCTGCACATCGGCTTCGTCTTCCAATTCCACCAGCTGCTGCCTGAATTCACGGCGATGGAGAACATACTCATCCCTGCCTACATCGCCGGGAAGGGACAGAAAGAAGCGGAGACCCGTGCCCGCGAACTACTCCGCTTCATGGGGCTGGAGGAGCGTGCGTCGCACAAGCCCAACGAGCTCTCGGGTGGAGAAAAACAGCGGGTAGCCGTGGCACGCGCCCTGGTCAATCATCCGGACGTGGTGCTTGCCGACGAGCCTTCGGGCAGCCTTGACACGCAGAACAAGGCGGAGCTGCACCAACTCTTCTTCCACCTGCGCGACACCTTCGGACAGACATTTGTCATCGTGACACACGACGAGACACTGTCCTCCCTCACCGACCGCACCATCCACCTGCAGGACGGACGGGTCGTCGGATGAACGGCGCACCCGACAAGACGAAACACAAGTAATGAATCACCTAACATCCTTACCAAATGCACGTACAATTAGGAAAATATAATCGGTTGCCCGTCGTCAAGGAAGTGGACTTCGGTGTCTACCTCGACGGAGACGACGACGGCGAAATCCTGCTCCCCGCACGTTATGTCCCTGACGGATGCAAGCCGGGCGACCTGCTCAACGTATTCATCTACCTCGACAACGAAGAGCGCCTCGTGGCAACCACACAGACCCCGTATGCACAGGTGGGCGACTTCGCCTGCCTGGAAGTGGCATGGACCAACGAATACGGAGCATTCCTCGACTGGGGACTGATGAAGGACCTCTTCGTCCCCTTCCGCGAACAGAAGATGAAGATGCAGAAGGGGCGGCGCTACGTCGTCCACGTACATATCGACGAAGACAGCTTCCGCATCATGGCGTCCGCCAAAGTGGAACGCTACCTGTCCAAAGACAAGCCGCCCTACAAGGCAGGCGACCCAGTGGACCTCCTCATCTGGCAACGGACGGAGCTGGGATACAAGGCGATTGTGGACAACCGCTTCAGTGGACTGCTCTATGCCAACGAGGTGTTCCGCACGCTGGAACCGGGCATGAAGCTGGAGGCATACGTCAAACAGGTACGCCCCGACGGGAAGATTGACCTGGAGCTGCAACGGGGAGGCGCCCGCAAGGTGGACGACTTTGCCGACACGCTGCTGGCGTATATCGACCGCAACGGTGGCTTCACCCCCTTCAACGACAAGAGTCCTGCGGAAGAGATTTATGCGACCTTCAGCGTGAGCAAGAAGACCTTCAAGAAGGCTGTCGGCGAACTGTACCGGAAACGGCTCATCCTCATCGAGGAAGACGGTCTGCGCGCTTCGATAGACGATTGACATACGGACAATGAATGCTCTTTCCGGTGTGCATGCTGCGCGTGTGGCACCGGAAGGAGCATCTGCATTTATAGGGACTTTCCTACCCAACGATAGGAAAAATCCCCGTGCAAGTGTGATTTCCTCCGCATACCTTTGCGGTAGAGATAAACCTAAAAAGCACTTGCCTTATGAAACGCTATTTACACTTACTCCTTATCGCATGCCTGGGCGGACTCCTCTCCTCCTGCATGCCGCACACGTACCTGGGTCTGTATGACGAACCTGCCGGACCACCTCCACACGCACACCGTCCTCATCCGAAAAAGCCCCGTCCGCCCCGTCCACACAAAGGACCGGACCGTCCGCCATACCGCTTCGGCATGGACACTCCGGGGATAGGCATCCACTTGAACATCGACTAAACATCCATTAACTATGAAAAAAACGATTGTACTCCTTTGTCTGGCATGCGGCCTTGTCCTCGGCAGCTGCATACCTGCCTCTTACAGCTTTGGGACGCTTCACAAACACCTGATGGACATCCGCAACGGCATGAATGAGACTGAAATCATCAGCCTGCTGGGGAAACCGGACTACCGCCGCTTCAAAGGTAACCGGGAAGAATGGGAATATCGGAACAGCGCAGGTTCCACCAGACCATCTGTCTATTGCATCACGTTTGTCGACGGGAAGGTCAACAGCTTCGACTCCTACCTCGATGACTCACCCTGGAAAAAGGGACTGAGGAACGACTCCACCATACAGGCTGGATACTTCCGTATCCCTGAAGGTAACTTTATGTGGGGCGTACCGGCAAACGGGATGGTGAGACTGAACAACGGACGCCTGATGCCTGCCCGGGGCAATCAACTCTTGCAGGAACCTTGAAGCTGGAAGTCCGGGATGCCAAAGGAGCAAAAGGGATTTCCCTACGGGATTATAGGGAAAAACTGTTGGACGGGGAAATCCCTACGCCTATCTTTGCCCACAGAACCAACAACTGATGTCAAACTCTAAACATAAAAGCTATGAAATGTATGAAGAGAATCGTCCTGATGGTGGCTTTCTGCCTGTGCACCGTGGCAAGCTTTGCCATGCTGAGCACGACGGAGGTGCGCAACAGTGCACGCTTCATGACCGACCGCATGGCGTATGAACTGCGACTGAGCAGCATGCAAATCACCGACGTCTACGAAATCAACTTTGACTTCTTCGACCGGGTACGCTACGTTGCCGACGACCTCGCTGCCGGATACAGCTATGCCATCGACGAATATTACAAGAATCTCGACCTGCGCAACGACGACCTGAGCTATGTGCTCACCCGCAGCCAGTTCGAACGCTTCATGAACCGCGACTACTTCTACCGTCCGCTGTACGTCAACGACCGCAGCTGTCGCCTGCGCATTTATGCAGTATATGACGACCCGACGTTCTTCTATTTTGCTGCTCCGCTGAACTTTCTGACCTATGTGGGCATCCATAGCCGGGCACACTTCGCACACGGATACTACTGCAACCGTTATCACCACCCACGCTATACGGGCATCTGGGCACGTCCGACCCGACACTCCCATTACGACTACTACCGGCGGCATGACTTCGGTCCCGGCATTGCCGGACGTCCGCCACGCCCCATCGTCGACCATCGGCCTGGCATCGGTCATCGTCCTGACCGTCCTGGTATCCGTCCACCGCATGAGAACCGGCCGACAAGACCCGGCTACAATGACCGTCCGGGACGGAGACCCTCACAAGTCGAGCGTCCGTCAAGGCCCGGTCACAACGACCGTCCGAACATCAGGCCCTCACGGGAAGAACGACCGTCAAGACCCAACAACAACGACCGTCCGAATATCAGACCTTCTCGGGATGAACGACCGTCAAGACCCGTCAGCATCGAACGCCCGTCCAGACCTGACCGTAACGACAGACCCGCCGTCCGTCCCTCGCGCATCGAGCGTCCGCAGAGACCCGATAAGAACGAACGACCTTCACGGGTGGAACGTCCACAACGCCCCAACGTGATGCCGAGCCGCAACGAACGTCCGTCAAGACCTGAACGTCCTGCCGTACGCCCCTCACGGAACGAACGCCCGGCTGTCCGCCCCACCAATCGTCCACGTCCGAGTGAACGCCCGGGCAGAGATCGTCAGGCTGCAGAACGGAATACCTTCCGCGTCTGACCAACCGGACACGAACCGCCACACCAGCCTTCCAGGCACAGAGCATCCCCTGCACGAAAAGGGGAACTGCCCTGTGCCTTTTTCATATCCTCGTGACAGGTACAGACCTGTCCACACTCAACTTTCGGGAGAAGAAGCCACGGATTTCGAAATTATCGCTTACATTTGCAGTATAAACTGTGACACTATGGATGCAAACAACAAACTAGCCATTGAAGAAAATATCATCAAGATGCTCAGGACCGTCTATGACCCGGAAATCCCGGTGAACATCTACGACTTGGGACTGGTATACAAAGTCGACGTGCAGGACGACGGCACCACACTGATTGACATGACACTCACTGCCCCCAACTGCCCCGCCGCGGACTTCATCATGGAGGACGTCCGGATGAAGGTGGAGTCGGTGGAAGGCGTGAAGAGCGCCACCATCAACCTTGTCTTTGAACCGGAATGGAACAAGGACATGATGAGCGAGGAAGCCAAGTTGGAGCTGGGCTTCCTGTAACAACCGCCGTGTACACATTCACCTCACCTCTAAACATTGCCCGGTTATGAAGAACATCTATTTCCTTTCAGACGCACACCTCGGCTCGCGTGCCATCGCCCACAGCCGCACGCAGGAACGCCGGCTGGTGAATTTCCTCGACCAAATCAAAGACAAGGCTGCTGCCGTCTACCTGCTGGGAGACATGTTCGACTTCTGGTATGAGTTCAAGACGGTGGTTCCCAAGGGCTATACGCGCTTCCTCGGGAAACTGTCGGAACTGACGGACCGTGGCGTAGAGGTGCACTACTTCACGGGCAATCATGACCTGTGGTGCGGAGACTATCTGGAGAAGGAATGCGGCGTGGTGCTCCATCGCGCCCCTATCACCTGTGAGATTTACGGGAAGCTGTTCTACCTTGCCCACGGAGACGGGCTGGGCGACCCGGACAAGAAGTTCAAGCTGCTCCGCACGCTCTTCCACAGCCACACCCTGCAGTGCCTCTTCTCTGCCTTGCACCCACGCTGGAGCGTTGAGCTCGGTCTGACCTGGGCGAAGCACAGCCGCATGAAGCGTGCAGGCGGCAAGGAACCCGACTACATGGGTGAAGACCGCGAACACCTCGTGCTCTATTCCAAAGAGTACCTCAAGCTCCATCCCGACATCAACTTCTTCATCTACGGACACCGGCACATCGAGCTGGACCTGATGCTGAACCGCAACACGCGCGTCCTCATCCTCGGCGACTGGATTACTACCTTCACCTACGCGGTCTACGACGGGGAGCACATCTTCCTGGAGAACTACGTGGAAGGGGAAACGAGGCTGTAACCGGGAGGCACTCCTTCACGGACGGACATGCCGATGCCAACGAGAGGGTGTATCGTAATTTGAGCGATGCACCCTCCAAGCATTTGTATTTGTCCGGAAGAAAGTCCGGACAACCCCAGGGGAATCCCCCATTTCCATATTATGTGAACTCCTCCACCATGTACATGTGGTCGGTGGACGGACGTCTGTATATATCGGGGTCAAGCGCATGGCGGATGATGTAGGGAGCACTCTCCACCCAGATGCGAAACGACGGATCGGGCTCATAGCCATCGGCAAAGTCGAGCAGACGGTCCAGCTCGAAGCGGTCCGCCACGATACCGGCGCCATTGGAAGCGGCATCGAAGGCATTGCAGTCCTGCTCGATGTGTGCGGGCACCATCAGGACAGGCTTGCCCAGGAACATGGCCTCGCAGATGGATTCAAAGCCTGCCGTGCTGGCATAGGCGCGGCAACCGCTCATCTGACGGAGGAACTCGGTGTCGTCGAGAGGATAGAAGCTCAGGGTGGAGTCAACACGACATACGTCCGTCTCTCCCTTCTTGTCCCAAAAGAAGCGAAGCGGCACCTCCGGGTGCGCGGCATGCCATGCAGTGACGCTCTCGGCAAAGCCGGAATTGACCATGTAGCCGTGCACGTAGTCTCCTGATACAGATTCACTCCGCAGTACTTCTTTCCGCAACAGGGGCGGAACCACACGGATGCCTCCGTGCGCATCCTCCTCCATCGGACGGAACGAGAGTGCCAGCTTCTTCCGGGCGCCCACACAGGTCAGACGGGTGAAGAAGTTCAGCAACCACAGTCGCGGCGCGTTCTTCCAGGGCAGATGGAAGTCCTTGTGCAGGAAGAGGTACTGGTGTCCGATGCAGATTTGCGGTGTCCGGATAGGGTAGAGCGCATAGGTAAGCCCCGTCAGCAGCTCGTAGAAGTTGATGACCATGTCCGCACCACTACGGACGATATGCTCGCGGATGAAACGCATGCTACGCAGATAGACGGGCAGACGTGCCACGTTGTAGGCAACGCTGCGTCCCAGCCGGTTGCGCTTGTTGGAAGCCGTCGGTAGGAAATTGGGACTCTCGAAACGGTGGACGGGAGCATGGATGTGGCGGCTGAAGAAGGACGGAAGACGTCGGGAGCGGCTTTTGCCGACAAGGACTTCGACCACCTCGTGGCCGCTGTTGCGCAGGATTTCTTCGAGCGCGATGGCTTGGGTCAGGTGTCCCCTGCCCTCGCCCTGGACAATGAACAGGTATTTCATGAGGCGGGTGCGATAGTGGGTACAAGATTCAGGTCGGACGACCCGTTTTCAAACTCAACTTCGGCGTAGTAGACGATGTTCCAGTCGCCCTCTTTGCTTTCGGTAAGAGCCGACATCGTTTCTACCCAATCGCCGGAGTTGAGATAGTGGGTCTGTCCGTAGAAAGTATTCTCGGGATGGTGTATGTGTCCGCAGATGATGCCGTCGCACTTGCGCGAACGGGCGAACTCTGCCAGTGTATGTTCGAAGTCGGAGATGTAGGACACGGCGGTCTTGACCTTCTGCTTCACGCGTTGCGACAGGGAGTAGTAGGGCTTTCCCCGGTAGGCACGGTAGCGGTTGTAGATGCCGTTGAACCACAGCAGGAAGGTGTAACCCATGTCGCCCAGCTGTGCCAGCCATTTCATGCGGGTAGTCACACGGTCGAAGATATCGCCGTGAGTGACGAAGTAACGTTTGCCGTTGGCACCGTCGAAGGTGTATTCCTTCACCAGGTGCAGGTTGGCAAAGTCCATCGGTGCCAGGGCATCGAGAAAGTCGTCGTGGTTTCCACGGACGTAAATGATTTCGGTCCCGCAGTTCTCCATCATCTTCATGAGAATCTTGAAGAAGCGGGTATGTGCGGGTTGCCAGCGGCGCGTCCCGTTCTTGCGGATGTGCCAGCCGTCGATGATGTCGCCGTTGAGGATGAGCCGTTCGCAGTCGATGCTGCTCAGGAAACGGCTGACCTCCTCGACTTTGGAGTGGGAAGTTCCCAGGTGAATGTCCGAGAGGACAACGGTGCGGTAATGTCTGCGTAAATACATCATGGATGTGTCTGCCTTTGTTCACTGCACGAAGGTAGACACTCCCTGTTACGACAGGATGTAGGACAGGTTACATTTCCGGCTCATTCCCATCCGCCACCCAATGCCTTGTAGAGCTGGACGAGGGCGATCTGCTTGTCGCGGACGGCATTGCTCAGGGCAATCTGCGCGTCGAGATAGGTACGCTGGGCGTCAAGCATGTCGAGGTAACTGATGTATCCATTGAGATACTGCGTACGGGTCAGGTCGATGCTCTTGCGTGCTGCCTGTTCCAGCTCCAGCCGGGCATCGTAGATGTCCTGAATCTTATTGAACTCCACGATGGCATTACGGGCATCCTTGAATGCCGAGAGGACAGCCTTCTCATACTGGTAAGCCGCCTGTTCGCAGGCAGCCTTCTTCGCTTTGAGCGCCGCGCGGTTCTTGCCCATGGCAAAGAGCGGCGTCAGCAGGTTGGCGCTCAGAAAGTGGTAGGGCGAATGCAGGAAGTCGCGGAACTCCTCGCTCTCCAATCCGTAATGGGCGGTCAGCGTGATGCGCGGGAAGAGGTTGGTGTAGGCAATGCCCACCTCGGCATTGGCAGCAATCAGTGCCTCCTCGGCAGCACGGACGTCCGGCCGTCTCTCCAGCAACGACGAAGGCAATCCCGCAGGCAACCTCTCGGGCAGACGGATGTCCTGCGGATGGTGCGAGCGTTCCACCGTCGAGGGATAACGTCCGGCGAGGAAGCTGATATCGTTCTCCTTCAGCGCGATGGCACGCTCCAGGTCAGGCACGAGCGTCGCCGTCCGCGCCAGTTCCACCTGTGCCTGCTGGTAGGCAGTCTCCGACGTGAGTCCGCCGTTGAAGCGCAGCTCTGCCAGGCGGACGCTCTCCTGACGGGCACGCAAGGTCTGCTTCACAATGGCAAGCTCGTTGTCGAGTGCCACCAGCTCGAAGTACGCCTGCGCCACCTGTGCCACCAGTGTCATCCGGAGGGCACGCTGGTTCTCCACCGCCTGCAGGAACTGTGCCATGCTCCGGTCCTTCGCCCAACGCAGGTTGCCCCACAAGTCCAGCTCCCAGGAGGCAATAAACTTGGCGGAATACTCCGGGACAGACTCATAGCTGTCGCCCCCGTAGTTCTCTGCTTCCTTGTCCGTATACAGCTGCCCCTTCACCTCGGGAAAGAGGTTAGCATAGGCGATGCGCTTCTGGGCAGCCATCTCCTTCAGGCGTGCCGCCGCCGTCAGCATGTCTTTGTTATGCTCCAGAGTCTGGCGGATGAGTGCCTGGAGGGTGGTGTCGGTGTAAATCTCCCACCAACGGAAGTCGGCAATGGACATCGTGTCCGTCGCCGTGCTGTCGAGCCGCTCGGGCAGGTGCAAATCGGGGCGCGTGTAGTGCTTGCCGAGCTGGCACGAGGTCAGACACACGCCCAAGAACAGTATGTATGTGAGGATATGCTTCATAAAACGCTTCATGATGGTTACTTTAACGGTTCGTTTACAGTCTCCTTGCCGGCACGGCGGTCTGCCAGCTTCCCTTTCAGCTTCCCTTTCGCCTTGTAGATGTATACGAAGAAGAAGGGCACGAGGATGATGCCGAAGATGACGGCACAAATCATGCCGAAGAACACACCCGTACCGATGGCTTGCCGGCTCGCCGCTCCCGGACCGGAAGCAATGACCATCGGCAGCATGCCGAGGATGAAGGCGAGGGAGGTCATCAGGATGGGGCGGAAACGCATCTGCGACGCGTGAAGGGCTGCTTCCAGCGTGCCGACGCCGCTGTCAACCTGCTCCTTGGCAAACTCCACGATGAGAATGGCGTTCTTGGCAGCAAGACCGACGAGCATCACCAGTCCGATCTGGAAGTAGACATCGTTCTCCAGTCCGCATGCCCACACCCCCAGGTAGGCACCCAACGCCGCCACAGGCAGCGAGAGGAGCACGGCGGCAGGAATCATCCAGCTCTCATAGAGCGCGGCGAGGAAGAGAAAGACGAACAGGAACACCAGTGCCAGCACGAGTCCCGTCTGTCCGCCTGCCTGCTTCTCCTGATAGGACAAGCCGCTCCACTCTACACCGATGTTGTCGGGCAGATGTTCGCGGGCTATCTCCTCCATGATTTCCATCGCCTGTCCGGAGCTGTAGCCTTCGGCAGCCCCTCCCCGGATGATGGAGGTGGTAAACATGTTGAAGCGCTTGATGCTGCCCGGTCCGGTCGTGTAGGACGCCGTACCGAGAGCTGTCAGCGGAATCATCGCTCCGTCTGTACCCCGCACGAAGAAGAGGTTCAAGTTGTCCTTGTGCCCGCGATACGAGGCTTCCGCCTGTATGTAGACACGGTAGATGCGGTTGAACATGTTGAAGTCGTTCACATAGACCGAACCCGTATACGCCTTCATCGTGGAGAAGACATCGGACAAGGGGACGCCGGCAAACTTCACCCGGTCACGGTCGACATCGAAATAGAGCTGGGGAATCTCCGCCTGCAACGAGGACGACAGCCCCGTCAGCTCCTTGCGTTGTGCGGCATAGTATAATAAGGTGTCCACCGCCTGCACCAGGTTGTCGAACGTGGCATCGCCGCGTGCCTCCAGCTGCATCTCGAAACCACCGGAGCTACCCAGTCCGGGAATCACCGGAGGCGTGGACAGGTAGACCTTGCTCTCCGGATAACGGCTCAGCTCCTTGCGCACCCGTTCCATGACGCCGTCAATGGTCGTGTTGTCGCGCTCCTTCCAAGGTTTCAGGATGACGGTCAGCTCGCTGCGTCCCTGGTTGCTTCCGACCCGCGGACTGGTACCCGTCACGTTCTGCACGTACTCCACTTCGGGCTGCGTCATCAGGTAGTCGATGGCGCGTTCGGTCACGATGCGTGTCCGCTCCAGCGTTGCCCCCTCGGGCAACTCCAGTTCAACCTTGAAGTAGCCCTGGTCCTCCGTCGGAAGGAAGCTCGTGGGGATGAACCGATGCAGGAGCAGGATGGCAATCAGCACCATGCCGAAGACACTCATCACCCGACGGGGATGGGCGATGAGCCGGGTTATGACCGCGATGTATTTCGTGTTGCCCTTCCGCAACCAGTAGTTGATGTAACGGAAGACGATGTTCTTCTTCTTTCCGGAACCGGGCTTCAGGATGAGCGAGCACATGACCGGACTCAGTGTCAGCGCCACAATGGTCGAGATGAGCACCGACACGACAATGGTGACCGTGAACTGGCGATAGAGCTGTCCCGTGATGCCCGGCAGGAAGCTGACAGGCACAAAGACGGCAGCCAGCACCAGCGACGTGGCAATCAGTGCGCCCGTCAGTCCGTCCATGGCTTTCTTGGTCGCCTCGTAGGCACCCAGCCTCTCTTCCTCCATGATGCGCTCCACGTTCTCGACCACGACAATGGCGTCGTCGACCACGATACCGATGGCGAGAATCAACCCGAGCAGCGTCAGGATGTTCAGCGAGAAACCGAAGATGAGCATGAAGCCGAACGTTCCGATGAGCGAGATGGGCACAGCCACCACCGGGATGAGTGTGGCACGCCAGCTCTGCAAGGAGAGGAACACGACGACAATCACCAGGAACAATGCCTCGAACAGCGTCTTGTAGACTTCGTGGATGGACTCGGAGATGTAGGTGGTCATGTCAAAGGGAATCTCGTAGGTCAGCCCTTCGGGGAAGTTCCGGCTGATGTCCTCCATCGCCTTCTTCACATTCTCCGCCACCTCCATGGCATTGGCTCCGGGCAGCATGTAGACGCCCAGCACGGCAGCATTGCCTCCGTTGATGCCACTCTCCGTATTATAGGAGGAGGCTTCCAGGGAGACCCGCGCCACGTCGCGCAGACGGATGATGGACCCGTCCGGATTTGCCCGCACCACGATGTCTTCAAACTGGCTGACGGTCGAGAGACGTCCCTGGGTGGTAATCGGGATGGTCACGTCCACACCCGTCACCGGCTGCTGTCCCAGGACACCGGCAGCCGACTCGCGGTTCTGGTCCTTCAGCGCGTTCTGCAAGTCCTGCACGGTCAGTCCGAAGTTCGCCATCTTGTCCGGCTGCACCCATATCTGCATGGCGTAGTAACGGCTGCCGATGTTCGACACACGTCCCACACCGGGGATGCGCCGCAGAAGGTCAAGCACGTTGATGGTGGCGAAGTTGCTCAGGTAGATTTCGTCGAACTTCGGGTCGGTCGACGTCAGACAGATGGTCATCAGCTGACTGGCAGCCTGCTTCTCCACCGAGATTCCGTTCTGAATGACTTCGGCAGGCAGACGCGACTCAGCCAGCTTCAGGCGGTTCTGTATCTCCACTGCCGACAAGTCGGGGTCGGCAGAGATGTCGAAGGTAACCGTTGCCGAGAAGCCTCCGGAGTTGGAGCTGGTCGACTCCATATAGAGCATCCCCGGCGTACCGTTCAACTCCTGTTCAATGGGGGTCGCCACCGCCTGAGAGACAGTCGTCGCGCTCGCCCCGGGATAAGACGCACTGATTTTCACCACCGGAGGGGTAATCTGCGGATATTGGTCTATGGGGAGCATCGTCAGTCCGATGATGCCCACAATGACAATCACAATCGAGATGACCGCCGAGAAGATGGGGCGGTCTATGAAGAAATTCACTTTCATACGGACGGGGATTTAGGTGTTAGGTTGTGTGAGGGAGTCGGGAGCTGCCACAGCCGGTGCCGGTATGCTGTCGGCAGGCAGAGTCAGGTTGCTGTTGTCCACACGCACCTTGATGCCCGGCGTCAGCTTGTGGTATCCTTCGGCGACAATCTGCTCGCCGGCAGCCAGTCCGCGTTCCACGACAACGAAATTGCCCTGTTCCGGTCCCAGCTCCACAAAGCGGCGCTCCGCCACGGAATCCTTACGCACGACATAGATATAGGCACCGCCCTTCTCGATGATGACAGCCTTCTGTGGTACGACGAGTGCATCCTCTATGACGTCCAGCAACAGACGGACCTTCGTGAACTGTCCCGGCAACAGCACCCGCTCGGGATTGGGCATCTCGGCACGCACGGAGAAGGTCCCCGTGTGCGGGTCTACCTGCGGCTCGGCAAAGTCCACGAGACCGCGGTAAGGGTATTCGGTGTTGTCCGCCAAGGTGACGGTGATATAGGGTTGCCAGGAGCGGGTGGAGTCCTTCTGTCCGAGGTTGACGTTCCGCTCGCGGCTCTTGAGGTAGTCGAGTGCAGTCATGCTGAAATCCACCAACACCGTGTCGCTCTTTACGATGGTTGCCAGGAGCGACTTGCCTCCTGTCCCCACCAACGTCCCCAGGTCGACCAGCCTCTCACTGATGTTGCCCGAGATGGGGGAACGGACGATGGTGTATCCCAGCTCCTGCTCCGCCTGGAAGAGGTCGGCTTCGCTCATTGCCACCGATGCCACGGCGCTCTCATAGGCAGCCACGGCATTGTCCAGGTCCAGCTGGCTGGCGGCGTTCTGTGCATACAGCGGACGGATACGCTCCAGGTCCCGCTGCGCCTTCCGTTCCTGCGCCTCGTCTTTCTTAAGCTGCGCACGTGCCTTGTCCGCCTTGGCACGGTATTGCTCCTGGTTGATGACAAACAGGACCTGATTCTTTGCTACATAGGTTCCTTCCTCAAAGAGCATCTCTTCCAGGAAGCCTTCCACACGGGCACGTATCTCCACGAACTGTTGCGCCCGGATGCGCCCCACGTATTCCCCGTAGATGTTCACATCCTCCTGCGCTACAGGTACGGTTGCCACCACCGGCACATCCGGCTCGGCAGTCGTACGGTGAGTCAGTACCCAGATGGCTACAGCCAACACGACCAACGCTACAAAAGTGTAGGTAATTTTCCTCCTAGAGATGTTTAGTTCTTTACTTCTTAGAAATCGTCTCATACCACAGGTGTTAATTTAGATATTAGTTGCATGTATTCACACAATGTTTACAAAGATAGTCCTTTTCCATTCATACAAAGGAGTGTTATCCTATAAAAATATGCAATTCACATGCCAAACTTATCTAACAAGCATTTCTCGGAGACTTCATGGGCACAATCTTCATGCGCCGCCATGATGTGTGGAATATTGGATGAGACAATTGTAGAAATATTCCACAAGTACACAGGAGACAGCCTGCGTTATCCTGCCTTTCTCCCGGTAAACATAATTGTCCGACGGACGAAACATACGTGTTTGACCCGACAAACACATGAGTTTGACTTGACAAACATAGTAGTTTGACAGACCAAAGTATAATACTTAGGCAGCCTAAGTATTATACTTTGGGGGTCTAAGTATTATACTTTGCCTGGCTAAGTATGATACTTTGCTTAGCTAAGTATGATACTCAGGTATATCAAGTCCTTGTGCGTATCAAGTCAAGCCCTTGTGTTTACCCGGTTGAAGACCTGTGGTTACCCGATTATATACGCAAGGAGGGTGCATCGCTTCGTTGCGATACACCCCCCTGTGTTCTTAGTCATGCGGCGTCTCAGAGTTCCAATGCCGCGTACTTGATGCGTTGGCGGCGCCAGGTGTAAACCACGTGGACCTTGCCATCCTTGCCTTGGATGACAGCCGGGTAAGAATACTGACTCACGGGACTGTCTTCGAGCGTGATGACGTGCTTCCAATGGATGCCGTCGTCCGACAGGGCAACACTCAGCGGCGTGCGGGCGCCCTTCGGCGTACCGGGAATGGTCTCGAAGTTGTTGTAGACCATCACATGACGTCCGTCTTTCAGTGTCACGGCGTCGATACCGGAATTATTGCTCTCGATGTCGAGCAGGGTCACTTTGCTCCACGTCTCTCCGTTGTCGCTGCTCCAGCTGGTGGCTATCTTGGCGTTGCGCGTCCGGCAGACCACTTGCAGACGGCCGTCCTTGTGACGGAGGATGCTCGGCTGGATGCAGTAGATGGGCTTCGCACCTTCTCCCTCGATGGCTTCACCGGCTTCCATATCGTCGGTATTGGCTGCTCCCGGCTTGCGGAACTGTGTCGGAACGGACAGCTCGGCTTCCACCGGACCGACCTTGCGCCAGGTGTGCCCTCCGTCGTCGGAAATCTCGAAGTGGATGCGCCATCCGCCTGACCCCTCGGTACTGCTCGGGCAGATGATGCGTCCGTCCACATATTCAGGCTTGTTCTTCGACGGGCCTAGGAAACCTTCCGGCATGGCTTCAGGCTTGCTCCAGGTCTTTCCTCCGTCTTTGGAACGGATGATGTAGGCCTTCCAGTCAGCCACGTTCTTGCCTACCTTATAGAATAAGAGCAGCTCACCCTTCTTGCCGGGCATCTGGAAGAGGACGGGGTTCCAGCAGGCTTTCCGCTCGGTGGCACTGATGATGCCGTCTGCCACCTGTACGGGAGCGGTCCACTCCGCAGCTCCCTTCGGCTTCCGGCTGACCCAGATGCAGACATCCGGGTTGCGCTCTTTCGTTCCGCCGAAGTAGGTTGCCACGAGATCGCCCTGCGGTGTTTCGGCGATGCTCGCCGAGTGTGCCTGCGGGAACGGTGCCGACTCATAGAGGAACTGCGTCTCCACAATGCCCTGCTTGTCTTTGCCCAGCGTCGGGTCGATGCGGACGGTCAGGTGATGCACACCCGGTCCGACACGCCACACGGAGCGGTTGCCTTCGTTGCGGACGTAGGTCACTCCTTCCGGCATGGCTGCCTGTGCATCGTGCGTAGGCAGATAGACCCATGCCGTGGTGTTGCAGGGAACGGTAATGTCCCACGTGAGGTGCATCAGGTCTTTCTTCCACCGGCTGACGACGGTTCCGTAGGGTGTCCGGTAAGACGCATTCACGGCGTCCAGCTCCTCGATGGAGAAGTCGGGTGCCATGCGTATCTCCTTGTAGCCGGGCTTTGCCGGAGCGATGCCTGCCAGGTCCGCATAGTACCACATCAGCAAGTCGCCGAGCTGCATCACGTGGTTGGCGCTGTTCATCTTCGGGCTTGCCTTGTCTCCGTTCCAGAGCTCCCAGATTGTGGTCGCCCCGTTCGCCAGCATGTAGCCGAAGCTCGGGTACGTCTTCTGGTTGTTGACGACATACGCCACGTCGCCACGTCCCATACGGCTCAGCTCGCGCATAATCCACGAACCGCCGATGATGCCCCAGCTCACATGCTCCTTGTCGGCATTGATGCGGGTGATGATGTTCTTCTCCACCTCCCCGCGGTACTCGTCGGGCACCATGTCGAACGCAAGCGGCAGGACGTTTGCCGTCACCGTATTGTTGCCGTAGAAGATGCTGTCCGGATAGAGCCAGTGTCCCGGTGCAGACGAAGTGCCCTTCTTCACCGTGAGGTAAGTCTCGTTGAAACTGGTCCGTACGAGAGCGCCCTCCTTCTCGTATGCCTGTGCCTCGGCTTCGTGTCCCAGCAGACGGGAGAACTTCGCCATCAGACACAAGGTCTTGTAGTAATAGGCCGTCACGATGAGACCCTTGTCTGTCTGACGGGCAGGGTCGTTGCTGTGGATGAGTTCCGGCGCTTCGGGCGGCATGCACCAGTCGCCGAACTTGTACTTGCCCAGCAATCCCTTCTCATTGACGTATTCCTTCTTCATGTAAGCCATCCACTTCACCATCACGGCATAGCTGTCGGCAATGGGGCGGATGTCCCCGTACTGTTCGTAGAGCATGTCGCAGATGACGGGCAATGCCACGGGCCACGTGATGTCGTCGGTGTAATAGTTATAGTAGGCCGGTGACATGTCGGGCAGGCTGCCGTCTTCACGCTGTGAGTCGCAGATGTCCTTCATCCACTTGGCATAGAGCAGGTGGTTGCCAAAGAGGTAGCTCTCGCTCCAGGAGGTCATCGTGCGGTCTCCCAGCCAGGGCTGCCGCTCGTTGCGCTGCGGACAGTCGACGGGCATGCCCTTGTAGTTGGAGGCGATGCCCCACCAGGCGTTGCGGAAAATCTGGTTGAACAGCGGATTGGAGCACTCGAAGGTGCCCGTGTTCTCCATCTCGTCGTAAATCAGCTCGGCGGTGAAGTCTTCCCGACGGGGCTGCTTGTAGCCGGTCACCTCGATGTAGCGGAAACCGTGTGAAGTGAAGCGGGGCGACCATTCGCGTCCGTTCTCGCGTCCGTTGCAGATATAGGTGTCGGTGCTTTGTGCATCGCGGAAGCCAGCCACGTTGAGCTGTTTGCCGTCAGCCGTCAGCAGCTCGGCGTAACGCAGACGGATGGTGTCTCCCTCCGCTCCGCCACGCACCTTCATGCGTACCCAACCGGAAAGGTTCTGTCCGAAGTCGACGATGTAGCGGTCGCCGTACTGCTTGATGGACACTGCCTTCAACCGGTCCATCACCTTCATGTTGGGCGACTGTGCGCCATGCAGGCTTCCGTAGGGAAGAGCCACACGCTGTGCGGTCAGCCACTGGCTGTCGTCATAGCCGACAGTTGTCCATGCGCCCAGCTCCTTGCGGGCATCGTACTCCTCACCGTCGTATTCGTTGTTGCTGCGGATGGGACCGTCACCGGTCAGCTTCCAGTCCTTCTCGTTGCTGCTCACGGTCTGTTTCGTCCCGTCGGCATACTCGATGATGAGGTTCAGCCGCATCTTGGGATAGCCGAACTGCACAATCTTGTAAGGCTTGTAGTTCTGGCGCATGGTGTAGTGGCGTCCGTTGCCCAGGACCACGCCGATGGCGTTGTCGGCAGCCAGCATCGAGGTCACGTCGAACGAGTTGTAGAGCACCGTGCGCCGGTAATCCGTCGGTGCGGGAGCCAGCACCTGGTCGCCCACCTGCCTGCCGTTGATGAACAGTTCGTAAAGCCCCAGACCGGAGATGTGCAGGGTGGCACGCTTGATGCCGGCTTTCGCCTTGAACTCCGTGCGGAGATAGCGTGCGCTCAGCCGACTGTGTGTCACCTCCTTGTCCCAGGCAAAGGGTGCATCCCAGCCTATCCAACGGCCGGACCAGTGGGTCTCTCCCAGCAGGCCCATGCCCCATGAAGCCGGTTCGCTCCATTCCGTTTCACCATTTGTGGTGTAGACCTTCACCTTCCAGAAGCAACGCTGGTTGCTCGTCAGCGGCTTGCCTCCGTAAGGCACATAGAGGGATTGGTCGGAGTCTACCCGTCCCGAATCCCAGAGGTCGCCTTCACCGGCTGCCAGTTTCTCGAGCGAGCTTGCCACCAGGATGTGGTAGCCTTGCTGCATCACACCCTGGGCATCCGACTCGATGACCCAGCTCAGGCGCGGACGCTCACTCTCGATGCTCAGCGGCGAAGCCTGCCCCTCGGTGAGCAGGCGGGTAGTCTTGACCCCCGCCTGCATGCCTACAGCCAGCAGAAAAGCGACCAGAAGGGCTTTGTATCTGTTGGTTCTCATAACTTAGTTCTTTGTCGGAAGTTTCGTCCAGTCCTTGTGAATGTAGTCCTTGGCAGCGTCCACGGCAATGAGCACATGGTCGTTGGCGGCTCCGTAGGCACCGTCGTAGTTGAAGTGCTGCACCTTGCTGTCGAACTCACCGACATATTCCAGCGAGCCGTCCACGGGACTGTACCACCACACGTTCTTCTTCGCACCGCTGATTTTGCTCAGGTCGATGTCCATCGGACGGTTGGTATAGGTGTAGACCAGGAGGTAGTCGTTGCCACGGGTGGCAATGGCGCGGTCATAGCGGAAGCCGTTCTCTCCGGAGATGATGCTTTGGTCGGGCACACGCTCGAAGAAGGGGAACGAGAGCATGAGGTTCTTCACATGCTTCATCTGGTTGAAGCCGGGGTCCTTCAAGGCATCATACCAGGTCTTGGTAGCACCGTAACCGCCGTTGGTGGCAGGCTTCACCATCTGCATGATGGAGTTGTGCCCGTAGGTGTGTCCGAACGAACCGGCGAATACCGACCAATAGGCGTAACGGCGGACGTCGGGTGCTTTCCACCAGGGTTCGCTGGGGTCATGCAGTCCCTGCGGAATCTCTTCGTAGCTGGGCTCTCCGTCGATGACGGGCTTGGCAGGAGTCTTGGCAAGCGCAGCCTCCACATAGCGCCAGTTGTCTTCAGCCACAGCAGCCTCGGCCGTGTTGTCGCCGTCTCCGCGGGTCTGGTCATAACGACGGTGTCCGCTCTGGAACATGTTGAAGTCCAACCAGTCGGCATCGTGGAACCAGTAGATGGAGCTGGTGCGTCCGAAGGGGTGGAAGGTCATCAGGTGGTTCTTGTCAATGGACTTGATGGTACGGGCAAGGGTCTCCCACACCTCGGTCTTCACATCACCGCGGATGTCGCCGCCGATGAACCAGATGATGTTGGGCGAGTCCTTGTAACGCTCGGCAAGGAACTTGCCGTAGGCTTCCGCCTCCTTCTCGTTCATCAGCCCGGCTTTCACCAGTCCGCCCCAGATGCAGACCATACCGATGTAGATGCCGTTCTGCTCGGCCGTCTTGATGATGTAGTCCATGTGGTCCCAGTAGCCATAGACGCCCTTCTTGTTGATGTCCTTGAAGTTGAATCCGTCGGGGAAGGAATACTGCCCGTAGAAGTTCATGGCAGGCACGGCGTTGACCGTCTGCACCTGCACGACGTTGTAACCAGCCTCGCGGCACTTGGTCAGGTAATAGGCAGCCTCGTCACGATTCAGCTTCTCGGGGAGCAACCATCCGGTCTCTCCCATCCAGAAGAAGGGCGTACCGTTCTCGTGCTGCAGGTAGCGTCCGTTGTCGGACACCTGGAGCTTGCCGTTCTGCCACGGCAGATACACTTGGGGTTCGTCTTCGGCGAACAGACTTCCTGCAACGAAGAGGAAGAGCATCGTCAAGATTGAAATCTTTTTCATAGTGTTTTATGTGTGTTAAGTGATTATTGATTGCTTGTCAGCGGGGGCTTTCCCGTCCGCTTACTTTCCAAGGAGGACGTACTCTCCGCCCGGCTCGGTCTTCAAGTCGTAGAGGTAGGTCTTTTTCAGCTCCACAGGATTGAGCTTCGCCTCCTTATTAATAAGAGGTGCGGCGACCGGGTCGACGGCATAGAGCGGATTGTCATTCTCCCCTCTCGCCTTCGAGAGTCCCTTGCCCGAGAGGCGGTTGAGCGAACGCAGGCGGCAGTTGCCTCCCAAGCGCGACTTCACCACCAGACGGCTCACCTTGCCTTCTTTCCAGGTAATGTCCAGCTCGAAGCCTCCGCGTGCCACCAGTCCCTTCACCTCTCCTTCTTTCCACACGGAAGGCAGGGCAGGCAACAGGTAGATGAAGCCGTCGTAGCTCTGCATCAGCATCTCGGCGATACCGGCGGTACAACCGAAGTTGCCGTCAATCTGGAAAGGCGGATGTGCATCAAAGAGGTTCGGATACGTACCACCCTTCTTCTTCTCGTTGCGCACGAGTGTCAGCTGGTCGGTGATGAGCTTGTAGGCATGGTCACCGTCGAGCAGACGTGCCCAGAGGCAGACCTTCCACCCCATGCTCCATCCCGTCGAGGGGTCTCCCCGGTGGATGAGCGACGTACGTGCCGCATCGAACAGCTCCGGCGTGCGGTAAGGAGAAATCTGATTGCTGGGGAAAAGTCCGTAGAGATGTGACACGTGGCGATGCTGGTCGTCGGGGTTGTCCCAGTCAAACATCCACTCCTGCAACTGTCCCCAACGGCCCACCTGCATCGGGGGCAGCTCGGTCAGACGGCTCTTCAGGTGGGCGGCATAGTCGGCGTCCTCACCCAGAATCTCCGACGAACGGATGACGGCGTGCCACAAGTCGAACACCAGCTGGTTGTCCATCGTACAGCCGGCAGCCGTCGTTGCCTTGTTGCCGCTCCCGGCATGGGTGTTCTCGGGCGAGTTGCTCGGACACATCACCAGCCAGCCGTGGGTCGGCTCCTTAATCATCACCTGGTCGAAGAAGAGGGCAGCCCCCTTCAGGATGGGATAAGCCTTGCGCAGGAACTCCTCGTCCCCGGTGTAGAGGTAGTGTTGCCACAAATGCTGGCACAGCCAGGCACCACCCGAAGCCCACATACCCGAAGGAGCATTGTCGATGGCACCCGTCACGCGCCAGATGTCGGTGTTGTGATGGAGCACCCAGCCGTCGGAGCCGTACATCACCTGCGCACTCTCCTTGCCCGTCTCGCTCACCTCGCGGATGAGGCGGAAGAGGGGCTCGTTGAGGTCGGTCAGGTTGGTGACTTCCGCCGGCCAGTAGTTCATCTCCAGGTTGATGTTGCAGGTATACTTGCTGTCCCATGAGGGGAAGAGCTTGTCGTTCCAGATGCCTTGCAGGTTGGCAGGCTGTCCGCCGGGCTGCGAAGAGCAGATGAGCAGATAGCGCCCGAACTTAAAGTAGGTCGCCACGAGGAAGGCGTCGTTGGTCTGCTTGAAGTTCTCCACCCGCTTGTCCGTCGGAACGTCGGCATACCGGTCTTCGCCCAGATGGAGAGAAGTACGGTTCTGGAACTGCTCGTAGTATTTCACATGGCGGTCCTTGGCATCGGCATAGTCCTTGCCGACAGCCTTCGCCAGGTAGTCCTTGGCACGGGCGATGTAGTCTCCCGTGATGTCCTTGTAGTTGTTGAAGTTCGTCCCGATGGACGTGTAGATGATAGCCTCATCGGCATGCTCCACCGTCAGGACTCCGTCGCGGTTGGTCACCACACCACCCCGGGTCTTCACGGTCGTGCGTCCCTGGAACTGCACCTTGCCCTTGAGTGCCTCGTGGAGCGAAGAGACTCCTTCCAGCGTGATGTCATTGCCTTCGGAGGTAATGATGACATCCTGGTGCGGACTGGTCATGGTCGCATTGAACGTCACCTTCCCGGGCTGGCTTGCCGTCACACGGGTGATGACAACCTGGTCGGGAAACGAAGTGAAGGTCTCGCGTTGGAAGCGTACCCCGTCGACCTCGTAACGCACCACGGCACGGGCAGAGTCCAGGCTCAGCTCGCGGTAGTAGTTGGTGTAGCGGGTGTGTCCGGGGAAGTTCAACCGCAAGTCGCCGAAGGGCTGGTAAGGCATGCCCTGATTGGTCTTCGACTTGACATGTGCCGTGCACAGGTCCTGTGCCTCCTTGTACTTCCCCGCCAGCACGAGCTCGCGTATCTTGGGCAACCACTCCCGGGCCTCGGGACTGGGGTTGTTGTTCGGGCGTCCTGCCCAGATGGTCTCTTCGTTGAGCTGGAGCTGCTCGGCTGCGGGGTTGCCGTAGAGCATCGCGCCCAGACGTCCGTTACCCAAGGGGAGGGCTTCCGTCCAGACATGCGCCGGCTGGTCGTACCACAGCTTGTACTCCTGTGCCTGCAGGGGGAGAAGCGTCAGCCCCCATGCGGCGGTCATTAACAGTTTCTTTATCGTCATAGTATCGGTTGTTTAAGGGAGGATGAATAACGAGTCTGCCTAGTTCTTCCTGGCTTTCTTCTCGGCATTACGCTTGTTCACATAGTCCTTGAAGAGCTGACGCCAGTTGCGTCCGTTGCTGTTGAGGTACTGCTCGCACTTGCTCTTGTAGACCTCGAACACCTGTGAGATGGCTTTCATGCTCTTGCATTCCAACGCCTCCTCGCGTGCCTGCTTCAGGTAGCCTTCGATAACACGCGCCTCTTCGTCGGTCAGGTCGGGGACGATGGCATAGTAGCCCTTCATGGTGAACGCCACCTTCCCGACGGTGTATCCGTCGAAGATCTGCTCTACCTGCTCCGGCGTCAGGACGCGGTTCAGGTCTTTCAGCAACCGGGCGTGCACGGATGCCGGAATGCTCTTGTCCGCCATCATCTCGCGTTCGACCTTGCTGAGCTTGCGGCCCGTCGCCTGGTCCACTTCGGGGATGATGGTGTAGGGATGCGTGTTGTGCCAGTCGCGCACGGCACGGCGGTGGTTATAGACCGCTGTCGTGGCCAAGTTGGCAGCCTTCTCGTCGGTGAGGTTGAGGGCGGCAATGATTTCCTGCGACTTCTTCAGCACCGACTCGTCGGCAGCAGCGGCGCGCACGGCATCCTGCCCGAAGAACTTGCCCAGGTCGTTGACCGAGCGGATGGCGTTCTCGGGCATCTTCTCGCCTTTCTTGCCGAAGCTGTAGAGGTTCTCAAACGGTTCAATGGTCACCTTGCTCTCGTCCAGCTTGCTCTTGTCGAGGCGGAACACGTCGGCAAAGAAGTCATAGACCGCATTGCGCTTGTTCGAACCGAAGTCGTGCCCTTCCTTGGGCAGGTGGACGTTGGTCACCTTATCGGCAGCACCGTAGAAGCCGTAGACCTTCTGCAGGTAGGGGAACTCCAGTTTAGGCGTGCTGGCGGTCCAGTCTTTCCCGTCGGACACCACACACATGGGCTTCGGAGCGAAGAGGGCGCCCAGCTCGGCATTGCAGGTGCCTCCGCCTGCCAGTGTCACGGGCATGCCGCTCTCGCAGGGGCAACCGCCGTCGAAGTGGGAAGCCAGGCTTACCACCGGACAGGCTGCCGTGTAGCGGTCGTCGAGCACGGAGAGCAACACCGTCTGCGTGCCGCCACCCGAACCGCCGTTGACTCCCACACGGGTGATGTCGACGTCCTCGCGGGTCATCATGTAGTCTAGGATGGAGATGCCGTTCATCGCCTGGATGATGTGGGCGATGCTGGTGTTATGCCCCACTGAAGACACCTGGAGCGCCGACTCTCCCCAGCCGAACAGGTCGTAGTCGACACAGATGGCGCCCATGCGTGCCAATGTCCCCATGCGCTGCTGCTGGTCCTCGCGGTAACGTCCGTTGCCGAAGTGGCCGTTCGGGCAAATGATGAGGGCATGCTTGCCCTTGCCCTTCGGCGTATAGATGGAGCCGCAGACATACAGTCCGGGCAGGGTCTCCAGGGCAAAGTTCTGCACGGTGTAGCCGTCGTACTTGCGCACCTTCGACAGGATGGGTTCGCTGCCGGTGCGCTGGGCGAGGTACTTGTCTATCTGGAGGCGTTCGCGCACCTCCTTTTTCAGTACGGCCTTGCGCTGCTCGAAGCTTGCCTTGTCGGTGTAGAGCGTGCAGAGGTAGTTCAGCAGCTTCTCTCCGTCGGCATCGGTGCGCCGGGCATATTCATAGCGTTTCAGCTTGTAGCGCGTGTCGCTCTGCTTGACGAACTTATAGTCGAACGGGGCGAGTACGTTGGTGAGCGACTCCTCCACCGAATAGGGGCGGATGCGGAAGTCGGCATACGGCAGTGTCTTGCCCACGGTGTCGATGTCGTAGGCGAGACGAACGTTGAAGCGCGTGGAGATTTCCTCCAGGACTTCACCCAGCGGACGGGTGAACTTCCCTTCAAACGTGTTTTGTGCCTGTGCGGAGAGCGCCGCGCAGGCGAGCAATGTGAGTGTCAGTTGTTTCTTCATTGTCAGCATAGTATGTATCAAAGGTTCTCAGATAGCTTTCGTCAAGGTATGGGTACCGCTCTTCACGGTGCGCGGAGCGGTGTCGCCGGGCAGGTAGACGTCCGCCGTACAGTTCACGGGGACACTGACACGGAGGCTGAAGTTACCGCCCTTGCGGGTCCACTCCACGGAGACCTTGCCGTAGAGGGTGTGGCAGGAGGCCTTCACTTCCTTCAGGTCGCCCACGGCTTGCGGACGGATCATCAGGTGCTGGCAGCCGGGCTTGTCCGATGCGGGTACAATGCCCGCCAGCGAGCGGTAGAACCACTCCTCAATCTGTCCCATCATGAAGTGGTTCCAGGACGAGCCCTGCCGGGGGTCCCACTGCTCGGTAAGCGTCGTGGCACCGAACTTCAGCTGGAAGCCGTAGCCGGGCGCCTCCTCGTGGTTGTGCATGGCGTACATCAGGTCGTTCAGCCCGTTGTCTGCCAGGACGCGGAAGAGGTAGCGGTTGCCCACGTCGCCGGTGGTGAGGCGTGTGCCACGGGCACGGATGTCCTTCACCAGGTTGTCGAGCACCGCCTGTCGACGGTCGGCAGGCACCACGTCCATGAAGAGTGCCAGAGCGTTGGCACACTGGCTGCCGGTATCGTACTGGTTGGTATCTGCGTGGAAAAAACGGGCGTTGAATGCCTGCTTCACCTCGTCAGCCAAGGCTCCGTAGGTCGCCGCATCGTAGGCATTGCCCACCATACGTGCCGCCTCGACGAGCTTGCAAAGGTCCATGTAGTAATGTGCCGTGGCAACGATGGCAATCGAGGTGTTGCGCGAGAAGCCTGCCTTGTGGATGCCGTCATAGTCGTACCAGTCGCCCAGTCCGAAGTCGACGATGTGGCCGTCGGCACGGGACGTCAGGTAGTCCACGTAGCGACGCATGCAGGGATAGTACTCGCGGATGAGCGAGTCGTCGCCGTATGCCTCGTAGTACATGAAGGGGAAGAGGATGAGCGTGCTTGCCCACTCGGGGGAGTCGGCAAAGGGGTCCATGCCCGGACCTTCGAAGATGACGTAGCGCGGAGCCGTGGTCGGCACCATGCCGTCGGGCTGCTGGGAGTCCGCCACGTCGCGGATGACCTTCCGCCCGAAGGTGGTCAGGTCGTAGTTGTAGAGCAGGCCCGGACCATTGAGGTGCACCTCCTCCAGCCAACCGAGCTTCTCACGGTGCGGACAGTCGGTGAACACGCCCTGCATGTTGCTGCGCACGGCACGGTCGATGAGGCGGTGTGCCGCGGTGAAGATGGGGTTGGAGCACTCGAAGTGTCCGGTCTGCGGGGCGGAGTTGTAGACAAAGCACGACTGTATCTTCCGGATGACGGGGAGCTTGCGGGGATTCTTCTGCCCTTTCATCACCGCTCCCTCGACCTGGATGTAGCGGAAGCCGTAGTAGGTGAAACGCGGATGCCAGGTCTCCACCCCGTCGCCCTTGAGGGTGTAGGTGTAGTAGTACTGCCGCCCGGTCTGCCGCTGGTTGACGGCATGCTCCGGCGTCAGTGCCTCGCCGACGAGGATGGTCACCTGCTGGCCGCGCTTGCCCTGCACGGTAATCTCGGGGAAGCCCGCCAGGTTCTGACCCATGTCGAACATCAGCGCCGACGGGTCCACGGTGCGCTTGGTCGACACGCAGGCGGAATCGACCTCGGCAGGAGTGAGCTTGTGCGTCCGCTGCACGTCATAGCGTTCCATGATTTTCACGGGCGGTGCCTGTTGGGGGCGCAATGCTCCCCGGGGCGCCTCCTGCAGCACGACGGGTTTCCACGCCGTGTCGTCGAATCCGGGGCAGTCCCACCCGGGCTGCTCCAGACGGGCATCGTAGTCCTCGCCGCCGTAGAGGGTGTTGAAGGTGATGGGGCTGAGAGCGTACTTCCAGTCCGCACCGGACTTCACCACCTCGCGCGTGCCGTCGGCGTAATCAATCACCAGCTGGAAGAGCAGGGTCGGCGCACCGAAGGCTACCTGGAGCTTGCGGTAACGTCCGCCTCCCATGACATTGTAGAAACCGTTGCCCAGGAGGACGCCGGCGGCGTTCGCTCCCGGCTTCACGAGGTCGGTCACATCGTAAGTATTGTAGTAGACGGTCTTGTCGTAGTCGCTGATGAGCGGGGTGAACTCACCGTCGCCCACCTTCGTCCCGTTGAGCGTCAGCTCGTAGTGCCCCAGTCCGCAGACGTAGACCGTGGCGCTTGCCACCCGGCGGGATGCCGTGAAGTCCTTCCGCAGGCAGATGCTGCGCCACGCCAGCGAGTCGACGGCATCCCAGGCAGCCTTCGCCTTCTTCAGGCGGGCACCTTCGTAGATGCGTCCTTCCGGGAAGCGGGCGTCCTGATTCGTGATGGCACCAATCCAACGGGCATCGAAGAAGTCCGCACGGGGTGCCAGACGGAACTCGCCCTCCCGGCTCCATGCCGACGGACGGTCCTGCTCGTCCCACACGCGTACCCTCCAGAAATAACGCTCCATGGGGCGGAGCGACGTCCCGCCGTAGGGCACCCACTGACTCTGGTCCGAGGCGGTCTTTCCACTCTCCCACACCACGGTCCGGCTGTCTCCCTGACGGGTATAGACCTCGACGGCATAGGCAGACTGCATCGTACCGGCCTCGCCCTCCAGCTGCCACCCGAAGCGGGGTGTGGAGGCGGACAGTGCCAGCGGACGTTCGGCAGTCTCGCACGTGATGCGGGTTACGTCAATGGCTTGCAGCGTTGTCGCTGCAAGCCATGCGAGCATTCCGAGGAATGCGGTTCGTTTCCTGTTCATTCGTCTTGTGTTATTCGGTTACTCATCGTTCAAAGGACGTCGGGACAGACGAGGCGTCCCAGGGTGTCGGCATGTCCCACCTCCTTGCCGTCGACCAGCACACGCAGGCCCTTGCCCAGGTGGTAGCGGTCGCCGTTCTTGTCCCAGAGGATGGTCAGGTTGCGTCCGTGGTAGAGCACATTGTCCAGGCAGAACCAGTCCCACTTGTCCGCCGGGACGAGGGGATGCACCTCGAGGGTGCGGTCGGCACGCGGACGCAGACCGACAAGTCCTGTGATCACCAGGTCATTGAACGTCGAGTGGTTGTAATAGCGGCTGCGCTCGCGGTCGCCCATGAGCCACTGCCCGTTGGTCTCGTCAAGGTACTCGCCGATGTACGGACGTCCGCGGCGGTACTGCGACTCCACGTACAGTTCCATCTGACGGAAGAAGACGCTGTCGGTCACCACGGGGGTCTCGGTGCTGTTCAGGTAGTTCGCCAGCCCGGTGAGCGTCTGCGACGTGGCGAAGGGCCAGATGGCACCGTCCCACTCGCAACGTCCCACGCCGCGGGTGCGGAACTCCGGGTGGCGGCGTTCGGCGGTGGTCAGACCGAAGGGAGCGGAGAAGCCTTTCTCGTCGGTGAGCTGCAACCAGGCGACTTCATACTTCTTCTGGTTGTCATTGGGGAGGTTGAAGTACCAGGGGATGTAGCCGATGGCCTCTCGCACGTTGGCGAGCGAATCGGGACGGCGGGTCTCGAAGAACTGCTGCTCCTCGTTCCACAGCTGCGTCTCGATGAGGTGCTTGAGCGTGTCCGCCTTGGCGGCATAGAGCTTCGAGGCGGCTTCATCGCCCTTCATGGCTGCCATCTTCGAGAGCGCCAGGGCGTTGCCGTACATGTAGCTGTTGATGGTCGGACGGGCATACTGCTTCTTGCGGCCGCCGCTGATGCTCTCCTCCATGCCGTCCTGCACGTCGCCCTGCCAGTAGAGTCCGCTCTTGAGGCGGTTGGTGCTCTCCCAACGCTTGTACTCGGCATCGAGGTCGCGGTAGAGGTCGAGCATGTAGTCCCGGTCGGCATCCACGAGGTAACGCTCGTAGACGGCGGAGGGGTTCCAGGAGCTGAACTTGTTCATCTTCTTCATGGCACCGCCTTCATTGCCGCGGTACCACGTGTGGAGTATCTGGTCCAGGTACTGGGGGTCGCGCAGCCAGCGGCTCTCATGGATGTGGTGGCCGATGGCGCACGCGATGAGATTATACTTGTCGGCGTAGGAGCGTTGCACGAGGAACTCCGTCATGCCGTACCCCGCCGGGGTGTTCTTGATGTGCTTGCGGAGGGTCCACCAGCGGTAGTAGAACATCTCCTCAAAGTTCTTCTGAGGACACTCGAACAGGGGGACGTTCGCCCGCATCCACTCGGCAGCCTGTGCGTTGGGGATTGCCTGGACGATGTTCTCGTCCTCCATCGTGTTGAAGTAGTCCACGTAGTGCTTGAAGTTGTCGAACTTCAGCAGGGCAGCCTGCCCGTCCACGTCGTTCGACACCGTCTTGAAGTTGGCAATGCGGAAGGTTACCTGCGGCTCCTCGGCGCCCGGATTGGGCATGTCCTCGAACTGGTCAGCCCAGGTGTCGGGTGTGGGGAAGCTCGTGCGTGCGCCCGTGCGGAACTTGATGCGCTCGATGCTGTGCACCGGGGCAAAGAACATCCGGGTCACCTTCTTCTCGCCGTTGTTCAGTGTCAGGACGGAGCTGCGGTTCTCCACCGAGAGGTCCATGCGGATATGGTAGACCTTGCCCGGCTCGTAGTTGCACACTGTCCCGTAACGCGCTCCTCCCTTGGAACGCATGATGCCTTCCTTCGTCAGGTCGATGCGCGCGCAGGCGACCCCGTCCTCATCGAGGAACTCAATCTCCAGCTCGCCCGTGTTGTTCTGGTCCGCCATCAGGTCGAACGAGACGCTCAGGTTCTTCGTGGCGGGAATCTTGCGCTCCGCCATCGCTGCGGCAAAGGGGTCCTTGTCGCGCAGGGTGAGCCACGTCTTGCCGGCTTTCTCTTCCAGCGACACCGGTGCCCAGACGTACGAATTGAGGTTCCACATGTCGAGGTCCGCCAGTTTCTTGTAGTCGGCAAAGTCCTCATCGGCGTGTGAAGCCGCCACTGTCTGCACCGGAACGGGGATGTGGGTGACCCACATGTCCTCCTTGCCTACGCTGAAGCTCACCCACAAGTCTCCGTCGGGCGGCGTGCCGTTGCCCTCCTGGATGCCGCGTGCATACTGCGGACCGAAGGACTTGTAGTTGCCCGCATAGCGCATGGCGGGCACATCGCCGTAGACGAGGTTGAGCGTGGTGTACTCCAGTCCGTCACGGCTCAGCGAGATGGCAAGCGGCCAGCGGTACTCCGCCGGGTTGTAGATGGTGGCATACGTGCCGTCGCTCAGCCGCTGCCCCCAAATCTTGGCGTTGCTGTTCACAAAGCCCTTCGCACGGAGCACGGGTTGCGACCAGGTGTTGCCGCCGTCCGCACTGACCGAGGTCAGCGCATGCTTCCACAGCGCGGCAATCTTGCCGTCAGGCAAGGTGTACCAGTTGAATGCCTTGTACGCCTTCTTGAGCGGGATGAGCGGTTCGTCGCGGTCCGCCTCCTCCACCCACTGCATGCGGTAGAGCGGATTGGCAAGGATTTCCTCACATGCCTGTCGGAACGCCTTGTCCTTGGCTTTCGTATAGAAGGGGTAGGCAGCCTTGTACTTGCCGCCCTTCTCCGGGTTGAAGTCGTGGTTCAGATAGATGAAATAGATGGGTCCGAACGAGCCGTCCGCCTTGATTTCGCGCACGACACGACCGATGCCGTTGCCGTCGTTCGGGTCGTCCTCCTTCTTGTGCAGGCAGATGCCGTAGTTGCCCATAGCTATCAGTTTGCCCGACTTGGAGACGTAGAAGCCCACACGCTGGTGCATGATGGCCTTCGTCCCCTTCTCTGCCACATAAGGCAGGTCGGGCTTGCGGAAGCCTTCGGGCACCTCATAGGCAGGAAACAGCTCCACCGGGTCGGTCCAGGTATAGCCGTCGGCGGAAGTCTGGAGGAAGGTGACCGAGGGCGGCACATGCTCGTCGACCGGGTCGGACAGGTAGTGCATGTAGAAGCGTCCGTTCCAGTACGCCATCATCGGCTGGTGGTTGTACGTCCAGCCATTGCCGTTCGAGGCGGACGGCTTCTCGCGGTTGGCACGCATGGTCTGTATGTTGTGCACACCCACCACGGGCGACAGCCTTCCGTCATGCGCGTTCGGGTCGGATAGCTCGGTGCCGGTGTAATGGATCAGCTCCTGAGCTGTCAGGCTGCCCACGGAGAACAGGGCAGCCGCAAACGTCATCACAAGTTTGTTCGAATAGTTCATAGGTAATATAGGATTGTTTTTTCAGTCGTTGCATTCGGGGCGTATCCGTTCACTTCGCCTGGTCGAGCAGGCCTTTCACCACGGCTTCGGGAGCGCGGAAGATGGTGCCGTGCTTGTGTCCCTTGGGGATGCTCACACTGTCGGTCATCGGGATGAAGTCGGCAAAGTCGCGCGTCTTCACCGCTCCGTAGATGTGGTTCTGGTAGTCGTCAAAGTAGATGAGGTAGTCGTCGCCCAGCTTCTCTACCGAGGGACCTTCCACCAGGAATCCGGTGAAGGGCGACGATGCGGCGGTGTAGGGTCCCGTGGGGCGCTTGGCGAACGCCACCTTCAGGTTGCGGTTCGGACGGGTGTTGTCCTTGAGCACCATCACGTAGTCCTGCTCGCCCCGTTTCACCAGCGTGGCGTCGATGCAGCTGAAGCCCGGGTCGTAGAGCAGCTCGGGAGCGGAGAAGGTCTCGAAGTCCCGGGTGGTGACGTAGTAGAGGCGGTGGTTGTTGTTCTCTTCCTCCACGCCCAGGTCGAACTTCCGCTCGGGGACACACGACGAGTAGATGACCATGTAGCAGTCGTTCACGTCGTCATAGAACCACTCGGGCGCCCACACGTTGACCGTTGACGGCACGGAGTCCATCGCAGGAATCCGCCGCTGGTCGCTCCAGTGCACGAGGTCCTTCGAGCGTGCATAGCCGAAGCCCGTGTTGCCGCGCCAGGAGAGCGTCCACACCAGGTGGAAGGTACTGTCCTTGCTCACAATGATGGACGGGTCGCGCAGGATGCTGTCGCCCAGCTCCGGCTTGAGCCAGGTCCCCGGCACACTGTCCCAGTGGATGCCGTCCGCACTGTAGAGGAAGCGCAGTCCCTCGTTGGCAGGTTCATGGAAAGAAGTAAACATATAGTAATCCTGGGGAGCTTCGTTTGCGGGTTGGCTGCATGCACCCAGCGAGAGCAGCACGGAGAGTGCCACTCCGACCTTGGTCAGTGTTTTCATATTCAGATGGAATGTTTTAAGTTGGTTCATTACTCCAGGTTGACAAAGATACACAAAAGATGACATTCATGTACGCACATACGACTCCGGGAACGCCCCAAGGTTTAACATTCAACGCATCTTTTAAGTTTCTTTCAGAGCCGTGACGAGACGGGCGCTCCCGCTCCTCCTGCTCCCGGCGGGAAAGGCGGACGCCAGCAGGGAAACCGCGCGTCCGTCTCTCCGCACGCCAGCCCCGCTCTCTCCCCCGGAAGGAGGTCCGGCAAGGGTGCAGGTTGTGCCCGGCGAACAGCGGAACGGACAGATGACAATTTGTCAAAATGTCAAACGAATCGCCCGAGAAGGGCCTTCCTTGCACCCAACTACGAGTTGGTGAGCAGAAAGCGCCTTCTCGGGCGATTCGCAAAATACACATTGTCGTTCCTTTCCTCGTTTTCCTGTCTTTTCACCCCACACTGACGCAGATTTTCCGCTTAAAAGTCAGCAAACCATCCGGACAGGCGTCAATATAACAGATGAGAAACAGGACGCCTCGTCCGTCTAAAAATGAAAACAGGTAAAGAATCCCGACAAAACAGCGCCCTCTTTTCGTACGGACGCGTCGCCACGACGGTGCGGACGTGTCCGTACGGTGGTGCGGACCTGTCCGTACGACGGTGGAAATGGGTTCCCAGCGTGTCGAGAAAGGCTTTGTACCTCCGTTTTTATGTTAACAGGATGAAAATACCGACCCATTCTGACGGTCATATCTTAAAATATGTATTCAACTTTTCTCTAGAAGAGATGAAACTGTCAAAGTACGCGTCAGCTGAAAATGCCGAATCGGGAAATTATGACAGAGAAATCCGCCGGATGGCGTCACTCTGTCAATTCGCTTCCTCCCTCACGGCACGGACCGGCAGCGCATACGCATGTCCGGAACAGGTGAAGGGGTCGACCACCTTGACATCCCCCCCGGAACATCATCGTATGCCCGCAGGAGGGCGCATCGGCAGGCGGAGCGGGCGCCGGGCCCGGCTTATGGTCGCGATAGGCATTGCCCGCTGTCCAGTAATATCCGAACGTGGCATAGTCGACGACCTTTCCGTTCACATAGGTCCTCATGCCCTGTGCAGGCAGGAAGACCGTGCCGGACTTCGTCTCGTCGCAGTAGAAGTGGAAGCCTTTCCGCGTGTCGTCCCACGTGCCGTTGGCATCGGCCATGACGGGCGGTCCCTCCTTCAGGACCGCACAGCGGATGGTCTGCTCCACGTCGGCAGAAGTCACCCAGATGTGCCACGACCAGATGGCCTGCCCGCGTTCGTCCTTCAGCACGATGACCGCATTCCCCTCCTTGATGGTCTCCCGGGGGGACGGCAAACGAGATGGTGCCCCGGCCCGGCTCGGCGTGATAGCGGACGTCCGTCACCAGTCCCGGCTCGTCCTGCCACAGGATTTCCGCCGACGTCAGCGGGTAGGCATAGCCCTCGTCGATGTAGGGCCTGGTGATGGGATAATTGATGTAGTTGACGAACTGCTTGAGCACGTAGGGGTTGGTGCTGGTGGAACTGTAAGCTGCCGGGTTGTCGGCTCCGTTGCGGATGGCGTTGCCGTAGACAAGGGGGAAGCTGTAGTGCCCCGGTCCGTTGATGACGTAGCAGTTCGCCGTGTTCTCCACCGCGTCGGCACCCGTCCGGTTCGAGAGGTTCCACGGACGGTCCGCCGTTCCCTTGGGCGGTGTGTTCATCAGCTTCTCCGCCGCCCCGTTGTGGACCACGGGCGTCTGTTCCCGGACATACAGCGAGTAGGACCGGGGCTTCGTGCTGCCTTCCCCCGACCCGACAAAGCCGTTTGTCCAGCGGGGAGGCACGTCGGTCCAGCTCTTTCCGCCGTCCAGCGAATAGGTCTCGCTCCAGGCGACAGGTTCCTGCTGCCCGGTCACCACATGCGTGCGGTAGCTCGTCACGGCGTATTCATCGTATTCGCCCCGGAAGGAATAGGGCCGCGGTCCCTTCGCCTCCAGCGTGTACACCCAGTTGATGGACGTGGTGGAGATGCGGTAGGTAACGGTCTTCCCCATGGGCCACAGGGTGCAGCCGATGGAGGCTGTCAGCAGGTGGTCCTCGGTGCCGTCGTTGAAGAGAATCTCGATTTTCGCTCCGGCAGGCAGGGTCTGCGGCAGCATCATGAAGGTCTGCGGTCCGGTGGTGAGGGGCACGTCGGCTGTCCCTTCCGTCGGTGTGTCAAGCTCCTGGACGAAAGCCGAGGGGTTGTCCACCGACGACCACTGTGCCGCACCGAGGTCATAGACGCCGGACGTACAGACCTCCTTCAGGGTGATGCGCCGGATGGTGCCCGGACGCATGTCGTCGCCACAGACGAAGCGCACGGCGGTCAGGGCATGGCGGAACGTCAGCGGGACTGCCTGGTGGTGGTCACCCGGCAAGCCGTCGGTCGAGGCGACCAGCAGGTCCTTCTGCTCGCCGGCTTCGGCAGGGATGACACAGCGCAGGGTCGGCGCTCCCGCCGCGTCCGCCCCGGAGAAGGCGTAGGCAGCGTTTCCACGGGGCGCATAGGCAAAGAAGCGCAGGCGGCAGGCGCTGCCGGGTCAGTAGTAGGTGTCGGCAGAAGTCCAGAGCTTGCCGGACGGGGCGACTGCCACGTCGTACATGTAGTTGGGCGTGCAGTCGTCGCTCCAGTCGCCGGTGTAGGCGTATGCCGACACGCCGAAGGTGCCGTAGAAGTTGTCCGTACCGACCGGCAGGGCACGGACCGGCGCCGGGGCGTCCACTTCGCCGGTCCGGGAAGCGGACGCGATGGTGTCGGCATAGAGGGTATGCAGATAGAGGGGGCTGCCCGACGAAGCGTGCAGGGGAACCACGGTGTCGGCAGGCAGGCCGACGGACGACAGGACACGTGTGGATGCCGAGTCAGCCGGCTGCATCTCCGGCGCAAAGGCAATGGCTGCGGACGGAGAGACTGACCGCTCGCGCTCGTCCACACAGGCGGACAGCCCGACGGCACCCAGCAGGAGCGTCAGGACGACGGAACGGCAGGATAGTTGATCAATCTTCATGCTTGCATTGGTTATTTGTGTTCGGGATAAGCCGGAAGGGTGTACCTCGGCGTCCCATCCGGTCCGCATCGGCACGTCCCCATACAACGACAGGAGGAGCCGGAGAACATCGCTCCTCCCCTCCTGTCCGGCTCTACAATTTCTAATAGATGAATAGAAGTCAGGTGTTACATCTGCAAGTCGATGGCAGGCTGTTCTACCCAGTCGTCCACCGTGACGGTGAAGAAGATGGGCTTGTCGAGAATCGGGTCACCGCCCTCCTTGTCCGGTTCCGGGTCCTTGTCGATGTCCTTGTCCTTATCGGGGTCCGGGTCCGGGTTGGTGGGGTCCGGGTCATACTTCCCTCCGCCGCCATTCTGGCCGAAGAACTCCAGGGTGTAGACATACCGCTTGCCCGGTTCCCACTTAGTGTCAATCGCCACTGCCGAGAAGCCGTACTTGCCTTCTTCTGACGGATAAAGCTGGGTGACGTTGTCCCCGCTGACGTTCGAGATGCGGCAGAGTACGGAGAGATAGGTTCCCTTGTCCTCGTTGTTCCCTGCCCATGCGGTGAGCTGCTGCGGGACGAGGATGAAGCGGTCGGCGAAGGTGATGTCCTGCGCGTCCTTCGTCAGGGTTACAGGGGCATCGCCGCGCTTCATGTAGGCTGCGGTGGCATCGCCCAGTCCGCTCCACAGGCTGAAGTCCAGCTGCCTGGTGTCTTTGCCGGTGGTCACGTCCGCGGGGAAGGTGAATGTACCCTTGCCTGCCACGTTTGCCACCTTGATGCCGATGACCTCCACCTTCATGTTCTCGGCGGGGCACTTGGCCTTGACAACCACCTGCGACAAGGCATGGCGGAAGTTCATGGGCACACCGGTCTCCTGATTGGACTCCTTCGTCCCGGTGTTACAGGCGATGACCAGGTCCTTCTGTTCCTCAACCTTCTGTGCGAGCGTGAAGTCGGCAATCGTCCGAGTAGCCTCGTTGAGCGTCACGCCCTGTGCGTCAGCCGGAGCATAGCCGTAGAAGTCCAGCTGGAAGGCGGGCCAGTAGTAGGTTCCTTCGGTCGCCCACTTGGCTCCGCTTTCAGAGCCGTTGACGGCGACCTGGTCCATATAGACTTTTCCGTTGCCTACGGCGGTCACCTTGAACTGGTCCAGGTTGGCTACGGTCACCGAGGTGCCGCGGGTCATGCCTTCCACGAGCGAACGGAAAGAGATGGCACTCCGGTTCGTGTCGAGTGTTTCGTCGTTTGAGCAGGATGCCAGTGCGGCGACGCTCAAAGTCATGAGTAAGAGTTTCGCTTTCATAAGTTATACATTAAATAGATAAAACATAGACAAGTGCATGCGCCGGGGCGGTAGCGGTCCTGCCGACGGGCAGCCTCATCCGCCGCCTCACATGCGCAGGGGCACCTCGACCTCCTGCCAGTCGTCGACAGTCGGACGGAAGCCGCTCCCGTTTGCCAGGGGCTTGGGCAGTGTCAGCCCGTCGAGCACGATGTGGACGTTTCGCGGGTCGGGGGCGTGACGCACCTGGTCGGTGACGTCGAACGTGTAGTAGACCTTCTTGCCGTCAGGCAGCTGCACGTAGATACGCAACAGGTGGCTCCCCGTCGCCCCGGCGGGAGGACCGAAGGTCAGGAAGTCTGCCGTGATGGTGGACTTCCCGTCGTGTGCCGCCTCAAAAGGGAGGGTCACCGGATGGCCCGACGGCTCGCCGGTGCCAAGCAGAAGTCCGTCGGACAAGCCCGTCAGCGAACCGCGGAGGCTCCCCGTAGTGCCGAGGTAACCGAGGTTGGAGACATTGCGTATCTTCACGGTGTACCGGCAGACCGAAGGAGCGGGGCGGAAGATGACACGCCGCTGGTCCGGGCTGTGCCCGGTGGTGAATGTCTCGAGCCGGTCGGTCCATATCCGGTCGGGGGCGTTGCGGAACTCTTCGCCGTCCGTCCCCGGCAACTGCCCCGACACGCCTCCGCCGGTATAGGCACGGATGGAGTCGAAGCGGTCAGTGTGTTCATAATGCAGGAATTCCGTGTCGCTGTTGACACACACGGCGCGGTAGTTGCCGGCGGGCAGCCGGATGCTGCCTCCATGGATGTCGTCGAACTCGTAGACAAGCGCCTCTCCCCCGCCTTCGGGGAAGAAGTAGACCTTCATGGACGCCGGGTCCGCATCGGGCGAACGGCTCCAGTCGAACACCACCTCCACATCGTCCGCCTGCAGGCAGCGGCAGCAGAAGTCCTTGTGTTCACAGCCGGCAAGCAGCACGGCGAACAGGGTCAGCAGGATGTACAGGTTTCTCTTCATCGTCTGCCTCCTTTCCTTATATTATAGTTGTTCCGCCCCAGAAGCCAGACGAGCGTGATTTCCGCCTTCGTCGGTCCAAACCAGTGACGGCGCGACCGACGTTGCCAGGCATAACAGGTCTCCGTGGGGATATACGTGTCGTAAGTGCCACCCAGATAGCCCACGCCCAACCCGAAGTCCAGGTTGAAGCGGCGCGCCACAGGCAACGAGTAGCCATAGCTGATGCCGGCGCCGTAGGGCCAGTGGCTGAGGTATCCCTCGCCACCCCACTCGAAGTCGTAGGTCAGTCCCTGAAGGTAGATGCCGAGGTGATGTCCGGTGAGAGGCTTCTCTTCCGCCTTCCTGCCGAAGTAGCGCCGCAGTTCCAGTTCGCCGCCGTAAATCCGCCAATAGCGATGACGCGTGTCGTTCTTCCACCAGGCATACATCCAGCCGCCCGAGAGCGACCAGCGATTGCCGAGATAGAACTCCAGCGCCAGGTTCGGCACTAGCAAGGCATCGTAGAGCAGATTGGTCTTCACCGCCATATAGAGTGAATAGACGTAGGAGGTGTCCCGTTCGACCAGCGTACGGACGCGCTCGCGCTCGATATAAATCGTGTCCTGCACGGGACAGGGAATTGCCGCCCCGTCCGTCACAGCCTGCAACGGACCGTCGGTGTAGACCCTCAGGTGGGAGCAACGCAGGCTCGGGAAGAAGTGCCGTTCCATGTAGCGCCAGGGGCTGCCTCCAGCCAGCATGCTCAACTGCCTCTTCCGGCTATCGGTCACCACCCCGTTGGTCAACACCCACTCGGGAGTGTGGCGCAGGATGTGAAGCACCGTGTCACGGTGAGGCATGTCCGACTGTTCGACGAGGCGTTCCAGTCCGTCCCAGTCGACGCCCAGCGAGCGGGTGTCCATCCGACTGAAGAGGCTGTGGGGCATCCGTGTACGCAGATAGTCCCCCAGCGCGTTCGTGCGGCGCCGGGACTAGTGCAGGTTGAAGTCAGCCCGTCCTTCCGGCGAAGCACCAGAGACAATCTCCAGCCTCCGGACGGCATCCGGGGAACCGTCAGCCAACCGACGCAGCGCATCGAGTACCGACGAGAGGTGTACTCCGTTCTGCCGGTAGTCCTCATCAAGCCGTGCGTCTCCCTGACGGTAGTAAATACGGAGGTCCAATGTATCGTTCTGTGCCTGTATCCGGGCAGCAGCCGTTCCGCAGAGCGACAGCATCCCTGCCCACAGAAGGACCTTAAGTGAATGTATCCTCATATCGTTTCGACCTTTTCATTTGACTGACGAAGGAGAACGTCCGGCGAAACATCCTGCCGGTCTCCTTCTTGAGCACTGCAAAGTACGGAAGTTCAAGAGGAAAAGGTCCGAAGAAAAGTCCTGATGTGTTTGCGGAAAGTATCTGAGAAAGGAAGAGAGGAGAGCCGTTCCGCCGAAAGGCATCCCCGTAAACGAAGAAAGGCACCCCCAGACCGAAGAAGCCTGTAGGTACCTTCCCATCTCCCCGTATCTATGAAAAAGGCTGCATCCCGCGATTGGGAGATGCAGCCCTTCTTAGAATTGACGGGGGTCCGCTGTGTGCGGATTATTCAGCACGCAATGTGAAGCGTTTGAATGCAGTCACGGTCAAGTCCTTGTCAGCAGCCTTCAAGAAGTCGGCAACTGTCATCTTGGCGTCCTGGATGTACTCTTGCTTGAGCAAGCAAACCTCCTTGTAGAACTTGCCGATGCGGCCCATGGCAATCTTCTCGATCATGTTCTCGGGTTTGCCTTCCTGGCGAGCCTTGTCAGCAGCGATTTCCTTCTCTTTTGCCAATACGTCAGCAGGAACATCTGCCTCGCTGATGGCAAGCGGGTTCATGGCAGCCACCTGCATAGCCACTTCGTGACCAATGCGGTCAGCACCTTCCACAGCCTTGTTCAAGGCAACCATAGTGCAGAGGAAGTTCTTGTTCTGGTGGTTGTAAACGGCGATGACAGGAGCCTCGATGGTCATGTAGCCATCCAGTTCCATCTTCTCGCCGGTGATGCCGCTGCGGTCGGTCACAGCCTGAGCCACCGTTGTGTCGCCCAAGGGGAGTGCCTTCACCTCGTCCAAAGTCTTGCACTTGTGTGCGATGGCAGCATCCAGGATATCGTTGGTCAGCTTCACGAAGTCTTCGTTCTTAGCCACAAAGTCGGTTTCACATTTCAAAGCGATGATTGCACCGAATCCGTCGGCAACCTTAGCCAGCACACAGCCTTCAGACGCTTCACGGTCAGAACGCTTGGCAGCTACAGCCTGTCCTTTTTCACGGATAATCTTCATTGCCTTGTCGAAATCGCCTTCAGCTTCGGTCAAAGCGTTCTTGCAATCCATCATACCGGCTCCGGTCATTTTGCGGAGCTTGGTAATATCAGCCATACTTACAGCCATAGTTTTCTTCTTTTTATTGGGTTAATGAATATTCAAAAGGGAGTTTTATAAAAAAGGATAAGAGTTGAAGGCTGAAGGTGAAAGTACAGGGACGGAAACACATCTCAACTCTCAACTCTCAACTTTCAACTCTTACCTATGTAGTTGCTTCAATCAGAGGATTAAGCTTCGTCTTCTTTAATGAAAGCAGCAGCTTTACTTGCATTGATAGCCTCTTCGGTTGATTTGTCGAGACGAGCCTTGGAAGCACCTTTCTTTCTGGTCTTCGGAGCTTCGCCGGCAGCTTCCATGTCAACTTTCTCGGCTTTTCTTTCTTCCAGACCTTCAGCGATGGCACCGCAGCAAGCGTCGAGGATAACCTCGATAGACTTGTTGGCATCGTCGTTAGCCGGGATTACGAAATCCACGTTGTTGGGGTTTGAGTTCGTATCAACGATTGCAAATACGGGGATACCCAAACGGTTGGCTTCACGTACGGCAATGTTTTCCTTCATGACGTCAACCACGAACAAGGCAGACGGCAGACGGGTCAGGTCGGCAATGGAACCGAGGTTCTTGTCCAACTTGGCACGTTGACGGGAGATCTGGAGGATTTCTCTCTTGGAGAGGTTGGAGTAAGTACCATCGCTTGTCAGTTTGTCGATGGTAGCCATCTTCTTCACAGCCTTACGGATAGTCGGGAAGTTCGTCAACATACCACCCGGCCAACGCTCGATTACGTAAGGCATGTTTATAGACGCAGCCTTGTCAGCTACGACTTGCTTAGCTTGTTTCTTAGTAGCAACAAACAGGATTTTCTTTCCTGATTTAGCGATTTGCTTCAGAGCCTCGGCTGCTTCATCAACCTTAGCTACTGTTTTATGGAGGTCAATGATGTGAATACCATTGCGTTCCATGAAGATATACGGAGCCATTGCGGGGTTCCACTTTCTTTTCAAGTGACCAAAGTGGCAACCTGCTTCCAATAAAGTATCAAATGTTACTCTTGACATTGTGTTTATTCTTTAAATCGTTTACATTCTTTTTTGTTTTCACCAACCACCGGGTAGTCCATCTTTCGGGAGTCCCGACAGTTTAGATACTAAACGAAGTTTCAAGTCGCTAAGTTCTTGAGTTTTTAAGTTCCTTGAGTTCTAAGCGACTTCCTCACGGAAGCACCACTTACAAACTTATAAACCAAAAAACTTATGAACTCAAATCAACGTTTACTGAACTGGAATCTTCTACGTGCCTTCGGACGTCCCGGTTTCTTACGTTCAACCTCACGGGCATCGCGTGTCATGAAGCCTTCGCTGCGCAGCGCTTTCTTATCGTCCGGATTGATTTTAACCAGTGCACGTGCAATGGCCAGACGGAGAGCCTGAGACTGTCCGGTGAAACCACCACCGCAAAGATTAACCTTAATATCATATTTTTCAGCAACACCCAGCTTGTTCAACGGTTGCTTTACGACATACTGAAGAATAGTTGATGGAAAGTACTGTGCAAGGTCGCGCTTGTTAATAGTAATCTTTCCTGTACCTTCGCTAACGAACACGCGAGCGATCGCGCTTTTACGTCTGCCTAATGCGTTTACTACTTCCATTCTTTATTATTTAAGTAAGTTGATATCGATTGATTTCGGGTTCTGAGCCTCGTGCTTGTGCTCGCTGCCGGCATAGATGTACAGGTTGCCCAGCAATTTGGCACCCAGACGGTTCTTCGGAAGCATGCCCTTCACAACACGGCGGAGCAATTTGTCCTCACCGTTGGGACGAGCCATCAAACGAGCCGGAGTAATCTCTCTTTGTCCGCCGGGATAGCCGGTGAAGTTCAGATAAATGCGGTCGTTCCATTTGTTTCCGGTCAATTTCACTTTGTCTGCGTTGATGATGATTACGTTATCACCGCAGTCTACGTGAGGGGTAAAGTTGGGTTTATACTTTCCTCTCAACAGTTTCGCAACTTTTGCACCGAGGCGACCGAGCACCTGATCGGTGGCATCAACTACGACCCATTCTTTGGTCACAGTCTCTTTGTTTGCAGAAATGGTCTTGTAACTTAAAGTATCCACTCTTAATAATTTTTTAAATGTTAACTACTAAAAAACTTTTTCTTTTGCAGCGCTAACCACCCTCTTACCGGGCTATTAACACGCTTAATTCTAAACTTTTAGAGCGTCTAGATAATAATCGGCTTGCAAAGGTACGGTTTTTCCATTAATCTGCAAACAAATCATCTTTCTTTTTTTACTGCCAAAGATTAGCTAATGAGTTTATAGTGAACCGAAGAGCCCCTCCACAGAAGAGCCCCCGCAGACCGGGACAAGTATCATTTCGCTTCTGTGCCTCCAGCGAAAATATCAGTCCGGGAGGAATGACTCTCAACCGAATTGGCTACTTTTGCCTGTCATCACACATGACACTTAATACTTAAATATACGATGTACATGAAACTATCTGTCTGTCTGCTGTCGGCCCTGCTGACAGCTCTGCCGGCATTCCCGGCATCTTCACAACCGGCGTCCGATGAACCGGTACAAGCAACTGCCAACCAGTGGAAGGGAAAACGGGTGGCCTTCCTGGGCGACTCCATCACCGATTCCGTCCGTGTAGGAACCACCAAGTGCTACTGGGAGTATCTTGCAGAATGGTTGGGCATCGACCCACAGGTGTATGCCAAGAACGGCAACCAGTGGGACGGTGTGCAGCGTCAGGCTGAACGCCTGAAAGCCGAAGGAACAGCGGTCGATGCCATCCTCATCTTCGCAGGGACCAATGACTACAATGCCGGAGTACCCTTGGGCGAATGGTATGACTATGCCCAGACGGAAACCGTCGTCAAGGGTGGAGGGACGGAGACTCGTGCACGCCGCATCCCGCAAACGAACGGCGCGACTTTCCGTGGACGCATCAACCGCGTCATGGATTACCTGAAGACCAACTTCCCCACCCAGCAAATCATCGTGCTGACTCCCATCCATCGCGGAGCGGCACGCTTCAGCAACGAGAACATCCAGCCGGAAGAGGCGTTCCCCAACAAACTGGGGCTGTATGTCGACTCCTACGTGTCGGCAGTAAAAGAGACTGCCAATGTATGGGCGGTGCCGGTCATCGACCTGAACAGCCTGAGCGGACTCTACCCGATGAATGATGCTCATGCCCCCTATTTCCACACCCGGTACACGGACCGTCTGCATCCCAATGCCGAAGGGCATCGCCGCATGGCACTGACGCTGATGTACCAGTTGCTGGCATTGCCTGCATCCTTCTAGAAGCGTCAGGTACAAGATAACGGAACACCCGGATACAGAGAAAGCATGCACGGCAACCATGCCGGCACAAGCCTCTGTATCCGGGTGTTTCCGTATCCGGTCCTTCAGCCGCGGTGCATCCCGACAACCTTGAATTCTTTCCCACTTGCCACGACACGCCCTTCGGCAACCAGTTCGGAGAGTGCACGTGCCAACGACGGACGCGCTACCCCCAGGATGTAGGCTACCTCTTTCTGATTGCGGATGGTCCCGTTCAGCTTCAGGTAGTTGAGCAACCGCTCCTTCAGTCCTTGCAAGGCAAACTCGTTGAGCTTGCGGCTCAGGAACAGGCTGCGTTCGGAAATGACCTGAAGGAAATTCTGCATCAGCCGCGGATTGCCGTGCATCATCTCCAGGAAATTGTCCCGACCGACGGCAATTACCTCGCACGCCTCCTGCGCCTCCAGATTGACCGGGAAACGGTTCTCGGACGCGAAGAGGAAAGCCGGCGCCAACAGCTCGACCGCCTTCAGGTGGTCAATGGTCAGCTGCTTGCCTTCCGGACTGACCATCTGCGCCAGGGCATCCCCTTCAGCCAGTATGTATAGCGCCCGGCAGGGGTCTCCCTGCAAGGCGATGAAATCTCCTGTTTGATAACGGCGCACCGCATTGCCCGGCATCTCCAGCAATGCCTTCAGTTCACTCTCCCGGATTCCGTCAAAAAGCGGATGGTCCAGCACTCGGGTCATGTTCATGATTTACATTCTTTAAGGGTTAGTGTCACATACGTTACAACTTCAGCCGATAGGAATCAGCATCTTTGCAGCACAAAAATAAGAAAAACCGCGCAGTTGCAGCGCCTAAAAAGACAAAACCATGACAGAAAATGCTATGTTTTGCTTCCAATGCCAGGAAGCAGCCCGTGGAACGGGATGCACCGTGAAAGGTGTATGTGGAAAAGACAGCCGTACGGCAACATCAATGGACCTGTTGCTCTTCGTCGTACGGGGTGTATCAGTAGTCACCGACGCCCTGCGCAAGTCGGGCCACAAGGTGAGACCGGAAGCGAACAACTTCGTGGTGGATGCCTTGTTCTCAACCATTACCAACGCCAACTTCGATGTGGAGAGCATCCTCGGACGCGTGGACCGCGGGCTGGTGTTGCGCAACAACCTCATCGAGGAAGCCCGCAGCCTGGGTGTATCCCTCCCTGCTGTCAACGAACTGACGTGGAACGGCAGCCGCGAGGACTATGCCGAGAAAGCAGCTACTGTAGGCGTACTGCGCGAAACAGATGCAGACAGCCGCTCGCTGAAGGAGCTGGTGGTCTACGGATTGAAGGGTATGGCAGCGTATCTGGAACATGCGATGCGTCTTGACCACGACGACGAGTCCATCCATGAGTTCATGCAACATGCACTGGCAACCATCGCCACCAGCAAGCCGGCGGTCAACGAGCTGATCGACCTCGTGATGAAGACCGGTGAATTCGGCGTGAAGACCATGGCGCTGCTCGACACGGCCAACACCTCCCGTTACGGACAACCCGAGATGACACGGGTGAACATCGGCGTACGCAACCGTCCGGGAATCCTCATCAGCGGTCACGACCTGCGCGACCTGGAGGACCTGCTGGAGCAGACCAAGGACCAGGGTGTCGATGTCTACACACACAGCGAGATGCTCCCGGGTCACTACTATCCCGCCTTCAAGAAGTATGAGCACTTCGTGGGCAACTATGGCAACGCCTGGTGGAAACAACGCGAAGAGTTCAGCACCTTCAACGGACCGATTCTCTTCACGACCAACTGCATCGTGCCGCCCCTGCCCAACGCCAACTACAAGGACCGCGTGTTCACTGCCAACTCCACCGGTTATCCCGGCTTCAAGCATATCCCGACCGGACCTGACGGACGCAAGGACTTCAGCGAAATCATCGCCCTCGCCAAGCAATGTCAGCCGCCGACGGAAATCGAGCACGGAGAAATCCTGGGTGGTTTCGCACACAACCAGGTGGTTGCCCTGGCAGAGCCTGTCGTGGAAGCTGTGAAGAGTGGAGCCATCCGCCGCTTCATCGTGATGGGTGGCTGTGACGGACGCATGAAGAGCCGCGAGTACTACACGGAGTTTGCACGCCGTCTGCCGAAGGATACGGTTATCCTCACTGCTGGATGTGCCAAGTATCGCTACAACAAGCTGGGCTTGGGCGACATCAACGGCATCCCCCGCGTGCTCGACGCCGGACAGTGCAACGACTCCTACTCGCTCGCAGTCATCGCCCTCAAGCTCAAGGAAATCTTCCAGCTTGCCGACGTCAACGACCTGCCCATCACCTACAACATCGCATGGTATGAGCAGAAGGCAGTCATCGTACTGCTCGCCCTGCTGAGCCTCGGTGTGAAGAACATCCACCTCGGTCCTACACTTCCCGCCTTCCTGTCTCCGGGTGTAGCCAAGGTACTGGTCGAGAACTTCGGTATCGGTGGTATCGGTGAAGTGGAGAGCGACCTCGAACTCTTCGGACTGGGAGCCTAATCGATTCACATTCCATATAGTCCCTAAAGACTCTCTTAGCGGCGCCAGCCGGCGAGTGATTCGTCGGTGGCGCCGCAACTTTTCAATCAAAAAGCCTCAACCATCTCTTGATACCTCAAGCAATTATGCTACCTTTGTAGCACTTTTCAATCCTCAGCAGGAGACGCCGGGTTTTGCTGCAGCCCTCAAGAAGGATAGCCAGACACACAAATATGAATTGGATAATATTAGTGCTTGCCGGACTATGCGAATGTGGCTTCACTTTTTGCCTTGGCAGTGCAAAGGAAGCCGCCGGAACGCAGCGGTTCTTATGGTATGTCGCGTTCGTCCCTCTCTACATTCTTAGTATCTATCTACTGATCAAGGCGACACAATCGTTACCCATCGGAACAGCTTATGCCGTTTGGACCAGCATTGGAGCAGCAGGCACTGTGCTGCTTGGTCTCTTTTTCTTTCATGAGCCTGTCACAGCAGCCCGCATCCTATTTATCTCAACATTAATTCTCAGCATTATAGGACTTAAAATCGTATCAATATGACAAATTCATCTCGCCCAGACACTCATCAGGTGCCCTTCCGCCCCATGCGGAGGATACGTCAGCAACTATCAGAAAAAGAAACACTCAATATCTTGGAATCAGCTACATCGGGAGTGCTTTGCCTGTTGGGTGATGAAGGATATCCCTACGGTGTACCTATCAGCCATGTCTACCATGACAGGCACTTGTATTTCCACACAGCATTGCGTGGACACAAGGTCGATGCTATCCGCAAGTATTCCAAAGCTTCATTCACAGTCATAACAAAAGACGATATACATCCAGCAGAGTTTACTACCTATTTCACCAGCGTCATCTGCTTTGGTCGGGTGCGCATCATTGACGACCCCGATGAAAAGATGGCTGCGACAAGACTGCTCGGACACCGCTTCTTCAAAGATGACGAAGAGGGGCTGGACAAGGAAATCAAGAAGTCTCACCAGGCCATGCACATGATAGACTTTACCATCGAACATATCACCGGAAAGGAAGCTATCGAACTCACCCGAATGAGAAAAAGATAAATTCAGACGTGAAATACAGAGGCACTTCTGCCGAAAGACTTCTACGAAAAACTTAATTTTGCATCATACAATCAAACAGATAAGATTAAAAGTCATGAAATTCCTGGAATTAGCACAGACACGTTATACCACCAAGCGGTATGACGCTGGTAAAAAAGTATCAGACCAACAGATTAAAGAACTGCAAGAGATCCTTCGCTTGAGTCCTTCTTCCATTAACAGTCAGCCTTGGAAGTTTACTTTTGTTGGTGATGAGAGCTTGAAGAAGCAACTTGCCTCGGTATCATTCTTCAATGAAGAAAAAATCAATGCTGCCAGCCACGTGATTGTTTTCTCCGTATTGGACGATATCGATGCTTTTGAGACCCGGATTAAAGCTCACTTGCCCGAGGGAGCCGTTGCCTATTTCCAAAATATGGTAAAGCCCAAAGGAGAGGCAGCTATCAAAAACTGGATGCAGCACCAAGTATACCTGTCATTGGGATTTTTCTTGTCGGCCTGTGCTGAAATGCAGATTGACAGTACCCCGATGGAGGGAATCGATACTGCTGCTTACGACCGGATCGTAGGCTTACAAGGCTACAAGACTCTGTTCGCCGTAGCCATCGGCTATCGTGACACAGAAGATCCCAACCAACCGACAAAGAATCCTAAGAAGCGTCTGCCACTCGACCAAGTGGTAAGCGTCCGTTAGAGCGTCTTTTCTTGGGGATATCCCAATAAAAGAGGGCGAAGGTGTGTCGTGATGCACGATGCACCTTTCTTTTTGTTATGCAATCACTCGAGATTTTCCACCACAGTCAATCTCTGTTGCCGGAGCTGATAATAAAGACTCTCTTAGCGGCACCAGCCGGCGAGTGATTCGTCAGCGACGCCGCAACTTTTATTGTCAGAGATTGTTCATCAGACGCTATATTCAAAGTCCAAGGTCCCGTTCAGCGTGATGACATTCGACTGGTTATTCTTATCAGCAAACGTGACGTTATCCAGCTGGAGGGTTACAATGCCATTCGAAAAACCTTGGAAGATTATTTTTCCACTGACGTAGCGAGTGTAGTTGGTAATTTCTCCCTTTGCGGAAGGGATGTAGCCAATCCAAGTGTCGTCATGAAGAGTGAGCGTATACCCCTTGCTTACCATATACGGGAAGAAGTGATCGGCACGGAAAAGGATGCTGAGCAACGGGTAGTACTGCACCCCGGCAGTCTCCTTCGGTGCCACTTCGATCTCAATCTGAACTGCAGTGTGACTTACAAATTCGGAAAATGTACCAATATCTCCGGTAGGTTCCACATAGGTCTTGCCGTTCACCGTCACCCTGCGATGCATGTTGTCGGATTCGTTTCTGTAAGGAAGGGAACATAAAAAAAGGAAAGCGAGGCCTTCATTCTTAACCTTACCCTTGACGTAGGACTTCGACTTCCTGTAAGATAGATAAGGAGAACAAATACCTCGCTCCGTATGATATACCCGTAAGGGCACGAATATACACATACAAAGAGAGCGTCTTTCCCACATCATTCCGTTCTTACTTGTGAGTTGTCGAAGTTCACGTCAATGGAACAAAGTGAAAATGCACTTTCTTTCAATATGTCTGCACACAACTTATGTATACGCGAGCAAAGATAGGCATTTTTGGGAAAAGACGATCCATACTCAGATTAAAACTGCAAATATCCGCAATTTTATTGGTAAACATCCCATTAGCTTCAAGTTTCTGAAAACGGCACCAACGGACCGGAAGGAGAAATGCAGGGAAATAAAACAGCCTCCCAATCAATCGACTAAGAGGCTTTCTTCGTACTCGAAGCGGGACTTGAACCCGCACAGCCGCAATGGCCAAGGGATTTTAAGT
>ERZ838839.75-NODE-75-length-122595-cov-10.636437_pt1 | contig 122595 bp, 119 predicted proteins | sample MGYA00519909_ERZ838839 | MGnify/ENA primary metagenome ERZ838839 (study PRJEB31850, sample SAMEA3708843) | human gut metagenome | biome: human gut; feature: human-associated habitat; material: faeces | place: China | collected 2014 ...
TTCTGGCACGGCATAGCCCGCAAGCGGTCTCTGCTCGTGCTGCGTGCGTCGGTTGCCACCAAAAGGTAGTGTAAACCACGGCGGTACGCCGTGAATAACACCGGTCCGGATTAAAATGCCGAGGCTTTCAGCCGCAAACCCTCCTTTTCGTCCAGCCCGAACATCAGGTTCATGTTCTGCACGGCCTGTCCCGACGCCCCTTTCAGCAGGTTGTCGATGACCGAGACTACGTGCAGTTTCCCGCCGTATTTGGCTGTGTGGAGCAACGCCTTGTTGGTGTTGACCACCTGCTTGAGGTCCACGTCGCGTTCCGTGACGCGGGTGAATGCCGAGGTGGCGTAGAAGTCGGCGTAGAGCTTCGATGCCGCTTCGCCGTCGAGCGAACACGCCGTGTAGACGCTCGCCAGGATGCCCCGCGTGAAGTCGCCGCGCATCGGCACGAAGTTCACTTCGCGGTCGAACGACGGCTCCAGCAGCCGCAGGTTGCGCCCGATCTCCAGGAGATGCTGGTGCGTGAAGGCCTTGTAAACCGAAATGTTGTCCGACCGCCAGCTGAAATGGGTCGTGGCCGAGGGTTTCACGCCTGCGCCCGTCGAACCCGTCACCGCCGTCACGTGCACCTCGTCCTGCAACAGCCCCGCGGCGGCCAGCGGCAGCAGCGCCAACTGGATCGCCGTGGCGAAACAGCCCGGGTTGGCCACGCGCTCCGCCCGGCGGATGCGTTCGCGGTTCAGCTCCGGAAGCCCGTAGACGAATCCGCACGACTCGTCGCGGAAATCCTGCGCCAGGTCGATGATCTTCACGCCTGCGGGGATCGTGTTCTCCTCCATCCAGACCCGGCTCTGCCCGTGGGCCGAGCAGAGGAACAGCACGTCGATGGCCCCGAGGTCGTACGCGTCGCAGAACCGCATGCCGGTGTCGCCCTCCAGTCCGCCGTGCACCTGCGCGAGGCGGTTGCCCGCGTTCGAAGTGCTGTGGACGAAGGCGATCTCCGCCTGCGGATGGTTCACCAGCAGGCGGATCAGTTCGCCGGCGGTGTACCCGGCGCCTCCGATGATGCCGACCCGGATCATTTCTTGTTGCGTTTCTGGACGTTGTAGAAAATCTTGATCTGGTTGCCGAGGATCTTGGTGAATCCCTTCACGTCGTCGGCCGTCCACGCCTTGTTGACCTCGCCGTACTCGCCGAAGTCGGTCTTCATCAGGTCGAACGTCGAGTCGACGCCCACGAGCGTATAGTTGCGCGGCCGCAGGATCAGCTCCACGGTTCCCGTCACGTTGCGCTGCGAGGAGAGGAGCATCGCCTCGATGTCGCGCATCACCGGTTCGAGGTACTGCGCTTCGTGGAGGAACATGCCGTACCACGTCGCCACCTGGTCTTTCCAGTAGGTCTGCCATTTGGTCAGCGTGTGTTTTTCGAGCATCTTGTGCGCGGCGATGATCAGCATCGGCGCGGCGGCCTCGAAGCCCACGCGGCCCTTGATGCCGATGATCGTGTCGCCGATGTGCATGTCGCGGCCGATGCCGTATTTCGCCCCGATGGCCTCCACGGCGCGGATGGCCTCGACCTTGTCCGTGTAGGGCGTGCCGTTGACCGCCGCCAGCTCGCCCTGCTCGAAGGTGAGTTTGAGCCGCTCCTCGCCCTCGGCCGTGATCTGGCTCGGATAGGCCTCCTCGGGGAGCGTCTGCTCCGAGTGGAGGGTCTCCTTGCCGCCGATCGAGGTTCCCCACAGCCCCTTGTTGATCGAGTACTCCATCTTCTTGTAGTCGGCCGTGATGCCGTGCTTGCGGAGGTAGTCGATCTCGTATTCGCGCGTCAGGGTCATGTCGCGCGTCGGGGTGATGATCTCGATCTCGGGGGCGAGGATCTGGAACGTCAGGTCGAAGCGCACCTGGTCGTTGCCCGCGCCGGTCGAACCGTGGGCCACGGCGTCGGCGCCGATCTGTTTGGCGTATTCGATGATGGCGATGGCCTGGAAAATGCGCTCCGAACTTACCGAAATGGGGTAGGTCCCGTTGCGCAGGATGTTGCCGAAGACCATGTAGCGGATGCTTTTCTCGTAGTACTCCTGCTCGATGTCGAGCGTCGCGTGTGCCGTGGCGCCCAGCTCCATGGCGCGCTTCTCGATCTTTTCGAGTTCGGGTTTCGAGAACCCGCCCGTGTTGGCGATTGCCGTGTAAACGTCGTAACCCTTCTCCTCGGAGAGGTATTTTACACAAAACGAGGTGTCCAGACCGCCGCTGAACGCCAGAACCACTTTCTTCTTGGTTTCCATGATATTCTGTTTTTTTGTTTTTTTATTCATGCTGCCGGAGTGCAAATCCTCCGGTCGTTGTCGCCGCCTTCGGCGTCGTTTGCAATTCTGACCTTCCCCTGAATCCCCTCCTCGGAGGGGACTTGTCGCGACGCGACCGGGTTGTCTCGAATGATATTTTCCGTTATTTCAGGTGGAACAGTTTTTTTACTTTGTTCCGGAAAAACATCCGGTAGGGGGCCAGCCGCGACTGTTTCGCGGGCGGTTCCTTGGCCGGGTCGTAGAGCATGCCCGTGCAGAGGCACATGCGGCGGTTGTTGCGTTGCAGGATGTCGTAGTTGCAGCAGCCTTCGCAGCCGCGCCAGAACTCCTCGTCTTCGGTCAGTTCCGAGAAGGTCACGGGGACGTAGCCCATTCGCGAGTTGAGCTTCATAACCGGCAGCGACGTGGTGATACTGAATAACTTGGCATACGGGAATCGTCGTCGGGCCAGCTCGAAGGTTCGTCGTTTGATCTGTTCCGCGAGTCCCATATGGCGGTACTCCGGATCGACGATAAGTCCCGAGGTGGCGACGAAGTCGCCGTGACCCCAGCACTCGATATAGCTGAACCCGACCAGTTTTTCACCGTCCAGCGCCACGACGGCCTTGCCACCGGTCATTTTTGCGGCGATGTATTCGGGCGACCGCTTGGCGATGCCCGTACCCCGCTGCAGGGCCGACTCGTAGATCAGATCGCAAATACGCGGTGCGTAATGTGCGTGCGACGAGTCGGCGAAAACGACGCTGATTGTGTTGTTATTCATTTATCGTTTGTGTGGGTAAAAAGTTGTTTGCGGAATTAGTTGACGCGGTAGGCGCGCTGCACGCCCTTGATGCGCATGATCTGGTGTATGAGCGTGTCCACGACGGCCGTACCGGGCACTTCGACGGCCACTTCTCCCGCCACGCAGCCGTTCCCGGCGGGTGCGAAGTTCATCGAGCGGATGCCCAGTTTGAGATCGCGGACGATGACCTCGGTGATGTGGTTGGCCATGCCCGTGGTGTCGGCCGCCACGATGCGGATCGTGACGCGGAACGCCCCTTCGGCCGACTGCCGCCAGCGGGCGTCGATCACGCGGTAGGGGTAATTCTCGCGCATGCGCTTGGCGTTGGGGCAGTCGCAGCGGTGGATGGTGATTCCCGCGCTGATCGTCACGAATCCGAACACGTCGTCGCCCTTGATCGGGTTGCAGCATTTGGCCAGCTTGTACTGGATTTTCGAGATGTCGTCGTCGATCACCAGCGCGTCCTGCGGAGCGGCCTTCTCCTGCGTTCCGTGCAGCGCGGCCTTCTGGCGTTCGATTTCGGCGGCCGCGGCGCGGCGTTCCTCTTCGGCTTCGCCCGAAAGGTGGCGTGAGAGGATCTCCTTGATCGACCCGAAGTCGAGCTTCTGGGTGGCGATCAGCGCGTAGACCTCCGTGCCGAGGCGCAGTTTGAAGTATTTGGCCAGGTAAGCCACCGCCTCGTCGATCGTGATGGCGAATTTCCAGTTCTTGAGTTTGCGTTCCAGCTCCTCGCGTCCCATGCGCGTGTGCTTGGCCTGCTCCTCGCGCAGGTAGGACTTGATCTTGTTGCGGGCCTTCGAGGTCACCACCAGCGACAGCCAGTCCGACTTGGGCGTCTGGTTTTTCTGGGTGGTGATCTCCACGATGTCGCCGTTGCGCAGCTGTTCGCGGATCGGCACAGCGCGGCCGTTGACCCGTCCGCCCACGCACGTCGATCCGAGCGAGGTGTGGATGTCGAAGGCGAAGTCGAGGAGCGTGGCCCCCTCGGGGAGTTTGCGCAGGTCGCCGTTGGGCGTGAAGACGAAGATTTCGCCCGACGCGGGCTTGGCGTCGAAACGCTGCGCCAGCGAGTGGGTCGTGTCCTCTATCAGTTCGCGCAGATGTCCCAGCCACATTTCGCTGGTCTGCGCCCCCTGGTTGACGCCCTTGTAGCGCCAGTGCGCGGCGATGCCTCGCTCGGCCACGGCATCCATGCGCTCGGTGCGGATCTGCACCTCGACCCAGCGGCCTTCGGCCGACACGGTGGTGTGCAGCGACTCGTAGCCGTTCGACTTGGGGATCGAGATCCAGTCGCGCATGCGCTTGGGGTTGGGCGTGTAGAAGTCCGTCACCACCGAATAGGCCGTCCAGCAGAGCTGTTTCTCGGCCTCCTGCGGGCAGTCGATGATGATGCGGATGGCGAAGATGTCGTAGACGCCCTCGAACGGGACGTGCTGTTTGTGCATCTTGTTCCAGATCGAGAAGATCGATTTGGTGCGGCTCTTGATGTGGTATTTGATGCCGAGGCGGTTCAGCCGCTGCTCGATCGGCACGAGGAACCGCCCGATGAAGGCCTTGCGCTCCTCGGCGCTCTCTTCGAGTTTTGTGACGACGTGCTCGTAATCCTTCGGTTCGAGGTATTTCAGGGCGATGTCCTCCAGCTCGCTCTTGATCGAGTAGAGACCCAGCTTGTGGGCGATCTGGGCGTAGAGGTTCATCGACTCCCAACTCTTCTTGCGCCACTTTTCGCGGGGGAACATTTCGAGCGAACGCATCACTTCGAGCCGGTCGGCCAGTTTGATCAGGATGACGCGCGGGTCTTCGGAGTAGCTCACGATCAGGTCCCGGAAATTGTCGGCCTGCTCCTTGGCCACCTTGAGCTTCAGCTCCGAGATGTTGGCCAGACCCAGCGTGATGCCCACGACCTGATCGCCGAAGCGTTTGCGGATGTCGGCGCTCAAGGCGAGGAATTCTTCGGCGGGCAGCTGCTTGTGAGCGAGGCGCACCACGTCGTGCAGGATCGCCGAGATGGTGGAGTTGCGGCCCAGGCCCACCTCCGAGATCACGATCGAAGCCACCGCGGCGGCATGCTCCAGCAGGGGCGAGCCGTCGTAGCGCACCAGTCCGGCGAGTTTCCCGTCGGCATACTCCAGCGCCTCGTCGACGAGTGCCCGGGTCTGCTCCGAGAAATTCGCGCGCACGAGCGTGCGGAGTTTTTCGTACCGTGAAAAGTCCATTTTTACCTAACCAGATGACCTATGCTCGCAAAGATATGAAATTTTTTCATAAATTTGGCATGTACAATTGAACAGTTGTGTTATGGACAAGAAAAAGGCAGTTTACGTGCCGACCGTAGGCGAGGAAATCGGCAATGCCGTGTCCCACGGCGTGATGTCGCTGTTATCGCTGCTGGCCCTTCCTTTCGCCGCCGTGTGGGCCTATGCGCATGACCCCGGCGGGGTTCTGGCCTCGGTCTCGGTGTCGGTTTTCGTCATTTCGATCTTCCTGATGTTCCTCGCCTCGACGCTCTATCACTCGATGAACCCGCAGTCGAAGCACAAGGAGGTTTTCCACATCCTCGACCATATTTTCATCTACGTCGCCATCGCGGGCAGCTATACGCCCATCGCGCTGTCGGTCATCGGCGGCTGGCAGGGGGTGTTCATCACCGTCCTGCAATGGGCGATGGTGATTTTCGGGGTGTTCTACAAGTCGCTCTCCCGAAAGTCGATACCGGCCATCAGTCTGACCATCTACCTGGTCATGGGCTGGACGATCGTCTTCTTCCTGCCGCTGTTCATCAGCCACGCTTCGACGCCTCTCGTGGCGCTGATCGCGCTGGGCGGCGTGCTCTATACGCTCGGCGCGTGGTTCTACGCCCGCAAGGGCTTCCGCTACCACCACATGGTGTGGCATCTGCTGATCGACCTCGCGGTTGCGGCGCACTTCGCCGGGATCGTGTTTTACCTCTACTGATTATGGCCGCATATGATCTCCACATCCATTCCGGATACAGCAGCGACGGGGAGCTTCCCGTCGCCGCAATCGTCGATCTGTGCGCCGCCCGCGGGCTGGACGCCTTTTCGCTGACCGACCACAACTCGGTGCGGGGCGTCGGCGAGGCCGCCCGGCTGGCCCGGGAGCGGGGCATCGGGTTCATCCCCGGCATCGAGATCGACTGCAACTACCGGGGGACGGACCTGCACCTGCTGGGCTACGGCGTCGACTGGCGTTCGGCGGATTTCGCGCGGTTGGAGGAGGAGGTTGCCGCCAAAGTCATGGCGTCGTTCGGGGCCATGGTCGACAACCTGCTGAAACTGGGCTTCCGGGTCGATGCCGGTGCGGTGCTGGCCGCCGCCGACGGAAAACCGCCGACGGGCGAACTGATCGCCGAGGTGATGCTCTCCGACGCGAACTGCCATACGCCCCCGCTGCGGCCCTATATGGAGGGCGGCGAGCGGAGCGACATGCCTTACATCAACTTCTACCTCGATTATTTCGCACAGGGCCGTCCGGCGTTCGTGCCCGTGGAGTATATGGATTACCGCGATGCGGTGGAGCTGGTCCGCGACAACGGGGGCGTGCCCGTCGTGGCGCATCCGGGGCTGAATTTCCGGGGCCGGGAGGAGACCGCCGGGCGGCTGCTCGACCGCGGGGCCGCGGGACTGGAAGTCTTCAACAACTACCACACCCCCGAACAGGCTGTCTATTTCACCTCGCTGGCCCTCTCCAAAGGCGCTTCCATGACCTGCGGAAGCGATTTCCACGGCAAGACCAAGCCCCGGATCGCCGTCGGGCGATTCCCGTCTGACAGCCGTTTCGACAGCCGCCTGTCAGACTTTGTAAACCACATACATGTGATCGGCCGGCAGGGCGTATAGTCTGCGCTCGGCCTCGGTGAAGGTCGCGGCGTAGTCGATGTCCGCGACCTGGAAACCCGCCTGGCGCAGGCGGTCGGCATAGTCGGCGCCGTAGATGCGCCGGTGGTCGTACTGTCCGAAGATGCGCGTGCGCTCGTCGGGATCGGTGATCGAGTCGTCCTCGTAGGTCTGCTCGTAGTCCCTGTCCACCGGGGAGAGGACGATGCCCCAGCCGCCGGGTTTGAGGACCCGGTGCAGTTCGCGCATCGCCCGCCGGTCGTCGGCGACGTGCTCCATGATGTGGTTGCAGATCACCACGTCCACCGAGCCGTCGGCCAGCGGGATCTGCTGCACGTCGAAATGCAGGTCGGCCAGCGGGCTTTCGAGATCGGCCGTGACATACTGCCCCGGATGCGACTTGAAGTGGGGCTTGAGGTGACGCATGATACAGACCTCGGGAGCAATGTGCAGCGTGCGCGGAAAGGCCGTCAGGAGATCGGTTTCGCGCGTCAGGTAGAGCCACAGCAGGCGGTGCCGCTCCAGCGACAGACACTTGGGACACAGCGCGTTGGGCCGCGGCTGCACGTAGCCGTAGGGCAGGAACTTCCGGTATTTCGCGCCGCACACGGGGCATTCGACCCCCCCCCGGCGCCTATACTTGTAGAACAGTCCGGCCACGGGTACGGCCCATCCCGCGATGCGTTGCAGCACGGGGCGCGGGATGTGGTTGAGCGAGAATTTGATCAGTTGTTTTATCATTGCGCGACTATCTGTTTTTTGTGCCGACCCTCCGGAGCGTACGCCATCTCCCTCTCCGGGGGAGGGTCGGGGTGGGGTCGGATTTGTCAATGACGCCGCAGGCGGCAACGGGCGCATTCAGGAGCGGCTGGCGGAGGATTTTACGCATGCAGCGGGATTACTCTAAAATCTTGTTCACGTCGGCTTCGGCCTTGCGCAGCCGCGCCTTGCACGAGGCGATCAGCTCCGTGGCGCGCTTCACCTCGGCGGCGAGGCTGTCCACGTCCATCTCTTCGTTGCGCAGGCGTGCGAGAATCTTCTCGATCTCACCCATCGCCTCGGCGTAGGTCACTTCTTTTTTTGCCATATTTTTCCGGAATTTACGGTTGCGTCTATCTTGCCGTCGGAGACCTCGATTTCGACCTGCTCGCCCTCCGCGACGCTTCCGGCCGAGGTCACGGCACGGCCTCCGGCGCGCAGGACGGCGAATCCCAGCCGGAGGATGCGTTCGGGCGAACGTCCGGCGATCAGTTCCGCGGCGTTGCCGAGCCGCACGCCCTGCCGCGCGAGGAAGTCGCGCGCCGCGTCGGGCAGCAGCCCTGTGAAATGTTCCAGACGCAGCGTCTGCCGCGTGAGGAGTTCGCCGCTCAGCCGCCGCACTTCGCCCGAGAGGCGTTCGAGACGCACCTCCGAGGCGTGCATCGCGGCCTTCGTCATGTCGTTCAGTTGCAGGGCGGCGCAGTCGAGCCACCCGTCGGTTTCGGCCATCCGTTCGACCAGCCATCCGGCCACCGCCGTCGGGGTTTTGAGCGCCGTGTGGGCCACCATGTCGGCCACGCTGGTGTCCTTGTCGTGCCCGATGCCCGTCACCACCGGCAGCGGGAACTGCGCCACGTGGGCGCAGAGGCGGTAGGCGTTGAAGCAGTTGAGGTCGCTCCTCGACCCGCCTCCGCGGATCAGCACCACGGCGTCGAATTTTTCCGGCCGGGCCGCGACGTTGCACAGGGCTTCGATGATGGATTCCTCGGCCGCTTCGCCCTGCATGAAGGCGTCGAACAGGGTCAGCTCGAAACGGTAGGGGCTTCGGGCCAGCTCCTTGCAGAAGTCCTGATAGCCGGCGGCGTTGGCGCTCGACACGATGGCCACGCGCTGCACGACGGCCGGCATCGGCGCCTCGCGGTTCATGTCCCAGACGCCCTCCTGCTGCAACTGCGCGATGGTCTGCTGCCGCTGCCGCTCCATGTCGCCCAGCGTGTAGGAGGGGTCGATGTCGGTGATCTGGAGCGAGAAGCCGTAAAGCTCGTGGTAGGTGACCAGCGCCTTGGCCAGTATTTTGATGCCCGCGGCGAGCCGCTGGCCCGTTTCGGCCTCGAAATAGCCTGCGATGCGGGGGTAGTTCGAACGCCACACGACGGCCCGGGCCTGCGCTGTCGGCACGCCGTTGTCGCCGCCCTTCTCCACAAGCTCCAGGTAGCAGTGGCCCGAGTAGTTGACCTTGATTTCCGAAATCTCGGCGCTCACCCAGAGGGGCAGCGCGAACTGCCCTTCGAGCGCCGACTTCACGCGGCGCTGCAACTCGCGCAGGGTAATGTGTTGTGATTCAGTCATCGGCCCAGCAGAATTCCGAGGGTGAACAAGGCTCCGAACAGCAGGATGTTGCGGGCCGTTTCACCCAGACAGACGTTCAGCGCGTCGCCGTGGTCGATGCGCACCATCTTGCGCCATGTGGAGATATGTGCGGCGAGGTAGGGAAGGGGTAGCAGGGCGGCCCACGTGCGGCCTGCGAAGAGCAGCGTGAGACACAGCGCGACGGCCGCGGTTCCCAGGGCGAGATAACCCCAGCGGCCGACGCCTGCGCCGAGGCAGACGACGATCGTGCGTTTGTTGCAGCGGGCGTCCTCCTCGCGGTCGCGGAAGTTGTTGATCATCAGCATCGTGTCGATCACGAGGCCGCAGGCCAGCGCGGCGACGAGAACCTCCGGGGTCCACGCGCCGGTCTGGATGTAATAGGTGAATCCCACGGGGACCAGTCCGAAAAAGAGGATGACCGCGGCGTCGCCCAGTCCGTGGTAGGCCAGCGGGTAAGGGCCTGCGGTGTAGAACCAGGCGAAGACGATGCAGGCGACGCCTGCGGCGACGAGTTCCCAGCCTCCGTAGCGGAGCGCGCCGGCGTGGAGCGCCCAGACGAGCAGCGCGACGCCCGCGGCGCAGGCCGCGAGTGTGAATCCCGCAATGCCCGCCTTCATGGCCCCGAGGGTGATGTAGCCTTTGGCGAAGGCGCGGTCGGGACCCAGCCGGTCGGGCTGGTCGGCCCCCTTCAGGAAGTCCCAGAGATCGTTCACCAGGTTGGCCGTGCACTGCATCAGCAGGGCGAATGCGAGGCACAGCACGGCCGGAAGCCAATGGAATCCGCGGTCGGTCCAGGCCAGTGCGGAGCCGATCAGGACGAGGATGACGGAGTTGCCGAGGCTGTACGGCCTGACGGCCAGAATCCATGCGGAGAGGGAGTTGGTTTTCACGTTTCGGAGTTTTTCAGGGGTTTTTGCAGATGAGGTTTGCGGGTTTCGGGAGCGGAGTTGTCAGCGGATGACCAGCTCCGCCTGCCGCGGCATGCGCCGGCCCTCGGGAAGCTGGATGCTCAACACGCCTTCGCTTTCGACCGGCGCGCCGTTCTTCTGCGCCGGATGCCAGCGCGGGGCTTCCGCCACGGCTTTCAGCACGCGCCGCTTGAGGCGGCTGTCGGTCGATTCGAGCTCCTGCTGGACGACGGTCTCGCCGTCGGGCGTGATCTTGTAGCGCAGCACCACGCGCGCCGTGGGTTCGCTCTCGTCCCAGCGCACCTGCCGGGCGATGTAGCTGCCGAAGGCGGAGTCCGCGGGAAAGGAGGCCGGCCGGTCGTAGCGCAGCGTAATGAGCATCACGCCGTGTGCGGCCCGCTGGCCGTAGCGGGCGATGGTCTCCTCGTCGGCAGGGAGCATCTCGACGTTCTCAATGTCCTCGGGCGGAATCGAGCGTATCTCGGACGTCTCCTTGCCGTTGACGATGTACAGGGGCTGCGGCCTGGGCGTCGCGGCACGGACGGCTGCGGCGAGAAACAGGATGTAGAGAAGCAGTGCGTATCTTTTCATACCGTAATCTTTTTTTTGCAAAACGGCCGGCAGGGCCGGGATATTGCCTGCGGACTATCCGATCTCCTCCCAGCCCGAAGCCGAAAGGTCCACGCAGCCGTTGGCCCGGAAACGGACGCCTTCGGCTGCGAGCAGCTCCCGCTGTCCGGTCCATCCGGGCGCTGTCCGGCCCTGGCTGTTGACGACCCGGTGGCAGGGCAGGCCTTTCGGAGCCATCGCCAGCGCCCGTCCCGCGCGGCGCGCATGGCCGGGCATGCCGATCAGCCGGGCCAGCTGCCCGTAGGTCGCGACCCGTCCTGCGGGAATCTCTGCGACGACGCTCCAGATCTCGGCGTCGAAATCGGCGGGAATCTTCATCGCTTGTTTCGTTTATCTGAAACGGCCGGAGCCGAATCCGGGGCGCAAGTCCGGGACCCGCCCCCCCCTCCTGAAAGCCGTTTTTTAGACGGCCCGGGGCAACGGGTTTCGGCAGCGGCTCATCCCGCCCCTGCTGTCCCTGCTGTCCCTGCTGTCCCTGCTGTCCCTGCTGTCCCTGCTGTCCCTGCTGCCCCTGAAAAGGGCTTTTTAAGCAGCTAAAGTTCGCTCTCTTTCAGACGTTCGGCGTTCTCGGCCACGATCAGGTGGTCGATGCAGTCCTGGATGTCGCCGTCCATGAAGGCCGCGAGGTTGTAGATCGTATAGTTGATGCGGTGGTCGGTGATGCGCCCCTGCGGGTAGTTGTAGGTGCGGATCTTGGCCGAACGGTCGCCCGTCGAGACCATCGTTTTGCGCTTCGAGGCGATTTCGTCGAGGTATTTCGAGTATTCGAGGTTGAAGACGCGCGTGCGCAGCTCCTCGAAAGCCTTGTCGAAGTTTTTCAGCTGCGATTTCTGGTCCTGGCACTGCACGACGATGCCCGTGGGGATGTGCGTCAGGCGGATGGCCGAATAGGTCGTGTTGACCGACTGGCCGCCGGGACCGCTCGCACAGAAGATGTCCTTGCGGATGTCGTTCATCGAGATTTCGATGTCGAACTCCTCGGCTTCGGGGAGCACGGCCACCGATGCGGCCGAGGTGTGCACGCGGCCCTGCGTCTCGGTCTGGGGCACGCGCTGCACGCGGTGCACGCCCGACTCGTATTTGAGCGTCCCGTAGACGTTCTGTCCCGATACCTTCAGCACCACCTCCTTGAAACCGCCTGCGGCGCCGTCCGACGAGGAGGTGATTTCGTAGCGCCAGCCTTTCGACTCGATGTATTTGGTGTACATGCGCAGCAGGTCGCCGGCGAAGATCGCCGCCTCGTCGCCGCCCGTTCCGCCGCGGATCTCCACGATGGCGTTTTTCGAGTCCTGCGGGTCCTTGGGGATCAGCAGCAGCTTGATCTCCTCCTCCATCTGTGCGAGCTGCGGCTCCAGCTCGGCGATCATCTCGCGGGCCATTTCGCGCATCTCCTCGTCCTTGTCCGTGGCCAGCGTGTCCTTGGCTTCGGCGAGGTTGGCGATGGCCGTGCGGTAGCGTTCCGAAGTCTCGATGATCGGCTCCAGCTCCTTGTATTCCTTGGTCAGTTGGATGAACTGTTTGACGTCGGCGATCACTTCGGGGTCGGTGAGTTTCTGCCCCGTCTCCTCGTATTTGAGTTTCAAACCGTCGAGGCGGTTCAGGATGGTGTTGTCTGCCATAAAAATGTGTCGTGTCTTTGTTTTGGGGACAAAGATACGACACATTTAATTAAGAATTGAAAATTAAGAATTAAAAAATTAAGCGAAGGCCGCAGCGGCTCTCTCTCGGGACCGGCGTTCTTTCGCAAGGAAAAATGGGAAATAACCGGCAAACGGCAATGCACGGACCGGAGAAACCGACGGAGGGAACCCCTCGTGCGGGATTCCCTCCGGGATGTCGTCGCCGGGCGGCCGTTCCGGTTCGTTCCGGTGTGCGGCTGCCGGGGCGCGGTTCGTGCCCGGCCTGCTTATTCGTTGATCCGGCGGAGCCAGTCCAGCACGGCGTCCTGCCACTGGGCCTTGTAGCGGAACGAGTCGCGGATGCCCCAGCCGTGGCCGCCCGAGGGGTAAATGTGCATCGAGGCTTCGATGCCGTGCGCCTTCAGGGCGTTGTAGTAGAGCGTGCTGTTGACGGGCGGAACGGTCTTGTCGTCGTCCGAGAGCAGCAGGATGGCGGGCGGGGTGTCGGCCGTCACGCGGCTCTCCAGCGAGTAGGCTGCGTCCTGCTCGGGGGTGCGCTGCTCGCTCAGCAGGTTGATGAACGATCCCTGGTGGCGTTTGCCCTGCACGGCCGTGATGACCGGGTAGAAGAGGACCGAGAAGGCCGGTTTGAAACTGCCGATCGTCGAGGCCATCGCCGCGAGGTGTCCGCCGGCCGAAGAGCCGACGATGCCCACTTTGTCCGCCGTGTAGCCCGTGGCGCCCGCTTCGAGTCCCGCCATGATGCGCAGGGCCTGTACGGCGTCCTCCAGCGGCACTTCGGGATGGTGGTTGGGCATCCGGTATTTCAGCACGGCGCCCGTGATGCCGTTGGCGGCGAACCATTTCGCCATTTCGTAGCCCTCGTGGTCCATGGCCAGCATGCCGTAGCCGCCGCCCGGGCAGATGACGACGGCCTGGCCGGTGGTCTTGGCCTTGTCGGCCGGGAAGATGTAGAGAGTCGCTTCGGAGGTGTTCCGTACGCGGTTGGGTTCCTTTTCCGTTTCCGGCGTCGTGATGCCGTTGCTGTGGGGCGCGGTCGTGTTGTCCCAGATTTTGAGGGTCGCGGTCTGTCCGTAATCCTGTGCCGATGCTGTTGCGGTCATAAGCAGGAGTGTTGTGATAAGCGGTAGTGTGCGTTTCATAAATCGGTATTTTAGGCGTGACGGGGTGTCAGATCACGATGTTTATGATCTTGCCCGGCACGACGATGATCTTTTTCGGGGTTTTGCCTTCGAGCCATTTCTGCGCCTCGGGGGCCGTGACGACGTCGGCCTGAATCTCGGCGGGCGTCATCGAAGCGGCATACTCCTTCCGGAAGCGGAGCTTGCCGTTGACCGACACGGGGTATTCGAACGAGTTCCGCACGAGGTGCGTCTCGTCGCAGACCGGATAGGAGGCCGTGCAGACCGATTCGGTGTGTCCGAGCGCGGCCCACAGCTCCTCGGCGATGTGCGGGGCGAAGGGGGCGAGCAGCACGGTCAGCGGTTCGAGCACTTCGCGCTTCGAACACTCGCCCAGCTCGTTGAGGCAGATCATAAAGGCCGCCACGGAGGTGTTGAACGAGAAGTTCTCGATGTCCTCCGAGACCTTCTTGATGGTCTTGTGGAGGGTGCGCAACTCCTGCTCGGTCGCCTTTTCGTCCGTGACGCACAGCTGCCCGTCGCGGTCGAAGAACAGGCGCCAGAAGCGGCGCAGGAATTTGTGCACGCCGTCGATGCCGTTCGTGTCCCAGGGTTTCGACTGCTCCAGCGGCCCGAGGAACATCTCGTACATGCGCAGCGTGTCGGCGCCGTAGTTGTCGACGATGTAGTCGGGGTTCACGACGTTGTAGAACGACTTCGACATTTTCTCGATGGCCCAGCCGCAGACGTACTTGCCGTCCTCGAGGATGAATTCGGCGTCCTTGTATTCGGGCATCCATGCGCGGAAGGCGTCGAGGTCGAGGATGTCGTTGCGGACGATGTTCACGTCGACGTAGAGCGCCTGCGTCTCGTACTGGTCCTTGAGGCCCAGCGACACGAACCTGTTGGTTCCCACGATGCGGTAGACGAAGTTCGAGCGCCCCTGGATCATGCCCTGGTTGACGAGCTTGCGGAACGGCTCCTCCTCGCAGACGCAGCCCAGGTCGTAGAGGAACATGTTCCAGAAGCGCGAGTACATCAGGTGACCCGTGGCGTGCTCGATGCCGCCCACGTAGAGGTCGACGTTGCGCCAGTACTCGTCCGCCTCTTTCCCGACGAGCGCCTCGTCGTTGTGCGGGTCCATGTAGCGGAGGTAGTAGGCCGACGATCCGGCGAATCCGGGCATCGTCGACAGTTCGTAGGGGCAGCCCTCGGGCGTCGCCCATCCCTTGACGCGGGCCAGCGGCGGTTCGCCCTCGGCCGTGGGGCCGAAATTCTCGATGGGCGGCAGCTCCAGCGGCAGTTTGTCCTCCGCCAGCGGGTAGGCCGTGTCGTTCTTATAGTAGATCGGGAACGGCTCGCCCCAGTAGCGCTGGCGCGAGAAAATGGCGTCGCGCAGGCGGTAGTTGACGAGCTTTTTGCCCAGTCCGCGCTTCTCGACTTCGGCGAACATCACCTGAATCGCCTCCTTTACATCCATGCCGTTGAGGAAATCCGAGTTGATTACTTTCCCCGTTTTGGCGTCGTACGACTCTTTCTCGATGTCGCCGCCCTCGACCACCGGGACGATCTCCAGTCCGAAGTGACGGGCGAAGGCCCAGTCGCGCGAGTCGTGCGCCGGAACGGCCATGATGGCGCCCGTTCCGTAGCCCGAGAGCACGTAGTCGGAAATGTAGATCGGAATGGCTTTGTTCGTGAAGGGGTTGATGGCGTAGGAGCCTGTCGCAACGCCGCTTACGCGCTTCGTGTCGGCGATGCGGTCGCGCTCCGAACGCTTTTTGGTCTGGCGGATGTACTCCTCGACGGCGGCCTTGTTCTCGGGCGTCGTCAGTTCGCCGACCCACTCGTGCTCGGGGGCGATGACCATGAACGTCACGCCGAAGATCGTGTCGGGACGGGTGGTGAAGATCTCCAGTTTCCGGTCGCTGTTCTCGATGTCGAAGAAGACCTGGGCGCCCTCCGAGCGGCCGATCCAGTTGCGCTGGATCTCCTTCAGCGAGTCGCTCCATTCGAGTTTGTCCAGTCCGTCGAGCATGCGCTGGGCGTAGGCCGTCACGCGCAGAAGCCATTGTTTCATGCGCTTCTGCTCGACCGGATAGCCGCCGCGGACCGAAAGTCCGTCGTGCACTTCGTCGTTGGCCAGCACAGTCCCCAGCTTCGGACACCAGTTGACCTGGGTGTCGGCGCGGAAGGCGAGGCGGTAGTTCTGAAGGATCTGTTCCTTCTCCCGGTCGCTTTTGGCATTCCATTCGGCGGCCGTGAAGTGCATCTCTGTCGTGCAGGCGGCGTCCAGCCCCTCGGTGCCGCTCGTTTCGAAGGCGGCGGTCAGTTCCGCGACGGGGCGCGCCTGCTGTTTCGAACGGTCGTACCAATGGGAGAACATCTCGAGGAACGCCCACTGCGTCCACTTGTAGTATCCGGGGTCGCACGTGCGCACCTCGCGGTCCCAGTCGAACGAGAATCCGATCTTGTCCAGCTGTTCGCGGTAGCGGGCGATGTTCTGCTCGGTCGTGACGGCGGGATGCTGCCCCGTCTGGATCGCATACTGCTCGGCGGGAAGGCCGAAGGCGTCGTAACCCATCGGGTGGAGGACGTTGAATCCCTTGAGCCGCTTGTAGCGCGAGTAGATGTCCGAGGCGATGTAGCCCAGCGGATGGCCGACGTGCAGGCCCGCTCCCGAAGGGTAGGGGAACATGTCCAGCACGTAGAATTTGGGCCGCGAGGGGTCCGTCTCCACCTTGTAGGTTTTGTCCGCCCTCCAGCGGCTTTGCCATTTGGCCTCGATCTCCTTGAAATTGTACTCCATATGTCGTGTAATTTTGTTGCGGATTTTCCCGCAAAGATAGAAAAAAAAACGTATCTTTATCCGGGAGTGGCACATGTCGGATTTAAATTGCGAGCTTATGGGTAAATTTAAAGTTTTTTTGCTGGGTGTTCCGCTGGCGCTGGGTGCGCTTGCCGGCTGTTCGGAGGAGGTGGAATACGAGATGCCGATCTATGATTTCGTGAATCCTTCGGTCTGCTTTTTCGTTTCCGACGCCGCGACGGGCGTGAACCTGCTCGATCCCGATGAGCCTGATGCGATTCTCGGCCGGCCCATTGCCGTGACGTATGACGGGAAGCGTTATGAAGTGACAACCGATGCCCGGCCGGTTCCGATGACGCGGGCCAATCTGCCGCGGCCGCTGGCGCTGCGGCTCGAAGGGGCGAATGAGTACGACAGGGTCAAGGGTTATCACCTCGCTTTCGGAGAATTCGATCCGACGGATGGTCTGAAAGGGCAGTCGTTCGTGGTCGACTGGGGCGACGGGACCTCCACGAAGGTGGAGTTCGACCTCTACGTGGTCTGGAAGAAAAACCGCAAAGAGCGCATTTACGAGGCGGAGGTGCACAGCCCGATCCGTGTCGACGGCGCGGCGCGCGGCGAGGGTTATTACGACGCGTGGATCATCCGGATCACCCGGTGACGGGCGGTCTGCATGCCGCAGCGCGGCTGCATGGGGAAAAGGGGGCGCGGCCATTCGGCCGCGCCCCCGTTTGCGGGATGTGTCAGTCGGAGAGCGGGACGACGTACATCGAGTAGGCTTCGCTGTGACCCGTGCCGTTGGAGAGCGTGTATTGGATTTCGTCGCCGTGCCATACGACGGCGGTCCGCGTCGTGCCGAAAATCGTTCCGGCGGTGAATATGTCGTCGTAGCAGACGGCGACCGAATAGGGCATCGAGCCGCTGCCCGGGCCGTCGGAGAGGTCGAACAGCTCCTGTCCCTCCTTCCAGACGACGCCCTCCTCCTCGAAGCCGTCGGTGTGGTAACCCGCCGTGTAGAGCGTGTGTCCGAACCGGCAGACGGCGGTGGCTTCGGCATAAGAACTGCCGTCGGTCAGGGTGTAGAGCAGCTCCTTGTCCTTCCAGGCCGCTGCGGCGCCGCCCGAGTGGCCTGCGGCGTAGAGCGTCCTGCCCGAAAGGCAGAGCGCGTTCACTCCGGCGGGGGTCTCCCCGTCGGAGAGCGTGTAGTGCGCCTTGTCGTTTTTCCAGACCACGGCGAGCGGCTTCGTGAGCCCGCTTTGCAGACTGCCTGCGGCGTAGACGTCGCCGCCCGAGACGCAGACCGACCGGGCCTGCGAGACGGCCGGGCTGACCGAATAGGCGTAGAGCGCATCGCCGTCTTTCCAGATTTTCGCCGTCAAGGCTCCGCCGCTCTCCTCGCTCCCGGCCGTGTAGAGGCTGCCGTTTGCGGCGAAGACCGAGTAGGCGTACGAGTCGGCGCCGGGAGCGCCCGGGGTGTATTTCAGCGTGCCGTTTTCCCAGACCTTCGCCACGATCCGGTCGCCCTGCCGTTCGTAGCCGGCGGCATAGACCGTGCCGTCCGAAACGCAGACCGCGTAGGCCCAGGCGTCGTTCGTGCCGTCGGTCAGGGTGTAGAGCAGCTGCCCGTTTTTCCAGACCGTTGCGACGGCCTTCGATGCGGGCGTGGTGTAACCTGCCGTGTAGATGTCGTAGCCGGAGGGTTTCGGCGGTTCGGGGGCGTCGTCGTCCGAACTGCACGCCGCGAAGCCGGCGAATGCGGCGAGAAGCGCCGGTAAAAGCGTGTGTGTGAATCGTTTTCTGATGATTGCCATGGTTTTGCGGTGCAGTTTGTTTTCGGGCCGTTCCTGTCGGGAGGGGCTGTCTGCACGCCGTTTGCGGGGCAAAGTCCGTGCCGGGGATCAAGGCCCGGAACATTCGGTTTATGGCGTTGATAATAAATCCGTTGTCGGTTTATATATAACCGGGATTTATTTTGCAGGAAATTCTATAAGTAAAAAGTATTGCAAACGGCGTAAAATCCTGGAAAATGGCGAAAAAAGACGTGCATATATATTGTATTTCCGAAAAAATGCGTACCTTTGCAGTCCATTTTGGACAATGGAGATAGATTTTTTAACAATTAAAGGACAGTTTTAGAAATGCCAACTATTCAACAGTTAGTGAGAAACGGCCGTGTGAAGATGGAGGACAAGTCGAAGTCTCCCGCACTGGCTGCGTGTCCCCAGCGCCGAGGCGTATGTACGCGTGTGTACACGACGACCCCGAAGAAGCCGAACTCGGCAATGCGTAAGGTAGCGCGTGTAAGATTGACCAACGGCAAGGAGGTCAACGCCTACATCCCCGGAGAAGGCCACAACTTGCAGGAGCACTCCATCGTGCTCGTCCGCGGCGGTCGTGTGAAGGACCTCCCCGGTGTACGTTATCACCTGGTGCGCGGTGCGCTCGACTCGGCAGGCGTGGACGGACGTCGTCAGCGTCGTTCGAAGTACGGAGCCAAACGTCCCAAGGCAGGCAAGTAGTCAACAACAAGAGAGTTTTTAACAGATCATTTTTAAATAGCAATGAGAAAAGCTAAGCCAAAAAAGCGAATTCTACTTCCGGATCCGAAGTTCGGAGACGTGGCTGTGACCCGTTTCGTGAACAACCTTATGCTGGATGGTAAGAAGAGTATTGCCTACACGATTTTCTACGACTCGCTCGAAATCGTCGGCAAGAAGATGAAGGATGCTGATAAATCTCCGCTGGAAGTCTGGAAACAGGCTCTGGAGAACATCACACCCCAAGTCGAAGTGAAATCGAAGCGTATCGGAGGTGCGACGTTCCAGGTTCCTATGGAGGTTCGTCCGGAGCGCAAGATTTCTATTTCCATGAAAAACCTTGTCCTCTATTCCCGCAAGCGCGCCGGCAAGACGATGGCAGACAAGCTTTCAGCAGAGATACTGGATGCCTACAACCAGCAGGGCGCAGCCTTCAAGCGTAAGGAGGAGATGCACCGCATGGCCGAGGCCAACAAGGCATTCGCACACTTTAGATTCTAATAAGGAGACCGAACAGATGGCAACCAGAGATTTAAAATATACTCGCAATATCGGTATCATGGCTCACATCGATGCCGGTAAAACCACCACGTCGGAGCGAATCCTTTTCTACACGGGCAAAACCCACAAGATCGGTGAAACGCACGAAGGCGCTGCCGTCATGGACTGGATGGTTCAGGAGCAGGAGCGCGGCATCACGATCACCTCGGCTGCAACGACCGCTTTCTGGAACTACATGGGCAACCAGTACCAGATCAACCTGATCGACACCCCGGGACACGTCGACTTCACGGTCGAGGTGGAGCGTTCGCTGCGCGTGCTGGACGGCGCTATCGCCACGTTCTGCGCCGTAGGCGGCGTGGAGCCGCAGTCGGAGACCGTATGGCGTCAGGCCGACAAGTACAACGTGCCCCGTCTGGGTTACGTCAACAAGATGGACCGCACGGGCGCCGACTTCCTGTCGGTGTGCGCACAGATCAAGGAGCACTTCGGAGCTACGGCCCTTCCGGTCGTTCTGCCTATCGGCGCCGAGGACAAGTTCGAAGGTCTGGTAGACCTTATATATAATAACGCTATCTATTATTACGACGACAAGACCGTCCGCGACAACTTCGAGCTGAAGGAGATTCCCGAGTCGATGAAGGCCGAGGCCGCCGAGTGGCGCGGCAAGCTCATCGAGGAGGTGGCTTCCACCGACGATGCGCTGATGGAGAAGTTCTTCGAGGACCCCGATTCGATCACCGCCGACGAGCTGCTCGCAGCGATCCGCAAGGCGACGATCTCGATGCAGATCGTCCCGATGCTCTGCGGTTCGTCGTTCCACAACAAGGGCGTGCAGAAACTGCTCGACTACGTGATGGCTTTCCTGCCCTCGCCGCTCGACCTGCCCCCCGTTACGGGCATGAACCCCAAAACCGAGCAGGAAGAGGTTCGCCACGCTTCGGAGAGCGATCCGTTCTGCGGTCTGGCGTTCAAGATCGCTACCGACCCGTTCGTAGGCCGTCTGGCTTTCGTGCGCGTATACTCGGGTAAGCTCGATGCCGGTTCCTACATCCTGGACACCCGCAGCGGCAAGCGCGAGCGTATCAGCCGCATCTACCAGATGCACGCCAACAAGCAGAACCCGATGGAGACCGTCGGCGCCGGCGACATCTGCGCGGCCGTAGGTTTCAAGGAGATCCGCACGGGCGACACTCTCTGCGCCGAGAACGCACCCATCGTGCTGGAGCAGATGACCTTCCCCGAGCCGGTGATCGGTCTGGCCGTGGAGCCGAAGACCCAGAAGGACCTCGACAAGCTCGGCATCGCCCTGGGCAAGCTGGCTGAAGAGGACCCCACCTTCACGGTGCACACCGACGAGGATTCGGGTCAGACGGTGATCAGCGGCATGGGCGAGCTTCACCTCGACATCATCGTGGACCGTCTGCGCCGCGAGTTCGGTGTGGAGATCAACCAGGGCGCTCCCCAGGTGAACTACAAGGAGTCGCTCACCAAGACGGTTCAGCACCGCGAGGTCTTCAAGAAGCAGACCGGCGGTCGCGGTAAGTTTGCCGACATCATCTTCGAGATCGGTCCCGCCGACGACGGCGCCATGGGCCTTACGTTCGTAGACCAGGTCAAGGGCGGTAACATTCCCAAGGAGTTTATCCCCGCAGTGCAGAAGGGCTTCGCTTCGGCGATGGCGAACGGTGCGCTGGCCGGCTACAAGATGGACTCGATGAAGATCACGCTGCTCGACGGTTCGTTCCACCCCGTGGACTCCGACCAGCTGTCGTTCGAGATCGCAGCCCGCAACGGTTACCGCGCAGCGGCTCCCAAGGCCGGTTCGGTGATTATGGAGCCTATTATGAACGTGGAGGTCGTGACCCCCGAGGAGAACATGGGCGACATCATCGGCGACCTGAACAAGCGTCGCGGACAGGTTACCGGCATGGAGTCGAAAGGCACCGCCCGCGTGGTGAAGGCCAAGGTTCCCCTGTCGGAGATGTTCGGCTATGTGACCGTACTGCGTACGATTTCGTCGGGCCGCGCAACCTCGTCCATGGAGTTCTCGCACTTCGAGGAGGTCCCTGCCAACCTGGCCAAGGAGATCATCGAGAAAGCGAGTGGTAAACGTAAGGATATAGAATAAGCAAACAATATGAACCAGAAGATTAGAATCAAGTTAAAGTCATTCGATCACAATCTCGTGGACAAGTCGGCCGAGAAGATTGTGAAGACCGTGAAGAGCACGGGCGCCGTCGTGAGCGGCCCGGTGCCCCTTCCCACGCACAAGCAGATTTTTACGGTCAACCGCTCGACTTTCGTCAACAAGAAAGCCCGCGAGCAGTTCCAGCTCTGCACCTTCAAGCGTATCCTCGACATCTACTCGTCGACGCCCAAAACGATCGACGCGCTGATGAAACTGGAGCTTCCCTCGGGTGTGGAGGTAGAGATCAAAGTGTGATCGGACAGGACGTCTGCCGGTTTTCCGAGCTGTAACCCGGGTTTCTTCGAAAGAAGGAACCGGGGGCGGGTCGGCTCGGCGAGCGTTGCCCCGGGCAGGGGAACGGAAGCGGGGCAGGACGACGGGAACCGGAGGTGATTGATTATATATAGTGTACCAACCGTGCGGAGCGCACGCCATCTCCCTCCCCGAGGGAGGGCCGGGATGGAGCCGGATTTGTCAATGGCGCCGCAGGCGGCAATGGCGGCTGAAAGCGATCGGTACATCGAAATATATGATAACCAGACGGCAAGACAAAAAACGTTACATCACTTTATTACTATTTATAACAAACAATTGACAACAAATGTCAGGACTTATTGGAAAGAAAATCGGAATGACTTCCGTTTACAGTGCCGAGGGTAAGAACATACCATGCACTGTCATTGAGGCTGGACCGTGCGTTGTTACGCAAATCAAGACCGTCGAGAAGGATACCTACGAGGCGGTTCAGATTGCCTATGACGAGACGAGTGAAAAGCACGCCACCAGCAGTTTGTTAGGTCACTTCAAGAAAGCCGGCACGACTCCGAAACGCAAACTTGCGGAATTCAAGGACATGCCTGAAGTGAATCTCGGCGACACGCTGACCGTAGAACTCTTCTCGGAAGAGGACTGGGTGGACGTGACCGGGATCTCGAAAGGAAAAGGCTTCCAGGGCGTAGTGAAGCGTCACGGCTTCGGCGGCGTCGGCGGCCAGACCCACGGCCAGCACAACCGTGCGCGCAAGCCGGGTTCGCTGGGCGCGTCGTCCTATCCCTCGCGCGTCTTCAAGGGCAAACGTCTGCCCGGCCAGATGGGCGGCGAGCAGGTCAAGGTTTTGAACCTGCGTGTATTGAAAGTAATCCCCGAGAGCAACCTCATCCTCGTGAAAGGTTCGATTCCGGGAGCAAAAGGTGCTTATTTAACGATTGAAAAATAGTATGGAATTAGCTGTATTAAACACACAAGGAAAAGAGACGGGTCGTAAGGTAGTCCTTTCGGACGCCGTCTTCGGCGTGGAGGCTAATGACCACGCTATTTACCTCGACGTGAAGCAGTATCTCGCTGACCAGCGTCAGGGTACGCACAAGTCGAAGCAGCGCAACGAAGTTGCCGGCTCGACGCGCAAACTCAAGCGTCAGAAAGGCACCGGCGGCGCCCGTGCGGGCAGCATCAAGTCGCCCCTGTTCCCGGGAGGCGGCCGCATCTTCGGTCCCCAGCCCCGCGATTACAGCTTCAAGCTCAACAAGAAGCTCAAGCAGCTGGCCCGCCGCAGCGCGCTGACCTACAAGGCTCAGGCCGGCGCCATCAGCATCGTCGAGACGATGTCGCTGGAGGCTCCCAAGACCAAGTCGGTCGTGGCTCTGGCCGAGGCGCTCAAGGTCGACGACAAGAAGGTGCTGCTGGTTCTCCCCGAATCGAACGTCAACCTGCAGCTGTCGTGCCGCAACCTTCCCTATGTGAAGCCCGTGCTGGCTCAGAACGTCTGCACCTACGACGTGATGAACGCATCGGCCATCGTGATGGTGGAAGGCGCCGAGAATGTATTGAATACGATGTTAGCTTAAAAACGCAAGTTACAATGGACATTATTATTAAGCCGGTTTTGACCGAGAAAATGACGATTCAGGGCGAAAAGTTGAATCGCTACGGTTTTATCGTTGACGTGAGGGCTAACAAGCTGCAGATTCGCAATGCCGTAGAGCAGATGTACAACGTCGTCGTTACGGACGTGAACACCGTGAACTACATGGGCAAACTCAAGAGCCGCTACACCAAGGCGGGCCTCTTGGAGGGTCGCGCCAATAACTTCAAGAAGGCGATCGTCACCTTGAAGGATGGAGACAAGATCGATTTTTACAGTAATATCTAACGAAGATGGCAGTAAGAAAATTTAAACCTGTAACCGCAGGTACGAGACATAAGATTATCGGCACGTTCGACGAGATCACGACGTCGAAACCGGAGAAATCGCTGCTCAGCCCCAAGAAGAGCTCGGGTGGACGTAACAACGACGGCAAGATGACGGTCCGCTACATCGGCGGCGGTCACAAGCAGATGTATCGTAACGTCGACTTCAAACGCTCGAAGGACGGCATCGCCGCAACTGTAAAAACGATCGAGTACGACCCCAATCGTACCGCACGCATCGCACTCCTGGTATACGCCGACGGTGAGAAGAGCTACATCATCGCACCCAACGGACTCCAGGTGGGCCAGACCGTCATGAGCGGCGCAGGCGTCGCTCCCGAGGTCGGAAACACGCTCTTCCTGAGCGAGATTCCCCTGGGTACGGTCGTCCACAACATTGAACTCTACCCCGGTCAGGGGGCCGCTATGGCCCGTTCGGCCGGTTCCTACGCCCAGCTGCTGGCTCGTGAAGGCAAATTCGCCGTCATCAAGCTGCCTTCGGGCGAGACTCGTATGGTACTCGTAACTTGCCGCGCTACGGTGGGTGTCGTGTCGAACGTCGACCACAGCCTCGAAAGCTCGGGCAAGGCAGGACGCGAGCGTTGGCTCGGTCGCCGTCCGCGCAACCGCGGTGTCGTCATGAACCCGGTGGATCACCCGATGGGTGGTGGCGAAGGCCGTGCGTCGGGTGGTCACCCGCGTTCGCGCAAGGGTCTGCTTGCCAAGGGTTATAAGACTCGTAACCCGAAGAAGACGACCTCGAAGTTTATTATTTCCAAGAAGAAAAAATAATTAAATAAGAGTACATAATGAGCCGTTCATTAAAAAAAGGACCGTTTATCGACCCCAAGCTCGAAGCGAAGATCGTCGCCCAGGCGGAAGGAAATAAAAAGTCGGTAATCAAGACATGGTCGCGAGCAAGTATGATCTCGCCTGACTTCGTAGGTCAGACGGTAGCTGTCCACAACGGAAACAAATTCATTCCGGTGTATGTAACAGAGAACATGGTAGGACACAAACTCGGCGAGTTTGCTCCCACCCGCAACTTCCGCGGTCACGCAGGTAACAAGAAAAAATAGGTAGAAAATGGGTGCAAGAAAAGCAAATAAAGCCGCACAGTTAAAGGCTGAAAAGAAGCAGAAGGCTATCGCCATTATGCGTGATTGCCCGACCTCTCCCCGCAAGATGCGCCTGGTGGCCGACATCATCCGCGGCGTGGAGATCAACAAGGCTCTGGGCATCCTTCGTTACTCGAAGAAGGAGGCGTCGATCCGTATGGAGAAGCTCCTCAAGTCGGCGATCGCCAACTGGGAGGCCAAGAACGAGTCGGAGCGTCTGGAGGATGTGAAACTCTGCGTGAAAGAGGTATTCGTCGACGGCGGTCGCATGCTGAAGCGTATTCAGGCTGCGCCCCAGGGTCGCGCACACCGGATCCGCAAGCGTTCGAACCACGTAACGATCGTAGTTGACAAAATGGTAACCGTAGAAAACAAGTAATCAGATGGGACAGAAAGTTAATCCGATAGCAAATCGTCTTGGTATCATCCGGGGTTGGGATTCCAACTGGTTCGGAGGCAAGGATTTCTCCGACAAACTCGTCGAGGACGCCAAGATCCGCAAGTATCTGAATGTCCGTCTGGCGAAGGCGTCGATCTCGAAGATCATCATCGAGCGCACGCTCAAACTGGTGACGGTTACGATTTCGACCGCCCGTCCGGGCATCATCATCGGCAAGGGCGGCCAGGAGGTCGACAAGCTGAAGGAGGAGCTGAAGAAGCTCACCGGCAAGGAGATCCAGATCAACATCTTCGAGGTGAAACGCCCCGAGGTGGACGCTGTCATCGTCGGCCAGAACATCGCCCGCCAGCTGGAGGGCCGCGTATCGTTCCGCCGCGCCGTGAAGACGGCCGTGGCTTCGACCATGCGCATGGGCGCCGAGGGTATCAAGATCCAGGTTGCCGGCCGTGTCGGCGGCGCCGAGATGGCCCGTACGGAGACGATCAAGGAGGGACGCATTCCGCTGCACACGTTCCGCGCAGACATCGACTACTGCCTCACGGAGGCCCTCACGAAAGTGGGTATCCTGGGCGTGAAGGTGTGGATCTGCCAGGGCATCGTATACGGCCAGCGCGACCTGTTCGAAATCGCAGGCGCTTCGGCGCAGGCACCTTCGGGCGACCGCGGTGAGCGCGGCGACCGTCGTGGCGGACGCGGAGACCGCGGAGACCGTCGCGGTGGAGACCGTCGCGGCGGACGCCGGGGCGGAGACCGTCGCAATAACAATCAGTAAGTAGGACCTTTTTAAAGCAGAACTAACATGTTACAGCCGAAAAAGACCAAATTTAGAAGAATGCAGAAAGGCCGTATGAAGGGTATCGCTCAAAGAGGTAACCAGCTTGCATACGGATCGTTCGCAATCAAGGCACTTGAATCGACCTGGATCACGGGTCGTCAGATAGAGGCGGCACGTCAGGCCATTACGCGTTACATGAAGCGTGAGGGACAGCTGTGGATCCGCATCTTCCCCGATAAACCCATCACGAAGAAGCCCGCCGAGGTACGTATGGGTAAGGGTAAAGGTAATCCCGAAGGCTTCGTGGCGCCTGTTACGCCCGGACGCATTCTCTTCGAGGCAGAGGGTGTGCCCCTGGCGGTTGCGCAGGAAGCGCTGCGTCTGGGCGCCCAGAAACTGCCCATCACCACCAAGTTTATCGTAAGACGTGACTACGTCGAAACCACAATTTAAGGGACACAGAACATGAAAAGTGCAGAAATCAAGGATATTTCGACAAAGGACCTGCAGGAGCGCATCGAGACCGAAAAGGCCCAGCTCGCGAAGCTGAAGGTGCAGCACGCGGTGTCCCCCGTCGAGAACCCGTCGATCATTAAGAAGAACCGCAGAGATATAGCTCGCATGCTGACCGTTCTGCGTCAAAAAAACGCTAAATAACGAGAACAACTATGGAAAGAAATCTTAGAAAAGAGCGTATCGGTGTGGTTGTCAGCAACAAGATGGAGAAAACCATTGTGGTTGCAGTAGCACGTAAGGTGAAGCATCCTATCTACGGTAAGTTCGTGAACAAGACGACCAAGTTCGTGGCCGAGTCGCTCGACGAGACCTGCAAGGAGGGCGATACCGTACGCATCATGGAAACCCGCCCGCTGAGCAAAACGAAGCGTTGGAGATTAGTACAAATCATTGAAAGAGCTAAGTAGTTATGATACAACAGGAAAGTAGACTCATTGTAGCTGATAACAGCGGTGCGAAGGAGGTCCTCTGCATCCGGGTGCTCGGCGGCACGAAGCGTCGCTACGCATCCATCGGCGATAAGATCGTCGTGGCTGTCAAGAGCGCGACTCCCTCGGGCGATGTCAAGAAGGGCGCCGTGTCGAAAGCCGTAGTCGTGAGAACCACGAAGGAAATCAGACGTGCCAACGGTTCGTACATTCGTTTCGACGACAACGCCGTGGTGCTGCTTAACAACCAGGGTGAAATGCGCGGTACTCGTATATTCGGCCCCGTAGCTCGCGAGCTGCGCGACCAGTATATGAAGATTATCTCCCTCGCACCCGAAGTATTGTAATCATAAAAACTATTTCGGATATGTCAAAATTACATATTAAGAAAGGGGATCAGGTTCAGGTTATCGCCGGTGACAGCAAAGGCCAGACGGGCAAAGTCCTGAAGGTCGAGGTTTCGAAGCAGCGCGCCATCGTCGAAGGTGTGAACCTCTGCAAGAAGGCCACGAAGCCCAATGCGCAGAACCCCCAGGGAGGCATCGTCGAGAAAGAGGCTCCGATTCACATTTCGAACCTCATGCTCATCGACCCCAAGTCGGGCAAACCCACCAAGGTCGGCCGCAAGACGGATGCAAAAGGTAAATTAGTTCGTTTCGCTAAAAAGTCAGGGGAGGAGATCAAATAATGGCATACGTACCTACACTCAAGACAAAATATAAGGAGCAGATCAAATCTGTCCTTATGAAGGAGTTCGGTTACACGAGCATTATGCAGTGCCCGAAGCTCACGAAGATCGTAATCAACCAGGGTATGGGCCAGGCTGTCGCCGATAAGAAACTCATCGACGTGGCCGAAGCCGAACTGACGCAGATCACCGGTCAGAAGGCCGTTCAGACCCGCTCGCGCAAGGACATTTCGAACTTCAAGCTGCGTAAGGGCATGCCGATCGGCGTGCGCGTGACGCTGCGCGACACGAAGATGTACGAGTTTCTGGAGCGTCTGATCGCTGTCGCTCTTCCCCGAATCCGGGATTTCAAGGGTATCAACGAGAAGTTCGACGGCCAGGGCAACTACACCCTGGGCATCACCGAGCAGATCATCTTCCCGGAGATCGACATTGACAAGATCACCAAGATCTTCGGCATGGAGATCACGTTCGTAACGACGGCCAAAACCGACGAGGAGGCTTACGCCCTGCTCCGCGAGTTCGGTCTTCCTTTCAAAAACGCTAAAAAGAATCAATAAGCTATGGCAAAAGAATCGATGAAGGCCCGCGAGGTGAAGCGTGCGAAACTCGCAAACCGCTATGCTCACAAGCGCGAGGAGATCGCTGCCAAGGTGAAGAGCGGTGAGATGGATCACGAAGAGGCATGGCAGGCGCTTGCGAAGCTGCCCCGCAACTCGAATCCCATCCGCCAGCACAATCGCTGCAAGATCACGGGTCGTCCCAAGGGCTACATTCGCCTGTTCGGCATCAGCCGTATCCAGTTCCGCGAAATGGCCTCGAAGGGGCTGATCCCGGGCGTTACGAAAGCCAGCTGGTAGCAGCCGCAGGTGCGGGGAGGGGCGAGCGTGCGACCGCCTGAAACCCGCAGATCCTGCGATTCTGAATAAAAGTTCCGTTTTCCGGAAGGTGAGGAGCCTGTGGAGAGCGAGTCTCTCGGAAGGAAACGGGGCCGATAGGGGTGTTCAGCCCGTGTAGATACGTCACAGTGTCGGGGAAAGTGCCGCCGCAAGCGGTAACTTCCCGATATGTGGGGCGTAACGAGGGGTTGGGCGCTTGGTTACAAATTTCTCGGACCAGGGGCCGGAAGGTTGATGCCGTGGCTGCGTGAGCGGAGGGCGGATGCCGGAAGGTTTAGCCGAAGGGACAATGCGGAAGTTGCGCAATGCGGCGGAAGCGGGGACTTTCAGGCTGCCGGAACGGAGGGACGAAACGGGGCTGCGTGGCGGTCCGTGTGGCGTTCCGAAGGGCGGGAATCGGGACCAGGGTGCGGCGAATGCCGTGCCGGAGGAACCGAAAGACTGTCGCCGAAAGGGAATTTTGTGCGGATACATGTTAGCAACATCGGGTGCTAACATTGTCTGCGTTCCGGAGGCAGGGCTAAAATCGCTAAAAATCAGGCGATAACTTGGCTGTTTGGGAAATAATGCGTATATTTGCGCGCTTTAGGCCCTCGCGTGCGTAGGCGAACGAGGGGGCAAAACAAGGGCCGGAAGGGTTTGGTGAATAGCTATATCTCTGAAAGCCAAAGAAATAAACAAAAAAAAGGGTTGTTTGAAGATAGGTATTGCAGTTAGGTAAAAAACACGTTGAATTTATTCGACGTATTCGGAAACCTCGGGACCTTGCTATAAAGTCCCCTCCGAGGAGGGGATTTAGGGGAGGGTCAGATTTGTAAACGCCGCCAGCGGCGGCGATAACGACGATTCGGAATGCGGAAACTGTAAAAACTATTAGAGCGCCCGAAAACAAACATTCATTACTAATTTTTAACTTCTATTCGTTATGACTGATCCTATTGCGGACTTTCTGACCAGAATTAGAAACGCGGTGAAAGCCAACCACAAAGTGGTTGAAGCTCCCGGTTCAAAAATTAAGCAGGAGATGACCAAGATCCTCTATGAGCAGGGTTATATTCTCGCTTACAAATTCGACAAGGACGAGAAAGGTCATCCGTCGATCAAAATCGCTCTGAAGTGGGACCCCGCCACCAAGACCAACGCCATCAAGGACCTCAAGCGCGTAAGCCGCCCGGGTCTGCGCCGCTATGCGTCGGTTTCGGACATGCCCCGCGTTTTGAACGGCCTGGGCATCGCCATCGTTTCCACGTCGAAAGGCATCATGACCGACGCCAAGGCCCGTCAGGAGAACGTGGGCGGCGAGGTGCTGTGCTATATCTACTAATCGCAAATCATTAAAGAACAACACAATGTCAAGAATTGGTAAATTACCTGTAAACCTGCCGGCCGGCGTTACCGTGGAGGTAGCTGCCGACAACACGGTAAGCGTGAAAGGGCCACTCGGGACGCTGAGCCAGAAAGTTGACTCGGACATCAAGGTAGAGGTCGGCACGCACACGGACGTTCACACGGGCAAGGAAGTTCCCGCCGTTCTGGTGACCCGTCCCACCAACCAGCCCCGCCACCGTTCGCTGCACGGGCTGTACCGCGCGCTGATCAACAACATGGTTGTCGGCGTGTCGAAAGGCTATGAAATCAAACAGGAACTCGTCGGCGTCGGCTTCAAGGCCGAGGTCAAGGGCCAGGTGCTCGAAATGAGCCTCGGCTACTCGCACGACACGCATTTCCTGCTGCCCAAGGAGGTGACCGCCACGGCCGTTACCGAGAAAAAGGGCAACCCGATCGTAACCTTCAAGTCGATCGACAAGCAGCTCATCGGCCAGGTTGCCGCGAAGCTCCGTTCGCTGCGCAAGCCGGAGCCGTACAAGGGCAAGGGTATCAAGTTCGTCGGCGAGCAGATCCGTCGCAAGGCCGGTAAATCAGCAGGTGCTAAATAGTAAATAGTCTGAAGTTATGTCATTGAACAAGATAGAAAGAAGAGAGAGGATCAAGATGCGTATCCGCAAGATCGTGAGCGGAACGCCTTCACAGCCTCGCATGACTGTATATCGTAGCAACAAGCAGATCTACGTACAGTTTATCGACGACCTCGCAGGTGTTACCCTGGCTACGGCTTCCTCGCTGGACAAGGAGGTTGCGGAAGCAGCCGCCGGCAAGAACAAGTGCGAAGTCGCCGCCCTGGTAGGCAAGCTGGCCGCCGAGCGCGCCGTTGCCAAAGGCATCAGCGAAGTAGCCTTCGACCGCAACGGCTACCTGTATCACGGAAGAGTTAAACAGCTGGCCGAAGCAGCACGCGAAGGCGGACTTAAATTCTAAGCGATTATGTCAAATACCAACATAAAGAAAGTACGCACGAGCGATCTCGAACTCAAGGACCGTCTCGTCAGCATCCAGCGCGTTACCAAGGTTACGAAGGGTGGCCGCACGTTCAGTTTCTCGGCCATCGTCGTCGTCGGCAACGAAGACGGCGTCGTGGGCTACGGCCTGGGTAAGGCTTCGGAGGTTCAGTCGGCCATCGCCAAGGGCGTGGAGGACGCAAAGAAGAACCTGGTGAAGATTCCGGTTATCAACGGTACGATCCCCCACAAGCAGGAGTCGCGTTACAGCGGTTCGCTCGTGATGATTCGTCCGGCCGCTCCCGGTACGGGTGTCATCGCCGGCGGTGCCATGCGTGCCGTTCTGGAGTCGGTGGGCATCAAGAACGTGCTTGCCAAAAGCAAGGGCTCTTCGAATCCCCACAACCTGGTGAAGGCGACCATCGGCGCACTGTGCGAGCTGCGCGATGCCCACAGCATCGCCCGCGTGCGCGGTATCTCGATGGACAAGGTGTTTAACGGTTAATTCTCAAGAAGAACATGGCAAGATTGAAAATCACCCAGGTCAAAAGCCGCATCGGCTCCACGGAGCGTCAGTGCAAGAACCTTGACGCGCTGGGTCTGAAAAGGATCAACGCGAGCGTCGAGCACGACGACTCGGTGATCATAAAAGGTATGATTGCGCGCGTGAAGCACCTCGTGAAGGTCGAGGAAGTAGCCCCCGCCAAGAAGGCTGCCCCCAAGGCCAAGAAAGCCGAGGTCAAGGAGGAGGCTGCACAGGCCGCAGAATAAGTTTAACAGCTAACGGACTATAACAATGGAACTCAATAATCTCAAACCCGCAAAGGGTTCAACGCATCACGATAAACGGATCGGCCGCGGTGCAGGTTCGGGCCACGGCGGCACGGCTACCCGTGGACACAAGGGTGCACAGTCGCGTTCGGGTTACTCGCGCAAGCTCGGCTTCGAGGGTGGCCAGATGCCGCTTCAGCGTCGCCTCCCCAAGTTCGGTTTCACGAATCTGAAACGAGTTGAATTCAAGGCCATCAACCTCTCGACGCTCGAGGAGCTGGCAGCCAAGAAATCGCTCACGGAGGTTACGGTCGACACGCTCATCGCCGCAGGTTTCATCTCGTCGAACGACAAGGTGAAGATCCTGGGCAACGGCACGATTTCGAAGGCGCTCGCCGTCAAGGCGCATGCGTTCTCGAAGAGCGCCGAGGCGGCCATCACGGCAGCCGGGGGCAGCGTCGAAAAACTGTAAGCAACCTTAGAACCCAAAAATTATGAATCAGTATCTCGTTGTTGGTGTCGTCTTTTTGGTGGTAATCGCTCTTTTGGCGACCAACAAGAAATTGGTAGAAACGCTCAAGAATATCTACAAGATCGAGGAGCTTCGCAAGCGTGTCATTTACACGATCGGGCTTCTGCTGGTCTACCGCTTGGGTAGTTTCGTCGTGATTCCGGGCATCAACCCCAACGCCCTGGGCGAGGGTTCGGCGTATGCCAGCCAGCTGGAAGGCAACGGACTTCTGGGTCTGTTGGACGTCTTCTCCGGCGGTGCGTTCGGCAACGCCGCTATTTTCGCGCTCGGAGTCATGCCGTACATCACCGCCTCGATCATCATCCAGCTCATGGGTATGATGGTTCCGTATTTCCAGAAAATGCAGAAGGAGGGTGAGAGCGGCCGCCGCAAGATGAACCAGTGGACACGCTTCCTGACGATCGGCGTGCTGATCCTGCAAGGTCCGGCGTACATCGCCAACCTGTACCATCAGATGCCCACTGCGTTCGTTTACGGCAATTCGTTCGGCTTCGTTGCCTATGCGACGACGATCCTGATCGCCGGAACCATGTTCATCATGTGGCTGGGCGAGAAGATCACCGACAAGGGTATCGGTAACGGTATCTCGCTGATCATTATGATCGGTATCGTGGCACGTCTCCCGCACGCGCTGTTGGCCGAGGTCAACGCCCGCTTCCAGACTGCCTCGGGTAGCGCCATCATGCTGATCCTCGAGCTGGTGCTGCTGTTCCTTGTCTTCATGGCAACGATCGCTCTGGTACAGGCGGTCCGCAAGGTCCCTGTACAGTATGCAAAGCGTATCGTCGGTAACAAACAGTACGGCGGCGTACGTCAGTACATCCCGCTGAAGATGAATGCCGCGAATGTGATGCCTATCATCTTCGCGCAGGCTCTGATGTTTATTCCGGCGCTGTTCTCCGGTACGGCTTTCGCGGCTGCTTTCAGCTCGATGACCGGTTTCTGGTACAACTTCACGCTTGCAGTGCTGGTAATCGCCTTCACCTACTTCTACACGGCGATTATCATCAACCCTCAAATGATGGCCGATGACATGAAGCGAAACGGCGGCTTTATCCCGGGAGTGAAACCGGGTAAGCAGACCGTGAACTACATCGACACCATCATGACGCGTATCACCCTTCCGGGTTCGTTCTTCCTGGCGATCGTGGCGATCCTGCCCGCGCTGGCGATGAAGTTCCTGGGCATCCAGCAGTCGTTCGCCTACTTCTACGGAGGTACGTCGCTGCTGATCATGGTCGGTGTGGTACTCGACACTCTGAAGCAGATCGAGAGCTACCTGCTGATGCGCCATTACGATGGTCTGATGAAGACCGGACGTATTCAGGGTCGTCATTAGGAGTTTTTCCGAAGAGTTCTTAAGCGAAGAAATGATCTATTTAAAGACAGACGAGGAGATAGAGCTGCTCCGGGAGAACAACATCCTGGTGTCGGAGACGCTGGCGGAAGTGGGTCGCCACATCCGTCCGGGCGTCACCACCAAGGAGTTGGATTCGATTGCCGAGGATTTCATCCGCGCGCACGGAGCAGTTCCCGCCTTCCTCGGGTATCAGGGATTTCCCGCTTCGTTGTGTATATCGGTAAACGAACAGGTGGTTCACGGTATCCCATCCTCGAAATGCGTTCTCAAAGAGGGCGACATCGTTTCGGTCGATTGCGGTACGTTTATGAAGGGGTTTGTTGGTGATTCGGCATATACGTTTGCCGTTGGCGAGGTTGCCGGGGAAGTTAGGCAGCTGATGGACGTCACCAAAGAGGCTCTTTATAAAGGTACGGCGCAGGCCAAAGCCGGCAACCGCGTAGGCGACGTGTCGGCAGCCGTGCAGGAGTACGCCGAAAGTTTCGGCTACGGAGTCGTGCGCGAACTGGAGGGACACGGACTGGGTCGGAAAATGCACGAAGACCCCGGTGTTCCCAATTACGGCGCACGCGGCAGAGGACCGCTCCTGAAGGAGGGCATGGTCATCTGCATCGAACCCATGATCAACATGGGGACCAAAGCGGTGGTTTTCGAACGGGATGGCTGGACGGTCCGCACGCGGGACCACAAACCGGCGGCGCACTACGAGTTCGCCGTTGCGGTCCGCAAATCGGGACCCGATGTCCTGACGGACTTTAGTATCATCGAAAAGGCAATAAACAATTAAGACTCTATGGCAAAACAAACTGCTATTGAAAGGGACGGGACGATTATCGAGGCGCTGTCCAACGCGATGTTCCGCGTCGAACTGGACAACGGCCACATTCTCACGGCCCATATCTCGGGAAAGATGCGTATGCACTACATCAAGATCCTTCCCGGAGATAAAGTAAAAGTGGAGATGACGCCCTATGACCTTACGAAGGGACGTATATCTTTCCGGTACAAATAATTAGATTGCTTGAAAATCATGAAAGTTAAAGCATCCATCAAGAAAAGAAGCGAGGATTGCAAGATTGTGAAGCGTAAAGGCAAACTTTATGTCATTTGCAAAAAGAATCCCAAGTTTAAAATGCGCCAGGGGTAATGTTTTTTAAACAAGTCAAAAAAGAAAAAGAATTTATATGGCACGTATAGTCGGTGTAGATTTACCGAAAAACAAAAGAGGCGAGATCGGCCTGACCTATATCTACGGTATCGGTCGTTCGACGGCTCGTAAGATTCTCGAGACCGCTGGCATCAGCTACGATCTCAAAGTACAGGATTGGTCGGACGACCAGATCGGTGCGATCCGTTCGACGATCGCCGACCTGGGTCTGAAAGTCGAGGGCGAATGCCGTTCGATGGTCCAGCTGAACATCAAGCGCCTGATGGACATCGGCTGCTACCGCGGCATCCGTCACCGTCTGGGTCTTCCCGTCCGCGGTCAGTCGACCAAGAACAATGCGCGTACCCGCAAGGGCCGCAAGAAGACTGTCGCAAACAAGAAAAAGGCAACGAAGTAATCTTTAGAGAATTATGGCAAAGAAAACTGGAACAGTTAAGAAAAAGGTTGTTAAGGTCGGTGCGCTGGGCAATGTCTATGTACACTCCACTTTCAACAACGTAATCATCACCATCACCAACGAGGTGGGCGATGTCATCAGCTGGTCGTCGGCCGGCAAGATGGGCTTCCGTGGTTCGAAGAAGAATACTCCGTATGCAGCACAGACCGCTTCGGCGGATTGCGCCAAGGTCGCTTACGACATGGGCCTGCGCAAGGTGAAGGTTTATGTGAAGGGTCCGGGTGCAGGCCGCGAGTCGGCCGTGCGCACGATCCACGGCGCCGGTATCGAGGTGATGGAGATCATCGACGTTACGCCGCTGCCGCACAACGGCTGCCGTGCTCCTAACCGCCGCCGCGTATAATTCAGGCACAGGTTAAGGATAATTTCAAGGTTTTAAAAAAAGACAGAACAATGGGAAAATACATAGGACCTAAATCGAAAATCGCCCGTAAATTCGGCGAAGCTATCTATGGTGCGGATAAGGTGCTCGAAAAGCGCAACTATCCTCCCGGACAGCATGGTCTGGCGCGCAAGCGCAAGAAAGTGTCGGAGTACGGCACGCAGTTGAGCGAGAAGCAGAAGGCGAAGTACACGTACGGCCTGCTGGAGAAGCAGTTCTCGCGCACCTACGAGCAGGCTGCCCGCATGGGCGGTATCACGGGTGAGAACCTGCTGAAGCTGCTGGAGTGCCGCCTGGACAACGTCGTTTACCGCTTGGGTATCGCCCCGACGCGTGCGGCTGCCCGCCAGCTCGTTTCGCACTGCCACATCTGCGTGAACGGCAGTGTCGTGAACATCCCCTCGTACTCGCTGCGCGCGGGTGACGTGGTGTCGGTTCGCGAGAAGTCGAAGAGTCTGGAAGTGATCTCGGCATCCCTGGCCGGCTCGTCGAAGAGCCGCTACGCCTGGTTGGAGTGGGACAACGCCTCGATGAGCGGCCGTTTCCTGCAGAAACCCGAGCGTGAGGAGATTCCCGAGAACATCAAGGAGCAGCTCATCGTCGAGTTGTACTCGAAGTAGTAATCAAAACAAATTCACCTATTATGGCAATATTAGCATTCCAGAAACCTGAGAAGGTTATTATGCTTGAATCCACTTCGTCGTTCGGGAAGTTCGAATTCCGACCGCTGGAGCCCGGATTCGGTATGACTGTCGGTAACGCTTTGCGTCGTATTCTGCTCTCTTCGCTGGAGGGTTACGCAATCACGACTGTCAAGGTAGCCGGTGTCGATCACGAGTTTGCCGCTATCCCCGGTGTGATGGAGGATATGTTGAACATCATCCTCAATCTGAAGCAGGTTCGTTTTATCCGCACAGTCGATAATCAGGATGCCGAAAAAGTATCCATTAACGTTGCGGGTGTTACGGAGCTGACTGCCGGATATATCTCGAATTACCTGTCGTTCTTCAAGGTCCTCAATCCCGATCTGGTGATCTGTCACCTGGCCCCGGGAACGAAGATGCAGATGACGCTCACGATCGGCAAAGGCCGCGGCTACGTGCCTGCCGAGGAGAACGCTCCCGCTGAAAGCGAGTTCGGAACGCTTCCGATCGACTCGATCTTCACGCCCATCAAGAACGTGAAGTACTCGATCGAAAACTACCGCGTCGAGCAGAAGACCGACTACGAGAAGCTGAATTTGGAAATTACCACCGACGGGTCGATTCACCCCAAAGAGGCTCTGAAAGAGGCCGCAAAAATTCTCATCCAGCACTTCATGCTCTTCTCCGACGAGAAGATCACCGTCAACATGGAAGACACGAACGGTGCCGAGGAGTTCGATGAGGATGTACTCCACATGCGTCAGCTGCTGAAGACGAAGCTCTCGGATCAGGACCTTTCGGTCCGCGCCCTGAACTGCCTGAAGGCCGCCGATGTCGATACGGTGGGGGACCTCGTGAAGCTGAACCGCAACGACCTGCTGAAGTTCCGCAACTTCGGCAAGAAGTCGCTGACGGAGCTGGACGAGTTGCTGACCTCGCTCAACCTGAAGTTCGGTATGGACGTATCAATCTACAAACTTGACAAAGATTAATTATGAGACACAATAAGAATTTCAACCACCTGGGCCGTCAGGCAGGCCACCGCAAGGCCATGCTGTCGAACATGGCCACGTCGCTGATCCTGCACAAACGCATCGAAACGACGGTTGCCAAGGCCAAGGCCGTTCAGCGTTTCGTGGAGCCTCTGGTCACCAAGTCGAAGGAGGACACGACGCACTCGCGCCGTATCGTATTCTCGTACCTGAAACAGAAAGAGGCCGTTACGGAGCTGTTCCGTACGATCGCGCCGAAGATTTCGGAGCGTCCGGGCGGTTACACCCGCATCCTGAAGACCGGTTTCCGTCTGGGCGATGCTGCCGACATGTGCATCATCGAGTTCGTTGACTTCAACGAGCCTTACACGCTGGGTATCGCTCCCGCAGCCGCTTCGGAGGCAAAACCGAAGACGCGCCGCTCGCGCAAGTCGGCCGCCAAGGCTACCGACGCCGTCGAGGAGGCTACCGTCGTCGAGGGCGAGGCTAAAAAGGCCGCACCCAAGAAGGCTGCCGCCCCGAAGAAGCCCGCAGCGCCGAAGGCCGCTTCGGCCAAGGCTGCGGCTCCGAAGGTTGCGAAGAAGACCAATGTGGGCAAAAAAATGTAGCCTTTTGGATTTGTAAGCGGATATTCCCGCACATCCTAAACAAAACCCGAATGGGACGTCCGTCAGGACTACCCATCCGGGTTTTTTATTACGATGCACGAAAAATCGGTTTCGGCTTATGTCGTGCTTGAAGCCTTTCGCCTGCAATCGAAAATCGCCGCAACAAAAACAGGGACTGTGTAAACAGCCCCTGTTTAATTTACGATCCGTTTGGCGCTATTGGAAATGATAGAGAAACACGACCGTCGCATCGAGGGCCGTTTTGGGGCTGTCCTTGATTTCGAGCGACACCTTGATCTCCGCCTTGGCGATGCCGCGGAGGTTTGCGAGCGACACCAGCGAGGCGCGCAGCCGGACTGCGTCGCCTGCCAGCACAGGCCGGTTGAAGCGCAGTTTCTCGATGCCGTAGTTGACCAGCATCTTCACGTTGTTGACCTCCAGAATTTGTCCCCAGAGGTAGGGGAGCACCGAAAGGTTCAGGTAGCCGTGCGCAATGGTCGATTTATAAGGGCTTTCCGTCCGGGCGCGCTCCGTGTCCACGTGAATCCACTGGTGGTCGAGCGTGGCGTCGGCGAAAAGGTCGATCTGCTCCTGCGTGATCGTCAGGTAGTCGGAAACACCCAGCTCCTGACCTATGTGCTGGGCGAATTCGTTGAAATTGTTGATGATTAACCGGCTCATGTCGTTTTGTTATGTGCTGTAAATATACGAAAAAAGTTTGTTCCGGCCGCATTCGGCCCGTTTTTGAACATCTTTGCGGAGGGCATGGAAATCCCCGGCCGTCGACGGGCCGGGGATTTTTTAACGGGTGCGGGATTACAGATTGATCTCGATCCGGGGATGATCCTTCTCGGAGTACCACATGTTTTCGACGGTGACGTCGAGCGGCTTGTCACGTCCTACGGTGGTCATCAGCGTCGAGAACGGCTTGAGCACGACGGGATTCTGCCCCGGGAAGCGGAGGACGTACTCCACCGAACTGCCGTTCGTGAGGCTTACCGTGCGGCGGCCGTTGCTCGGGTCGGTGTGGAGCACCTTTGTCCGGACCGATGCCGTGAAGAGGTCCTTCAGCAGCTGTTCGTCGCCCGCTATCGTGCCGAACGAATAGGCCAGCGTGCGGCGCGCTTCGAGCGCCTCGCGCAGCGCTTCGAGCGAGTTGTTCCGGGCGAAGATCAGCGTCATGTTGCGGCTGTGGCCCTGAAGCCGGTAGGTCTCGGCCGTCGCATCGTGGATGTCGGTATTCGCCGACACGAACAGTTTGCGGGCGTGGGCGCGTGCGATGGCTTTGGGGTAGAACTCTGCGCCGTTCATAATTTCGATGCCGTCGATCAGCCCTTCGCCGTAGGCTTTGACTTCGAACTCGGGGTGTTCGAGGCTCTTGCGCCGCCAGCCCGGATGGTTGTGCATCACCAGCGCCCCCTGCGCCTTGGCGTTGCGGAGCGATTGCAGGGCGTCGGTGGCGTAGAGGGAGTTGTTGTCCGTGGTGAAAAGGGCGTTGTAGTGGCCGTAGGCGATCGGTTCGCGGGTGATCTCGGCGCCGGGAATGATCGTCAGACCGTATTTTCGGGCGGTCTCCCGGGCCAGTTTCACCGGGAGGTTCAGATCCGACTGGATGCCCCGTTCGTCGGCACTCCTCCGGATGATGTTGTTGTTTATGGCCTCCGTACCTTCGGGAACGTAGCCTTTGAGGAAGTTCAGCATCTTGCCTTCGTGGCGGCGGTATTCCACGTGTTCGGTGATCGCCAGCACGTCCAGGCCGTCGTACCACGCTTCGCGGACGCGGAATTCGGGCGTGCAGTCGCCGTCGGAGTAGACCGAGTGGGTGTGCAGGTCGGCTTTGTAGACGTTGTAGCCGTTCACCTCGGGCAGTATGAATTCCGCGCGCTGTGCGGCGATGCGCCCGGTGTGGCGCGTGATGTCGGGATTGTAGGCGTCGGTGTAGTAGCCTTGCGCGCTTGCGGCGCATGCCGCCGAGAGTGCGGCGGCGAGAAACAGCAGTTTTTTCATGGTGTCGTAGTTATGGTTGGGAAATCCGGGTCGGATAAAGAGACAGAGGCCCCTTGCAGGGGCCTCTGTCCGTAATTGTACGCTGTCGCGGTATTACTTCGAGAACCCCTTGCCGATGGCGAGGAAGTCCTCTGCCTTGAGGGCTGCGCCGCCGATCAGGCCGCCGTCCACGTCCTCCTTGGCGAAGATTTCGGCGGCGTTCGAGGGCTTGCACGAACCGCCGTAGAGGATCGCCGTCTCCTGTGCCGCTGCGCCGAACTTGGCGGTGAGCACCTGGCGGATGTAGGCGTGGATCTCCTGTGCCTGCTCGGCCGAAGCGGTCTTGCCCGTACCGATGGCCCAAACCGGTTCGTAAGCGATCACGAGGTTCTTGTACTGCTCCTCGGTGAGGTTGTAAACCACCTCTTCGATCTGGGCCTTCACCACGTCGAAGTGTTTGCCGGCCTCGCGCTCGTCGAGGTTCTCGCCGACGCAGTAGATGGGGATCAGCCCGTTTGCATAGGCCTGCGCCATCTTCTTGTTGAGCGTCGCGGAGGTCTCGCCGTAGTACTGGCGGCGCTCCGAGTGGCCGAGGATCACGTATTTGCATCCCAGCGCCGCGATCATCGAGGCAGCGATCTCACCCGTGTAGGCGCCTTTGGCTTCGGTGGCGCAGTCCTGCGCGCCGAGTGCGACGTCCGAACCCTTCAGGGCCTCGGCAACCATCGCCAGATGGGTGAACGGCGGGCAGACGATGAAGTTCACGCACGAGCAAACCTCTCCGCGGCCTGCCACGACGCCTTTGGCCAGTTCGACACCTTCGGCGGGAAGCGTGTTCATCTTCCAGTTGCCGGCAACAATTTTCTTTCTCATAGTTGTAATTCTTTTTTATGTTAATAAGTCTATCCTTTGTTTAGCAAGAATCCCGGTTTCGCATGCGCGGCGTTCCGCCGCGTTTGCAATTCTACCCTCCCCTAAATCCCCTCCTCGGAGGGGACTTTATCGCGATGTTTCCGGGTTTTGGGCCGAAGTCGCGGCCTGCCGATCCGCTTCGGGCGAATCGAAAAATTTCTGACCGGGGCGTTCCGTAATTTTTAATTCTTAATTTTTCATTTTTAATTTGCGTCGCACCAGCCTTTCACCTCGTCGATCGAGGGGGCTTTCAGTCCGAGCTTGTTCTTCTTGTTGAATCCGCACAGGTCGTTGAAGAACTTGCCGGGGGCGAGTTTGCGGAGCGACTCGACGGTGAGGTACCCCATCTTCTGAATCACCGGAACCCACTCTTCGGGAACGCCGATGGCGGTGTAGGCCTCCGCGGGATCGTTCACGACCTTCTTCTCGGGGCGCATCTGCGGGAAGAACAGCACGTCCTGGATCGAGGACTGGTCGGTCATAAACATCGTCAGCCGGTCGATGCCGATGCCCATTCCCGAGCAGATCGGCATGCCGTATTCCAGCGCGCGCACGAAGTCCATGTCGATGAACATGGCCTCGTCGTCGCCCTTCTCCGAGAGACGCAGCTGCTCCTGGAAACGCTCCAGCTGGTCGATCGGGTCGTTCAGCTCCGAATAGGCGTTGCACAGCTCCTTGCCGTTGACGAACAGTTCGAAACGCTCCGTCAGGTCGGGGTTCGAGCGGTGACGCTTGCACAGCGGCGACATCTCGCGCGGGTAGTCCGTGATGAAGGTGGGCTGGATCAGCTCCTCCTCGCAGTACTGCCCGAAGATGGCGTCGATCAGCTTGCCCTTGCCGAAGGTCTCGTCGACCTCGACGTTCAACTGCTTGCACGCTTCGCGCAGCTCCTCCTCCGAGCGGCCCGTGATGTCGTAGCCGGTCTTTTCGCGGATGGCGTCGGTCATCGTCAGACGGCGGAACGGGGCCTTGAATGAGATCGGCTTGCCGTCGATCGTCAGCTCCGTCGTGCCGTTCACGGCCATGGCCACCCGTTCGAGCATCTGCTCGGTGAACTCCATCATCCAGAGGTAGTCCTTGTAGGCCACGTAAATCTCCATGCACGTGAACTCGGGGTTGTGCGTGCGGTCCATGCCCTCGTTGCGGAAGTTCTTGCCGAACTCGTAGACGCCGTCGAATCCGCCGACGATCAGTTTCTTGAGGTAAAGTTCCGTGGCGATGCGCAGGTAGAGGTCGATGTCGAGCGAGTTGTGGTGGGTGATGAACGGACGCGCCGATGCGCCGCCGGGGATGGGCTGGAGGATCGGGGTCTCGACCTCGATGTATCCCCGTTCGTTGAAGAACTCGCGCATCGTGGCCATGATCCTGGCGCGGCGGACGAAGGTCTCCTTCACCTGCGGGTTGACGATCAGGTCCAAATACCGCTGGCGGTAGCGCACCTCCGGGTCGGTGAAGGCATCGAACGTCTTGCCGTCCTTCTCCTTGACGACGGGCAGCGGGCGGATCGACTTCGACAGCACGGTGAACTTACGGCAGTGCACCGACAGTTCGCCGGTGTTGGTATGGAAGGCGAATCCCTCCACGCCGATGAAGTCGCCGATGTCGAGCAGTTTCTTGAAAACCGTGTTGTAGAGCGTCGGATCGCCTTCGGGGCAGATGTCGTCGCGGCGGATGTAGACCTGGATGCGGCCCGTGTGGTCCTGCAGCTCGAAGAACGAGGCGCTGCCCATGATGCGGCGCGACATGATGCGGCCGGCGATGCGGACGTCCTGGAAATTCTTCTTCGCGTCGTCGTAGTTATCGGCGATTTCGCGCGCCGTGGCCGTCACTTCGTAACGGGCGGCGGGGTAGGGTTCGATGCCCAGATTGCGCAACGCCGTGAGCGACTGCCTGCGAAGCTGTTCCTGTTCGCTGAGTTCGATTGCCATATCGTGTGTTTTTGATGTATCGTTTTATATCCGTGCAAAATTAGTGAAAAAAGGGCAAAGTAGCAACTCTTTCCGCAATCGGCTGCAACCGCGGCGCGGCGGCCCGGAAAAACCGGGCGCGGGCGGTTGTTGTTTATTCGGTTTTTATCGCTATATTTGTTTGTGTATCTGACTAAAACCTGAATTATGAAACAACTCTCCATTCTCTTTCGCGGCACGCTGGATTTCCCCTTCCCGGTTTCAGGGGCGTTCGCCCTGTGCCTGCTGCTGCTCGCCTCGTGCGGCGGCGACGACTCTTCGGACGAGGGCTATGCCGCCATTGAATCCGCATCGTTCACCTTCGACGAAACGACTCCGGCGAACAATGCGGTCCGTGTGATCGCCAACACCGGGTGGCAGGTTTTCTGGACGCCCGAGTCGGCTGCCGTCCGGGTGGAACCCGCCTCGGGTTCCGGTAACGGAGTGTTCTACGTGCGGGACATGCCCAAGGGCGCTTCCGTTCAGGTGGGCGTGCGCGCCGCCTCGGGCAAGACCTCGGGCAAGCCGGTCACCGTGACCCGTGCCGCCGATGCTGTCGGGGTGACGCTCTCGGTCGCTCCCGCCGAACTGCTCTACGATCCGGCCTCGCCCGCATCGAACGTCGTCACCGTGACGACGAACGCTTCGTGGAAGGCGGCATGTCCCAATTCCGCGCTGAAGTTCTCGCCCGCCTCGGGTACGGGCAGCACCACGATCACCATTGCCGACGCGCCCGCGGGGCAGCGCACCACGCTGACCGTTACGGCCGGAGAAGGCTCCGGCGCCAAGACTGCAACCTGCGTGATCGTGCGCAATCCGGAGACCCCCGCCGAGACGGTTTTCAGCCTCGATTTCGGCAACGGAGCGGGCGGCGTCTGGGCGGGCGCGAATCAGGAGTGGAAAACCCAGACCGGCACGGGAGCCTCGACGGTGACCTATGCCGTGAACAATGTCCGTATCAACAATGACAATTACGGTTCGGCGGGCAAATACTCCGGGGCTTCGGGAAAAGCCTACGCCAAGATGTTCTACAACGCGTCGACGGACTATTTCGTGATCCAGGACATCTCGCTGCCTGCGGGGCAGACGAATTTCACCCTCGCTTTCGGTGCGATCTTCCCGGCGGATGACGTTTCGCTGACGGTGAGCGCCGACGGTGCGGTCTGGAAACCGCTCGTCTATACGGGCGCGTCGGCCTACAACACGTGGACCGGGACGACGGTGGGCTTCACGCTCGCGCAGCCTGTTCCGAAACTGTGGATTCGCCTTGCGCCGACGGGTACGGAGCGCGCCTACGGACTGAATTTCGACGACATCCGGCTCACGACGGGCGGCGGCGGTCAGCAGGTCGACCTCGGGACGGGTGCGGGCCTTCGCTGGGCCGAGCTTCCCTCCAATTTCGAAACGCCTTCCTCCGACCAGTTCGTGCATACGACCTGGACCACGACCGTTTCGGGCGGCAAGCGGGTGCGCAACTACACCTATTGTTACGATAAGCGCCGCCACAATCCGGTTTGGGTGGCCTATCCGCATCATCGCTGCTACCTCGAAGGTTCGGGGCGCTCCGACGAGCCGTGGGCGGCGGACCCGGCGCTTCCGGAAACGCAGCAGGCGAAGATCTACCCTTCGTCGGCAGGCGACGTTTACCAGTATTGGGTCGCCGATCTGGTGACCGGCCGTTACGGCAGCGGCTATTGGTCGCGCGGGCACCTCTGCATGTCGCGCGAGCGGCCCGGTAAGGGGTTGGAAATCAACATGCAGACCTTCCGGCCGACCAACATTGCGCCGCAGGCCGCCGAGCCGAGTCCCTTCGGGAAGATCTGGGGGAATATCGAGGAGGCGATTTCAGGCGGCGCGATTCCCGCCGACACGCTTTACATCGTGGCCGGATGCTATTACGAAAACGACGGCTGGGTTCAGAAAGACGCCTCGAACAACGGTGCGTTGAGTTCGCTTTCGAAGGATTGCGTCATGCCGACGCACCAGTTCAAGATGGCCGTGCGCAAGAAGACGGTCCAGGTGGGCAAACCCATTCAGGAGTGTACGGCCGACGAACTGGAGACCATCGCCTTCTGGGTCGAAACCCTGACGACGAGTGCCGCCACGGAGAAGTCGCAGTTGGGGCAGTTTATCGTTCCCATATCGGAGATCGAGTCGAAGATGCGGATGAAATTCTTTCCGGGGATTCCCGACGCGGCCAAGAGCCGGGCCGGCACGCTGTCGGCGTGGTATTGACGGAAAAGGAGCTGCTATTGCAGCTCCTTTTTTGGGCGGGACAGTCTCCGGTAGGTCCAGAAGGCCGCCAGTCCCAGCGCGATGCCGACCGCCGTACCCCACACGAGGTCTATCGGGTAGTGTTTGCCCAGATAGATGCGCGAGTAGCAGATCAGGAGGGTGGAGAGAACCATCAGTCCCGTGAACCACCGCCGGCGGATGACCGAGGCCGACAGCACGGCCAGCGTGACAATGACCGCCGCATGGGCCGAGACGGTCCCGAAGCGGCCGCTCACGGCCTCGACGGGGACGTGTACGACCCAGTCGTGCGTGACGCCCGCGGCGGCGAGCGAGTCGGGCGTCAGCCAGCGCAGCTTGCGCAGCGAGTCGGGAGCGATCTCCAGCCCTTCGAGCGCGGGGGTGAACATCGGCCGCCAGCGCGGTTCGAAGTCGGGCAGCAGTCCGCCCAGCACGCCGTTGTGCTTGAAGATTCCCGAAACCATGTCCGAAAGGACCAGCGCGGCGATCATCAGCGCCGTGAAGAGGATGACGTTGCGCCATCCGTCGCGGCGCCACACGAGCCAGAGGATCAGCGCGTAGAGCGGCAGCCACATCGTCGTGCCCGAGACGGTCAGCATCAGGCGGTCCATGAAGGGGCCTCCGTCGAAGTTCAGGGCTAAAAAGAGGTTATGGTCGCAATTCATAGGCTAAAAGTCGAAGGTGAAAGTTCGGGCAGATAATCCGGTTGCCGGATTGTCCGCATTCCGGTTGTGTCGCGACAAGCCCCCGGCAAGGCGGAGGTTTGGGGGTGGGTCCAATTTGTAAACGCCGCTGCAAGCGGCGAAAACGACATTCCGGGATGCATGAGCGGGTCCATATACGTATCAGAACTGGAAATAGATAAACGGCTGTATGTCGCTGGATTTGATCTGCATGACGCACCAGATCATCGCCGCGGCCATCAGGACCTGCAGAACCAGCGGCGCATGGACCACGATCCGCTGCGCGACGGCGTCGACGGCCGACGGCAGCAGGTGCAGGATGTAACCCGCGGCGATCAGCGCGAAGACGGCGGCGTAGCCCGTCACGACCTGCGGGATCATCGCGGCGTTGAAGTTTTCGAAAATCTGGTGCAGCATCAGCGAGACGGTCTGCATCGACTCGGCGCGGAACATCAGCCACCCCAGGCAGACGATGTTGAACGTCAGGAGCATGCCCGCCGCGCGGCTCCACCAGTGCATCTGCGCCCCGGTGGCCTTGGCGCCCGGAACGAGGGCCATCCAGAGCTTGTGCAGCGCCAGGGCCGCGCCGTGCAGTCCGCCCCAGAGGATGAAACGCACCGCCGCGCCGTGCCACAGTCCGCCCAGCAGCATCGTCAGGAGCAGGTTGCCGTAGGTCCGGATGCGGCCCTTGCGGTTGCCGCCCAGCGAAATGTAGAGGTAGTCGCGCAGCCACGTCGAGAGCGAGATGTGCCACCGCCGCCAGAACTCGGTGATCGTCGCCGACTTGTAGGGTGCGTCGAAGTTCTTCGGGAAGCGGAAGCCCAGCAGCAGGGCGATGCCGATGGCCATGTCCGAGTAGCCCGAGAAGTCGCAGTAGATTTGCAGCGCATAGCCGTAGATGCCCATCAGGCACTCGAATCCCGAGTAGAGCAGCGGTTCGTCGAAGATGCGGTCGACGAAGTTGAGCGAGATGTAGTCCGAAATGATCGCCTTTTTGAACAGGCCCGTGAGGATCAGGAAGACGCCCGTGCCGAACATCTCGCGCGTGACCACGACCGGGTTCTGCCGGATCTGCGGGATGAAATCCCGGGCGCGGACGATCGGGCCGGCCACCAGCTGCGGAAAGAACGACAGGTAAAAGAGATAGTCGAGCCAGTTGGACAAAGGCTTCAGCTGGCCGCGGTAAATGTCTATGGTGTAGCTCATCGACTGGAAAACGAAGAACGAGATGCCGACCGGGAGGAAGATGTTCTGGAATTGCAGGAAGCCTTGTCCGAACAGCTGGTTGGAGATGTCGATGAGGAAGTTCGTGTACTTGAAATACCCCAGCATGCCGAGGTTCACCGCGACGCTCAATACCACCAGCCAGCGTTTCGTCCACCGGAAGCGCGCCCGGTAGATGCCCCGGGCGATCAGGAAGTCGCTCGCCGCGGCGAAGACGAGCAGCAGGAAATAGATGCCGCTCGACTTGTAGTAGAAATAGAGCGAGAAGGCGATGACGTAGACGATGCGGGCCATCGGCGCGCGGCGGAAGGCGCTGTAAACGAGCAGGAATCCCGCGAAGAGGAACAGGAACAGCCCGCTGCTGAAAATCAGCGGCGAGGAGGCGTCGTAGGCAAACAGCGCCTGGAGCCTGTCGGTGATGCCGTCCGTTGCGGGAAAGGTCATTGCGCGCGCGGGTTAAGGGGTGCGGAGGATGGGGCCGGGAGGATGCTGCGGTCGACGGCGGCCCTGCGCGCCGAGTCGAGGACGGCCTGCGCCGCCGTGCGGCGCAGGCTGGCGATCCGCTGCTCGGTGTAGACTTCCGAGACTCCGGCGTTGATGGCGTCGAACAGCGCCCATGCCACGCGGCGCCCTCCGGCGTAGTTGATGTGGGTGTAGTCCTTGCCCGCCCAGCCGTTCTTGACGAACTGTTCCATGCCGCCCAGGGCGCGCATGGCGTCGCACGTGGGCCAGAAGGCTGCGCCCGTGTTCCGCGCCGCACGGCGCTGGCAGTCGAGCATGTGGGGGATGGCGTCCATCGGTTCGAATCCGGCGTCGGTCTTCACCGAACGGTCGCTGACGCCCAGCACGAGCACCGCCGCCCCCGGGAAGCACTGGCGGACATAGGCGATCATCTTCTCGATCTGTCCGGCGTAGTTGGTGTAGTTCTTCACGCCCGGCTGCATGATGTTCAGCCCGTACTGGAGCACCACCAGATCGTAGCCCAGCATGGCGTTGATCTGGGCGTTGACCGACGGGTTGGTCCAGAACATCGCCTGCCCGTTGTTGCTGCGCACGGAGTAGTTGTCGACCACGACGCCCCGGCCTTCGAAAACCGCTCCGTAGCCGACGAAGTCCTCCGCGCCGGAGAGCACCTTGAAGGCGAGCGAGCGGACACGGGGGGCCGAGACGGCGATCTGCCGCACGGCGTCATCGCCCGCGATGTCGAATTCGCGGCGCTGGGCGTCGTTGAGCGTCACCTCGACGCGGCTGTCGCGGGGCGAGAGGAAGAAGACGCGCGCCGTGGTGCACGAATCGAGGCGTTTGCGGTAGTCGGTGCTCTCCCAGCGGGTCGAAGCCCCGGCCGCAGGCTGGCTCACCCAGCCCGAGACGTAGAAATTCTCGCGCAGGCGCGCGGGCGCGGCTTTGCGCTGCATGATGTTGTAGGTCGTCCAGCCTTTCGACTGGGTTTTGACCGTGCGCCGGAACGCCGTCAGCGGCGAGGCCATCGGGGCGAATCCCGCGCCGCCGCCCGAGTAGGCCGACTGGAGCCGTTCGCGCAGGTCGGCCGTGAGGATGTCGCCCTCGACGAACGAGTCGCCCAGGAAGGCGATGCGCACCGGGCGCGGAGCGTTGAGCAGCGTGTCGCAGAAGGCCCGGATGCGTCCGCTGTCGCTGAAATCCTCGATCGGGGTCAGCGTCGCGACGAAGCGCGCCGAGTCGGGCACGGCGCGTTCGCGGCGGGCCGTGTCCTGCGCGAGGAGCCATTCGTAGGTGATCTGCACCTCGCGCGGGGTGGTGTCGGCCTCGATGCGTTCGGCGACGGCGGCCATGTCGATATGGAACTCCTCTTCGTCGAAGAGCGCCGGCTCGGCGGCGGGTTCGGCCGCTTCGGCGTCGTCGAACGAAAGGAGGTCCGAGAGGATGTTGGCGCGGCGGAGTTTCACGCCCCCGACGCTTTGCGGAGGGATGAAACTTACGGCCACGAGCACTGCGATGAGCGCTGCGGCCGCCAGCCAGCTGTGGTGGGTGTAATCTTTTCCGGGGGTGTTCATCGGTGGGTCAGTCGCGCCGTCCGAGGATCAGGAAGACGTAGTAAAGCACCGACGCGATGGCGCTCAACGCCGCTACGAGGTAAGTGCGGGCCGCCCACGAGAGGGCCTCTTTGGCCTGCGCGAGCTGTGCTCCCTGCATCGTGCGGCTGGTCTGGAGCCACTCCACGGCGCGGGCCGAGGCGTTGTACTCGACGGGCAGCGTGACGAGCGAGAAGAGGGCCGACATGGCGATCATGCCCACGCCGATCCAGCACAGCAGTTCGTTCTGCGTCGAGGCGAGGATGACGAGACCCAGGATGATGACCCACGTGGCGGCCGTCGAGGCAAACTGCACGACGGGAACCAGCTGCGAACGCAGCGTCAGCGGGGCGTAACCGCGGGCGTGCTGCACGGCGTGGCCGCACTCGTGGGCCGCCACGGCCGCGGCGGCGACGCTCGACGACGAGTAGACCGAGTCGCTCAGGTTGACGGTCATCGTCTGCGGGTTGAAATGGTCGGTGAGGTGTCCGCCCACGTGCGTCACCTTCACGTTGTGGATGTTGTTGTCGCGCAGCATCTTCTCGGCGACTTCGGCGCCGGTCAGCCCGCCGGGGAACTGCACCTTCGAATACTTCTTGAACACCGATTGCAGGCGCGCCTGCACGATGAACCCGATGACGCCGATGGCGATGATCAGGACGAACATGCCCATCGTCGCGGCGTCGTAGCGCGCGGCGTGCGGCTCTGCATAGTAACCTGCCTGGAGCAGGGCAATCATAGGAAATGTCATAGCGTTTTCTGTTTTGTTTTCCGGTGCGTGTAATACGCTCCCGCCTGTTGCGAGGGCATCAGCACCATATCATTAACGTTCATATGGGCGGGTAATTGTGCCGCCCATGCGATTGCTTCCGCAATGTCGGCGCCGGTGAGCGGTTCGACGCCGTCGTAAACCGCGTCGGCGCGCTTCTTGTCGCCGTGGAAACGCACTTCGGAAAATTCGGTCTCGACCATTCCCGGGCGGATCTCCGTCACCTTGATCCCGGCCGAAAGCAGGTCGGCGCGCATCGACTGCGAAATGGCGTGCACGGCGTGTTTCGAGGCGCAGTAGACCGCGCCGTTCTCGTAGGCCTCGGTCCCGGCGATCGAGCCGATGTTGAAGATGTGCCCGTGGCCCGCGGCGACCATCTTGGGCGCGATGACGCGCGTGACGTAGAGAAGCCCCTTGACGTTGGTGTCGATCATGGCGTCCCAGTCGCGCGTGTCGCCCAGGTCGATGTGCTCCAGTCCGGCGGCGAGACCCGCGTTGTTGACCAGCAGGTCGATGTTTTCGAGCGGAGAGAGGTTGCGGCGCACCTCCTCCTCGGAGCGCACGTCGAAGGCGAGCGTCGTGCAGCGGCCGCCCGCCGCTTCGATCTCCGCGCGCAGCGTCGCGAGCCGGTCGGCCCGGCGGCCCGTGGCGATGACGGCGTATCCCTCCTTTGCCAGCCGGAGCGCCGTGGCGCGTCCGATGCCCGAAGTGGCTCCCGTAATCAATGCCTGTTTTTGCATACGAAAAACGTTTGTTTTCCGCAAAGATACAAAAAAGTAGGATGGCTGCAAAACAGAATTGCGGGCGCGTTTGTAAAACCTTCCGGCTGATAAAAAGTGTCGTTACGATACCGGAAATACGAAATTTATATGTTACTTTGTACAAATTTTCGACAAGACAGCGCACCGTGAATCTCGCCTTTTTCATCGCACGCCGCATGGCGCAGCCCGCGCCCGGGAACAAGCCCGGGGTGATGGAGCGTATCGCCGTGGTGTCGGTGGCGCTGGGGATGGCGGTGATGATCCTCGCGATGGCCGTCATCATGGGCTTCAAACGCGAGGTGGCGCGCAAGATGACGGGGTTTGCGGCTCACGTCGCGGTGACCGACATAAGGGGCGTGAACGCGCTCGATGCGCAGCCCGTGCGCCGCAGCGCGCATGTCGAGGAGCTGATCCGCCGGACCGACGGGTTCGTGGCGATGGCTCCCTATGCCGTCAAGGGGGGCATCGTCCGCACGGCCGACGCCGTGGGCGAGGTGATGCTCAAGGGAGTCGAGGCGGATTACGACTGGTCGTATTTCCGCGAATGGCTCGTCGCGGGGGAGCTGCCCCGTGTGGGCGGCGAGGTCCGCACGAAGGACATCCTGCTGTCGCGCACGCTGGCCGACAAACTGCTGCTGGGCGTGGGCGACAAGGTCGAGATGCTGTTCGTCGAGCCGGGCGAAATGCCGCGCCGCGACCGTTTCAAGGTGGCGGGCGTCTACGAGTCGGGGATGGAGGAGATGGACGGCGTGGTGGTCGTGACGGACATCCGCAACGTGCAGCGGCTCTCGGAGTGGGGGCCGGACGAGATTTCGGGCTACGAGATCCTGACGCGCTCGCTGGCCGGCGCCGACACGTTCGCCCGGACGCTGGGCCGGACGCTGTTGTACGATGATGCCGAAGATTCCGAAAACCTCGCCGTGACGAGCGTCCGGGAGCGGTACGCCAATATTTTCGACTGGCTGAAGGCCCACGATGTGAACGCCGCGGTGGTGATCGTCATCATGCTCGTAGTGGCCTTCTTCAACATGACCTCGGCGCTGCTGATCCTCGTGCTGGAGCGGACGCGGATGATCGGCCTGCTGAAAGCCCTCGGGATGCGCAACGGCTGCCTGCGGCGCATCTTCCTCTGGCGGGCGGCGCTGGTGACCCTGCGGGGGCTGGCGTGGGGCAATGCCGCCGGACTGGGGTTGTGCCTCGTGCAGAAATGGACGCATCTGGTGAAGCTCAGCTCCGAGGGATACCTGCTCTCGGAGGTGCCCGTGTCGCTGGGCTGGGGCTGGTGGCTGGCGCTCAACGCGGGGTTCGTCGCCGCGATCGTCGCCCTGCTGGTGATCCCGACGGCCGTGGTCTCCACCGTGAAGCCCGAAGAAACGATTAGATACGAATGAAACCATACAATACAGATCAGACCAAAAAGGAGGAGGTGCGCGAGATGTTCGACAACATCGCGCCGAAGTACGACCTGCTGAACCATACGCTTTCGATGAGCATCGACCGCGTGTGGCGCCGCCGCGTGGTCGGCGAGGTGCGCCGCGCAAAGCCCGGCCGCATCCTGGACGTGGCGACCGGAACGGGCGACCTGGCGATTGCCATGGCCCGCCGCATCCGCGACGTGCAGGTGCTCGGGGTGGACCTTTCGGAGCAGATGCTCGCCGTGGCACGCCGCAAGATCGAGGCCCGGGGGCTGGACGGGCGCATCGTCCTCGACCGGGGCGATGCCGAGCGTCTCGCTGTGGCCGACGCGTCGGTCGATGTGGCGACCGTGGCGTTCGGGGTGCGCAACTTCGGAGACCTCGGGGCCGGGCTGCGCGAACTGGCCCGCACAATAAAACCCGGGGGTAAAGTCGTTATCCTGGAGTTTTCGCGTCCCCGCAACCGGGTGTTCCGGGCGTTGTACGAATTTTATTCCTACAAAATCCTGCCCCGCATCGGCGGGCTGGTGTCGCGCGACAAGCGGGCCTACGAGTATCTTCCGGCCTCGGTCGGGGAGTTTCCCGCGCCGGAGGAGTTCATGGCGATGATGGCCCGGGCGGGATTTCGCAACTGCCGGGCGCGGAGCCAGAGTTTCGGTATCGCACAAATATATATAGGAGAAAGATGAAGATGATACAACGTTATTCGGTGTACGTATTGCTGCTGGCGGTCGCGGTGTCGCTCTCTTCGTGCCGTCGCGCCGTGGAGAAGGCCCGGCGCAACATCCGCTTCGAGGGCATTGAAAGGGTCGAGCGTCAGGGACTGACGGGCGCCGAGGTGGTCGTGCGGGTGATGAACGATACGGGTTACAAGCTGGTGCTCGATGCCGCGGAAATGGGCGTTTACTATGCCGGCGGCCGTGTGGGGACGGTCGTCCTGCGCGAGGCGGTCGAAGTGCCCCGCCGTACGACGGACAGCTTCCGGACCTTGTGGCAGCTGAAAATCTCCGACCCGCTGGCGCTCTACGTGCTGGCCCGGAAGGTGAAGTCGGGCGATCTGTCGCAGGTCGAGGTGTCGTATGCCGTGGAAGGGCGCGGAGGCCCGGCTCCCGTGAAAATTTCGCGCGAACGGATGCCGTTGTCGGATTTTTTGAATACCTTTGGCCTTACGATCGAGGACGTTAAAAAACAGTTGAAATAATGCGCAGATTGCTTTTCCTCATGCCGATTCTCCTGTGCGCGGCCGTTTCCGCGCACGCGCAGTCGCTCGACGCCTTCAAGCAGCGTCTGGCGGAACCCACGCCCGGGGCGACGCTTTTCAACCGGGCGCAGGTCACCGTCACCGAGCATGACGACGCCGCACGCGCCGTGGCCGACGCCGCGCGCGCCGGGCAGCGGCTCTATTTCGAGGGTTTCCATCGGGTCTGCGTCTTTTCGGACAACGGGCCTGCGGCGCGCGACGGGGCTTTTGCCGCCAAGGCGCTGTTCGAGGAGACTTATCCCGACGTGAAGGTTTACGTGGATTACGAGATTCCCTATTTCATCGTTTCGGCGGGCAACTGCCTGACCAAGGAGGAGGCCATCATGCTCAAGGGGCGTGTGTCGGCGACCTTCCCGAAGGCTTTTCTCAAGCAGCTGAAGAGGGAGAAATCCCCGATTTCCAACCTTTTGGACCAATAAAAGTCCGGTTTCGAAAAATAATTCTTTTTTCTTTGCTTTTCCCGGGCGAATATTTAACTTTGCGGCGTTACGGAACAATTAACAATTAAATGTTTAACGCCATGAAAAAGATTGTCTCTTTTGTCATCGTCCTGGCTGCCGTCGCAATGGTAGGCTGCTGTGGAAATTCGAACAAGAAGGCTGCCGAGGGCGCTGCCGCCGCTGCCGCTACCGAAGCTTCGGCTTGCGCAAACTGCGCCGAGAAGTGCGATTCGACGGCTGCATGCTGCGCCGAGAAGGCCGATTCGACCAAGGCCTGCTGCGAGAAATCGTGCTGCGAGAAGGCCGAGGCAAACAAGTAGTCGCCGGTTAGGTTTGAGAGTGAGGGAGATTCTTCGGAATCCCCCTTTTTTGTTGCCGCACGGAATTGCCGTGCGGTTTTAGATTCGGCGCGGAATGTGTACGGGGAGTGAAAAAAATGGTTATTTTTGCATGAAATACCCGCAATTATGAAAGTACTGCTTATCAACGGAAGTCCCCGCCGCGAGGGGAACACCTTCATCGCGCTCTCCGAAGCGGCCCGCGCGCTCGAAGCCGAGGGCGTCGGGGCGGAGATCGTCTCGATCGGAACCAAGGCCGTGCAGGGATGCATCGCCTGCGGAAAGTGCGCCGAACTGGGACGCTGCGTCTTCAACGACGCGCTTTACAACGAGGTCCGCGAGAAACTCGCCGGGGCCGACGCCCTGGTGGTCGGTTCGCCGGTCTACTATGCCGGGCCGAACGGGTCGCTGTGCGCCCTGCTGGACCGGCTGTTCTACTCCTGTTCCGACCGCCTGGCCTACAAGCCTGCCGCGGCGGTGGCCGTATGCCGCCGGGGCGGGGCGAGCGCGACGTTCGACCGGCTGAACAAGTATTTCACGATTTCGAACATGCCCGTCGTGTCGTCGCAATACTGGAACAGCGTCCACGGGAGGCTGCCGGGCGAGGCGGCGCAGGACGCCGAAGGGTTGCAGACGATGCGCGTGCTGGCCCGCAACATGGCGCGGATGCTCCGGGCCGGACTGCTGGCTTCGGAAGGCCGTCCCGAACCGGAAGAGCGGGTCGTGACGAGTTTTATCCGCTGAAAGGCCCGTCCGCAGGGCGGATGAACGGAAAAAGAGCGCCGCTATTTGCAGAATCGGGAAATATTGTGTACTTTTGGGGCACCTTTCGGAAAGATGCAGGAGTGGTTGAACTGGCCCGCCTGGAAAGCGAGTAAACCCCTAAAGGGTTTCAGGGGTTCGAATCCCCTTCTTTCCGCAGCATGCGAAAACCGGGTTGCAAGCGATCTTGCAGCCCGGTTTCTTTTGCGGTTCAGGGTCAGTCGACGCGGGTTTTCCGGCCGGGGTGCTCCGTCTCTTTCTCGCGCACGACGGCGAGCACTTCCTCGACGATTGCGGTCAGCGTCCACGAGGCGTTCGGCCTGCGGGCATGCAGGCGGTCGCACGCGAGCCGGATGGCGTCGAGCAGTTTCAGCGCGATCAGGATGTACGGCGGCAGTTTGAGTTTCGAGATGTCGTACTTCTCCTTGTTGAGGTAGTTCAGGAACGTGTCGTAGGTCGTGCCTAACAGATACTTGCCGAAGGTCTCGAAGACCCGCTTGAGGTTACGGTTGGCATTTTCGCGCTCGAAGTGGAACGATTTGAGGGCTTGCGCAATCAGAATGCGCCATTTCAGGTGTTCGGAAACGTACATATTAAGCGGATTTTGATGGTTGATGGGAAGCCAACAGAACCTACCCGGACTTACTGAAACAGCGATGACGGATGGGATGATGAACGTGTGTTTACAGAGGCATTCGGAGTTTCGGGAGGAGTCGTAGTCATATTGGCTGTTTTTGTTCTTTCAAAGGGGTAATCTGAACAAAAATGCAGATCGGAATTTGTGCGGGCAACTACAACCTTAACCCTTGGGTTTGTTTTCGTATTGAAAATTGTATTCTCGTAAATTCGGTATTATATGGCAGCTGCAAGCTGTCTCTTCTCCGTGCATTTGATGCTTGCGGAATGGCCGGATAACCCGGGCGCTCCGCCGCGTTCCGGACCGGATGGTCGGAATGATATGCGCAGATGTCCGGACGGGACCGGTTCGTCCGGCACAGCCGCCGTCCGGGGACGAAGGGGCATGGCGCAGGTGCGGCAGCGATGCGGCATGCCGCCGGGAATGGCGAAAGGGATTTCTGCGAACGGGAAGTGACGGCCGCGATTTCTGCGGACCGGAAAGGATCGAAGGGACGGATGCGGACGCCGAAGGGCGGCGCGTCCGGAGGCCTTTGGCGCGGGTATGGCGGCGGGCGTCCTGCCTTGCCGGAGCGGACGTTTAGAACGGATACCCGATGGCCAGGTGGAATCCGAGACCGTCCTTGAAACTGGAAATGTTGTAGTAGCCCTTCTTGTCCGGGTTCGGATAGGGGGTGTGCAGGCCGATGCCGAGGTCGGCGCGGATGACCAGGTAACTGATGTCGTAGCGCAGTCCGAAGCCTGTTCCCAGCGCGATGTCGTTCAGGAAGCCTTTCCATTTGAGTTCGGCCCCGGGACGTTTGGGGTCTTTCTTCAGCAGCCAGATGTTTCCGGCGTCGAGGAAGACGGCCCCGTTGAGCCGCCCCATGATGCCGAAGCGGTATTCGATGTTGGCTTCCAGTTTGAAGTCGCCCGTCTGGTCGAGGTAGCCGTTGCGGTCGTCCGTGGGCGGGCGGTAGCTGCCCGGGCCGAGCGACCGGATGGTGAAGGCGCGGATGCTGTTGGCGCCGCCGATGTAGAACTGTTCGCTGTAAGGCATCACCTCCGAATTGCCGTAGGCGTAGCCCGCGCCGACGAGGAGACGCGTCGCCAGCCAGTTGTTGCGGCGGCCGATGCGGTGGTAGAACTTCACTTCGCTGACCTCCTTGACGAACTGCGAAAAACGGTTGCCGAAGAGGGTCTGGGGCTGCCGCTCGCCGAAGGCCCGCAGGATGCCCGAAAGCAGGTTGCCGGCCGACGTGACGCTGTTCTGCCAGTAGAAGCGCCGGTTGCCCGTGGCGCCGTAGGTCCGCTCGAAGGTGTAGGTGTAGTTGATCGAGGGCACGAACTGGTTGCGGAAACTCATGGCGATGGCCGGATTCTCGTCCATCGTCCGGTCGAAGGAGTCGGTCGTGTGGAGCAGTTTGTTGTAGGTGAGCTTGAAGACCGTCAGCGAATGGCGGCTGTACGGGGAGGTCTGGAAGTTGTAGCCCGCCGAACCGCTGAAGGCGATCAGCCGGAAGAAGCTGGGACGGTTCATCAGGTCGACGCCCAGCTGGAACGACGTGCTCCCCGGGTATTTCTGCCGGCGCGTCATGCTCCGGGGCAGCAGCAGCCTCGGGATGTCGAGGTTGGCGTTCAGCCCCAGTTCGTAGGAGTTGAGCCGCGAGGAGCGTCCCCCGGAGTTCTTGTTGCCCGTCTGCCATTCGTAGGAGCCGTTCAGCTTCACGGAGAGGACCTCGCCGCCGCGGAAGAGGTTGTTGTTGCTGACCCGGAAGGTGACGCCCGGGCCGATGAAGCTGTTCGACTTCGAGGTGACGTCGGTCTCCAGGGCCGCCTCCAGCGGGTAGTCGAACCGGGCGTCGATCTCCACGTCGAGCGTGTCGGAGCCGCGCAGCGAGTCGAGCGGCGTGACGCTCAGGTTGACGGAGCGGAAGATCCCCAGTTTGTTGAGGTCGGTCTGCGTCCGGTTCTGGGCGTCGACGGTGAAGAGCTGCCCGGGCCGGAGCGTCAGGGCGCGGGACAGGACCCGGGGGCGGATTTTCAGCGGCCGCCGGGCGATGACGGTCGCGTCCGGCAGGCGCAGCGTATCCGCAGGGCCGGGTTTGATGTTGGTCAGGCGGACCGTGACGTCGCCCACGCGGTAGGGCATGAGGGCCGCCTGCGGAACGTTCGGCCGGAGGTTCAGGCGCAGGGCGACCTGCCGTCGGCCGGCGGTCGTGTCGGCCAGGTACTCCATGTATTCGGGACGGAAATAGTAGTAGCCCCGGTTGCGGAGCAGCTGGGAGATGCGTTTGCGTTCGAGCGTGAGCGAGTCGAGGTTGTACTGCGCCCCGACGCGCAGCAGGGAGGTGGCTTGCAGGCTGTCGATCAGCTGTTTCAGACCCCCGACGGCCTGCGGATAGGCGATGGACGAATAGTGCCATGCGGGTGCGATGCCGAGCGTGTACCGGACTTTCGCCTTGCGGCCGCGCTTGCGGTAGAGCAGGGAGTCGGCGGCGCGGGAGCCGAAGTACCCGTAATTTTCGAGGACCTGCTCGGCGACCTTCGTGCGCAGCTGCGGCTGTACCTTGGAGATCAGCACCGGCTGTTTGGCCAGCCGCTTGTAGAACCAGTATTTGAATCCTTTCTCCTTCGGCGTATAGAGGTGGTTGTAGGCCCACAGCCCGACGGGCAGCGGGGTGCGGAGGTAGGGGCTGTAAAGCGGATTGTTCGGTGCGACCGACAGCGGTTCCTTCACCGCCGACTCGGCCGCCGGAGTGAGCACGACGCCCGAATCCGGCTCGATGAGGATCTTTTTCACGCCCGTATACAGCACCTCGTCGCTCCCCAGCCGCCGGGTGGTGGAGCAGGAGGCCGCCAGCAGCACGGCGCAGAGGGGCAGAACGATGTTTCGGATGCGCTGCGGACTCATTTTCTCGGTTTTTTGGTTTTGGGACGCATCGGCTTGAACAGGTCGCCCAGCCGCGACAGTTTCTTGCGGATGACGAAACCCACGCCCGTTTCGGTGATCTCGCCTTCGAGGATGCTCTCGTAGCCCGTGTGGCGGAAGACTTTCAGGTACATGTTGTCGCGTTTGGTGAGCATGTATTCCAGCGAAATGTCGTCGATCAGGTTCTCCTTGAGGTTCTGCGACGGGTCGGCGTCGGTGCTGAACTTGCCGCCGATGACCGCCCGCACGCGGTTGTTGAAGAGGTTTTTCGAGAGCCGGTAGGAGTAGTCGGTGCGCTGGCCGTTGGGGTCGTCTTCGCCGTGGGAGTCGATGCCGAAGGAGAGGTCCACGCCCTTGAGGTTGTTCTGCGCCCATTGGTTCAGCTCCTTCTGGATGAACGTGTTGAGCGGATTCTCGGAGCTGACTTTCGCGGTCGTTCCCGGGCCGGTGTAGGTGTTGTAGATCAGCAGGTTCATCGCCTGGTTGGCGCGCTGCTCGGCCGTCAGCGAGTTCAGCTGGTTCTGCATGGCGAGGTCCTCGGGGGCCGCCAGGCCGAAACTGATCGCCAGGTCGTTGAGCGAGTTGCGGATGTTGATCGAGATGTCGAAATTCACCGGCCGGGAGTCCTGCCCGTCGGAGGAGACGTTGGCCCGCACGGTCTCGACGGCCGTGATGTTGAAGGCCGGGTCGGCGATGTCGCCGATCCATTCGACGTAGCTGTCCGGCGTGATTTTGAAGATTTTCTGCGAGATGACGGGCGGGTTGTAGCGCACGCTTCCGCCCGAAAGCACGTATTTGCCCGACAGGCGGACGTCGCCCAGCGGGTTCATCGTGTAGGTGAGGTTGCCGCCGCCCCGGAGGTCGATCCGGTTGCTGCCGTCGGCCGAGAGGTCCACGGCGGCCTGCACGTCGTTGCTGATGTCGACGTTTACAAGCACGTCCATGCCCCCGATGCGCACCTCCTGCGGCGTGTCGTCCGGGGTTTGGGTGTCCAGCTCGCTGAACGAGACGAACGTCACGACATTCTGCGGGCGTTCCTTCACGTCCATCGGCGAGTCCTGCATGACGTAGTTGATGTCCGTGCCGCCCAGCAGGGCGACGTTGCCGCGGACGACGAGTTCGTCCACGGGACCTTTGGCCGTGGCGCCGAGGTCGAGATAGGCCTTGCCGTAGACCGCCGTGCCGGCCTTGCGGGCCACGTCGACGAACTGGAAATCCGAGGCCCGCAGCGCGAGGTCGGCCGTCATGCGCCCGAAGTCGGCGAGGCTGACCTCGCCGCCGACGGTCAGCGCGCTTTTGTTCGGGGCGTAAACCGCGTAGTCGTCGAACAGGATGCGGCTGCCGGCGATGCGGATCGTGTCCGCGGAGAGGCCGAACGACGTGCCGATCATCGGGACGCGGACGTCGGTCCCGGCGAACCGCACGCCTCCGTCGAGTTTCGGCCGCTCGGGAGTGCCGCCCGCGTGGACCCTGGCCTGAAGGCTGCCCGAAAGGCGGAGCAGGTCGGCGGGCAGGAAGACGTTGGCCCGCTGCAAGGGGAAGCCCGGGACGGTCACCGTCAGGTCGAGCGGGCTTTCGCGCCCCTCGCGGCAGTCCCCCTGCACGGTCAGCACTTCGGCTCCGTCGAGCGTCAGGCGCGCGTCGGCGAGGTGTCCCCGGTCCTGTTTGTAGAACAGCCCGAGGTCGACGCTGCCGAAACGCTGTTTGTCGTAGGTCAGCTCCGCCACCGAGACCCCGCCCCGGAGGGAGAGGCTGTCCGCCGCGAGATTCAGCGTCAGGTTCGCGCCCAGCACGCCGTCGACGGGCGGGGCCGAGGGGAACAGCCCCAGCGCCGGACCGACGTTCAGTCCGGCGATGTCGAGGCGGATGTCGTCGTCGGCGCCGCCGCCCGGGGTCGTGCGGATCGCGAACCGCTGGTCGCCGTGGGTCATGTCGAGGTCGGCCTCCACGCGCTTGTCGAAGCGGTATGCGAGGTAGTTGCCGCGATTGACCGTCCACGGCTCGAAACCGAACAGCGGGTCGGGAGGCGTCACGCTCGCGCGGACCAGGCTGTCGGTCCACGTCACGTCCAGCCCGAAGCGGAATCCTTCGCGGCCGGCGCGGTTGCGCTGGTAAAGGTTCGCCTGCCCGGTGTTCCGCACGAGGTGGCCGTACAGTCCGGCCCGGGCGATGTTGTCGAGGTTCCCGGGGGCGTTCGCCAGCCCGAGGGCGTATTCCAGCCGTTTCCCGTTCTGGCGGATGTCGGCCGTCACGGTGTCGAGGACCACGTTCCCGTAGGCCAGTCCCTCCGTGCGCAGGCGGATCGAAACGGGCAGCGAGTCGCAGTTCGCCCCTTCGGCGTTCAGCGCGTCGAAGGCGATTTTCCGGGATTTCAGCAGGCTGTTGAGGATGTTGTCGGGACCCGCCGAGACCCGCAGGGCGAAGTCGGGGAGCGCGGGTTTCAATTGCTCCATGTCGATGCTCTGCGCGTCGATCTGTCCGGCCAGCGTCCGGGCGCTCCGGGTCAGCGCCGCGATCAGCGAGTCAGCGGATTGGGGCGTGGAGAACGTCAGCGACAGGTCGCCGGAAGCCGCTTCGGCCCGAGTTGCGGCCGAGTCGGTGTGCAGCGAGACGCTCGTCGGGCGGATGCGGTCCGTCCGGTGTTTGTTCCGGATTTCGATGCTGTCCAGCGCGATGCGGGCGGCGTAGGCGCCCTTTCCGGCGGCGGATGCGGAGGCATCGAGGGCGAACGATCCGCCGATCGGCTCCGGGCTGACGCCCAGCGCGGCCAGGTCGAACCCGAAGACGCTGCCCGAGAGGCCGATGCGCTGTTCGCGTTCGGTCAGCGTTCCGGAGACGGACAGCAGCAGCCGGAGCGCCTCGTCGCGGTCGGAGATCCGTCCTGAAAGACGCTGGCTGTCGAGTTCTGCGTCGAGTTCGATGCCCCCGAAGTCGCGTCCGCCGAACTCCGCGCGGCCGATCTGCGCCCGGAGGCTCGTCCGGGTCCGGGGCAGCAGCGGGTCGAAGCCCGCGCCGCGGGCTTGCAGGGCCAGGTCGACGATCCCCAGCGAATCGGCCGGGAGGAAACTGTTGAGCGGGAAGCTGTCGGCCCGGATCGCGGCGTCGTAACTCTGTTCGCGGGGGTTGAACCGCCCCTTCACGGAAAGTTCGCCGCCGTCGGCCGAGAGTGTCGAAGCCGTCGAGAACGTCCCCCTGTCCGCCCCGGCGGAGCCGCGGAGCCGGATCAGGGCCGGAATCGCCACGCGCCGCCGCAGGGCCGTGTCGGGGAGCAGCGCCTTGAGGAACGCAAGGTCCCGGAAGTCGCCCTCGAAGCGGGCCGACGCCTCCATCCGGTTGGCGTCGAGCAGGTTTTTCGCCGCGGCGTCGGCCTTGAGGTCGAGGTGTCCGGGCGACGAGATTTCCAGCTGCGTCTTTCCGATGTCGCCCAGAGTTCCCGCCGCGGAGAACGACAGCCGGACGGTCCGGTCGTCCAGCACGGGCGGGACCGCCTCCGGGGAGAAGAATTTCAGGTCCTTCGTGTTCAGGTCGGCCGAAAGGACGGCGTCGAGCGGCGAAGCCGGCTCCAGTTTCAGGATTCCGGCCCCGGCGGTGAGCTCCGCCCGGATTCGGGAGAAGGCGGTTTGCAGGTCGAGGCCGGAGAGGACGATGCCCGAGGCGTCCATGCCGAAACGTCCGGTCAGGTCGCGGACCGAAAGCCCGCAGCGTTCGGTGAACGCCGTCCGGCGGATTTGCAGCGCGATGTCGGCGCCCCGGTTGTACACCGAATCAATCGTGAGGTCGAGCGGCGCGAGGGCGATGAACGCCGGGTCGAACCCCGCGGCGGGACGGTGGCCCAGCCGGCCGTATTCGACGCTGTTGCCGGTCAGCGCGACGCGGCCGACCCGGACGGTCCACGGTGCCGACGCTTCGGTCGTCCCGGCGGAAGTCCCGCTTTCCGCTTCGGCCGGTCCGGTGAGGTAGGAGTAGGCGCCCCGGTCGAGCAGGACGCTTTTCACGGAGACCTGCTGGCTGTCCAGCAGCACCCGGCAGGTGTCGACGCTCCCGTCGGCCAGGCGGACGGAGAGTTCGGAAACCGCAGGGGAGGTCCGCATCCCGAAGGCGAGGTTCGAGACCGCGATTCTGTCGAGTCCCACCGTCCACGGCAGGGCGGCGGCGCTCTCCTTTTTCTCGGCGGGAGCCGCTTCGGTCAGGTTCAGCCGGATGTCCGCGTCGGCGAGAACGAGCCGGGAGATGCCGGCCGTGTTGGCCGAAAGATCGGCGCGGACGGCTTCGAGGGACAACTCTCCCGCAGCCAGGCGCAGGTCCATGCCTGCCAAGGTGTCCTTGTAGTGGGCGGCGACGCGTTCCAGCGCGAAGCTCCGGATGACGACCTCTTTGCGGATCAGCGGCCACAGGGCGGCGTCGAGCGAGAGCCTTCCGCAGCGAAGGAGCGTGTCCGTCCTGTCGGCCAGCAGGGTGTTGTCCACCGTCAGCCGCAGCGGAAAGGCGAGGCGGATGCGTTCGACGGAGACCTCCATGCCGAGCGTCCGGGAGGCATAGGCGACGGCCCGTCGCCGGGCCAGGTCCTGAACGGCCGGAACATAGAGCAGCGCCGGGACCAGCAGCAGGACGAGGAGAATGACGAGCAGCGTCCGGAGCGTATGTTTGAGAATTTTTTTCAGCATTTGTGGAAACAGCGTGTTTCGGAATCCGGCAAAAGACAGGCCGTCGGCCTGTCTTTTGCGCGTGCGTGTTTGCGGCAAAGCGGCAAAATCGCCGCAAATTACAAAAAAAACGATGATCCGTCAATGGGACGCGCCAAAACAAACGGGCCTATTCGAGGCATATCCCGGCGTTCTGTCCGTTCTGTCCGTTCTGTCCGGCCGGAAACGGAGGAGGCGCCGAGGACGGAGGAGACGGAGGAGACGATGGGGACGATGGGGCGGGAAGCCGGAGCGGCTGTCGCACCGGGCGGGTCCGGAAAAAGAAAAACGTCCGGCCTTGTAGCCGGACGTTTCGGTGCAGTTCGCTGTCATTGAGCGTCTCCTGGCGGAGAGGGAGGCTCTTCTGACTGAAAATTAAGCATTTACCTCCCAATAAAATTCGAGGCCGGATTTTTTGCGTTACCGAATGGCCCTCGCTGAATTTCCGCGTTGCTCCCTGTTTTGCATACGGTATTGCAAAAATAGGTAATAAAATGAACAATCCAAACTTTTTGCCGATAATTTTTTTCTCTTTTTGGGTGGCGGAAAAAAGAGCGTGAAAAGCACAAAAAAAGACGCCCCGGGAGCGGAGATTCCCGGGGCATTTCTTGTTATTATATATAGGTGGGTCGATCGCTATTCCGGATAGATCATTCGGATGGTGGCACCGCCGTCGATTGTCAGGGTCTGCCCGTTGAGAAAATCGTTTGCCTCGTCGCACAGGAAGAGGCAGGCGCGGGCGATGTCTTCCGGGGTTCCGACCCGGCCCGAGGGGTGGAAGGCGTGATCCTCGGGTCGCAGCTGCTCCTCTTCGCGGACGTGGATCCAACCCGGGGCAATGGCATTGACCGTGATGTGGAACGGGGCCAGGGAGACGGCCAGCGAATGGGTCAGCGAGTAGATGCCGCCCTTCGAAGCGGAGTAGGCTTCGGTTCCGGCCTCGCTCTGCAGGTAGCGGGTCGAGCAGAGGTTGATGATGCGGCCGTAGCTACGGTTGCCGTTCTGCTGGCGGTGGAGCACCAACTGGCGGGAGGTGATGAAGACCGGGCGCAGGTTGGTGGCGATTACCCGGTCGAACTCCTCGATCGACAGTTCGGTGAGCGGCTTGAAGGGGCTGATCCCGACGTTGTTCACCAGGATGTCGATGTCGCCCCAGGTATCGAAGAGCTCCCGCATGCATCTTTCGAGGCTGACGGCATCGGTAACATCCAGCTGACAGAACTGGGCACCGGTTTCAGCTGCGGTTTGGGTGCCGAGGACGGGGTCGAGATCGCAGAAGACCACTTCATCACCTTGCCGGGCAAAGGCCTCGACAATTCCCTTTCCGATTCCGTGGGCACCGCCCGTAACGAATACGCGTCTTTTCATGGATTTCGGATTTTTCCACAAAGATAGCGCAGGCTGGTCACCGGAACAAAACTCTGTCGCCGATTTTTCGGTTAACGAACCGGATGAAGCTACGCCGCGGAGAATGCATTCTGCAAGGACTTGAAACATGTTTGGAAAAAGGGAAATAACAGTTTCTTATTTTTCTGTACGAGATTATAGTATAAATAAATGATTGTATCCAATATAAAATAGAAACACCTTAAGGAAATATATGTATCTTTGTTTATTATTTGACAACATCTTGGATGTGTTTATATTGAGCTCTGTTCATAAATAGACATTTTGCGCTGAAATAGCCGTTGAATTTTTAATTTTAACCCAAAATAAATTTTATGACACTTTTTTTCCTCTCTCTCTCGGCACTTTTGTGCCTGGTTTCCTGTTCTTCGGAAAACGGTAAGGTTGATCCGACCCCGACTCCGACGCCCGATCCGGTGAAAATCCCCATCAACATTTCGATGGATGTCTGGACGCGAGTGACGGATACGGCTTATGAATCCGGAGACAAGGTAGGTATCTATGTGGTTAACTACCAGGGTGCATCCTCCGGAACCCTCCAGTCTTCGGGCAACTACGTTGACAATATGTGCTTCACCTACGCGGGCAACTGGACGCCCGAGTCGGAGATCTACTGGAAGGACGAGACGACGAAAGCCAATTTCTATTGCTACTATCCCTACGGTGAGCCGTCCGACATTGCGGCCTATCCCTTCTCGGTCAAGACCGATCAGTCGCAGCAGGCTGATTACAAGGCTTCCGAGTTCTTGTGGGGCAAAGCATCCGGGATCAGCCCGACGGCCAATGCCGTGCCCATCATCACCAACCGCTCGATGAGCAATATGCTCATCTATGTGGCTCCGGGCAAGGGCTTCACCGAGGAGACGCTGGCAGCAGCCACCAAGTCGGTCCGCATCTGCAATGTGAAGGCTTCGGCTACGGTTGATCTCCGGACGGGCGTAGCTACGGCAGTTGGATCGGCAACGGAGATCGTTCCCTACAACGAGGGTACCTATTACCGGGCCCTGCTTGTTCCGCAGACCGTGGCCGACGGTTCGAATCTGGTTACGATTACCGTCGACGGCGTGGACTATACGCTGGCCAAGGGCTTCACCTTCAAGGCCAATACGCAGCACAAGTTTACGGTCACCGTCAACAAGGCCAGCAGCGGAGTCGACATCGGTGTCGGCGATTGGGAGATCGACGATACGGACAACGGCGGTGCTGCCGAATAGCCGTCAGATGGCCGAAAACAAATTGTTTCATACGCTTTTGTAGTAAGTAGAAACGCCAATCATTATGAAACTCAAAAATTTATTGGCATACGGCATCCTCTCCGTCGTGTTGGGAGCCTGCTCGTATGAACCCGACGAGATGGTCGTCGAGGTCGACCAGTCCTATCCCATACAACTCTTCAACGAGATCGAACAGGTTGCCACCACGCGTGTCAACGACGAAGGTTTCTGCGACGGTGACGGTGTGGGCATCTATGTTGTCAACTATGACGGCGGGGTTCCCGGCCAGCTGGTTGTCGAGGGCAACCAGGCCGACAACGTCCGTTATGTCTACGACGAGGCCAACGGCAAGTGGATTCCCAACGAGTCGGTCTACTTCCGGGACAAGAATACGCACGTCGACATCATCGGTTATTATCCCTACGGTTCGCCGTCGTCGGTCGACGCCTATGCGTTCGAGGTGGCCAAGGACCAGTCGACCGAAGCTGCCAACGGCCTTCTGGGCGGATACGAAGCCAGCGATTTCCTGTGGGGCAAGGCGGCCGACATCGCCCCGACCTCGCAGCGTATCGCCGTCAAGTTCCAGCACCGGATGGCCGGTGTACTAGTGACGCTGTCGGAGGGTACGGGCTTTGACACCGGCGAATTTGCCCAGCTGGAAAAGAGCGTCCTGGTGACCAACACGATCCGCAAGGCGGTGATCGACCTTTCGACCGGCGAGGTGTTCCCGACCGGCGAGGTGCCGACCACGGGAACCGTCCCCTACAAGCGGGACGGCAATTTCCGGGCGGTGGTTGTTCCGCAGACCGTAGCGGCCTCGACGCCGTTATTCAGCATCACGGTCGACGGCGTGCCCTATGTCTTCCGCAAGAGCGAGCCGTTCAGCTATATGAGCGGCAAGCTGCACAAGTTTACCATCGAGGTATCGAAGAAGAGCGCCAGCGGTCTGGAGTTCAAACTGCTGGGCGAGAGCATCACGGCGTGGGAGACGGATAACATCTCGCACGATGCAACGGCGCGTGAATACATTATTGTTGACTGTCCCGAACCCGGAACGTTGAAGGAGTGCATTACGGCCGCCGGGAAGGACTATACGAAGGTCAAGAACCTCAAGGTGACCGGAACCATCGACCAGCGGGACTTCGAGATGATGCGGGACGAGATGACGGCTTTGCAGTCGCTCAATCTGCGGGAGGTTGAGATCGCGAAATATGGCAGTTCCGCCGCCAATGAGATCCCGTATAGAGCGTTCGATGGAAAATCAACCCTTATCCGTTTTGTTTTCCCCGAGAATATTACAAGGATTGGAGAACGTGCTTTCTGGCAGACCAATATTTCAGGCTCCCTGATTATTCCAAATAGCGTAACAGAAATATTATCTGCTGCTTTTTGGGAGTGTGGGGCTTTATCTGGAACGTTGACTTTACCTAAATCTCTGATTGCAATAAGGAGTTCTGCATTTCGTGGTTGCGCTTTTGTTGGAGAATTGCACATACCTCAAACAGTTAAAATTATCGAGAAAGGAGCTTTTGAAGGATGTAAGGGTTTTACTGGTAATTTAATATTGCCAGACGGTTTGCTAGAATTAAGTAGTGGTTCTGAATTTAATAGTGGGGCTTTTTGGGGGTGTTCTGGATTTACTGGGTCTTTATCAATTCCTTCTAAAATTAAAGAAATCGAAGCTGGATGTTTTGCATATTGCACTGGCTTTGATGGTCAACTTGAATTGCCAAAAGATTTAATAGGCATTAAGGAGTATGCGTTTCAAGAATGTCAATTTCGAGGATCGTTGGATTTACCTGATGGCTTGAGTTATATAGGCGTGGGAGCATTTCAATTTAACATGTTTTCTACGGAACTAAAATTACCACAGAGCTTGTCTGTTATCCAGGAAAAAGCGTTTGCAGGTTGTTCTCGACTTTCCGGCGTCGTTGAACTTCCTAATGATTTAATTTCTGTTGCACCTTCTTTATTTGAAGGATGCTCAAATCTAGAAGGAGTACTAATACCCAAAAATGTAGAGGTAATTAGAGAAAATGCCTTTTTAAATTGTTTCCAACTCAATTCGATTGTTTGTGAAGCACAAAATCCTCCGCAGTTGGCTGCGACGGCTTTCGATGGCGTTGCGAAGGATAACTTTACGGTCGAGGTGCCCGAAGAGTCGGTCAATAGTTATATTACTGCTCCCGGATGGATGGAGTTCAAGCGCTTTGCGGCTCATCGCGACTTCTCGATCTCCCGCAATCTGTTCCGGTCGCTGAATGCCTCGCTCGCAAAGACATTGGTGTTACGCGCTCCGAGCGGAGAGGCGTGGAGTGTGGAGTCCAAACCCGACTGGGTGACGGTTGAACCGATGAGCGGAACGGGCAAGGTCGAGGTGACCGTCACGGTGGCTGACCAGCCCAAGGGGGCCGGATCCCGCGAAGGCGAGGTGGTCTTCTTGCTCGATGGAAAGGACTACCGGACCCGGACCAAAGTCGAGCAATACGACTACGAATATGGGGATGGCGAGGTGCTGACCGTGCAGACGGCAACGAAGGGCGCCGGTGTCGACCTGGTATTCATGGGCGACTGCTTCGATGCCAAGGATATCGCCGAGGGCAAATACCTCGATGCCGTAAATGAAGCCATCGGTTACTTCTTCGCTGTGGAGCCCTACAAGACTTATCGCGACTATTTCAATGTCTACACCGTCTTCGGCCTCTCGCCCGATAGTGGGGTGGGAGATGTGAACACCATCCGGGAGTCGAAATTCGGTTCGGCCTATGCGCTTGGAGGTATTACTCCTGACGAACAGATCTGCTTCGAATATGCCTGCAAGGCTCCGACTGTCACCGAGGATCGGATCAACAGAACGTTGATTACGCTGATCGAAAATACGGCCGATTACGGTGGAATCACCTACATGTGGGGCGACGGCTCGGTGATCGCCTGCTGCCCGATGAGCGAGGATGTCTATCCCTACGATTTCCGCGGCTTGGTACAGCACGAGGCCGGCGGCCACGGTTTCGGTAAGCTCGGTGATGAGTACATCTATCACAATGACTTTATCCAGACTTGTCCCTGTCTGTGCTGTCCGCATGTTGATGAGTTCAATGCCAACAAGTCACGGGGTTGGTATGAGAACCTCTCCCTGACGGGAAACATGTACGACGTACCCTGGAGCCATCTGATCTTCGATCCGCAGTATTCGAATCTGGTCGATGTCTACGAAGGCGGCTACATGTATATGCGCGGCGTCTTCCGCTCCGAGCCGAACAGCTGCATGAACAACAACATTCCGTACTTCTCGGCTATCTCGCGCGAAGCAATCGTGAAGCGGATCAAAGAGTATGCGGGCGAAAGCTATTCGTTCGAGGAGTTCAAGACGCTCGATGTCCTCGATGCATCGACGGCCGGTGATGGAACCCGGTCGATCTCCTCGGCTCTGGAGTTCGCCGCCTCGAACAAGCAGCAGCATCCGGTTTACATGGGTGACAAACCGAAATTCAACTAACCAATCAGCGATTCGATTATGAGAAAATGGAATTATATATGGATGGCGGCATTGATGCTGGCATCCTGTGACAAGGCGGAAGAGATCACGGTCGACGACGGAAGCATACGCTTTGTCATGCAGCACCCCTCCGCGACCCGGGCCACGGAGACCTCCTTTGAGCAGGGGGACAAAATCGGTCTGTATCTCACGGAGTATACCGGCGAAACCCCGGCTCCCCTGCAGATCTCTGGCAACTGGGCCAACAACGTGGCCGCAACCCTCGATGGGGCGGACTGGGTGACGGCCAAGAAGATCTTCTGGAGCGACAATCGTATGGACGTCTACGGTTACTATCCTTACATGAGTCCGGTTTCCATTGATGAGCAACCTTTCTCGGTGTCGCTGGATCAGTCGACCGAACGGGTTGGCGATCGGTTGGGCGGTTACGAGGCCTCGGACTTTCTGTGGGCAAAAACGGAAGGTGTCGATCAATCGGAGCAGACCGTGACCCTGCAGTTCTCGCACCGATGCAGCAAGTTGGTTATTAAACTCGTTAAGGGCTCGTCGTATGAAGGCGAACTGCCGGACAATGCAACGGTCTACGTCCATAGCGTCGTGCCGACAGCAACTATCGATTTTACGACAGGAGCCGTCACGAAGGATATCTTCGGCGAGATGGCAACGATCAAAACCCGAAAGGTTGACAATGCGACTTATGAAGCCATTGTCATTCCGCAGCGTCTTGAGTCGCGCCGTCCCTTTATCGAGGTTGTCGTCAACAACGTGTCTTACTTGCTGGAAGATACGTTCCAGTTCAAGGCCGGCATGCAGCATACGCTGTCGCTGATTATCAATTCCAATCCGGATCAGGTATCGGTTGATATCGGCGGCGAAATCGTAGGTGGCTGGAACTGATAATTCCGGCAGAAAAAGGAGAATCGAATTTCTCAGGTTTTTGATCCTGGGGAATTCGATTCTTCATTTTTGTCTGTTCTTTATGGCTGAGTTTGTTGGCGGGGAGGTAGTGTTTCAAAAAGTGTGTCTGTGCAGGCGCCTTCAGATTCTTCAGATATGCAAATATAGTGATTCTTGGTTTAGAACAACACGCCGCGGCGTGTTGTTCTTATTTTTGTGTTATAGTCTTCACTCGGAAAATAAATCTCGATCTAGGTCGATTCGAGGCACCGGCCTCAGGTAGGATTTCTTATCCATGGCCGTTTTACCCATCAGTAGCAGTACCGACTCCTCGCTGGGCATGGCTCCCCGCATGCGTGTAACCCGTCGAAAATCTTTCTGCAGACGTTCGATCCAGTTCGTCGTGTAGATCATCGACTGAATCCTTGCCTCGTAATTCAGATAGGTGAAGTAGGCCTTGTAGGCCGGATCCTCGCCACGTCGTCGAAAACTGCGATAATCCTGACCCCATTTCTCACAAAGTGTCTGCCATTGTTCCCAGGCTCTCTCTACCGTATAGCTGCGATCCCCCGTACGGAAGACCTGCCGCAGATCCTCGGCCAGCTCTCCCTTGTCGCCGTTGCGTACGCAGCTCAGCAGATTGCGTTTCAGGTGCGTCGTACAGCGTTGCAGCGGGGGTCCGGGAAAGACTGCACTGATGACATCCTCCAGACCCTTCAGCCCGTCGGCACACACCAGGCCGATCTTCCGAACGCCTCGTTCCTGCAACTCTGCGAGCATCTCGCCCCAGCCCAGGGCGCTTTCCGTGGACTTATTGAAGATCCCCAACACCTCGCGCTGCTTGTCTTCACGCACGGCAAGCACCACATAAAAAGCTTCTGTTTCTACGCTCCGCTTGCGGTGGATCTTCATGTGTACGCAATCGATGAAGACGATCGGGGAATAAGCCTCCAAAGAGCGCGTGAGCCATTGCGAGACATCTTCTCGGAGGTAGTCCAGCATTCGCGAGATGCTCGCCTTGCTGTAGTGCTCGCCATAGATATCCTGGAATACCTCGCCGACCTGTTCCTGCGTAAGACCTTTCGTGTAAAGCGTTCCGGCAAGGCGTTCGCATTCATCCTCCTGATGGCGAAGGATCGCCAAGATCCGGGGATGAAAATTCCCGTAGCGATCTCGAGGTATCCGGAACGTCAGTGTACGACCATGACCGTAACTATGCCCCGGGCGAAATCCGTTGCATTTGTTCCCTGACGTGGAGTTTTCCCGGAGATATTCCCGGCGCTCCGAGACCATCATACTCTCCAATAGGATCTCAAACAGATCCTGAAGGCCATTTTCCCGCTCCGAATGTTTGCATATTAGTTCGGAAAGTTGTTCCTTTGTCAACACCATAAGTCTACTCCTTTTTTAGTTTTTGTTGGTTCCCTATACAAATCTAAAAAATCTGTAGACTTTTTTATTTATCCTTCTCCAGACACACTTTTTGGAACAGTATCGGCGGAGTTTGTTGGCGGGGAAGGCGAGGCGAGAAAAAATACACCCCGAAGAAATTCTCTTCGGGGTGTATCGTTGTGCAAATGACTGGCCGGGGTTCTATAAGACGTCCTCGGGCGAGATTGGCTTATAGGCTCCGTCCTTGGCTTCGAAGATGACGCTGCCATCCTCCAGGCAGACCGTAGTGTGAAACACTCCTTTGGGCACTTGGATCGCAGGGCATTCTCCGCCGGCGCGAAGAATAAATTCCTCTGTCTTATGTCCCTGGTCATCGTAGAACTCCTCTCTGATCGCGCCGCGGCAGACGACTACCGTTTCGGAAGTCTCCGTATGTCGGTGGATAGGAACTACAGTGTCTGACATCAAGACATTGATCATTCTTTGGGAAGAATCCTCGGCCGAAGTTCTCAGATCATAATTCATCCTGCGACGAGGTGAGTTTTCTGCCTGTTCCTGGATGCCGTCAAAAAATTTGTTGTCGAGTAACATATGCAAGAGATTGTCCGGATGTCAATCGGCTATTTAACAATCGCTTCTTTAAAGCAATCAACTATGTAATGGACATCTTCATCTGATACATACGGGCCGGCAGGGAGGCAGAATCCAACCTTGAACAGATCTTCCTCAACACCATTGGTGTAAACCGGTGCATTGGCATATACAGGCTGCTTGTGCATGGGTTTCCAAGTCGGGCGAGTTTCGATTTTCTTGCCCAGCATGAAGACGCGAAGAGCCTCAACATTATCATTCGGCTGACAGTCTGTTGTTGCGCTTTCAACTGCATGAATTACACCGGCAGCCCCACCAACAGCTGTTTTGATTACCTCCTTATATGCATTCTCCTGTCCATGGATATGAACCGACGGGTCGAGTGTTGCGGCACAAAGCCAGAAGTTTCCATCGAAACGGGGATCTTCCGGCTGCTTGTGGATGTGGACACCGGGTACATCAGCCAACAACTCCTCATATAATTTCTGTACATGCTTGTGGTGGTCGATATGCGAGTTAAGTACAGTCATCTGACCGCGACCAATACCGGCACATACATTTGACATACGGTAATTGTATCCGATAGCGATATGCTGGTAGTATGGATATGCATCACGGGCCTGAGTAGCATACCACATGATTTCATTCGCCTCTTCTGGATTTCGACAGATAAGTGCACCTCCACCAGAGGTTGTAATCATCTTGTTCCCGTTGAAAGAGAGTACTCCGTAGCGGCCAAAAGTGCCGAGGACTTGTCCGTCAAAACGAGATCCCATACCTTCGGCTGCATCCTCAACCACCGGGATACCATATTTGTCAGCGATCGCCATAATTTTATCGATATGGTATGGCATCCCATAAAGAGCAACCGGGATGATGGCCTTAGGATATTTGCCGGTCTTCTCTTTCCGGTCGATGATGGCTTTCTCCAGCAATTGAGGGTCCATATTCCATGTTTCGCCCTCTGAACCTACGAAAATTGGTTTGGCTCCAAGGTAGGTAATCGGATGAGATGAAGCACAGAATGTATAACTCTGTACCAATACCTCATCTCCTGCCTTTACGCCACACCCGATGAGAGCCAAATGTACAGCAGCTGTTCCGGCAGAAAGACAGACTACCTTTCTGTCGAGTGGCTGACTGCCATCGCTTTTGCTATTGGCAAATGCTTCCAGATCCTTTTCGAAGGCATTCACGTTCGGGCCCATGGGAACCACCCAGTTTGTGTCAAAGGCCTCTTTGACATATTTCTGTTCCCATCCCTCTTCTGACATATGAGCTAGACAGAGATAAATCGTTTTTCTTTCTTCTGACATGGTATTATTGATTTTATGTTTAGAATATTAGTGACTGATGTGCTGCATAATGTATTAGACTTCCTCGCCGGCGAACTTAACTTTGAAGTGAAGTACTGTAGCAAAGATGATCTCAATGTCTTTGAGAAATGAATAATGTCTGTAGTAATAACAATTCAGGCGAACCTTGTCCGGATAAATTACTTGATCGTTATATTCTGTAGCAATTACCTGCATCGGACGAGAATCTCCTGCTGCTTGTTTTTTATTTACATATTCGGATATCATCTCATCTTCCAGGCGATATTTCAATGTTGCAGGGCCGGTTATTCCGGGGCGAAGTTTAAGTACATCACGGTCATCACCTTCGAGTTTGTCCGCATAGCCGGGTACATCCGGACGGGGACCGACAAAGGACATGTTTCCGATAAGTACATCCCACAAACCAGGCAGTTCATCCAGTTTATAGTGACGCAGCGTTGCTCCGAATGGAGTGATTCGCGAGTCTCCCGCAACGGATACAGTCGAACCATTGTGATTGATGGTCATTGTGCGGAATTTATGGCAGTTGAAGAGTTTCCCGTCTTTACCAACACGTTTTTGGACGAAGAAAGCCGGACCTCCAGGCATCTTAATTTTTACCATGATAGCTACGATCATTAAAACTGGCCACAAAAAAAGGAGTCCGAAAAACGCTACGATTCTGTCAAAAATCCATTTCAGTATCATATTATCAGTCTTTCAAGATTTCAAGATATAAATCTCCATTAGCCATTTTGTCAATCACTTTGACCTTGCTGGCCGATATCGCGCTTTTGTATGAAGCCTCATTATTTTTATTCACTGTTTCAAAAAGCCGCAGGCCAATACTAAATCCTACCTCATTCAGTAGGCAGTTCATCATTGTGCCAATACCACGGCCTCGATAGTTAATATCCACCATGCGTCCTCGAAAACCTTTACCATGGAAGAAAGACCGGTTAAAAAAATAACCAACAATGTGTCCAGAGGATTCTTCAATTAAGACATATGCTAAAAATGCCTTATTCTCTTTTAGTCTTTGTATACTTTTAGGGTCAAAACCATGAGGCCGAAAGAATTTGTAGGCTTCATTTGGTTGATGTGCGAAGAATTTAACCAAAGCATCAGTGGGTATATTGCAAATTGGAATAATCTGATAGTTTTTATGAGGAGTCTTAAATCTGAATTTTTTAAGTTTATGCCCATATCGTAGTGAGAAAAGAACTGAATTGAGTTGATCCACTAGATTCCATGCCCATGGCATCTTATCTCTTAGAAAATGTGCTAATACGTATAACATATTTATTTCATCATGAATTCTCACAAATATTTGCGCATAAATTTTTACTCAACATGTATATTGGGTGGGTATTTTGTTATGAGTTGCATCATTCTTAACATACTTGCTAGGTAATGAGAATATTCTTAATCTTACGCTTTTTGAGATTATATAAGGTGTAAGGTTATTTGTCACTGGATCATATTATTGTACAAGCAAAGTTGTTCTATTATTCTATAAAGCATTGATAACCTAATAAATATTCTCTATATAACCATGTAGATATGATTACTATTAAGCAACTTATTTCTAACTTCTATAGTCCTGCCTAAAGGATTTAGTTGAAAAAATTGTGATAATAATTTTGATTATTCTCTCTACCTATACATGTGCTGGTGAGAGTAAGTATACTTACTTGCTCTGCATTTTTTCTATTATTACGTCTACGGCCTCTGCTATCTTTTTGCGATTTTCAGTGTGCTGTTCAGCGGTCCAATGGGCAATTTCATTCATGCGATTACGTACTTTTGCTACTTCTTCAGCAAGGTTTATTTTGCGTGCATTCTTATCAACTCCCACAACTCCTTTAAAAGTACGACTCAAAATGACAGAGGTAGAGCCTAAACGAACATGTTCTCCAAGGATGTTGTCTGAAGGCAGATCACCTTCACCGATGCGGGCTATACCTCCGAATCCGAATGGCATACCAACGTTGTTGCACTTGTTTGCAATATACTCTACTAGACCATCGCTCAGAAGTTCAAACATAAAGGTCAACCCCATAGAAATATGCAGATCGTTTAATCCAATAAAAAGTTCATCCACTCCAGGAACTGCTAAGATTTTGTCAAGACGAGACATAGCGGCAGCTGTCTCAATCATGATGCAAATCTTGGCTCGGTCGTCTACCATTTTTACATACTGTTCCACATCATGCTGATCCATCACCATTGGGAGCATCAGAATATCGGCTCCATAGGTGATAGCCTTATCAATTTCAGCCTTTGAGTAGGCGTGAATAGGGTTGGTACGAACTATAAGTTCACTCTCTTTCAAGACCTCTCGTACAGTCGGAATATCATCTATGTTATTATTTGATTTTACTGTATTACGGCCGTGCTGACGTTCTGCTTTACCAATCCACTCTAAATCGTAGAAAATACGGTCTATACCCGCATTTTGCGCCTCCCGTGCCGACTGAGGATCTGCAGCAAGGATCATTAAATTCATGTGTTTCATGTCTATTGTATATTTTTATTCATTAAACTCATTCTATGTTCATATGTCAGTTTGAGCATCCGTTGGCGGTTGAATAGTTCTTCACAACGTTTTCGTCCGGTAATGGCCATTTGAACCATGCGCTTTTTGTCAGAAAGCATTTGCAATAAGCCCTTATAAAGTGAGTCTGCATTACGTGGTTGAACTAGAATACCTGTAACACCGTCATCAATCACCTCCGAAGGACCTGGGATATCTGTTGTAACTATAGCCAATTGCATTGCCATTGCCTCTTGTATCACCATGGAGAAACCCTCGCGATAGGACGGATGAGCAAGTATATCACACGCTGCCATATACTTATTTACTTCATTTGTATAGCCAGTAAAAATCACACGATTATATTTGGTGATAGGAATTAGATACTCTGGAATTTTCCCTTCGGTGGTACCTATCATCAGTAAAGCAACATCTTCACGCTCTTTAGCAAGACGGTCAAATGCTTCCAGCAATTCGAAACTTCCTTTGTCTTGACTCAATCGTCCTACCGAACAGATGACGAGTTTATTTTTCAATACTGGATATTGTTTTATTACAGCATTTTTATACTCTTGTTTGCGACTTAGATCGTACTTGGTTAAATCTACACCTATGGTGCCGCCATTGCCAATTATTTTTGCCTTGTCAGCTTTGAAGAGACCCTCACTAACGGCATATTCTAAGTTCCTTTGGCTTGCAGAACATATGTCAGTCGAGAGTGTGCATGTCAAATGCTCTAAAACTTTAAGTATCTTCCGCATTATACCACTTGTCCCTACATATCGGATACCCCACTGGCAGTAAAGACGGATAGGAACTCCTGCTAACCAAGCCCCAATAGCGGCAAACAAGCTAGCATTAGGTGTGGCATACTGCACGAAATCAAACTTTTCTTGCTTAAAGAATTTTAGGAAACGCCAAGGCATGATTAATATATCAGAAATGCTCATGCCTCTCTTCATAGGCATGTCGACATACCGGAAAGCATCCCCTTTTTCCTTTCTTACTTTTGTGGTATCAGAACAAACAAGAGTCACCTCATATCCGCTTTCAACGAACTGATACATGGCATCAGCTACAAATGAACACAGAGTGACATCAACCGTAGTGATACAACATATCTTTTTCTTCTTCATGTTTTTAATAATTAATTACCTGGCTTCTATTCTGTTACATGATCGATCTATAGGCTTTGAATTATAAGCCTTTTGAGATTTTTCATTTACTGAAAGTATAACACAACTTTTAATGAAGTAAACTTTTTCAGGAGAAACCGTCCAACGGATCGTTTGATTTGCGAAAGAGTAGATTGTGTTTTATCCGCGTTCTCCAAGAGTTGTCATATAGTGAGCATATTAATATGCTCCCCTCAGTTTCATTTATAGCTTGGCAGATCATTTTATTGCATTGCACATTGTGTTAATAAAACGCTTGTTCATCATGTTTTTCTCATGATTACGGACTGCGCAATTAAATGCCTTCTCTCCGTATTCGTCCACGATATTAGGATTTTCCACGATACGTTTTATTTGTCTGAGGATTTCATCTTTTGAATGGGCAATCAAGGCAGAATCGTTGCGCTGGAAATAGTCGATAGGTGCAATATAATCCTTTCCAATAGCTAGCACGCACTTACCATTGGAAATATAATCTGTAATCTTGGTAGAGAAAGATAGTTTTGCCGCATTTGCTTCTTTCCCTTCTAAAGCCTCTGCAAAGATAACCACATCAGACTTGATTTGTACATGTAATACCTCGTCTCGACTGATACGTCCGCAGAAATGTGCTGCGCCATTATTGATCCGCTGACGAATGTTGTCGCTAGGCTCTGTTTGGGAGTAGATGTATAGTTCTGCCTTTACTTCTCCATATTGTTTGTTGATTTCGTTGATAGCATCTGCTACAAGAGCAAGCGTCTTATCACGGCCAATGACCATACTGCCTGTATAGACAAACTTTAGCGGATGATTAGGTGTATGATGCTGATAGTCCTTTTCTGTGAAGTCAATACTTTTAGTTAGGATCTTGCTATCTGTACCAAAACGAGAGTCAGTGTCCTCTTTCTCCTTCTCTACGATTACAAACATATCCTTACAGTTACGAGCGATGGGGCCTACGTGATGTCGAAGCCAAAAACGATGAACATATTGAAGGATACTTTTACAAGAATCATAGCTATAGTTGTCATCTGCCAAATAACAGACAGTAGGCTTACCGGTCAACTTGGTAATATAACGCTGAATGCGTCCCATGTACGCATTTGGGTAGATAGGGACGAAGATGATATCCGGATTAAAGTCCAGCACAAACTGTTTTAATGCCGGGGTTCTCCACTGGCCAAATTTCCATACAATCTCTCGGAGAAAAGGCATCCACGGAGAATTGCTCTTATGTGCTTTGGTATAGCGCGCATGTTCTGCTTCTACCTCTACATTTTTTACTACGGGGGTATTTCCAACAATCCGGCCAACCCTCATCCATGGCTTCAGAACACTATGAATTATCTGACTTTCGCTAATCTGGAAATAATATTTGCAGACTTCTGTATTTGGCATATCTGCGCGCGTGTACACCAAGGCTATGCGTTCAGAATCCCAGCATCTGAAGATGTCCATTAGGGTATGAGCCGTACCATCCTCTCGCCAAGCATTAATACCAATTACCAAAACCTTAGGCAATTTATTTTCATTATTCATTTTACCAAAGATTTTTCAAGAATCTATATTTCGATGATAGTTGTTCAACGATAAATGAAAACCCAAGAGTTAAGGTTATGAATAATATGTATATATATGGCTGTGACCATGTTATAATCGTGTCTTTCACGCAGATTGGCAGTATGCTAGGGATAGCAGATAGGAATAAACGTTGACCTAAGAAAATCAACATACTTAGATTGCGACAATGTCTCCATATTGGCTTCTGTGTAATATCAATCTTTATCAGCGTATTGATCATAAAGAAGATTGCGAAACACATGAAGAATCCCATATCTGTTGCACTGCTTAGCTTATAGTGAGAGATGCAAAAAGCTTCAAGGATAAATAAAGAGCAAAATATAACAGTAGCTAGAGCGGAAACATTCTTTGGAATTTTTGTGCCAAAGTCTTCTGAGAGTAAAATGCCAATAAACACGTATGGAACGCCATTAAACAGCCCATTTCGCCATGTGATAAAGATTTCCATGTACCATTCGTTAAAAGATGCAATGGTTGGTATTCTTGTAATAACATTAGTATAACTACCAAAAAGGGTTCCAATCACAAATAAAGTAATAATGATAACCCATATTGCACGTTTGCTAACATGCTGTTTCAGCCAGTAGCAGATGCTTACACCAACCCATAGGGCAGGCAAGAACCAAATGGTTGAATATGTGCTAAACACAAAAACTCGATGTAGATAGTTAATAATCTTCTCTAGAGTAAATCCATTTGATATCCACATGGTAAGCACAAAGCAAAAGTATATAATCGACCATATCAAATACATCTTGCCGATTCGCATTGACCATTGCTTATAATAATTTTTTTGTTCTTTCCAGTTAAGCATATTCAATTTTGAAAAGAACAAGAAACCTGAACAAGTAAAAAAGAATGGAACAGCAAAGTTGCCTAATCCAAAGAAGGCGTGTATAAGTCCAGTAGAATGTGCCCATTCGTTACAGGTATGCTGAGTGAGAATCAGCATGGCCATGATGAACTTCATTATATCCAGAGAAGGATAAATCTTTCTTTCTAACATTAGTTTGTCGTTTTATACTATCTGGTTAAGAAAAGCTTCTCCAGAATGGAGCCGTTTCATATTCTCATAAATCAGACTCTCTAACTTTTTGTTGATCTCTTGGGAGATAGCTGTAACTCCAGGGAGAACCAATACGTTGCACATGCGACGATATGGATTGGTTATGGGATTTGGGATTTTTTCGAACATATCCAAGATGGCTGTAGCATCCTTATGAGATTTAAGAAAGGCAATGAAATCCGTATCATTGATGAGTTTCTTACGTCCGACGTTTACTATTGTTACATCCGACTTCATTAGATCAAACCAAGTTTTATTAAGGAGTCCTTCTGTGGATTTGAAGAGTGGCATACAGTTAACAATATAGTCGCAATTGCCCAAAAATTCAGCTAATTTCTCCTGATTGTATACTTTCTCAAAATATGGACGATTGTCGGTCTTGAGATCATAACCCCACACGTGCATGTCAAAAGCCTCTAGTCGTTTAGCTATTTGCTGGCCAATATTGCCAGCTCCCAAAATTCCAACAGTTTTACCTGCAAGTTCTGTGATATAACGATAGTTTCGCATTGGGCGGAGGAGCCGGTTTTTGATGCTATGGTTGTAGCGTTTGGCTCGCATCAGCATAGCATATACTACAAATTCAGCCATACCCACGTTATATACATTAGCTGCATTGCATAGGTGCACACCCTTTGATTGGAGTAACTTTGGATCTATGTTGTCAAAACCTGCACTAAAAAGTTGTATAATTTTTAAATTCGGGATATTCATGTATTGTGCCACTTGAGCAACATCGCGAGAACAGATTAAGGCCTCCACTTCTGTATTGCCTTCATATTGTTTGATGCTTTCAGTATTCACGATCTGCATACCTCCCAGCTTTGGGCACTTGCGTTTATCTGAACAAAGTATCATTGCATTAACGTATTTTTTGGACGAACTTGAGACCGTAAATTAGACCTTTTATACCAACAAGTTTTACTGCTTTACGAAAGATTATAACTCTTTTATTATTGCTATATTGCAACAAATGTTTTTTATGAAGTAGCTGAGGTAATAAATCTTTGGCATCATCTACTTTAGCATATATAATTAGTGCACTGCAATATTGTTTAGCCAGACTTCCCCATACGACACGTGCGCGAGCATCATTAGGTGCTTGTTTAAGTATATTTTCCCATTTGTCTAGAACATATATTTGATCTATGAGATTCTTTCTTGTGGTTGTAGTGGTGGTGGATCCTTGTCGTCTTCTATATATGTAAAGCGGCTCATCAACAAGAACAAGACTTTTGGCAACCATTACAACATGATAATACCATTCGTTATCTTCACCCACAATCCCCTTCTCAAAACGAATGTTGTTGGCCATTAAGAGGTCGCGGCGAATGATCTTGCTCCACGCACTATTGTAGTAAGCATCATTATCTATGAGGTCACAGTAGATTTCTGCCACAGATCGCCCTTCAGTTGGTACTTTGTAGTTGAATTTACAATCAGCCACACGGCCTTCAGATTCAAACCATTCTTTAAACTTGTAATGAACGATGTCTGGATTATCTTTAGTCTTATTTGCCAATAGTTGAAGGACTTTATTATCTACTAGATAGTCGTCGCTATCGACATAGCAAATATAATCACCTAAAGCAGCCTCTAAACCTACGTTGCGAGCATCAGCTTGTCCGCCATTAGGCTTATGAATGACTTTTACACGACTATCAATTGCGGCATACTCATCGCAAATCTTTGGACTTGAGTCGGGAGATCCATCGTCTACAAGGATTATTTCAAAATCATTATATGTTTGTTTGAGAATACTATCAACACATGGACGAAGATATTTCTCAACTTTATATATCGGGAGAATAATAGAGAATTTCATTTATGTTCCTGTATTTTAATGGTATTTTGCATCATACTAGATCATTCTAGAAAGAGTATTTAGCCATAAAATAATAAAAGGATCAATATCAGATTTTACAAACTATATAACAGACTTGAGAATGAACTATATATAATGAACAATACTTTAGAACTATGCTTAGATGTATTTTATCTATATCGCTATTCAGTAATATATCTATTGAAAATGTCTATTAAGCAAAACAACCTTTTTTTCAGGCATGACAGACATTAGCAAAGGAATTAAGAATACAAAGACAAATTCAATACTGATAGTGTTAATCATGCACTGAATAATATTTAATAGAAATACAGTCAATATATAAATATATTCTGGTCTCTTGCCATAAGGCAAAATGAATATCCTATAAAGACGTTTAAACATCCAAACAATTGCTAGGAATCCTAAGATTCCGAATCTTGCCATAGAGTCTAAGATAAATGAATGTCCGCCTATATATTTGTGTGTATCATTGACGTCTGTAGTAAAATATACACCAGTAAAGAAATTCTCAAAGAAAGTCTTAATCGACTTACTCCATAAAAACAATCGAGTCCCAAAATCGCTATCCTCTTCCAATTGTTGGCCATGTAAGGACATTGATAATTCTGAAAATCTTTGAGATATTTGTTCACTACCAATTTCAGAGGCAATAAAATTCATGATTCCTCCTATGAGAGGCAAAGATAACAGCGTAATAATCAATATTGGAACTAGCCATTTCTTTGCAACTTGGGCGTTTTTTGATATAGGTGAGATCAAAAAAAGTGTTGATATAACAGATAATAGTAAGGCCGTCGTATATTCTGTTTTATATATTGTAAAAAGAAGTAATGCTGTAATTAGATAGCAAATTTTTTTTCTGTGGTAATTTGATAAACATAATACAAGCGGAATTATCAATACAGAAGTATATATATATTGGAAATTACCAATATTCATACTTCTATACATAGAAACAACTTCTGTTTCGTTTTCTGCAAAATCACCATTTGCCATAGCGCGAGAGGCGCTAGGAAATAAGGTACAACCATAGCTAGTCGTGAGTGCTGTTATTGATATACACAGTAAATATACCCACAGGAGTTTTTTTTGAGCTTTTAAAGTAAGATTTTCGGCTACAAATATACCAAGAAGAGGCCATGCAAACCATTGAAATAAAACATAAAGCAGATTGACTAATGGAATATTTCCTCTGTTTGCCGCTATCAAGTTTAGAAACGGCACAATATATATTGGTACCATTAATAGAACTTTGTGTACCAATCCTCGTCCCCTATTAATTGCATAGAAAACTAGAAATACCAATAAAGGGAAACTTATAAAGAATGGAGTCCGAAGCTCGAGTGCAGGTGAGAACTGAGTAAATAATCTTACAATTAAAAGAATTACAAATAAATAATGATTATTCCTCATTGTATTTTGTGACTATCATTAAGTATGACTAATTGTTTATTCTATGGCGATTTAATATAGTTTCATAAATGTCAATGAAATCAGTATTGACATTTATAGCAAATCTCAATTTACGCTCCTCTTCTTTCCCGCAGCTTCCTATTTTTTCAGCTAACTCCTTATCCTTAAAGTAACGGACTATCAATGATGCAAGCACTTCGGGCTCATTAAAGCGATAGAAGAAACCATTAGCTCCATCTTTGTAATATTGAGATATCCCACCTACATAACTAGAAATGGTAGGGATGCCCACAATCATAGCCTCAATAAGACTAGAACTATGATTTTCACAACTTGATGGCATGACATATACGTGACATTTGGATATACGTTCTGCCATCTGCTCTGGAGAAAGTTTACCTGTAAGTACGATATTGTCCTGTAACTGGTGTTTCTTGATAATAGAGTATATGTAAGTATCGTAAGTCGTTTTCATTAGTCGACTACGAAGATCTGTAGCAAAAAGATTACTTGCTCCTGGTATGTATAGTTTTGCATCTGGATACAACTTAACGACTTTAGCGAATGCTTTCATTAACATATGATGGCCCTTGATTGGATAGCCACCAGCTACAGTAAAAATGCTGTGTTTTTCACATTCCTTGTAGTTCCAATTGTATTTGGCAAATATAGGATTGATAGGTAAATAGCTATGATAGACGTTACAATGAGGTGCTATGGAATGGCAATTACAGGCACACCAATCCGACTCGACGATGACATTGTTTGCAATGTTTAGTATTTGTGCTTCTCGTTCTGCTGCTTTGTAAAATTTATTCTTTTGTTGCCAGAGCAAATTGTTATTTTTAATATCTATAAGGGTGGCATATTTCATCTGATCTAATAAACCAATACCATCGCAATAGTGGTTGGCAAGTTGATTGAGCATGCCTTGGATATAAACTACAGACGGTATTTTACCACTATGTGCTTTTAAAGCACATAGTGATAATGCATACTCCGTTCCCCATATATGTATAATATCCGGGTGAAATATTTCAAGTACTTTAGCCCATTGGCTGAGATTATATGAATCGTTTGGATCATAAGATCCTATAGACTGTTTGCTTGGTACGGCGATAAATGCATTGCCATCAGAACATTCCTGCAGAATTTGAGATCCGTTGTATATAGTTGCAATACCAAGTGTGATGCCTTTTGATGTCTTGAGCGATGCGTAAGATGTTTCCATCCATCCTCCACTTTGGCTGATAGGCAAATTCAACATCTTGCGGAGATGTGCTATTGGCTGGTTTGTAACCCATAATACTCTCATAAAATGTCTAAAATAATTATCCCAGTTGGGTAACAAGTTTACAATATTGATTAATTACACTTTCTTTAAGAAATCTCTTACCATAATTTCTATCGTTGGTGCAGATTGATGGATAATCTTCTACTACTTTTGTAAGAAACTTTGAGATTCCATCTACATCATCATAGTAGAATGGATAATTACCAGTTTTTTTCAGCTCATCTCGTACAACACTATGTTCTGTTGTAATTCCAAGGATAGGCTTTTGATAGCAAAAATATTTGAGGATTTTAGATGGATAGAATAGATTTGGGTTGCAATCGATATCAATTATCAAGAACATATCCGATATCTCATAGTAATGATGGCACTTTTGTTCTGGAATCTTCCCGATTAAGTTTATTGTGTACTGAAGTTGATGATGATTAATTAATTTTATATCTTCCTTAGTAACATTTCCTACGAAATTCACTTTTATTTTCTTACGAACAGATTCGTCAAGTTTGGCAAGTGCTTGAATGAATACTGAAGCATTGCGATTTTTACTAAAACTCCCAATATGTGAGATTATGATCTGTTCAGATTCTTTTTTTATGTAAGATGTTTCCTCTGGGATCTCTGTAATAAAGGGAAGTATTGTTAATTTGTCCTTTACGACTTCACCATATAATGCTTTCCAATGCTCTATCATAGCATCACAAGGATGAATTATCAGATCTGCATTTTCTGCCACTAGACGTTCCAATTGTTCGTCTAATTGTTGCATCTTGTGGCCTTTAAGTGTGCGGAACGGATTTCCGGACCAAGGGTCATAGAACTGTGCAATCCATGGAATATGTAATCGTTTTTTTATTTCATAGGCAACAATGTGCGATGAACAAGGCATGCAAATAGAGTGAATGATATCGAACTTATCTTTCCTCGCTAATCTAAGCACCTCCTTTATGGCATTATTACCCCAACTGAACAAATTTTTATCAGGAACATTACCAATATAAGAGAAGGGGGTATGGAACATTGCTCTACAAGCATAATCTATCCACTTGTTGAAATGGGTTCTCTTGAGTATGCAATGGTCTGTCTGAATACAATCTCTCCATTGTTCGCTACATAAGATGGTTATTTTGTATTTATCCTTTGGAATATTGGGGAAAAAGTGACGCTCAATCTGACCATTTGCACATCGCATTTTACAATAGGTAGGAGCGATTACTAGTATATTTTTCATCTTTGAATTTTTGCCAGAACTATTGACTTATATTGTGAGATTAACTCTCGCTCTCTCGAGTCTGTTCCGAGAAGTAGCACACATAAAATCAATACTATTTCTGAAACACACATTCCGCCTAAATGTCCCCAAATTGTATTTATTGTAAAATTTGAATATGCAAGGTAATAAATAACTAATGGAGGAGCCATTACCGCAATTTTTATGTATGAAATCTTAAAGAATGGTTTGATGTCAAACTTATATATATATTTAAGGAGTATCATTTTCAAGATTGCACCTAATCCATAAATTACACAATAGATGACAAGAATTGCAAAAGGTTTACTTCCATAATAATAAAATAGGAAGGCGATAGGTAAACCTAGCAGATTAAAAGTATGAAAAAAAAGTTGATATGGTTTTATATTTCCCGTAGCACTAACAAGAGCAGAAATGCCTTCGCCTAAAGAACTAATTAGAGTCCCAAGGACAACCAATTGTGCAAACAAGGTTGCATTCTCAGGAACTTTCTTTAGCCAGATTCCGAGTAAGAAATCCATTTCCAATATAACTGGGAACGCAACTACTAACATTAAAATAAATGTATATTTCGAAATGTAGCATGTCAATTTGACCGAACGATCTGTACATCCGCCACTAAAATTTTTAGTAATTTGTGGAATAGCCGCATTACCTAAACTTCGTGCAAACATTAGGATAAAACTCTCTACCTGGTTGGCTACAGCAAATGCCGCATTTACGATAGTGCCAAAGAAATAATTTACAATAATCGGCGTTCCACTTGATTTCCCGATCATGGCAACAGCTCCAAATAAGCACCAGAATGTATAAGATATCATTTCCTTGTATAGCGACCATGTAGTGTATATTTTAAAGCGAACGATATTTAGGTAATTTTTATGACAAAAGAACATATAGCATAAACTTGCGACAATATTATAAGTCATATTAATTAGACTATATGTGCGTATTCTATCCCCATCTCCATAGATGAACAAGAGAAGAAGAATAAATCGGATGAAACATGTTAGTATATCAATTAATGCATTGACAGAAAATTTCTCAAATGCAACCAGCATCCCTTGGTAAGGAACGAGCATTGTCGAAATCGCCGTAGTCAAAAGTGAAATGTGAAAAACAAATCGTGCATCATCTAGTTTCCCTGCATCAACATTCAGATAATTCGCTATGTAAAACTCTCCAATTGTAAGGCCGATTAGAACAATTAATCCTGCATAAGCAACATGAATAAGGAAGCATGTATTAAATATTTTCTTGGGATCTCCTTTGTCTTTTTTGCCAATCTCGAAAGCAATATACCGATAGGTAGTAGACATTGTTGCTCCATTTATTACATTTAAAAATGTAACAATACTGCCTACTACGTTGTATAATCCGTAATCTGATGCTCCTAGGGCATCAAGGACCAATCTTGATGCAAAAATTCCTATCAAACTTGTTATTACAAGTCTGACTAATATTACAATTGAATTAACTGCTATTTTTGAGTTATCATTCATAAGTATGGTACAAACGTGTTATCTAATGCATTTGAGCTCTCAATTATTTTGTTTGTCGGTACTACAATCGTATTGGGTTTGATTGTTTTTACTACTACTGCGTTTGCCCCTATTCTCGAATTGTGGCCAATATAGGCATTGCCAATAATCTTTGCTCCGGCACCAATATACACATTATCCTCGATGGTGGGAGCTCCATAAGATTTACTGGATTTAATCGTATTTGCACCAATTGTGACTTGCTGGAATACCACAACATTTTTGCCGATATTAGCAGATTGAGTTATAAAAATGCCGGTTACACCATGTGGAAGAATCAAAGGAGAAGCAATAATTGCATCAATACTAATGCTGGCGGCATGCTTTTCCATATAATAATTCCATATTTTTTTTTTCCATTGACTCTTATTCTTATGATAAGAATTATACAACAGCCAAATATTGCCTCTATATAAAATGGATAATAGAATTGATGCAAACATATTAATTATAAAAAAATTAAGTATCCCAATGCATGTTGTATATATTTTTTTCATAGATATAAATACTAAATATTTGCCATGTCAATCTTCTTCTCGTCATAAATACCCTTTACGACATCTTGTATTGTCTGGTAGAAGAGCTCGTTGAGATGTTGAATTTCAAAGCTATTATGAGTTCGATTATACATTTTAATACCTATCTCACGAGCTTTGGCAGGATTACTCATTATGAACGTGAGTTTTTGACGTAGAGCATCAATATCTCCTTCTGGTACAATCATGTCATACATGCCAATCTGATATGGGACAGAACCAGAAGTGTTGCCAATAACAGGTTTCTTGGTAATCTGAGGTTGAACTGCAGCCAAAGAGAAGGTCTCAACCCATTTTGAGGTTGTTCGAGGAACATGAATGGCACAATCTACTGCATTCCAGTATCTTGCCATATCATACCAGTCTATAAATCCCGTCATTATTACCTTATCCGAAAGTCCATTCTTCTGAATTAGATCGGCCAATCGTTTGTTATCATTATTAGATCCTTTCCCCATCATAAGATATTTCCAGTTGCCTTCTTTGGGCAGCGCATTGATGATATCATCAATACCTTTGTCTGTGGTGAAACGGCTGGCACTTCCGAATACAAATGCGTCTCCGAGATTATATTTCTCTCGGATTGCTTTACGGGCTTCTATATCTTCATGAAACCACTCTTCATTGACGCCTACTTGTGTTTGCATATAAAGGGGACCAGTAAAACCCTCTTTGCGGAATGAAGCAAAAGCATCTGGATAATGACAGAATACCGCATCGATGTTTTGGTTGAAGTAATTTAAAGAATGCTTTTGCCGAAAATAGGTCCATATGGAACGAAGGTATCGATAAGGAGAGCCGTTGAACAAAGGTTTCTGTAAATCGTGACAAGGCCCACGCATGCTGAAACACATCACCTTGGTATGAGGAAGATACTTTTTTGTCAGATTGATAACCTGAAAGAGCGACGGCTGTTGATGAGTGCCAACATTATATATAATATCTGGTTGTATGTCAAGGAATATATCCTTAAAATCAGGTGATGTCCAATCACCTCTTTGGGGATAAACAGCTCTGAATTGGCGAATATGAAAATTCGCCTCGTCGATTACTTTGGCGTAGAGTTTCTTCCCTCCATCATATGTGTAATCTTTATCTTTGTACCATTCGTATTCTGTCGGAGCTAGAAGTGTGACATCAAGATCTGGATGAGTATGTGCTAAAAGTTGCCATCTTCGATAGAAATACCGTACTTGATATGAGTGGTTTATCAATACTATCTTCATAATTAGATGTTTTTGAATAAATCTATGTATTTCTGATAGGTGGTTTTGATGTCATAGTTGTTGGCTATAAATCCAAGAATGCCTTGTTGGTTTGCTTTAGTATGCTGTTTACGTACCTTCTGAATAGCATCGTATAGCTTATCGGCATCGCCTACAAGAACACTGAAACTATTAACGTTATCAACAGTCTCTTTGGGGCCAGTTTGATCAAAGGTGACAACAGGTGTCCCGCAAGCTTGAGCCTCAATGTTTATAAGTGACATGGAGTCTTCGCGAGTAGTATTCGCGAAACAATCCGCCATGGTGTAGAGTTGTGCCAGTTCCTTTCGATTCTTGGTGTAGCCGTATGTTTTAACTTTGGCCTCTGGTAGATTGAGGGAGTTTAAGTAAGCAACCGATCTTTCTGCCCATACTCCGAAAAGCAGAAGTACTTCGTCTGACTGCATTCGTTGAACGAAGCGGATAAGGACATTGCGATTAATAGGCAAAAGCCATTTACTGGCAGGACCTAGGATAACGTATTTGTTCTGAAGTTGTAGTTTATCTCGGAGGTCAGATGTAGTAGGCTGGAATATATCCATATCTATTCCGTTGTAAATAATATAATTAGGTACGTTCCTGAGGAATGACTTTTGAGGCTCGTGTGCCATCCATTCAGAAACACCTGTGATATATAGACGTGGAATAGCTAGTAGATATTTCTTTCGGTCTGCAAGAATATTAGCTGAATGTTTTTTGAGAACCGCTGGCGTGTCAGATCTCTGCTTGGGACAATTTTTGCAGTCTATAAGCCACTTGCGGCATCCAGCAGCAGTATAATGGAAACAACCGCCGGTGTAGAACCAACAGTCGTGAAGTGTGATGATAGTTTTTATATTCTTTTCTGCGAGATGTTGGAGCAACTTATTCAAATGAATATAGTTACTATGAAGATTATGCAGATGGATGATGTCTGGTTTAATTTCATCTATCCAGCGGAGAAAGTTTTTCGTTGGTATATGCGAGTAGTAGGCTTGTTTCCCATGTATACGAGAAAGGAACGCATGAAGTTTGTGGTCGAGAGCATTGCCAATGACGTACCCTCGTTTTGCCTCTCGCACCTTAGGATCCGGACTGGCAACATAGCATTCTATGCCTGATTGTTCACATAATCGCTCAATGTCACGCACAATAGTGCCCGTGCTGCCTTGGCCATATACAGCATTTATCTGTAGAACCTTCATAAATCTTTTATATACTTAGCAGGAACTTCCCCCATAGACTGTATTAGATGGAATGTCTTTGTTTGCAAAACTATTGGCTCCAATAATTACGTTGTCCCCTATAGTTATCTTTCTGCAATGGTACAATTGCTATATATGACAACATTATTTCTAATTGTTGGATAACCCTCTCTACCTGCTCCAATAGTAATATGCTGATAAATTTTGCAATTGCTTCCAAGTGAACCATACGAGAAATTACAATATCTAAAGCATTGTGCTTTTTATGCTACTTTAGCAAGTGCAGCAGGAGGCTGTCTTGGTATCTAGGCAGAGGACGTCCCTTTTGTTATAGCCATTCTCTTCATCATAGCCTATCACCAAGGCTATGATGAAGAGAATGGCACTCCATTTTGACTTTATGGTCTGTTAGTACGTCTACTATTATCAGATAAAATCATATTAAGGTCCTTGTTTCAGTGTAGCTGCGAAAAAATATAATCCACTCCGGCTATAGTGAAATTCTCAGCCTTGCGTTTTTACAGCCGTTGCCTATGTGGATTTTACTTTTATGGGCTACATCATCAAGACGGATAGCCGGAAGAAAATGTCGCTTGTCATCCCGTTTCGTCTCGTTATGGGAAAATACGGATTTTACGGATGTCGTTGTTTCAGAAATGACGAAGTCCTACATTACCGGAACTATCCGTATCGTATGGGAGATTAAAATTCTATCTTTAGATTTAAAATGATTTTAATCTTTCTTGTTAAAGATTACATCTCTTTCCTCCACACCATCTTGTTCACTACGCCCACGTAGCTCTGGATGATCTTCACCACCTTAGTGGAGACATTTTCATCCGTGTAGTCAGGAACCGGAGTGCCGTAGTCGCCGTTCTTGACAAGTTCTACAGCCGTGTCGACGGATTGGAGAAGTCCTTTGGTGTCGATGCCGGAGAGAATAAAGCCTGCCTTGTCGAGAGACTCGGGACGTTCGGTCGAGGTGCGGATGCAGACTGCCGGGAAAGGATGCCCTACGCTGGTGAAGAAAGAACTCTCCTCGGGAAGGGTCCCCGAATCGGATACGACGGCGAAGGCGTTCATCTGAAGACAGTTGTAGTCGTGGAATCCCAGCGGCTGCTGAACCTGTACGCGCGGATCAAGCTTGAATCCGGTAGCCTCGAGACGATGACGGCTGCGGGGGTGGCAGCTGTAGAGAATCGGCATGTCATACTTCTCGGCCATTGCGTTGATCGCATTGAAAAGGCTGAGGAAGTTCTTCTCCGTGTCGATGTTCTCCTCGCGGTGAGCACTCAACAGGATGTAATGCCCCTTCTTGAGTCCAAGTCTCTCGTGTACGTCGGATGCCTCGATCTCGGCGAGGTTCTGGTGGAGTACCTCGGCCATGGGCGAACCGGTGACGTATGTACGCTCACGGGGAAGTCCGCATTCTGCCAGATATCTTCTTGCATGCTCGGAGTAGGCGAGATTGACGTCCGAGATGATGTCCACGATGCGGCGGTTCGTTTCCTCCGGCAGGCATTCGTCTTTGCAGCGGTTGCCGGCCTCCATGTGGAAAATCGGAATGTGAAGGCGTTTTGCGCCGATGACACTCAGGCAGCTGTTGGTGTCACCAAGGACGAGTACGGCGTCCGGTTTGGTTGCGGCGAAAAGCTTGTAGCTGCAGTTGATGATGTTGCCGCAGGTCGCGCCGAGGTCATCTCCGACCGCATCCATGTAGACCTCCGGCTCGGCGAGCTTCAGGTCGCGGAAGAAGATGCCGTTGAGGTTGTAGTCGTAGTTCTGTCCCGTGTGGGCCAGAATCACATCGAAATATTTGCGGCATTTGGAGATGACGGCCGCGAGCCGGATGATCTCCGGGCGGGTGCCGACGATGATGCAGAGTTTGATTTTGCCGTTATTTTGCCAGTGAATATCACTGTAGTCGAATTTCGGAGTTTTGGTTTCCATAGATCGTTTTGATTATTCAGCCATCTTGCGGCCTTTATTCGCTTACTACGGGATCGAAGAAGGTGTCCGGCTGCTCCGGGTTGAAAACCTCGTTGCAGTACATGACCGTGACAAGATCCTGAGTCTTCGAGAGGTTGATGATGTTGTGCGTATATCCGGGCAGCATGATGACGCTCTGAATCTTGTCGCCCGAGACTTCGAACTCGATAACCTCGTCCGTACCCTCTTTCCGCTGCTGGATCAGGCCGTGGCCGGAAACAACGATGAACTGCTCCCATTTGGTGTGGTGCCAGTGCTGGCCTTTGGTGATACCCGGTTTGCTGATATTGATGCTTACCTGTCCGCAATTGAGCGTGTGGACCAATTCGGTGAAGGAGCCGCGGTCGTCGCAGTTCATCTTCAGGTCAAAAATGGCCTTGTCCTTGGGAAGGTAGCTCAGATAGGTGCTGTAGAGTCTCTTGGCAAAGCTGTCGGCCGGAATCTCGGGGATCATCAGCGTCTTCGGCATGTCGTGGAACTGGTGCAGAAGGTCGACGATTTCGCCCAGCGTAGCCTTGTGAGTGACGGGGCAGTAGCAGTAACGTCCTTCAGCCGAGGGCAATACGGTCAGTCCTTCGAACTCGCAGTGGTGCTCCTGGCCTTTCAGCGCGGCGATCATCTCTTCAACAAGGTCGTCGATGTAAAGGACCTCGAGCTCCACTTTTGGATCGTTGACCGTGATGGGCAGCTCGTTGGCGATGTTGTTGCAGAACGTGGCGATGGCGCTGTTGTAGTTGGGGCGGCACCATTTCCCGTAGAGATTGGGGAACCGGTAAACAAGAACTTTTACGCCGTTTTCCTCGCCATATTGGAGGAAGAGATCTTCGCCCGCCTTCTTGCTGCGCCCGTATTCGCTGTTGCCGAAACGACCGGTAAGAGAGGCCTGGGCCGAACTCGAGAGCATGACTGGGGCCTTGTTCCCATGCTTCTTCAGCGTGTCCAGAAGCGTTGAGGCAAAGCCGAAGTTGCCGGTCATGAACTCTTCGGGGTTCTGAGGCCGGTTCACACCCGCAAGGTTGAATACAAAATCGCATTCGGAGCACCAGGCATCCAGCTGCTCCATGGTGCTGTCCAGGTCATACTCAAAGACCTCATCGATCTGAAGGTCTCCGTAGTACTTGGCCTTGCCTGTTTTGATGTTATTAAGTTGGGAGCAAAGGTTCCGACCAACGAAACCCTTTGCTCCGGTTACCAGAATTTTCATCTGTTATTCGCTTCTATAGTCGCGGGACTTTGCTTTGGGCTGCAGACCGAGGTCTTCGCGGATGAAATTGAGCTTGAGGAGCAGCGCCTTCATGCCTTCGACATCGAGTCGCTTGGTGTTGTGGCTGTGATAGTCCTCCATGCGGCTGATGGCATCGTCGCCTTCCGTGAAGAATTTGTCGTAGTTCAGGTCACGGGCGTCGCAGGGAATGCGGAAGTAGTTGCCGCAATCTTCCGAACGAAGCATCTCTTCACGCGTAACAAGCGTTTCATAGAGTTTCTCACCGTGACGGGTGCCGATGATTTTCACCTCGGTCTCTCCGTATTTGGGATTCACCTTGGCGTAAACCTGCTTGAGGGCCTCTGCAAGCACGTCGAGGGTTGCGGCCGGGGCTTTCTGAACGAAGAGATCGCCGTTGTTGCCATGCTCAAAGGCATACATGACAAGATCGACAGCATCATCAAGCGTCATCATGAAGCGGGTCATGTTGGGATCCGTGATGGTGATCGGCTTGCCCTCTATCATCTGCTCAACCCAAAGCGGAATCACGGAACCACGGCTGGCCATTACGTTTCCATAGCGGGTGCAGCAGATGGTGGTCTTTGCATCCGGCCCCAGTGCACGCCCCTGGGCAATGGCAACCTTCTCCATCATGGCCTTGGAGATACCCATGGCGTTGATTGGGTAGGCTGCTTTGTCCGTAGAGAGGACGACGACATTCTTAACACCATGAGCTATAGCGGAGAGAAGTACATTGTTGGTGCCTTCTACATTCGTACGCACAGCCTCCATCGGATAGAATTCGCAAGAGGGCACCTGCTTCAACGCAGCCGCAGAGAAGACATAATCTACTCCGTTCATTGCGAAGTCTACAGCCTCACGGTTACGTACATTTCCAATATAGAATTTGACTTTGTTTGAAACGTCCGGACGATTTGCCTGAAGGAAGTGCCGCATGTCATCCTGTTTCTTCTCGTCTCGGGAGAAGATGCGAATTTCCCGGATATCAGAGTCGAGAAAACGACGCAGAACTGCATTGCCGAAACTTCCTGTACCGCCTGTGATTAGCAGGACTTTGTCTTTGAAAATACTCATAATGCTTAAAATAATGTATTGTGCTTTTTTAGTTTGAAAGTGTTTGTATTGCGCGCAGATGCAGAATGGATGTCGTTGATATGAGGCAGTGATTATTTATCGCTGTGAAACTTTGCATACCATTCTGCAAATACTCTCAATCCGTTCCTAAGGAATGTCGATGGCTTGAACCCAAAGTCGTGCTCAAGAGGTGTTGTATCGGCGTATGTTACAGGAACGTCTCCCGGCTGCATCGGAACGAGCTCTTTGTGTGCTTCAAAAGCATAATTTGCGGGCAGGATTCCGGCTCGTACTAATTCCTGTTGCAGGATATCGACAAAATCCAACAGATTCTCTGGCTGGCTGTTGCCTATGTTGTAGACTTTGTAAGGCGGCAACGGCAGTCCGTCTTCTCCAGTTATGCGCTCCGGTGCATGTTGCATAACCCGAACGACTCCCTCGACAATATCGTCGATATAGGTGAAATCCCGCTTGCAGTTTCCGTAATTAAAGATGCGTATCTTCTCTCCTTTTACAAGCTTGTCCGTAAATCCGAAGTAGGCCATATCAGGACGTCCTGCGGGGCCATATACCGTAAAGAATCGTAATCCGGTTGAAGGTATGTTATATAGTTTGGAGTACGCGTGCGCCAACAATTCATTCGACTTTTTGGTTGCGGCGTATAACGATACCGGATTATCAACTTTATCATCGGTCGAATAGGGTACCTTTTTATTCGAGCCGTATACGCTGGATGAGGAGGCGTAAACCAGATGTTCAACTCCTGTCTGCCCATTATCGTAACTGTGTCGACAGGCTTCCAAAATGTTATAAAAGCCGATGAGATTACTTTCGACGTAGGCATCAGGATTGGTAATGCTGTATCTGACGCCTGCCTGTGCTGCCAGGTTTACAACGATAGCAGGTTTATATTCGTCAAACAAGCGGATGATGATTTCCCGATTTGCTATCGAGTCGTGAATGAACACAAATCGATCTCCAAATTCTTCCAGGCCTTTCAGTCGATCATGTTTCAGGGAGACATCGTAATAGTCGGTAATGCTGTCTATACCGATGACTTGCAGTTCTGCATAGTCCGTCAAAAGCCGTTTGGCAAGATTCGATCCGATAAAGCCGGCAACTCCAGTTACCAGAACTGTTTTGCCGTTCAGTATTATATTGTAGGGTAACATATAATAGGCTGTTTAATCTCTTCTGAAAATATCTCGGGTATAGACTTTTGTCTCGACATCGCCCAGGCAGGCGTCATAGCGATTGGCTATGATAGCAGCACTCATTTGCTTGAATTTCTCGAGATCGTTGACGATCTCGCTGCCGAAAAATGTCGATCCATCCTCGAGGGTCGGCTCGTAAATGATAACCGTTGCGCCCTTGGCCTTGATGCGCTTCATGATGCCTTGAATCGAACTCTGTCGGAAATTGTCACTATTGGATTTCATGGTCAGGCGATATACACCGATCACGATTGGTTTCTCCCGCTTCTTATTGTAATCATTTGTCGAAGAGTAGCTATAATATCCAGCCTTTTTCAGAACCTGATCCGCAATGAAATCCTTGCGGGTGCGATTCGATTCGACGATGGCCTCGATCAGATTCTCGGGGACATCCGCATAATTTGCCAGCATTTGTTTAGTGTCTTTCGGCAGGCAATACCCTCCATAACCGAACGATGGATTGTTATAATGAGTCCCAATACGGGGATCCAGACCTACTCCGAGGATAATGGCTTGAGAATCCAGGCCTTTTACCTCTGCATAAGTATCCAGTTCATTGAAGTAGCTGACCCGAAGGGCCAGATAGGTATTGGCAAAGAGCTTCACGGCCTCAGCTTCTTTCAGGCCCATAAACAGTGTGTCGATATTCTCTTTGATGGCCCCTTCCTGCAGAAGAGTGGCAAACGTATGGGCCGCCTTTTTAAGCGCTTGAATATCGGCGATTGCACGAATGGCATCATTCTCCTCCTTGAACCGCTCATCGTCGATGATTTGGGGAATACCCACAATAATGCGACTCGGATAGAGGTTGTCGTAGAGAGCTTTGCTCTCACGCAGGAATTCAGGAGAGAAAAGTAGATTGAACCGTTTTACCCCCTTCTGCATGTATTTGATATACAAACTCCGGCAGTAACCTACAGGAATCGTCGATTTGATAACCATGACAGCTTGAGGATTAACCTCAAGCACCAGATCGATCACCTCTTCGACATGACTTGTGTCAAAATAGTTCTTGACAGGGTCGTAGTTTGTCGGAGCGGCAATCACGACAAAATCTGCATTCCGATAGGCCGCAGCACCATCCAATGTCGCTGTAAGATTCAACGGTTTCTCGGCCAAATATTTTTCAATATACTCGTCTTGAATCGGAGACTGTTTCCGATTCAGCATCTCCACCTTTTCAGAAATAACATCAACTGCTGTTACTTGATGATGCTGAGCCAATAATGTGGCGATTGACAAACCAACATAGCCGGTTCCGGCTACGGCAATCTTTAAGTCTTTGTTCAAATCTGTGTTCATTATGGTTGATTTTACTTTGTTTCTTTATCGAACTCTTCGAATCGGGAGTTCTTGGACTTGAACTCGGGGACGATTTTCTTCATCAGGCGAACCATGTCCGGAATGACGACGGCGCGGCAAAGCTCCTCCAACTCCTGCGCACCCTTGAGAGCATCGGCGTAGTCGTACTCGCGGACCTTGGCGATGCGGATACGGTCGTGTGACGTCGGAAGCGTGTTCTCCGTATTCGACAACACCTCCTCATAGAGTTTTTCGCCCGGGCGCAGTCCCGTGTATTCGATCTTGATGTCCTTGTCGACCTCCAGACCGGCCAGTTCGATCATGCGCCTGGCCAGGTGGGCGATCTTCACCGACTTACCCATGTCGAAGACAAAGATTTGGGTGCCCGTAGACATCGTGGCAGCCTCCATTACCAGACGACAGGCCTCCGGAATCGTCATGAAGAAGCGCGTGATGTCGGGGTGCGTAACCGTAACCGGACCACCCTTGGCTATCTGCTCGCGGAAGCGCGGGAGCACCGAGCCGTTCGAACCCAGCACGTTGCCGAAACGCGTAGTGACGAACTTCGTCTTGCCCTTCACCTTGCCGGCCTCGATGGCCAGACCGAGCGACTGCACATAGATCTCGGCCAGACGTTTTGTACAGCCCATGATGTTGGTCGGGTTGACGGCCTTGTCCGTCGAGATCATAACCATCTTCTCGACGTCATATTCGATACACTTGTCCGCCACGTTGCGCGAGCCGGCAACGTTGGCCAGAACGGCTTCGCAGGAATTCTCCTCCATCAGCGGCACGTGTTTGTAGGCCGCTGCGTGGAAGACCACCTGCGGACGATAGGTGCGGAAGACGAAATCCAGACGCGGAATCATGCGTACGTCGCCGATTACGGGAATGAATTTCAGATTGGGGTAGCGATCCTCCAACTCGAGGCGGATGTTGTGCATCGGCGTCTCGGAGTTGTCGAACAGCACGAGTTCCTTGACTCCGAACGTCGCCAGCTGGCGGCACAACTCCGAACCGATGGACCCCGCCGCGCCCGTAACCAGGATCGTCTTGCCACGGAAGTTGGCGATGATCTCGTCCATCGAGATCTTGATCTCTTCACGTCCCAGCAGGTCCTCGATCCTGATCTCGCGGATTGCCTGACGCTGCACCTTGCCGTCGACCACCTCATCGATCGAGGGAGCGATCAACACCTTGAGGTTGCAGTCCGTACAATAATGGATTAGGCGCTCCTGCTCTTCGCGAGCCTCATGGACGTGGGCGAAGAGAATGGCGTCAATATCCTTGCAGTTGTGCAGGTACTTGACATTCTCTTCGGTCTCGAAGTAGTAGACCGGGAGATCGGCCAGCATATGATTCTTCAGTGTTTTGCCGTAGGTCAGGAAACCGACGACCTGATACTCTTGAGAATTTTGGAGTTGGGTCACCAACGAAACGCCCTTGTCGCCGGTTCCGTAGATCAGAATCCGCTGGCATTTGCAATGCCTTTGACGGCTGTCTTTGAGCCAGTCATAGACGACAACCATGGCAACGCGCATAATCACCAGTCCTGAAAGGCTCAACAATATGTCAAACAACAGAGTGATCCAGATCGCTGGAAATGTCGGGCCAGCGACACCCAAAGCCAATATAACTGCGATCCCAATTCCCTTGAAAACAACGGCGATACTCAAACGGCCCAAACCCCGCAAGGTGGCGTGACGGATGATTGATTTGTGGGTTTGGAGCAACACGAACGCGATCCAGGAAAAGACAACGGATCCTCCGAGCCACCAGCCGATTGTTTTCCAGATAAGGGCTTCAGCACCCAAAAGAATGCTTGCAACTAACAGTGAGATGATCGAGGCCCCGGCCGAAACCAGCAGGTCCAATGCAAGAATCAACCGCGAACTGACATAGCGGTCCAGACGTAATTTCTCAATTAAGCGATACATGATAAATTTGTATTTTGATTTAGATTACGATCAGATGGGGAGGAGGCTATTCGCCCCCATGGCCGAACTGCCGGTCGAAATCGGCCAGGTGGCGGATCAGCTGCGCCTTGCTCTTCTTGGGCGACTCTTCCGCGAGCCAGGGATCGATCAGGGCGTGCGCCTGGTCGTAGTAGAACCGATTGTCCGTGCACCCGTAGAGCGTCACGAGCAGAAGGGCCCTGGATTGCTCGGCCCGCACGGCCGGCAGCATCTTCTGGATCGCCACGAGTTGACTCTCGCGCTTCGACGTTTCGTCGAGAATCGTGTAGGCCTGCAGCAGCAGGGCATAGAGTTTGCTGCGCATGATGTCGGAGTCGAGCGTCAGACACCCGTACTCCTGCAGTACCTCGGTGGCGATTCGGCGATCCTCTTCTGCGCCTTTCTTGGCCAGATGCCTGCATAGGGCGTCGTGTAGCCGGTCGAGGAGTTTGCTGTTGTTCAGTCGGGAGTAATAACTTGGGGTCTCGGCATTCAGTTCGACCACCTCATACTCCCCGGGCTGGACCTTCAGCAGCGGGACGCACATCCAGTTGTCGATCGAGACCAGAATCTCCTTGTGGCGGGAGGGGGCGTTTGTGACGACTTTGGCCTCAATTCCCGCAAAACGCCCTTCCGTGATACGAATCCGGTCGCCCTTGACCAGCCAGGCGGGATCCGCGGTGCAGACCGGGACCGGCTCGGCATACGAACGCGCAATCCATTGAAGATCACTCATGGCCTTGTCGGTCAGATAGGGGTAGTGGTAGCTCTCCTTGCTATCCTTTACGCGCGGGAGCAGGTTGTATTGGGGCAGGCGCTGCTTGATCCGGTAGATTTCGCACTCCGACGCGTGTACGAACAGGTAGTTGTACAACAGCGAACGTCGGGTTGTCACCAGCCGCCCATTCATCTTTCTGGCCTCGACAAGAACCGGAGCAAAGTACTCGAACAGAGGTTCGTTGTCGCGCCGCCTGCGGGCCAGTTCGCGATCCAGCTCTTCGGTCATGGCTTGGTTGCTGGTCGGGTAGACCATCACGTACCAGCGCACGATGTGGCGGTTCTGGACCTCGGACAAGGGGGCTGAGGCGGATTCGGATGGATTGGCGGTTTGGGAGAGTGCGGACGACACGGATTTTGCCATTCATTCGGGAGACTGCGCTCCGCGACCTCATCAGGCTAAATGTAATAGCCTGACAAATAATAAATTGTATATTTCTTTTGAGTGATGCTTAAAAATTTCATACAGTTTCGCACGTGTGTTTCAACCGCACATAATCCCGCACTCCTTTTGCTTTCCCGTAATAGAGTTTCCTCCCGTTTATGCGGGAGTAAGGTCTCTATTTAAGAAACCATACTAGACCTAAATTGTTTAGCCGTCAAAAGCATACGGATATTGACCGTTTTACCATCCATTCGGGAGGTGCATTTTGTGTAAAATTATGGCACAATCGGCGTCCTGAGTATCTGGGACGCGGATTTGGGAACTTCTGACAGATCTTGGAAGAACGTGACGGTTTTAATGATCGGAGTACGAACCAAATAAAGGCCTCACAAGAGGATGTTACAAGCGTAAGAAATATGATGATTTTTTTTGTACTAACCCCCTTTTTTTCTACCTTTGTGGCAGTGATGTGTGATTTCTTAAATAGAGACGTGAGGTTTTTGGGGGTGAGTTTGGCCGATCGACTGGATTCTGTTGTCCAAAAATTTTCACGAATTGTCTATTTTTTGAAATCTAATTTACTGAATGTCAGCGCATTGTGGTTGCGTATTGACAAGGCCGGGATTTGCCCCGGGATGAGATGAATCTCCGGCAGTTTTCACTTTCGACTGCAAATCATGGCAAGTTCGAACAAAATCGGTTGGAACTGGACAGATTCGGTCACGGAGCAACTTCGTGCCAGAAAGAACAGTAATGCCGTCAGATGGTATGTGCTGGCCCTTCCGACGTCGCGCAAAGGCCACTATCAGGGGAATCCGGCCCGGGCCCTGCAGATGGAACTGGAGCGTCGGGCACGGAGCGGAGAGCCTGTTTTCGAATACTTTGCCCCTTCGTATGTCGAGGTTCGGAAACAACACGGGGAGTTGGTCCGCACGAACCATCCGCTGCTCTACAACTACGTCTTCATCCACGCCTCGGAGGCGGAGATCTACCGGATGAAACGTTTCTTGCCTCAGTATAACTTCCTGCCCCGTGTCCGCGAGAAGGACGATGCCTACTATCCCTACCTCTCGGACGAGGCGATGGAGAACCTGAAGTGGGTGGCCGCCTCCTATTCCGACGTGCTGCCGGTCTACACGCCCGGCCCCGAACGACTGATGAAGGGCGACCGGATTCGCATCACCGAGGGGCAGTTCAAGGGGGGTGAGGCCAGCGTCATCATTCAGCCCGGAGGGGGCCGCAAGGAGGTGATGGTTTGTGTGGAGAACTGCATGTATGTGCCGCTGCTCTGTGTCGAACCCGGGCAATATGAGGTGATTGCGCTGAATGCGGACAACCGCCATGTCTATACGCGCTTGAATGGCGACCGTCTCCCGGCCGGACTCCACGAAGCGCTGAAACGCTACCACTCGCCCGAGGGGGTGACGGACGCCGACCGGGCCTTGGCGTCGGAGGTCCTGCAGCAATATGCCAACCTCCAGCTGGACAGCGATGTGATGCGCTGCAAACTCTATTCGATGCTGCTTCCGGCCTATGCCATCCTGGGCGACCGCGAAGCCTTCGATCAGCTGCTCGGGACCGTTCGGAGTATTCTTCCTCTGATCCGGGCTGAACAGTCGCGGTCGCTGCTGCTGGTGACGCTTTACGGCTGCACGAACTGCTGTTTGGATTATGAACAGGCCCACGCAGCGGTTGATCCGTGGCGCGGGGAGCAGCCGCTCAAGAAGAGCAAGGCGCAATTGCTTCGCCGTCTCGATGATTATGACTGCTGGTTAGAGCATCGGTAATAAGTTCAAGAATTGCAAATACCCATCAATAATAAAAGCTCATGGATACAGACGTAATTACTCTAAACGAATGTAAAAATGATGGATCGTATGTATATATGTATTACAGCCCCAGATACAATACGTGGGTTGCATATGGTTTGTCTGCTTATGGTTTGAGACTATTTTGTAAATCATATGGATGTACGAATCTTCGAGGATTTTCGAAAGAGGCTCAGATGCCATGTACGTTAATTGGTCCGGAGTCTATTCCAACTGTATTGGAAAACATGACCGTTCTGCAGCAGACAAGTGATTCTGAGATTTCGCTGCGGATGTCAGATGCTGTAGATAAAGATGCTTATGCGAAATGGACCAATAAACTGAAGAGTTGTCATCCTCGGTTTGATGATGATATTGAGGTGAGTACTCCAATTAGTCAATATGTGCCGAAGGATCGGTTTATTCCAGACAATATGTCGGCTTTCGCCCGAAGCGTAAAACGTATCGGAGATTGTATATTATCTTTTTTTGCGTTGATCATTTTCTCGCCGTTATTCTTACTCTGTTATATCGCGGTACGACGGGAGGATGGCGGACCTGCTATTTTTAAGCAGGAACGTATCGGGCGTTTTGGCCGACCTTTCAATATTTACAAATTTCGGACGATGCGCCTTGATGCTGAGAAGTTTGGTCCACAATTGAGTCATGCGGGAGGAGATGATGATCCACGCCTGACCAGAATTGGGAAATTTTTACGTGCGCACCACTTGGACGAACTGCCTCAATTGTGGAATGTATTCTGTGGTGATATGGCATTTATCGGTCCGCGTCCCGAACGTAAATTCTATATTGACCAAATTTTGGAACACGATATTCGTTATTCATACCTTTACCAGATCCGTCCGGGTGTAACGTCCTATGCAACGCTTTATAATGGTTATACGGACACGATGGAGAAGATGCTTCGTCGCTTGGAATACGATCTTTATTATCTGGGACATCGTTCTTGGTGGTTCGACTTCAAGGTGTTGTTCAACACATTCTGTTCGATTGTTTTCGGAAAAAAATTCTAATGGGATTTTGTAAATGACATTGGCATCGGGGAATAACAGAAGAATAGCAAAAAATACAGTTATGCTGTATATCAGGATGCTATTGCTGATGTTGGTGAACCTCTATACATCTCGAATAGTAATCAATGCTTTAGGGGTTGAAGATTATGGGCTATATTCAATTGTAGGGTCGGTTGTGATCTGTTTGGGCTTTGTAAACTCCTCAATGACTGCAGCATCCCAACGATTCTTAGCTTATTCAAAAGGTAAAGGGGATATTAGGGAACAAATCCGAATGTTCAATTCCGTTTCTATCGCGCATTATATTATTGCATTTTTTATATTTATTATAGCTGAAACTGGCGGAATTTTTTATATTGAGAATTATTTAAATGTAGCACACGAGAAGATTCCTACCGCCCATTTTGTTTTTCAATTTTCACTATGCTCGTTGCTCATTAAAACCTCTTGTGTCCCCTATAATGCATCTATTATAGCCAATGAACGGATGAGTGCATTCGCTCTTTTAAGTATACTAGAGGCCGGATTGCAGTTGTCTGTTGCAATCATTTTAAGATATATCCTCGCTAATCAGCTGATTTGGTATGCTTTCATGATGTTTTTTACTGTTTTTTGTACTCAAATGGGATATATGCTATATAGCCGTACGCATTTTCAAGAATGTAGATTGTGTCATGCTTGGGATAAAAAAACAGTTAAAGATGTATTTTCATATTCGGGATGGAATTTACTTGGAACTTTATCAAGCGTAGCAATTGATCAAGGGGTGAATATGTTGCTTAATTCCTTCTTTGGTGTCATAGTTAATGCTGCTAGGGGAATAGCATTTCAAGTCAGTGGTGCAATTGCTTCCTTGTCGGGAAACTTTCAGCAAGCGATGAATCCCCAGATAGTAAAATCTTATGCATGCGGCGATCTGGCTAATATGCATCAATTGATTATGAAAGGAACTAGATTTTCGTTTTTTTTAATCTTAATATTTTCGGCTCCGATCTTCTTTAATATCACCTCTGTTCTAACCATTTGGTTAGGTTTTGTGCCTGAATACGCAGCTGTTTTTTGTCAATTAATACTGATAAACGCCCTAATATCGGCTTGTTCTGGACCTTTACTTACCGGCGCTATGGCGACCGGACAAATAAAAAAATATCAATTGATTGTAGCAAGCATTAATTTGTTGAATCTCCCAGTTTCTTGGGTTGTATTAAAGTTTTTTCCAAACCCCTATCTTACGGTGTATATAATGATTGTTTTATCAATCATTGCTTTTGTTACGAGATTATTTCTTGTCAGTGAAATGATCGGATTATCAAAAAAACAATTTTTAAAACAAACAATATCTCGTGTATTTGTTGTAGCTCTTATCATCGGTTGTGTTTTGGGGATCATTTATACCAACCTAGCATCCTCTGTTTCTCTCTTATTACTTTTAGTTCGGATTTTTTTGTCATTTCTGTTCGTTGTTGGTGTTATCTTGATTATTGGGATTACTCCTAATGAGCGACGCAATATCATGCAGATTATAAGAACAAGACTTTCTCATATATGATTCTTGCGAACATTAAAGATTGTACCGCTTGTATGGCTTGTGTAGATATTTGTTCTCACCAAGCTTTATCAGCGACAATTGATGCCAATGGCTATTATAAAGTATTAACAAATAAAAACGCATGTGTAAGTTGTGGCCTCTGCTCCAAAATTTGCCCGATCTTAAATCCGCTTAATACCATACAAGATTCATCTCAACCTTTTGCTGTTTGGAATAATGATTCCATATTCAGAGCTAAAAGTGCCTCAGGAGGGGCTTTTTCTGCAGTTGCTTTAACTATACTAGAAAGAGGAGGTGTTGTATATGGAGCGGCTATTTCAGGTTTTAAAATTATCCATCGGCGGATTACGTCAACAGGAGAATTGATAGATCTTTTGGGTTCGAAATATCAACAAAGTGAAACCGTAGGGGTATATCGGCAGGTTCGCCAAGATCTTAAGGATGGAAAGATTGTTTTATTCTCTGGGATGGCGTGTCAAATTGCGGGACTAATCTCATTCTTAAGAAATACAGATTGCCGCAAACTATATACAATTGATACCATTTGTGGTGGAGTATCGACCATGCTTCCCATGCTATCATTGGAAGAGAGTGGAAAATACGTTTCAATCTATTCTTTTCGAGACAAAAAAATTGTTGGTGGATGGAGAAGTCGAGGCTTTAAATATGCCTTGCAAATGCAAAATAGAGAAGGATCTATCGAAAATTTGGGTTTGGATAATATGGTCTTGAATACGTTCTCCTCAAAGTTACTCAAAAGAAGTTCTTGTCTGGATTGTCATTTCACGGGGCAGAATCATTTTAGCGATTGTACTATTGGTGATTTTTGGGGAGATTCCAATTTTGTAGATCAACACAGTAAAGGCGTGTCTTTAATGATTCTTCACAACGATCGATTTGCACATTTGATTGAAACAGCGCCTCTTTCTATGCATCGGGTCGATTTTGAAGATTTTATACCGTATAATCATAATTATATCTGGTCGAATCAATCGTTTATCCGTTATTTCATTAGTCGAAAAATTGCTCTCTGGGCAATGAAAAAGAAGTATTGGAAGATAGCAAAATACCTAATGAGTCCTAAATCTATATCAGGTATTATCATGAGCCTATATCTGAAGATTAATGATTTGTCTTATCGTAAGGCCTATCGAAACTTTTTACAATCAAACTCATCTCAAAGATGAAAAAAAGAGTATATATTATTACAATTCACAAAGAGCCTAATTATGGCGCTGTTCTACAGGCCTTTGCTCTTTATAAGGTAATAGAGCGACTGGGTGCCGAATCATATCTAATCAATTTATCGATGGATTATCGGAAACTTCCTTATACGATGATGAATCGAGTATTGATTACATTAAAGAATTGGATTAAAGGATATCAGTATTGTTTTAGAAAAGCTTCAGATTTTATATTTCGTCAATGTCCTCGATTGATTGGAGATTTTCATACCGTTGAAGAACTAAACAATTATCCGTGGCCTATGGATGCAATATATTTGGTGGGAAGTGATCAGGTCTGGAATCCTGGTATAACAGGAAGCCTTGCTCCTGCATACACACTATCTTTTTTGAGCGAAAGATATCCTAATAAATATGCATATGCATCTAGTTTCGGAAATATAAAGAATGAAGCCCAAAGAGCAGCTCAACTGGATTTGGGTGCATTAAAAAGGTTTAAACAGATTTCAACACGCGAAGAGTTTGGTGTGGGCTTTCTTGCAAAACACGACATTCATGCAATTACATCAATAGATCCGACTTTGTTGATCGAGGACTATACTTTTCTTCTCCAGCGACCGGTAATTCCTGAAAATTGTATACTATTCCTGTCATTGTCAGATACAAGTGATATTAATAGGTTTGTGCAAGATGTATCTGTTCAATATAAACTTCCAGTAAAAAAATTCTATGGATATTTACAGCCGCAGCGCAAAAAGAATTTAAAATTCATTGATGTTGAAGAGTGGTTAAAGCAGATTGCATCAGCCTCATTGGTTATTACGGATTCTTTTCATGCTACAGTTTTCTCAATTTTATTCAATCGCCCTTTCTATGTATATATAAGTGAGCCGACTAAAATATATCGCATCTCGGATTTATTAAATCGACTGAATCTTCAAAATAGAATTGTGAAGTCCACGTCGGAAATAAATCTGACTGAAGAGATTAATTATGAGGAAGTAAAGGCGAGACTTTCTGACTATAGAAAACAATCGCTTGAATATCTTTCATCAATAATTTCTGCCAAATGAAAGTTGCTATTTGTAATGTTCAGGAGTTTAATCCGAAAATCGGAGGGATTGAGCGTGTTTCTGTCTCACTGGCGGAACAATTGATCAAACTGAATGTAGATGTAATATTTATATCGTGTAGGAGGTCGCAATATAAGATTGAATACACGCTTCCAGCTCCTCAGTTCTCATTGCCGGAGTCTGACGATTATTCAGAAGCAAATAAGCAAGCGTTTTGTAAAATACTTAAATCTGAGCATTGCGATATCTTTATCAATCAAAACGCGCATTCCCGAAAATATAATCGTCTTTGTAATGAGGTCCGAGAACAAACCCAAATAAAGTTGATTTCCGTTTTTCATTTTTGTCCAGACATGCGAATTCGGGCAAATCGGAATATTATAGACCGAAGATTCTTTTCTCTCATGGAGAACATAGTCAACATGGTTCGTACAATTTGTACCTACTGGCCCTTGCGACCTTTTACTATGTATTCCCAATACAGATTATATAAAGAGATGTATGAAGGATCTGACCGAGTTGTGCTGTTGAGTGAACAATTTTTCGATGGCTTCTGTAAAATTGGAAGATTGGCTGATCGTAGAAAGTTGGTTGCAATCAATAACATGCTGTCGTTTGACAAAGTGGTAACTCCGACGAATAAGCAAAAGCAAATACTTTTTTGTGGGAGAATGACATCTCAAAAAAAACCATATCGTGTTTTATATGCATGGCAGCAGATACAAGTTCATTTGAGCGATTGGGAGCTGCTCTTGGTTGGAGATGGACCTTGGCTTGACAGATTGAAACAGTTAAGTCTTAAATTGAAGTTAAAAAGGGTCCAATTTTGTGGATTCCAGGATCCTATGCCATTCTACCAAAAAGCGTCCATCTTATGGATGACTTCGAACTTTGAGGGATGGGGGCTTGTTTTAACAGAAGCAATGCAGTTCGGGTGCGTCCCAATTGCATTTAACTCTTTTGGTAGTATAAGTGATATTATTGACAACAATCAATCCGGTTGCCTTGTACCGCCCTTTAATATTAGACAATTTGTGTACAAAACACTTGCTTTGATTCAGTCTGGGAAGTTACCGGATTATGCTTATGCCGCATCACGGTCAGTTCGGCGTTTTGCTCCCGATTATATAGGGGTACAATGGAGATCCTTATTTGAACAAGTCTTATCTGGAGATATTATTTAGTTTGGCTATATTGGTTAAAAATGTGGATCATTATCATATACGCATTGTTATTTCTCGTAATTGCGTCATTAGTTCCTAGATCTTGTTCTTCTGTTTCTGCTCAAAAGAAAATAGAAGCAATTCTTTGTGCATTTTTGATATTCATATTTTTCGGCCTACGGGGGCTCTCCGTCTTAAATGATACTTCACACTATTATCATGCTCAATTAGTTCTAACTCAATTTGGGGATCTATATACTAATTCAATCTTTGATGTCGACAAAACCTTAAATTTCGAAATTGGATTTCAAGTTCTCCAGCGTTTTATTGGAAAATATATATCTTCAGATCCACATGCACTAATTATTATCTCTGCATTGATCTTAACAATAGCGACGATATGGTATTTTTCAAAAAGCACGAATAAAATAGCCGTTTGTATATTTTTCATGCTGTCCACATTTACTTTAATGGGGCAATTTAGTGCAATCAGGCAATCTTATGCAATTATGTGCTTTTATGTAAGTTGTTTCTTTTATGAGAAACAAAAATATGCTTTATCGTTCGGATTAATATATCTAGCAACGCTCTTTCATTCTTCAGCAATAATTTTGTTTATTCCACTTTTAATTTCTTTTTTACCTGTTTCAAAAAAGAATATTTTAATAATTATTGCTATTGGCTTATGTGTAATAATAGCGTTATATCCGATTCTCTATACTCTTGATTTTGGAGATTCAATATATGTATCTTCTGCTTTAGCGCGGCAATCAATAGCTTTAGCGTCGTCTTTGTCCGCAATATTCATCTGCATATTATTAGGATGTAGTTTATATCTAGCGAACAAGTATAACATAGCTAAGCCATCATCTCTATTTATCTGGACATCCATAATATGTCTACTTTTTGCTATTTGTGCGATTCGTATTCCGGTTTTTGATAGGTTTGTAATGTATCTGATGCCTTCTGTGATTTTGGTATTTACGCATTATATATATCATACTCCTAGAGCTCCCCGAAAAATATTATACTCAATCTGTATACTTGTATTAGTGTTAAGGATGGCGGTTGTGTTGGAGTATAAAAATGAATGGTATCATTTAGTCCCATATAAATTTTATAATTTTAATGAAGTTGCACCCGAATATGAATTTGGATATTAGGACCCAAATTGCAATTTTATACATTTGCACCGGAAAGTATAATCAATTTTTCCATGAATTTTATACGTCTTGTGAAAGATACTTTCTTGTAGATCAAGCTATCAACAAACAATATTTTGTTTGGACCGATGACGTGTCTCTTTGTAATGCAGACAATGTTCATCTTATCTATCATGCATGTCAAGGATTCCCGGCAGATTCATTGTTCCGCTTTGATATGTTTTTACAAAAAGAGAACGAATTGTGTTCTTACGATTATATCTATTTTTTTAATGCAAATGCACTCTTCTGCCAACCTGTTGGTGAAGAAATTTTACCAGATGATACAGGTCTTGTTGCAGCTCAATGGCCTGGACGCACTTCTCAGCCAGCATTGTTATATCCATATGAAAGGAATAAACAATCTAAAGCCTATATCGCGCCGTTTCATCCACCGTATAGGTATTATATGGGGGGAATCAATGGGGGAACAGCCAAAGACTATTTAGCTATGGCTCAAATATGTGCAAGAAATATACGGGATGATTATGACAATGGAATTATAGCACGATTTCATGATGAATCCCATATTAATAAATACTTACGAAGTCATCCTTGTAAAATATTATCCCAAGAGTATTGCTGGCCAGAAGAATGGCCTTGTCAATTTACACCTAAAATTATCTTCCGAGATAAAGTAAAATTTGATTCCTATTTTAATAAAGGACGGGATCGATCTTGGTGGAATAAAATTAAAAAAATAGTAACGGTGTTATATGATGCAATTCGTTGGTATTTATAATTTCTAACAACATGAAAATAGTTAATATTATTGGAGGTTTGGGGAATCAAATGTTTCAATACGCATTAGCTAAATCTTTGGAAACGAAGTTCGGTGATGCCGTACTTGTTGATACCTCTCTTTTTGATACCTATAATGTTCACAATGGATTGGAAATAGAACGTGTTTTCAACCTAAAACTTCATCGAGCTAATGAATGTGACATCAGACAATTAACGCGATATACTCGCCATTATTCGTTATGGCGAATTTATCGACGAATCTTGCCACACAAAAAAACGGTGTGTAAAGAAAGGCAAGATGGCAGTTTTGATGAGAGTGTTTTATCTCTTGATATTAGTAGATATTATGATGGATATTGGCAGAATTATCGTTATTTTGAATCATGCGAACGGGAAATTCGGAGGTTGTATAGTTTTCAACCATTCAAAGATAACAAAAATATACAAACAGCTGAAAAGATTCAATCTTTTGAGCATTCTATAAGTATTCATATTCGCAGGGGAGATTATTTAAAGAACTCTATCTATAAAGGGATTTGTACGATCTCGTATTATAAATCGGCAATACAGTTTATTAAACAACATATAAACAGTCCATGTCATTTTTTTGTGTTTTCAGATGATATAGATTGGTGCAGAACTAATCTCAATCAACTTCTAAACAACGATAGCTATTCTTATGTTGATTGGAACAAAGAAAAGAATAGCTATTTGGACATGCAGTTGATGTCGTTATGTAGGCACAATATTATAGCTAATAGTTCCTTTAGCTGGTGGGCTGCATGGTTAAATCAGCATAATAACAATATCATAGTTGCGCCGTATAAATGGCAGCAATCCAATTATAACAATCATATCCAGATGCCTCAATGGATATTAATGTAGAAATTTATTTATGGCTATAAAGGATAGGCATGTTTTCTTGATAATAGCACATAATGATTTTCAGATTGCCTGATGGAACAACTTGTAATATGAGAGAAATTGAATGGGATCGTTCTGTTTGTCGGAATGGGACCTCATGTATTTTAAGATTCTGATGAGGAAAAGATCAGACATGTTTTTTGCAAGGAAATTCAGTTCTAAATATCCTTATATAATTGAAGGTGTTATCTTACTGAATAACTGATAAATGTCCCGAACGAATTTTTCGGTTCTGCTTTCCGTGTATTGGAAAGAGAACCCTGATTGGTTACGCCTTTCCCTGAAAAGTATCTGGGAGGACCAGTCGTTGAAACCTGCTGAAATTGTGCTTGTTAAAGATGGGCCTCTGACGGATCGGTTAGAAGCGGTTATTAGTCAATTTAAGCAATCTGCGCCGTTAAAGATTGTTCCATTGTCACAAAATCAAGGGTTGGGGCGAGCTCTGAATGAAGGATTAAAATTTTGTTCTTTCGATTTGGTCGCTCGAATGGATACGGATGACATCTCCAAGCCGGATCGTTTTGAAAAACAAATTCGATTCATTTCTCAACATCCTGACATATCCGTGGTCGGATCTTGGGTGGATGAGTTTATTGACACCCCCGATCATGTAGTATCTGAGCGAAAATTGCCATCAACGCCAGACGAGTTGTATCGTTTTGGTCAGACTCGGAATCCGATGAATCATCCCACTGTTCTATTCCGTAAGAAGAAGGTTCTGGAAGTAGGAGGGTATGAGCATTTTCCCTTATTTGAGGACTATTGGTTATGGTGCCGGATGTTACAACATGGCTGCAAATTGGGGAATATCCCACAGTCATTACTCTGGTTTCGCACTAGTCCGGATGTTTATAAACGCCGAGGTGGATGGCGTTATGCAATGACGGAACTTAAATTTCAAAGGGAACTATTCCGCTTGGGATATATTGGATTGCCTCGGATGATCCTAAATGATATCAGTCGTTTTGTCGTTCGAATCATGCCGAATTACTTACGCCGTATTTTATACAATAAACTGGCTCGTAAATAATACTTGAGATCAATTCCTTTTAAGGGAAATCACAACTATAATTATAAAAAATGAAAACAGCCTTAATCACTGGGATTACAGGCCAGGACGGCTCGTTCCTGGCTGAACTGTTGTTGGACAAAGGTTATGACGTTCACGGCACGATCCGCCGTTCGTCGACCGACTACCGCGAGCGTATTGCTCATCTGGAGGGAAAGCCTCATTTCCACCTGCATTACGCTGACCTTGGCGACTCGATGAGTATTCTGCAGGTCGTTGGAAAAGTACGTCCTGATGAGATTTATAATCTGGCGGCTCAGAGCCATGTGCAGGTTTCATTCGATGCTCCGGAGTTCACGGCCGACGTCGATGCTACGGGCGTGTTGCGCATTCTTGAGGCCGTACGCCAGTGCGGACTTGCCGAGACCTGCCGCATCTATCAGGCTTCGACCTCGGAGCTTTATGGCAAGGTGGAGGAGGTCCCGCAGAACGAGAAAACCCCGTTCCATCCCTACAGCCCCTATGCCGTAGCCAAGCTCTATGGATATTGGATCATTAAGGAGTACCGCGAAGCCTACAATATGTTCTGCTGCTCGGGTATTCTTTTCAACCATGAGTCTGAGCGTCGTGGCGAAACCTTCGTGACGCGCAAGATCACCCTCGCAGCCGCCCGTATCGCTCAGGGCAAGCAGGACAAACTCTACCTGGGTAACCTTTCGTCGCTGCGTGACTGGGGATATGCCAAGGATTACGTGGAGTGCATGTGGCTGATTCTGCAGAACAAAAAGCCCGAAGACTTCGTAATTGCCACGGGCGAGCAGCACTCTGTCCGGGAATTTTGCTATCTTGCCTTCAAATACGTGGGCATCGAGCTGGAGTTTGTCGGCGAGGGCGAGAACGAAAAGGGTATCGACAAGGCCACGGGGCGTGTGCTGGTGGAGGTCTCGAAGGACTTCTATCGTCCGACGGATGTCGTAAACCTGTGGGGTGATCCCTCGAAGGCCAAGGCCGAACTGGGCTGGAATCCCACGAAGACCTCGTTCGAGCAGCTGGTGAAGATCATGGTCGATGCCGACATGGCAAAAGTGGCCGTGGAACGTGCCGGTGATGAGATCCGCACGAATCTGGCCGAGTACCTCGAGAAGGGTATCGTAAAATAGGACGCCTTATGATGGAGAAAAACGCAAAAATCTATGTCGCCGGCCACCGTGGTATGGTCGGTTCGGCCATTATCCGCGAGTTGCAGCGCCAGGGCTATACGAATATCATTACCCGGACCCACAAGGAGCTGGATCTGACGCGCCAGGAGGCCGTAGAGCGCTTCTTTGCCGAGGAGTGTCCCGAATATGTCTTCCTCGCAGCGGCGAAGGTCGGCGGTATCGAGGCCAACCAGAGCGCCCTGGCCGACTTCATGTACGACAACATGATCCTCGAGATGAACGTCATCCACGCCGCCTGGCAGAACGGCTGCAAGAAGCTGGAATTCCTGGGCTCGTCGTGCATCTACCCGCGCATGGCTCCGCAGCCGATGAAGGAGTCGTGCCTGCTGACTTCGGAGTTGGAGAAGACGAACGAGGCCTATGCGCTGGCCAAGATTTCGGGTCTGAAGTATTGCGAGTTTCTGAACCGCCAGTACGGCACGGACTACATCAGCGTGATGCCGACGAACCTCTACGGTCCGAACGACAACTACCACCCGACGCACAGCCATGTGCTTCCGGCTTTGATCCGCCGCTTCCACGAGGCCAAGGAGCAGGGGCTTCCCTACGTGACCTGCTGGGGCGACGGCAGCCCGTTGCGAGAGTTCCTCTATGTGGATGACCTGGCCAATCTGTGCGTCTTCCTGATGAACAACTACTCGGGCAACGAGACGGTGAATGCCGGCACGGGCAAGGAGTTGACGATCAAGGCGCTGACCGAACTGGTAGCCAAGGTTGTCGGTTACGAGGGCGAGATCCGCTGGGATACCTCGATGCCGAACGGCACACCGCGCAAACTGCTCGATGTCTCGAAGGCCACGGCGTTGGGCTGGACCTACAAGACCGAACTTGAGGACGGCATCCGCCTTGCCTACAAGGACTTCCTGGAAAACCCGATGCGGGCCGAGCGATAAATCGACAGGGCTTATGACAGCCAACAATCGTTACTGCGTCATCATGGCCGGAGGTATCGGCAGCCGGTTCTGGCCGGCCAGCCGACGCCATCTTCCCAAGCAGTTCCTCGATATTCTGGGCACCGGGAAGAGTTTCATCCGCCATACATTTGAGCGTTTCGCGCCGATTATCCCGGCGGAAAACTTCCTTGTCGTCACGAATGCCGCCTACCGGCAACTGGTTCTCGAACAGCTCCCCGAGCTCCGGCCCGAACAGGTGCTGTGCGAGCCCGTCGGACGCAATACGGCACCCTGTATCGCCTATGCGGCCTTCCGCCTCAAGGCGCTGCAGCCCGACTCGACGATGGTCGTGGCGCCGTCCGACCACTTCATCTTCGATGAGGAGGAGTTCCGGCGCAACATCACCTCCTGCATGGAGTTCGCCGAGACGCACGACTCACTGGTTACCATTGGTATCCGCCCTTCGCGCCCCGATACGGGCTACGGCTATATCCAGACTGCATCCGCCGAGGAGATCTCGCCCGTTGCATCGTTCCGCGAGAAACCCGATCTGAAGACCGCCATGAGCTACCTGGCAGCGGGTAATTACCTGTGGAATGCCGGTATCTTCGTCTGGTCGACGCGGAGCATTCTCTCAGCGCTCGAACGCCATCTGCCGGAGGTCTACGGCCTCTTTGACGGGCAAGCTGACAAATTCGCTACGCCCGAGGAGCAAAACTCCGTGGAGGAGATCTTTGCGCGCTGTCCGTCGATTTCGATTGACTACGGCGTTCTGGAACGGGCCGATAATGTCTTCGTGCGGAGCTCGGATTTCGGGTGGAACGACGTTGGAACCTGGGGCTCGCTCTACGAACTCTCGGCAAAGGATGCCGATGGCAACGTCGTGCCGACCTTCTCGAAACTTTACGATACGACCGACAGCCTGATCAAGGCGGCTGGAAAGAAGGTCATTGTGGTGGATTCGCTGCACGACTATATTGTGGTCGACATACCGGATGCCCTGCTGATCTGTCCGCGTTCGCACGAACAGCGTATCAAGCAAGTTCTCGAAGATCTTACGCCGATCGAGGAGGGGTGCTTCGTGTAGATGCCGCCTCGTTTGAACAGAAAGGGCCGGTTCCGAAGTTCGGAACCGGCCCTTTTTTGTCCTCAGACGGGCTGTCTTTGGTGCTCGACGCTGCCGAGTTGAGGGTGGAAATTGAGCGGTTGAGCATCGAAAATACGTACCTGAAACCTCTTTCTGAAAAGCCGGAAAACACGTATTATAGCGCCAAATTTTATGCAGGCGGGCCTTGAATAAGCGCTCTGAATTGACCAAAACTAAACTGCAAATCGAGCATTTATTCGCGAAAAATTGAATCGAATCAAGCCTTTTTTACGGGGTAAATCCAGCGGGATTTGCCCCGTTTTTGTGTGCGGTAATGTGCAAAAACAGAGCTCTGCGGAGCTAATTTCGAGTGAAAATGGCGAGGGTCCGATGGTCGCCAAGAAATCGGTCTCGGCACACGGGGTGCCCGGTAAAAAGCGACGACTTCGGAGGAGTTTTCAACCCCCTTGCGGGCAAGCTGTTTTCTGTTACGAAATCTATTTCGCGTAACGGAAAACACAGCTTGCTGAGTCCCGAACATATAATGCTCCGAGGACTCAAAAACGGGTCGAATATCACGTCCCGTTCCCGCTTGTTCGCCGGCCAGCGCAAAGAGGCGAACCACCCGTTCCCGAAGCCGACTTCGGGAACAAAACCGGTCAAAATGGAAGGGCCCGGAAGACTCGCCCTTCCAAAAAGTGACTGACTGATTGACGTCAGTACTGACTGACTTCAGTACTGACTGACGTCCGGAAGTCTTGACGACATGGCGTCGTGAAGTCTTGACACCCAGAATTCATGACCTTCTGATTTCCAGTTGTGCGGTTTTGTTGTTGTGTCGTTGTACAGTTGTGTTGTTGTATTGTTTTGGTGTTTTGTTATTGTGTTGTTGTGCTGTTTTATTTCGGGTCATGCTTCCCTAATATGTTTTGCTGTTTTGTTGATGTCAGTATGGGTGGGCCGATGGAGATCCCGATGCCGGGTGGGAGGTCGGAGGTTTTCCGGGTCGGTGGAGGCGAAGCGGGACGCCTCTCCGAGGAGCGTACACCTCCGAGGCCGGTTGGCGGAATCGGGTAGGGGAGGACTACCCGCGCTGTGGAGGAACGCGAAGGAGGTCCTTCGTGAGCGGAATCTCGGTGCCGTAACGGAGCCGGTGCGGATGGTATCCGGGTTCGGACGTCATCCTCCACCGCGGAGCCCGGCCCGGGACGGATTTTTGACGCCGATACGCTCGCCCGCCGCCCCTGAAACCTCGACCAGCACCGGCGCGTCGAGGAAGATCGGCGGCAAAACCGCCTGCGGCTCGATGCGCCCCGGCCCGACGGCTCTGCGGTACCTTTGCGGCCGAAACGGATGCCATCCGCCCGGGCGGCACTCCCGGGCCGGCGCGGAATCCCGGGACACCCCGTCTGCATTCCGTCCCGATGCCGATTCCCCGGCGTGCCGCCTGCCCCCCCCCCGGACGGCACGTCCGAATCCAGCTCTTTGGGAGGCGTCGCACCCCTGCAACCGACGCCAACCGGTGCCACACCGACGCCAACCACTGCCATAGCGCGTCGGTGGCGGATCAATCGGCCCGGGAAGCCCTATCTTCGCTCCCGAAACCCTAAACGCACAAGATTATGGAGTACATGATGGTTGAAAAACGGAGTTACGACCGCCTGGTCGCACGCATCGAGGCGCTGGCACGGCGGGTGTCGGAACTGTGCCGGCGTCAGGACAAGACGCTGCAGCACTGGCTCGACAACGAGGAGGTGTGCCTCCTGCTGAACATTCAGAAACGGACCCTGCAGCGTTACCGCGAACGGGGACTGCTGCCCTGCACGCAGATCCGCCACAAGGTCTACTACAAAACCGCGGATGTCGAACGGCTGCTGGCCTCGGCGGCCTACCGCTGTCGGCGCCAGTCGTAAAACGGGACGGTTATGGACAAGCAATTGGTTTTTCAAACGGACGACCGTCCGGAGGAGCTGCTCCGCACATTGGAGCAGTTGGAGCGGGATCTGGACCGCTGTGTGGAGTTGAGTCGTCCGACACTGGGCGGCGAGCGTTACCTGACGGACCGCGAGTTGTCGGAGCGGTTGAAGATCAGCCGCCGTACGTTGCAGGAGCATCGCTCCTCGCATGAGATTCCCTATTACTGCATCTGCGGCAAGATTCTCTATCGCGAGTCGGATATCGAGCGGATGTTGGAAGAGCACTATTTCGCCTTGCCGTGATGGCGGCGGGGCTTGTCGGCAAACGAAAGACGGCCCGGAGTGCTCCGGACCGTCTTTGGCGCGTCAACGTGGGGGGGGGGAATTACTCCACCTTTCGGAAGTCGATGGTGATGGTCTTGCCGTCGTACGTCCACTGTCCCTGGTAAATTTCCAAATTGTCCGGTTTCGTATCGTTGTCGAACCAAGCCGTGACCGGGAATGTCGACACCCCGTCTCCAGGATTGTTTTCGCAGGACAACCACGTCAGCGCCGCGATCATCTCCAGACTGTACAACTCCACGCCGTGAACGATCCGCAGCGTGCGGCCCCTGCGCAGCGCCTCCGAACGGTAGATCGCCCGGATGTTGGCCCGCACGGCCGCCTCGAAGACCCCGAACAGCCGGGCTATTTCCAACTGTGTGAGCCATACCTCGCCCCCGGCCGTGCGGCGGACCGTGACCCGCTCCCCGTCGATCGTAATCGACCCCGTGAAAACGCTCTCCATCGCCGTCGGCATTACAGGTCGGCGGGCAGGGCGTTCATCTCGCGCAGAATGGTTTGGTCGAGCACCTTGGCGTAGTGGCGCGTCATCTTCGTGTCGGAGTGTCCGAGCATTTTGGCGACGCTCTCGATCGAGACGCCGTTGGCCAGCGTGTAGGTGGCGAAGAAGTGCCTTGCGCAATGGGTTGTCAGCTGTTTGCGGATGCCGCAGATGTCGGCCAGCTCCTTCAGGTAGGCATTCATCTTCTGGTTGCTCGACACGGGCAGCAGCACGTTGTGCGCCACACACTCGGGATCCGTGCGGTAGCGCTGCAGAATCCGCGCGGGGATCTCCAGCAGCGGGATGTTGCACATGTTGCCGGTCTTCTGGCGCGGCTTGCGAATCCAGCGGTGGCCCTGCATGTCGGTGACGATGTGCTCGGGTGCGAGCTGTTTGATGTCCGAGAAGGCGAGCCCCGTGAAGCAGCAGAAGATGAAGAGGTCGCGCGTCTGGGCCAGCCGCGGGATGTCGATCTCCTTGTGCATCAGCCGCTCGATCTCCGCCTTTTCGGGCATCTCGCGCTTGACGGGCTGCAGCGAGAAGCGGATCTCGGCGAAGGGGTCGCGCTGCATCCACTCGCGGGCCAGCGCAATGTGGGTGATCTTCTTGAAGTTCTTGAGGTACTTCGTCGCCGTGTTGTGGCAGCAGCCGCGGTGGGTCTTCAGGTAGAACTCGAACTCCTCGACGAAGCGGCGGTCGACCTCGTCCAGATAGAGGTCGTCGCGGTGGTAGGTGTGGCGCATGAACTCCTGCGTGAGCTTCATGCAGGTCTCGTAGCGCTCGGCGGTGGCAGCGGCCAGATCGATGCCCACCAGCTGGTGGCATTTGTCGTTGTGCTCGCGGAAGAGCTCGAAGAGCGTGTGGCGGTTCGTGGTCTTGCGGCCGAGGTAGAGGTCCAGCACCTGCTGGGCTGTGAAGGGCTGCTCGTCCATCTCCAGGTCGCGGTGGATGCGGATGATGCGGGCCCGCACGGTGTCGATGTAGAGGTTGATGGCCTTGCCGAGCGTGGTGCGGGGCGAGGCCTGGCCGCGGATGGCGTCCCATTGATCGGGGAGGATACTCTTGCGGATGGTGGTGTCGGCGCGCTGGCCGTTGACCGTGATGCGGACGCACACGGGGACCTCCCCGTGCTTGTTGGGTCTCGTCCGACGCACGTAGAACGAGATCCGAAAAGTACTTTTTTGTCGATTCATATACTCCATGTGTTAACGGGTTGTAAATTTACGCCACCGTGTGCAATTTTGGAGTATGCAAAACGCAGTGAATCAGCGAATAAGAACCTTTTGATGGTGGCAGAATCCGGGGCAGATGGTCATGCCACCGAATTGCCTGCCGAAGAGCTTCCGCAAGGGGGTGTATTTGTCCGACCCCGAAAAACAAAAATCCCTGTAAGTGAGCTACTTACAGGGATTATGGGTTTTTTGTCAAACCCCCTTTGCGGAGAGAGAGGCTCTCGAACTTATACTTTCACAGAATATCATAAAACTGCAAACGACTGATAATCAAGTGTAAATTACAATATAGAGTAAAAGTAAATGTTTCTAAATGTCTTTTGCTATCTCAATAATTGGGTGTATATTTGGGTGTAGAATTTCAAACGCACCCAATTATGAATATCAAGCGCAACATCATTTTTGCATTGGAGAGCCGGAAAAAGAACGGTGTGCCAATCGTAGAGAACGTACCCATCCGTATGCGTGTCATCTTTGCCAGCCAACGCATCGAGTTTACAACGGGCTACCGGATTGACGTAGCCAAATGGGATGCAGATAAGCAGCGGGTAAAGAACGGATGTACCAACAAGCTAAAGCAAAGTGCAGCCGAAATCAATACGGACTTGCTGAAATACTATGCCGAAATCCAGAATATTTTCAAGGAATTTGAGGTGCAGGAGGTCATGCCAACGACCCAACAGTTGAAGGAAGCTTTCAACATGAGAATGAAAGACACCAGCGAAGAACAGCCGGAAGAAGCCCCTGTCAGCTTTTGGGAGGTGTTCGATGAGTTTGTAAAAGAGTGCGGTAACCAGAATAACTGGACGGCATCCACCTATGAAAAATTTGCAGCAGTGAGGAACCACCTCAAAGAGTTCAAGGAGGATGCAACGTTCAACTATTTCAACGAGTTTGGATTGAACGAATACGTCAACTTCCTGCGTGACACCAAGGATATGAGAAACAGCACCATCGGCAAGCAAATGGGATTCCTCAAATGGTTCCTGCGCTGGAGCTTCAAGAAAGGACATCATCAGAACATTGCATACGATACGTTCAAACCGAAACTGAAAACCACCTCGAAAAAAGTAATCTTCCTGACTTGGGATGAACTGAACAAGCTGAAAGACTACCAGATACCCAAGGATAAGCAATACCTGGAACGTGTGCGTGATGTTTTCCTGTTCTGCTGCTTTACGAGTTTGCGGTATTCGGATGTTCGCAATCTGAAAAGAAGCGATGTGAAGTCCGACCACATCGAAATAACCACAGTCAAGACTGCCGACAGCCTGACGATTGAACTGAACAAATACAGCAAAGCCATACTGGACAAATACAAGGACATCCATTTCGAGAATTACATGGCTCTGCCCGTCATCAGCAACCAGAAGATGAACGATTACCTGAAAGAGCTGGGCGAACTGGCAGAAATCAACGAGCCTGTACGGGAAACCTACTACAAGGGAAATGAACGTATTGATGAAGTCACACCCAAATACGCTTTGCTCAGTACCCATGCAGGAAGAAGGACATTCATCTGCAATGCGCTGGCTCTCGGAATCCCGGCACAGGTGGTCATGAAATGGACGGGACACAGCGACTACAAAGCTATGAAACCCTACATTGACATAGCGGATGATATTAAGGCAAATGCCATGAACAAGTTTAATCAACTATAAAAGTATCAAACAGTTTCATAGATAGTTACCAATGACTATATTTGTAGAAATTATCATCACAATATGAGCAACAAGGAATCCAACATAGAGAAAACGAATTTTGATGCATTCATACAAGCGGTCGGTTCGGAAATAGAACAGGCACAAGTAAGGCTGATTGTTGCAGCCAATGCACAAATGCTGTTCCATTACTGGAAGATAGGCAATTACATCCTTTATCACCAGCAGCTGCACGGATGGGGAAGCAAAATCATCAAGCAGTTGGCAAAGGCTATCCGACTGCATTACCCTGAAAAGAAAGGCTATTCGGAACGTAACCTTACCTATATGTGCCAGTTTGCAAAAGCATATCCTTTAAGAGCGTTGCAAAGTTTCATAGAAACAGATGCAAGCCTGTCTGTCCCAACCATACAGAGTGTGACCAATGAAGTATTAAAACTGAATGACAAGCAATTTACGCAGGAACTTACTGCGCAAATACAATCGATTGATTGTCAATCATTAGCAATTACGCAGGAAGTTCCTGCGCAATTTGAAGATGTGGGAAAAACCGTGTCTGCCATTTACAGGATGGGAATCAGGGAAATAGAAGAAGTTTTCTTGACCTCTCCTATAGCCAAAATAAACTGGACAAGCCAAATGACTATACTTGACAGTTCGCTACCTTTAGGTCTAAGCTACTGGTACATGAAGCAGTCTGTGGAAATGGGATGGAGCAGCAATGTATTGAAAATGCAAATTGACAGTGATTTGTATAGCCGACAAATCAGCAACAACAAGGTAAACAATTTCACGACCACACTTCCGGCTCCACAAAGCGACCTTGCCAATTACCTACTCAAAGACCCGTACATCTTTGATTTGGCAGGAGCCAAAGAAAAAGCAGACGAAAGGGATATTGAAGAACAGCTGGTGAAACACGTTACCCGCTACCTGTTGGAAATGGGCAACGGTTTTGCCTTCGTTGCCCGGCAGAAGCACTTCCAAGTCGGAAACAGCGATTTCTTTGCCGACCTGATTCTATATTCCATTCCGTTGCACGCATATATCGTGGTAGAATTAAAGGCTACCCCATTCAAACCGGAGTATGCAGGGCAACTGAACTTCTACATCAATGTGGTGGATGATAAACTGAGGGGAGAGAATGACAACAAGACTATCGGGTTGTTGCTATGCAAGGGAAAAGACGAAGTTGTGGCACAATACGCATTGACAGGCTATGACCAGCCCATCGGCATCAGCGATTACCAATTGAGCAAAGCGATTCCCGAGAAACTGAAATCAGCGTTGCCCAGCGTGGAAGAAGTGGAAGAAGAACTGGCCTCTTTCCTTGACAAAGACAATAACACTCAAAAATAGTTGCGTCCATGAAAGATGTAATTACAACGCTGATTCCCCGATACGGAGAATTGAACAGAATATATAAAGACTGGTTTGATAATAAAGGTTTCTCTTTTGAAAAGCAGAAATTCATTACCAAGTTCTATCTGGACTACAATGATGTAACGGTTCTTGAAACAGCCATTCTTGAACTGGTGTTTCATCTTCCACAGGAGCAATACACACTGATTCTGAATAGCCTGAAAAAGGAAGTATGCGAAAACATAAGTTATTACAAGAAAGGATGTATGCCGGATGAACAGACCGTTTACAATATCTGCTTCCGAGTTTCAGAAATCTATAAAGAAGCCATAGAAGAACAGCAATACAAGACGACCAAGCTCCATGCTCCGCTAAACGAAGCATACCACCGATACGATTCCATAGGTTATCGGGAACACACTGCAGAGGATGAAAAGCGTGCGGAAATGGAATATGAACGGTGCAAAGATGAATACGAGGAGAAAAAAAACAAGCTGACCGAACTCTACGATCTGCAAAAACAGACCAGAGAGAAAGCCCTGCAATATGCAAAAAGCCGTTTCAATGAAATCTATCGGCTGGGCTGCCACCTCAAAGAGACACTGGCGAAATATGTATTTGATGAAACAAACGAGCCGGAAGAGCCAGCCGAACAAGAACCAAATGCCCCCAACATACAGGAAGAAGTGCTGGGAACGAAACAGACTGAGTATTTCAATATGGAACTGCTTTCGCTCATTCATGTAACCTGCGTGGGAGAACAGTTCGAGAATATTTCCGAACATGATTTCTATACCTGCATGAACCTGCTACCAAGCGACACCAAACCCCAAATCAGACCGAGAGAAAAAATACGTACCTGCTATCTGATATTCCTGATGAGCGAAAAACTGCC
>ERZ838839.83-NODE-83-length-117595-cov-58.836609_pt1 | contig 117595 bp, 120 predicted proteins | sample MGYA00519909_ERZ838839 | MGnify/ENA primary metagenome ERZ838839 (study PRJEB31850, sample SAMEA3708843) | human gut metagenome | biome: human gut; feature: human-associated habitat; material: faeces | place: China | collected 2014 ...
GGATTAGAAATTTTCATTCTAATCCTTTCTTGCTTTTGGAGGTTCCTGGCGGATTTCCAAAAGTTCTGATTGTTAGTTGGTTAAAATTAATTTGTTCTACTTTTGTTCGATTTTATTATGTTTTTAATATTGCTTTTTTTGTGAAAGCAATATTTGAATCGTCCTCTCCTTTTCTTCTAAAATCCTTTTTAAATATATATTTTCCTGAGAAACACTCATTTCTTCATGTTTATTCTCCTCCCCTTCTATAGCTTGTTCTCCAGGTAAATTATAGACATCTCTATCAAAGAAAAAATCAATAGGGACTTTGAAAAAATCAGCTATTTTCTCCAAGTTCCCTGCTCTAACATTACTTCCTTTGATAATGCTATCTAATCCTACAGGAGTTATACCAAGATATTCATATAGATCTTTTTTCTTTTTTCTCCTATCAATTAGTAAATCTATGATTCTCTGACCTTTAAACATACTATTATTTATATTAATTCTAAATATATAAAGTATATATCAATTAATACAATATATTCTTTGTATTATATAATAAATACCTTATGTTTGCAGTATAAATATAAAACTAAAAAACGGATTATTAATGAAAAAAGAAGGAAAAATAGAAAAAATGGAACCCAAATACCAATTTGGATTATTATCGGAAAAAGATAGAGTTAGGTTTCGAGATGAATATACTGCCATATCAGGTATGCCTTATTCAACATTTTACCAGAAATTAACCAGAAATGGATTTCGCCCATTAGAATTGAGATATTTCAATGAAATTATACAATCTTATTTAAATAATAATAGCTAAAGCATTAAAATAACTCCTCAAGTCCCTTTTCAATATAGAAAGGATTATATAAATCATTTTCAGCAATCGAAGCCTTTGGAAGGCATTTACTTCACAGACTTGATAATTTCTGGAAAAAATAAATTTAAAGATAGAAGAGTTTAGTTTAGGTTAGTCGCCTTAATCTGGGAAGACGGAAGCGACGAAATGGGAAATTGGTCTAATGGTAAGACGTTCGATTGCAGGATCGAAAAATAAAGGTTCGAATCCTTTATTACTCACTGATATAAATATGAACAAAATGAATATAAAATTAAGTAAGATGCAGCTTATTCATTTAGGGAATATCTGCAAAAAAGGATGGGGTGGCTATGGTAAAGCTTACGACGATTTAGAAGAAATGGTAAAAAACGGTTTGTTGACAAAATCGGATGGACCATTTGGTGATGTTGTTTATCGTCCAACTGATGCTGGGCGTAGTTATATTACTTCAATAAAAACATTATTGAAGTAAAACCAAATAAAATGGAATTTTATGAAAATAGATAAACGATACAAGACTACTTCAATAGGCATCTATAATAGGAACGTCTTTGAATGCCCCGAATGTGGCACATGTATTCTCAATGATTACTATAAGCATATCTGTGGAATTGCAGAAGTTCCTATTGGGACCGTCTCTATAAATATGATTTCCCTACTACTTTCAACGATATGGTATTGTCAATCTTTGGACTTGCCAAACATCTTGAGATTGACCTGCTATGGCATATCGATCAGAAAATGAAGTATAACCAACTCTGTGATGAGATGCACGGGAAGAAGTATTAACCCTCATAACGAATTAGTAATGAGCCTTGGGGGGGCTTTGTAAAACCCATATGTAATAATGAAAACATTAGACGAAAAATCGGCTGAATATTCAGCAAAGTTGTGTAACCAGGGTAGTAACTATACCAAAGGTGAGATTGAAACGGCCTATGTCATAGGTGCTTCGGAAAGCGAAGAATTAACAATCGGTGAACTTGGTTCTTTCGGGCAAGCTCTTAAATCCATTCAAAGAGGAAGACTTGTTGCCCGGCAAGGATGGAACGGGAAAGGTATGTTTATTTTTCAACGTCCGGAAGATAGATTGCCTACTGATATGATCGTGAATCAGGTCAAATCATTACCCGAATCATTCAAAAAATGGGTTGCCAATAATTATGGAGATTCGGCAACTGATAAAATTAAGTTTACCGCATACTTGTGTATGAAAGCTGCTGATGAAACAGTTGTTAATGGTTGGCTTGCATCACAGACGGATATGATTGCCAACGATTGGATGATAGTAGAGTAATCACATTGCCATACGGTGATTGAACGTCCACCGTATGGTTCAAAACAGATCAGGAATGAATACACAATTTGAACGGTCAGCATGCGCTACCGATGAATGGTATACACCGAAGGAGATTATAGATGCGTTGGGTGAATTTGATTTAGATCCGTGTGCCCCGGTCAACCCACTATGGCAAACAGCTAAGGTGATGTATAACAAAAACGTCGATGGGTTAAAACAGGAATGGAAAGGCCGTGTATGGCTAAACCCACCTTATTCCCGACCTCTAATTGAAAAATTCATCAGCAGAATGGCAGAGCATGGAAACGGTATCGCTTTACTTTTCAATCGTTGCGACTCAAAGATGTTTCAAGACATAATTTTTGAAAAAGCAACGGCGATGAAGTTTTTGCGCAATAGGATTCGTTTCTTTCGCCCGGACGGGACTCGTGGAGATTCACCCGGTTGTGGTTCCATCTTAATCGCTTTTGGCGAGGATAATGCGGAGATATTAAGGACTTGTAATATAGCAGGTAAGTATGTTAGAATCAATTAGAATGACACAAAAAAGATGAATAAGGAAGAATTTCTGAGCAAAAGAGATGCCATCGATTTAACGCTAAAAGAATTGAACGGCGAAAAGGAGAAGTTGGAAAAGGAATACATTGAATCCAACCAAGGATTCCCTGTTGGAAGCAAGATCTGTATAACGGTCCCAGCTCATGAAAGGTTTTTTCTTTTGAGAAATGAAAGGATATTGGTCCCCGAAGCGAAGAAGTTAGCCTATATTGCAGATTATGAGATTGATGATAACGGAGAGGTTGTTCCCTCTTTAAGACAGTTGGATTGCAATGGGGGTATGTCAGCAATACCTTTATATGTTAATTTTAAGAAGGTTATAATTGAATTAATGTAAATCAAATTATAAATGAGCAAATATACAGCAAGGCAGATAGCTGAATCTGACGAACTATTTGAAAAGCAAATACATAAAGTCAGAAAGTTTTATTTGAGTCGTAATCCCGATAAAATGATGATGCTTGAAGAAAGAAAAGCAGTCGTCAAAGAACGGAATAAAGGTCTTTCCCCGGAATATGATAAGGAGTATTATTGTGGAACTTGTGGAGCTAAAGACGGTGCGGAACATCCTAAAAGTGGATATTGCTTTCACTGTGATACTGATAACTGGATTTCAAAGAATAACTAATAACAGAACAGAAATGAATACTAAAACATTTCAAGAAGTCGCCAGGATTTGGAGTGCTGCGAAGCAACCTATCATAAAGCATGCCACGATGTGCGCGTATATGCTTACCCTTCAAACCCATTTACTCCCATATTTTGGGACGGAGACAGCTATATCGGAAAGCGACGTTCAGAAATTTGTTCTCTACAAGCTTTCCTCTGGTCTTGCTAAAAAAACCGTAAGGGATATTGTGGCGGTGCTGAAATCTATAGTCAAGTATGGTGGGAAACATAAGTTATTCCCTTATGAGGAGTGGGAGATAAACTATCCTACAGATACCGAATCTCACCGTTTGCCTACTTTGTCCTTAAACCATCAACAGATACTGATGAGCCATCTCACCGAATCCCCAACTCCTAAGAATATAGGCATTCTGCTGTCTCTGTGTACCGGCATGAGGATTGGAGAGGTGTGTGCCCTGCGATGGGAAGATGTGGATTTCAGACAGAAGGTAATCACCATTAGTTATACAGCAGGAAGGATATACAACTGCGAATCAAGAACTACGGAAAGGACTTTCACTTCTCCCAAAACACGAAATTCATACCGGGAGATACCTATCTCAAGACAGCTTCTCTTTGCCTTGAAGGAAGTAAAGAAAATATCTCCGTCCCGATTTGTAGTAGGAACATCAGGACGTCCGGAAGATCCCCGTTCTTACCGTGATTTCTTTGCCCGGCTCTTGAAGCGTCTGAATATTCCGCACATTGTGTTTCATGGACTCCGGCATACATTTGCTACCAGATGCATTGAAAGTCAATGCGATTATAAGACAGTGAGTGTAATTCTTGGACATTCGAATATCGCTACCACACTCAATTTATATGTGCATCCCAATCTCAATCAAAAACAAAGATGCATTGAGCGAATGAGCAACTTCTTAAAAATTAAATGACCCTCAAAACAGATAAGAAATGAAGATAATAGCAAAACAAGGTTCAGAGCTTGAGAATCTACTGAAACAAATGAATGAACAGCTTATGCGCGAACAAAACGAAGCTAAAGATATGATTCAAGAATATTGTGGTTCAAGACCGGATAGCCTCGGATATGGATGGGCATTTGGAATAACCGCTGAGTGGCTTTATACTCTTATTGGATTTGATGATAAGGAGTTTGTTCCTGAGAAACTGATTCCGAATAATGATGATAAGAAGCATCCGTGTTGGAAAATCAATAAACGAAAGAAAGAAGGTCGTGAATTCATTGATAGATGGCGTAGAAAGTTTCGAGGTATAAATGGTCGGCTCCTTAATAAATTTGGGATTCCGGTAATGCACGAAGAAACAGGACGCTACTTCCATTGGCTCCCGCTTGAAAAAGATGGTATCTATTATGTCTCAGTAGGTTCTTCTCTTCTTGATTGTATGCCATCGGCAAAAAGTGAGCAGTTTGAGATAGAGGTTTAACGTATAACCAAGATAGATATGAAACAGAAGTTAGAAGAAGCAGCAAAAGAATATGCAGAATCAGTAATTAATTCATTCGGAACAAACGGAGTTCCAAATGGCGTTTCCGATATTAAGGAAATGATTGCTCTTAGTTTTGAAAATGGCTCTGAATGGCGTATCAATAGCGTATGGCACAAGACTAAAGATGAAGTGCCACAAGCTCATGGAGAATACGAAAATGAACATTATCCGCAGATACCATGCCTTGTGTATGGGGAATTAAGCACTGGAATTGGTTACGGTGTCCGCTATTGGAACGTAACAGAGCAGTGTTGGGACGATGAAGAGTGCGATGATTATGAGTGTTCCAAAGATGCCATTGAAGAATGGGCGTATTTGGATGATTTAATGCCTAAAAATGAATAATATGAAAAAAGAAGACTCAAAAAAAGAAATGATATCATGTTCTGTCGCGCTAAAATTCAGTACTGATATTTTGGAAAATATCCACATGAGGTCTGAAGAGACAACAGCAGAGCAACCAACTATGGTAAATGGCATTTTTTTACTAGCTACAAGCAAGAGTAAAAAAAATAGAGACAAGACATTTTGTCTCGGAGTTCACCGGTTGGGAAGCTCAATGATGGAATTTATTGTTGGAGTTACGGATAATGACAAAGAATATAGCCAAGGGGATAAAGTATCTTATATCTATAATGCAGAATATTATGATACATTAGAATCTGCATTACGCAATTTTAACAACATACAGCAATAACCAACAATGAATATTATAATTAGTTACGTATTTGCTTTTCTATGTGGATGCGTGTTTACGATAATTGGTATTCTTTTCTTTATAGACAAAGATTCTTAACGAAATTACAATTATGCTTAAACTGAACAATATAGAATTTTATAACACACCTTCAGGTGGCGTTATGGTTTCAATGAACGGGCAAGAATCGTTTTTGTTGTTATCTTCCCATTATGATTTGCTCAATATTTTGCATGATTATATTATGCAAAACTATCACGGTGCCTATCTAGCATTATCTTCTTTATATAAGGGAAGTGCTCAGAATCCTTCGTATTATCGTTATCGGATTGTGAGTCGTTTTGCCCGATGCAATTTCGGGGAATACGAAACCAATGTGGTTGATATAAGTAAACACACGTTCCATTTTGAACAGGTTCACTGTCCATTGCGTGGTACAGGTGATTGCGGTTTGGAAAATGTTGTCTGTAATCCCCAATATACTTTGCCTTTGACAAAGCAACAGATGACCATCTTCCGCATGTATGCGGATGGACTTAATACCGAACAGATAGCCCAAAAACTTTCTCTTTCAACCAATACGATTGACCGTCACCGTTCTGATATACAAGCTAAGCTTGATCTTCATTCCATTAGGGAGATGATTTTATTCTGGATTAATAATAATTTAAAATAACAACTATGTATTATTCAAACACTTTTGAAGCTGCAATGATTATCTGTGGCTATCACCTTTATCGCCTTTTTTACACAGACCGTGCACGTTATATACGTAAGGCTGAAGGATTTATCCGCATCCGAAGCAAACGTGTGATTGATGGTAAGGTCAAGCGTGTCAAATGTCAGATCCGTGTGCGTTGGGATGCTGCCGGTATCTGTTTTCGTGCCAGTGATAACCAGCGTCTTCCGCAGTATGATCTGCCTCTCAAGTCTGTTCAGAATAAAGGATACGATATAAAATCAGGTCAGTTATGTATGTAGATGTAGATCATTCAGGGCTTTTTTCCATAATGGAACTTACCCCTAACGAATTGTACGTTATCAGCGAGGCAATTGTGCACTATTCCCGGATACAGGATATATCTGCTGATAGTCAGGAGATATCCCGTAAGATAGCAACAGTAATCAGCCGGGAATATGATACAGGCAAGACAATACGTCCTGTTGAAAAAAACAGTAAATGAATTAACATCAAAGTATTATGATTTTATCCGATAAATCTCAAGGGGTGGACTTCTCTTCATTTCGTCTGCCGGATAATTATGGAGAATGGATACTTGATACCATCCATGCCATGGGGTTGAAAGAATATACCGAATACGAAGGTAAGGTGTTTTCCGCACTTGACGGTTTACGCGAAGGAAGATGCTTTGATGTTACCCTAGTTCCGGAAGATATGCGTGAAATATTCATCAGGATATGTTGCTTGTATATCCATGATCATCCGCAAGTAGTTTTTAATAATACATACACTCGAATTTATAAACAAAAGAAATATGAACCAGGGAAGTTGGACCAACGCCGAAAAAAGATTTGTCCGCGATAACGCTGGAAAGCTGACTGTAGAAGAAATGGCCTGTCGCATAGGCCGTACTTCTAGCGCAGTCAAAATGTTTCTGATCAGAAACCGGATAGCGGTAGGAACTCAGATCAAGCGGAACATCTTACAGGAAATTTTGAAAATAAAGTTCGTTCACCCGGAGTACTTTAAACCTACCCGTGCCTTTTATCAGGCAGTCGGTATGTCACAAGTACACTTTTGGGATTTATATTATGGCCGTGTACAAATTACAGAGCCGGAATATGTAGCAATAACCACGCACCTAGAAATTACCCTACAGGAAGCATTCGAGGCGCGGCAATTAAACCTCTTTGAAGGAGAAATAACAGATGAGCAAAATAAGTCAGAATAGCATAGATAAAGTCAAAGCAGCAGTTGATATCGTAGATGTGATATCCTCATTTGTCAGACTGGAGAAAAAAGGACCGGGATATGTCGGAGTATGTCCGTTTCATAACGATCGTCATCCGTCCATGCGCGTTACTCCATCTCGACAAATGTATAAATGTTTTGTATGCGGTGCCGGAGGAGATGTTTTTGATTTTTTACAAAAGTATGAGAACATGTCATTCACCGAAGCTGTATTATGGTGCGCTCAACGTGCGGGTATACAGGTAGAAGAAACCGAGGCAACCAAAGAAGAACTGGAAGTACGGAAACATCGTGAATCACTATATGTAGCCATGGATGCCGCTACCAATTTTTTTCAGTCTCAGCTTCCTTTAGCCGAAGCTTATTTAAAGCAACGTGGTTACTCCTTAGATGATGGGATTTTGAAAACATTCCGTATCGGATATGCGCCACAGGGAAACAAAGCTTATTCTTCTCTTTCTTCAGCCGGATATCTATCACAAAACCTAATTGAAGTAAACGTTGTGGCTCAAGGGGATTATGATTATTACGATGTATTCCGTGACCGTATAATTTTTCCGTTCCTGGATATGCAGGGTAGACCGGTGGCATATAGTGGGCGCATAGTAACGCCCAATAAAAAGGTAGGGAAATATGTCAATACTACCGACACACCGCTTTTCCAGAAAGGAAAACACCTCTTCGGACTTTACCAAGCTTATCGTTCCATCAGTCAGGTGGGATATGTGTACCTGGTGGAAGGACAGTTCGATGTTATGAGCCTATACGCAGCCGGCGTGAAAAACGTTGTTGCCGGCTCGGGAACGGCTCTGACAGAAGACCAGGTGAAATTGATTTCCCGTTATAGCAACAAAGTGGTACTGGTATACGATGATGATGAAGCGGGTATAAAGGCTTCCATGAAAAATTGTGAAACAATGCTTCGTGCAGGGCTTAACATTAATTGTGTACGTCTTCCTCAGGGTAAAGATCCGGATGATCTGGCCAGGGAGAAAAAAGAGCAAACTTTGGCATGGCTGAATAATAACACGGCTAGTTTTGTAACTTATTTCTGTAACATATTTCTTCCGGAGAAAATAGAGGACCCGGTAGAGAAAGAAGAAAGATTGGCATCTGTCTGTCGGTTAGTGGCATGTGTGGAATCAGAAACTCTCCGTCTGGATTATACCAGGAACCTGGCACGTCGGTTCTCACAGGAACCGGATGTAGTAGACCGTAAGATTCGTCAGATGCGTTCCAATATGCCGGAAGCTCCAACAGTTGAGACACTAAAACCGGGTGTATATGGTCTTGATGTACTCCCGGCTTTAGTGACGGAGCGTACCAGCATTCATGTATCAGCATCTTTTGATGAATTCTTGGAAAATTATGAGACGGTGCCTCAGATATATTTTCATGAAAGTCTGTCTATGGAAGATATTCAGAAGGTACGCCGTGATTGCCAGTTGCTGGATGTGTCCGCTGATGCTCTTGTAATTTCTGCTACAGGGGAGGAGAATACCACTATGGCAGCTTTAGCCGACTGCTACAGAAACGGAGTCACCAACATTTCCGTACTTGTTCCGGGAAGCGATATCGTGTTTATCAACAAGAAAAAACAGTCAGACGATTATATTGAGGAGGAACAGCCGGATGAGGAATGGATATTCATCAATACCTATGTCTTTAAGTATAACCAGTTCCTTAATCGCTATAAGCCGGTAGACCGTACACCTTACCTTCAGCGTTGTGCCGATTTGATAGCCTGCACTGAAGAATCAGTTCGTATAGTCAACTTCAGTAAGTTTACAACATGGATGGAGTTAACCAAGACAGATCTAAATACATTGCTGAAACCGTACTTGGCAAAGCGAAAATCAAGGGTTGCCATCAACGCGCAACGTGATGATCAGGAGGAAGGGTTCTATGATCCCGATATCATTCCTGATTATGTCGAATCGAATCCCGTATATCAAAAGATGCTGGATGATTACCAGTTCTATCCCCGTCTGAACCGTAACGGAGAACCTGTGGCGTATATCTTTACTAATAATAAGCAGGGAGGTACTTTGGTGGGAGATTTTTTCATGGAACCGCTAATTCATATTGTCAGTGACAAGGATGAGGACAATAAACGTATAGTGCGTATCAATCGTCGATATTATAAGAAACCTATTTATTTGGAAGCGCCTTCCAAATGCTTTCTTAAAAAATCAACCATTGAGGAAAGACTGATCATGCTGGAAGCTGTCAACTTCAGTAATGGAGAAGAAAAACATTGGACAAAGATCCGCGAATGGATGTCCCGTAATTTTGTGTCCTGTAAAGAAGTCCGTACTTATGGGAACCAGCAGCCCGACGGATTCAGCCGGGACCAGTCCACTATGTTCTTTGCGTTTGCCAATGGTATATACCATGAGCAGGACGGACAGTATCGTTTTGACCCTGTCAACGAACTGGGTGTGGCAACTCATAACAACGAAAACTGGTATCTGCCGGCTTTCTCACAATTATATATGAATTCGGACATGAAAGAGAAGTATGAAGTAATCAGTAACTTGCTTTATAAGGACATACCTGTTGAGAAACAGTGCACGTTCCAACGATGGGCGGATCTGATGAACCGGGTGTATCAGCTTAATGATAATGGGAAATGGGCTATCATGTTTGCTTTGATGTGCCCGTTCCGAAGTAATATCCATTGCATAGACCGCTTGTTTACAGCTCCGTTTTTCATGGGCCCGATGTCTTCCGGAAAGACACAGATTGCAGTCAGCATCCGATCGTTGTTTATGAATCCGAAGGTTCCATTGACCAATCTTCCTTCCACCACTTACGCAGGTCTGTCTTCCATGCTGGCCATGTTTCGTGACGTTCCTGTTGTTTTAGATGAATATAACAACAAGGAAATAGAGGATAAAGTGTTTCAGTTTTTGAAAACCGCCGTATATGACGGTGATGGAAGGCAGAAGCGGAAAGGAACTACCGGAAAGGAAATAGAGGTTGAGAAGATATATGCTCCAATCATTATTTGCGGCCAGGAAACACCGCAACGTGATGATAACTCGTTGATGTCCCGTATCATTGTGTGCGAGGTACCAAAACCTGCCAAGGAACGTACTCAGGAAGAGGTGAACCTGTTCAATGAGCTGAAGGATATAGAGGATCGCGGCTTGTGCAATGTGTTGCTGGAGATACTGAAGCTTCGTCCGTTGGTAATGGACAATATCCGCAGGCTTAAAACTGAATGTTACAAGGAGCTGAAATCGCAGATGCTGGCTCATGGTGAGATAGACCGTCTGATGAAAACGGCCTCTCTGTTTCTTGCCATGTGCCGTTTGGTGGAAGAATATACGGATCTGAAACTGCCATTTACGTACAAGGAGTTTTTCAAAATAGCTTGCGACAAAATTCAGTTCCAGGTGGATCTGATTTCACGTACAGACAAGCTGGCTACATTCTTCAAGGCCATGGATGTTATGATAGATACCAAGGCATTGGTTCCGGGCCGTGACTTTGACTTCGATTATCCTCAGAAGCTTACTCTGATCGGACCTGGAAAATCATCTGTTTCTTATCCTGTGCCTGACGGAACATGTGTCATGTATATCCGGCTATCTGTGATTTATGCCCAGTATGACCGCAGTTCCTTTAACCGGGAACAGTCTAGTCAGTCTACCATTGAGCAGAATCTTCGTTCCAATGCCTGTTATATAGGTCCTATAGCAGCTCATCGTTTCAATTGGAAGGAAACGGAAGAAGTACCCCGTGGAGAGCTGGAGAATGAAGGCAAGGATATTCCGGAAGAATATATAGCCCAAGGCAGCGATACCATGATGGTGCGCCGTATCAAATCTCTGAATAAGAATACAAGCTGTATCGCGCTGAATTACGACATACTGGCCTCTATGTATGGCCTTGATTTGAAACGCAACGAAACACCAAGAGAAAAAAATATGCAGGATTCCGAAGTGGAACGCCTGCCATTTTAATAACCAATAAAAATAAAATTATGACTACAAGTATTATTGCAAAAGTGAACAACGTGGATATAATGTCCATAAGTGATGAACGATTGGTTCCAATCAAACCTATTGTTCCAACTACCTTGCTCTGCAAGGCGGTTGAAGCTGATGGGAAACAGCGAGAAATGTTCTGTTTGCCTATTATATTTTCGGATGGCTATTAACTATTAATCCCGCTAATGTAGTAATATAGATATGGATTTTGCAAGATATGATACAATTTTGGTTTATATAAGATATCACACATTGAAGGATCAGGACTTCAATACGAATTGGTTAGTTGATTTGAACTCGAATGAGCTTGAAGAGATTATATATACTCTTAAAGCATCAGGCTATATTACAGTGAAAAAATTAAGCGACAACTCTTTTCGTTGTCGCTTAACACCTGAAGGAATGAAGTTCTGCCAAAATGGAGGCTTTTCTAAAGTAGAAAAAGAAAAGAAAAAACTCCTTATTAAGCGCATTGTATGGTTAATTACAGCATTAGCTTCATTAGCAACAATCGCTTCATTTATCAGCCAATTGCTTTAATTATTAATATTGTCATATAGACTACTAATAGTAAGGCTGATATGGCCAATAATCGTAAGGTGATATCTTCTATATCCCATTTACGTTTGTTTTTTCTCAGATGATAGATAGGATTTTCCATAATTCATTGATTTACATACAAAAATACTAATAAAATATTGCATTGCACAATCTATAATTTGAAATTTTCTTAGAAAGAATAGGATGCATTGAAAGATAAGTCCCCCAAAATTGAGTAATGGCTTTTAATTGATTTCACTAACACCTTTAAATTACGTTGCGAATCGCAACGTAATTTAGAATAGTGTATAAATTAATATCTGATTGGTAATATTGTTTTTAGATTATGAATTAAATATCTATTTTTGCATAAAACATTTGCTGCAAACTAACCGTTCTCAATTATAAAGGAATGAAGTAAGAGTATGATAGAATTGGAAAAACAAAAGATAATAGAAGTGGTACTTTATATTCTCAACAAAGTTGGGGGTATGGATTATTATCATCTGTTTAAGATACTGTACTTCGCCAATCAGCGCAGTTTGGTTGAATGGGGGCAGTTGATGATAACCGATAAATTCTGCGCTCTTCCTCATGGTCCGGTTCCTACGGAACTGTATAATGCCATAAAAGGTCAAAGAAGTGTCATCCCCAACATGAAAAATGACATAAATGTTGTGGATTATTATCTGTTGCCCAAACGGGATTCCGATACGGACTATTTGTCCGATTATGATATGGAAGTTTTGGACGAATGCATTTCCAAATACGGTAAGATGAGTTTCACGGAACTGGAAAGAACTTCTCATACGGCTTGTTGGGAAAAAGCTAGATCCAGAAAGGGGAATCATGTAATCTATCCGGGAGATATCGCCCGTGATGGGGGAGCCAGTGAGCAGCTAGTTGAATATATCAATGATTCAATAGAGTTTAATGAAACCTTCGGAAATTAAGATCGGCGATGTTTTCCGTATTACCATGAACAGAGCCAACGGTATAACTCCTAAACCGGGGGATAACAGTCGTGATAAATTCTTTGTAGTTCTTGGCTTTGATGGGAACGGAAATGTTTATGGTGGTGTTATTTTCAATTCCTATGTCAATATAAACCTGCCTCCTTTTGTACAAGCTATGCAGCATCTAGTAAAAGGGGATGATTATGACTTCCTTTCGCATGACAGTTATATAGATTGCTCCTCAATCAAGACAGTGAAAAAGTCCAAACTCCTTAAAAGTAACAGTTTAGGCAGATTGGGCACGGGTGATGTGTCTAAGGTCTGTGAGAAGATTAAGAGCAATTCCCGGATCAGTAAGGTTGAATTAAGAAGATTCGGGCTTTTATAATTGAACTTTTCCCAAAAACACTTGCATAGACTGATTTTAATATTTAGATTTGCAGTGCCAAATAAACATTATTGTGAACAATACCGATGAGTTACGGATATAGCTCAATTTAATGGGCTTTTTTTATGCCTATATATAACCATTTTCGTAAACTTACGAAAATGGTAAAGATATTGTAGAAGTGCAATTTTTGTTTGCAAAAGCTACGGCTGTCTTTCCCACATTAATCTTTGCTCTTCGGAGTTTACGATGATGTTTGTTTGGCGACACGGGAAATGGCAGCCGTTCTTTTTTCTGCCTAAAATGCCAAATAAACATCATCGTATGAGAAACGAATTTGTATTATCCGCAAAGTCTGCGGAACATTCAGCCTTTACTCTATGGCTGAATTCTGAGAACGCACTGTTCTCAATGGTCATGGAATCTTCCATAAACAATCTTCAGATGTTATTGATGGGCCATGCCTGTCTTTCATTTTCTGCGCTGATATGTGCCTCATGTGTGTCCATGGTTCCTGCATTACTCTGCCTTCCATGGTTTGCCACTTCATTGTATTTATGTCGAAAAGGAGGTCTGCGATGAAAATAAATGGTCTTAAACTTACAGACGAAGCTTTGGATAATCTTCGCACTCTACAGGAAGATAACAACAGCACAATTAATGGTCTTCAGGAAGGTATTTATGAAATAGAAGAATTGGTGCTCAACCCGGAAGCAGATGCCTCTTATGGAGACAGACTGGTCATGATGCAGACACTTAGAGATATCCGTCATCTGCTGGATTTGCTTAAAGTCCGTTCCGCATCCGGTCATTGATTGCATTCGCATGGCTTCAGACATGCGGCAAATCATTTATCTTAATACAATAGGGAATATGGTAAAAAATAACAATACCGTATTCCCTATTCTTTTATAGTAAGAATCCCCCGGACCCCCTTATTTTAAAGAAAACATAGACACACGCATTTTTGCACGCAGAATTTTGCAAAAAACACGACCAACAGACCAACAGACCAACATTTCAAAAATGTAAAAATAGCCTTTAAAACGTAACTATCTCATTTATAATATAATATATATAATTTATAAAGTAATAATATATATATAATATGTGTTGGTCTGTTGGTCGTTGTTGGTCGTAGTTGTTTTTTGTTGGTCGGACTGTTGGTCTTCCATTTTTAGGAATTTGTCAATAATTCAGCAAAAGCAAGAATAAACTATACCTTATGTTGGTCGTGTTGGTCGCTGACCAACAATATAAATATATAAGGTATAGTTTGTTTATTGGCTGAAAATCACTAACTTTGCTTTATACTAATAGCCAATTGTTGGTCTGTTGGTCTGTTGGTCGCAAAAATAAGAACTTTCAACTAAAAAAAATAAAAGTATGATCACTACCACAATTAACATCACTCCCTATTTGGCGGAATATTTGCGCGGAAAATACGCTTCCGGCTCAAACGAGCCGATAAATATTCCTGACAATTCAGATTTATATCATGTTATATGGAATTATATGTCCCGTCCTCCTGCTAATATGTTACATACAGAAGGCAACATTGTATTGGCTCTTCCCAATCGCCGGGAAGGGAAAAATCCAGAAGTGTACAATTATCTGTCCGCGCGTGCGGTGACGTATATAGAACTTGCCATCCGTCGTGAGTTTAACGAGGAGCTGCACGCCACCCTGTTGGATAATGACCAGCGTGGTCATCTATATGATAATAATGCTGTGGTATATCAATTCTTATGTACTTATGGCATAGAATCCGTAAGTGAAGAAGCATTGCTAAAAAACTATTATCGCTGGCGAGAAAACCTGCGTAAACGCAAGGCACGGCGTGAAAGGAAAAAAGATATGATACAGGTTATATAATATAGTTAAATGATATTAAATAACCAACCGACCAAGTGATTATATTTGTCCATTTTGACGGACTAAACGTCTGCCCTATGGAGAAAGATGGCGAACTTATTAAATATCAATCAATTATGAGGAAAACAAACAAAGAATTTTCCATAGTAGTTACTTTTGTCCCGGTATATACTATGAAGCAGGAAGAATATATATTTCTAGCCGATGAATTCTCATTTGAACCTAAAGTGTCAGATGAGAATTCAGGAACCGGTTATAATTGTGACCAGGAAATAGTTATATCACGTCCTGACAGCAGTATTTTACAGGAATTTTCTATATTCCGGTCAGGTACATTGTATTTTCGTGATACTTCCGGTAAACGGTATGTTATTGGGAGCGATACGGTTCCGGCAAGGATATGCATATCACCTCATTTAAATTTGGCAAAACTCAATATAAAGTGTACGATGCTCAAATCACCACTCTTATAGTCTTTCTTATATATATAAGGTATAGATATTTTTGTATAAACAAAAAACAGAATGACACAGTTACAGCAATATCTTCAACAGCTTCTCTTATCCCGACAAGGATTGCTCATTACGGCGGAGGGTTATGCCTCTGCCGTAACTGAAGCATTTCCGTTCACACAAGAATCCGACTCTTCAGAAAGGGAACAAACCGATATGCTATATACGGATATGGTATCTAATGCTTTGAACGAATGCCTTTCCAAAGTTCACATGGCATATCCTGAAGATAACCTTAGCATTACTTCGGATTACGCTTCTGATGATATTCCTGATAATACCATAGCCTATTATCCTGTTTTTGGTATGATCACTTCAAACTGTTGGTGGTGTTTTTCCAGCAAAAAATTCGAAAAGGATCTTCTGGCATCTGAAGCCAATCCTGGCATCATTGCACATTTTGTTCATATAGACAGTCCGGGAGGCGAAGCATTTTATATGGATCGCCTCTCCGAGACTATGCGTTCATTGGTTAAGCCGGTAGTCGTATTGGCAGAACGTGTATGCGCTTCAGCAGGATATCTTATAGCCTGCCATGGCACCAAAATTTTTGCAGCTACAGGATATGACAAAATTGGCTCTATCGGTTCTGTAGCAGAAGTTTGGGATTATTCGGGGTATTTTAAACAAATGGGAATTGAGGTACATACTTATCATGCCTCTCAATCAGACCTGAAAAATAAGATTTCGATTGATGCTGCTTCCGGGAAAGGGGATGAATATATCAGCCGTTTTCTTGATCCAATCAATAAGATGTTTCTGTCAGAAGTTTGTATGACACGTCCTGCCCTTAGAGACGTGTCAGATAACGAACCTGTTCTTCGGGGCGAAATCTATCTTACAGACGAAGCCATTGATATAGGATTGATAGACGGAAAGGCAACTCTCACGGAAGCCATATTGGAAGCATCCCGCCTCGGACGTGAACATGCTGACATCCAGCGGACCAAAAGCCAGTTATTAAGTATAATCTAAATTAGTAGACGAAAATGAAATTCAAAGAAAACGTACAGAAAATTCTTCAGAAACTTGGTTTTACTGGTTCCGAAGAATCACTGAAGGCTCTTACACCTGACAATTGGAAACAGTTTTTTTCTTCTTACAAGGAAGAATTTGGGACTGATTTTCATGCCGACATGAAGGCCTTTCAAGATGAACAGAATGCTGTTCCTGATCAGGCACAGATCAACGAGGCATTCAGTATATTGTCTGGATTAATCACTCCGCAGCAACAGACAAAAACTGTATCTGAAAATCCTGATGATAAAAAGAGTCAACCGACTGCACAACAGGTGTTAGACATGGCTAAAGCCGTATCCGCCACTTTTATGAGTATGAGCAGCCATGCTGCTGATGATGTTCCCGCTACTGTTATTACCGGCCCGGGAGTAGGATTTACCGGAAATGCGGACCGTGAAAAATTCTTATTCGGAATCGAACATGATTTTTTCTCTATGGAAAAACCATGGAACCGCTTTACTGCCAATCCGACCTCTGACCAACGTCTTGGTGACAAAAAAATATCTGCATCGTTTGGCGCAGAAGTAGAAGCTTACTCTGCGTCTTTAGCCGAACGTTACAGCTATCTGCAATCTCACAACCAACTTAATCCCGAAAAATTGGCCGCAGGTGAATTTGCTACAGATTACTCGCAAGTTACAGGAATGAATGGAGGCAACCAATACCTTATCCGCCGCCAGGATGCAATTATTTCCCGGGTGCTTTCCATCCGTCAGCTTACCCAGTATTTCCCTGTTCGATATGGCATTCAGGATAGAGATGTTATCTTCAATGCTTTCTTCGGAGAAGTCTCACAAGCATACCAGTCGGGAGAAGTCTACAAAGGTGATATGGAAATAGAACCTGAAATGGGATATGTAGATGATGCCATGATTAAGATGAAGTTTGGCCCGATGAAAGAGCTTGAACGTATGTATATCGGCTATCTTAACCGGGAAGGTTCTGACCCGATTAAATGGTCGATGATTGAGTATGCAATTGTAGGTTCTTTGGAAACCGCTCAGAGAGAACAGAATATGCGCCGTATGCGAGGTTTGTTCGTCAAGCCTGAAACAGGTGTTGCCGGTTCTTATCTTAATGCCGGTACAGGAGTACTATATACCCTTATCCGCCTGCACCACGAGAATAAGTTAATGCTGACCGATGATATTACATTCCGTACTTACGACGATACCAATATGCTTGATACGGTACAGGAATTTTATAAAGAAATTCTTGCGAAAGTATCTGAAGATATGAGCCTTGACCAGCATGTAATGTATCTGAACGAGAACCACAAGCAATGGTGGATTCAGAATGTCCGTGAAGCTTATGGCCAACAGCAGGACTTTACAGGACCGAACAGTTACCTTAATATCATACCGGACAGTTCTACCAATATGCGTATTATTTGGCTGCCTTATTTAGGCCAGCTGCCGTTTATGATGATGCAGGTTCCCGGTAATATCCAATTTCTAGAAAATCTTCCCGGTGAAATGCTTGCCATGCAAACAGAAATGCAAATGGAGATGGTTCGTGGATGGTCAACCTGGAAAGAAGGATGTTCCCCCGCCTTTGTTGGTCGCAATTTTGCTTCAGCCGACAAAATGAAGGAAAACAATTACTTGTGGCAACAGATTTTCTTGAACAAACCTTCTGTTACTTTGGATGCCGACGCTACGACAGCGGATGCATCAAAAGGGTTCTGGTTTGTCTCAGGAACCAACTCCGGGGCTAAAGAACTGTCTGAAATAAAAAATGCAAGAAAAGGTGTCGGATATATCATTGAATGCGGTGATAAGAGTAATGTAACCTCAATTCCCAAATCGGGCAATTTTGAAGGAATTACTTCTGCATGGACTCCAACCGCTGTAGGAGATTATATCATGGTCATGTTAAACAGCAATAATAAATTTATCGAACTGGAACGCTGTGTCGGAGGGGTTCGAACTGTTAATAAGGCTGCACAGCCGAATGTTCCAGGGGCCAGATGATTTTTTTGGGTTGGTTATTAAAATAGGTTTTTAAATCAGGGGCGGGTTGATAGCCCGCCTCTCTCATTAAACAAAAAATTATGAAAACAAAAATGAATCCACGTATATTTTTAGCTCAATTGGCAGTTGTATCCATAGTGATTGCCTTAAGCTTTATTTTTGGCGCTTCTGCTGATACCACCTTCGGACTGTCATTAGCAGCCACAGGTATGATGAGTATTGGCGATATCGAAGATGTATCCGACCGTCAAACGCATGGTTCCAATATTGCATATCAAATTTATCTGATTAGTATTGACCAGATAGATAATTCACAAATGTTTCCTGCACCGAACAAGAATAGGGAAGTTGGACAGATTCCGATGAAAAACGGTGAATACATGAAATACTTTGTCGCGCACACAATTCCTACTTTTGTAGGCAACGGCGAGAAAGGAGATATTACGACGTCTGGTACCAACCAGTTCGTTGCCGTAATGGGTGGACAACGTGATAAACTTCTTTCATTCACAGAAGACTATGCAGGTGGTAAGTTTGTTATCCTTTTCAAGGAAATCGAAGAAAGTCAATGGTATATCCTCGGTTCTTATGACCGCCCGATGATTCTTCAAACCTTTGAAAACAAGCATGATGCAGACGGACGTTATGTGACGTTTACATTCCAGCGTACTTCCATTTCACAGTATTACAAATATACAGGTGCTATTGTACGCCAGCCTGCCAAATCCAATCCGGTGGATGCCACTAATCTTACCGTTACGCCGGGACAGGACTTGTATTCCATTCCTGATTGTACCTCGTCTTCTAAAGCTATTGTAACTGTTTCCGGTTTGGCGGCGAACGACAAAGGAAGATATATTACCCTTATAGGAGAGGGTGAAAGTTATCCTGCCACCGTAGCAGAGAATGATGTATTCATTCTTGAGGATGGAACCACATGGACAGCCCGTGCAGGCAGCCGTATTACCTTCCGTGTGATTGATACCGATACATTGGTAGAAATTGCCGGATCTCGTATACAAACCGTTGTCTAAGCTTTATAATTAACCCGATGCAAGATTATATGTTATTTACAATGTATTTCTTGCATCGGATAAACCAGTAAGTTATGTATTCATTCAAAGAAAAAAAAATCCATTATAATCGGCTTCAAAATTCATCTGCTGCAACAGCCGATTTGAAGCTTCTTCTCAGTATCAATCCTGACGCTCCCATCTTACCTGCATGGGGCCGCTGTCCTGAACGATTTGCAAATAAGATACTATATCTTTTGCTTGATTACGCTACAGCGGAAGAAATACGCAAAAATCGCCGTACTCCTGTCAAATCGGAAAAAGAAAAACTGGAAGAGACAAAACAGGAACTACAGGAAGCTGCTTCCGAATTGGAAGAAACAAAAGAAATGGTTCAAGAACTACAAGAAAAAGTAGACGAATCGGAATATATGGCGAAAAAAGCAGAGATGGCTTTAGAAGCTGAGAAAAAAAAAGAGGTTTAAGAAAGAAACAAAAGCATGAAGAGTATCCTAATATAGAATGGGATAACCTTGATAATGAAGATGTGCAAACCGCCACTCTTATATATAATGATCGTGTAGTCAGTTGGAAGAGGATGAAACAGATCGAAGAACGTATGGACACAGATCTTACCAGAGATGATATATTATCATTAGTTCGATTGCGTATCCGTAATCTGCAAGCTTTCTCCGAATTGCAAAATTACAATGATACCGGTTTATTCCTCTTTCATCATCCTCTTATAAACGGACGTAGTGAACGAGCCGAATTAATCTCCTTGCTCGAAAAAGATCCTCAAGCTTTTCTTCGCAAACATCGTAATGTGCTTGATAACATACGCCGTTATGAAACTTATCTGAAAAGTCCGGCAAGAGAATCCAGAAGAAAACAGGATCGTGACTTGTTGCGTAAACACCGTGACCGGGAAATGATTTTCAGAGACATTCTCAATGAAAAAACAAAAACTTGATTTTATTGACTCTCTGTTTGTCATCTGGTATAATTGATAGTTCGCATCTCAATATTAATGCATTTAAGTTATGGGAAATAAAGAAATTATGATAATGGGCGATGAATTTTTACCCCGAATACGCACTTATGCAATTTTGGGTTATAGCCGCGAACGTATATGCCGTCTTCTGGATTTGCCACGAAAGATGCAGACTGCTTTATATCTTCGATTGTCACTACCCGGAGACGTCTTCTTTGAAACTTATGAATCAGGATTGGCACAAGGCGAAAAAAATATTGATATGGAGCTGGCTAAGAAAGCTGAAAATGGAGACATTGATGCAATAAAGCTTCTGGAAGAGAGAAAAAATGAACGTTTTTTTAAAGATATGCGTAAAGAACTGTTTGGAATATGACTGTATTAGAACGATTAGACAAAATACACCCGGATATGATTTCAAGCTTTCTGACAACCGGTAGATGCAGTGGCATACCCGAAGATGTCCAGAGGTTTTTGAAACAAATACAATGGGCTGCGGAAATATACGAATATGAGCCTAACATTACCCGGGCTTCAAAGAAATTGCGTTTGCGTATAAATGCAGAGCAAAAACTTTCGTTAGACGAACGAACCTGCAAGGAACGCATATATCAAGCCATAAACTACTTCAGTGTAGATAACAATGTCAGTGAAAAAGTATGGGAAAATCATTATGCCGACAAACTTGAATCCATGGCCCAGTTGTGCGCGGTCAAAGGAGATATGAAGACTATGGCCGCATGTATAGAAAAAGCCAGTGAACATCGTATTAGAGCCGCACAGATTGCGGAAGCTGCCACCAACCTGGGTATTACATTCCTGATCGATCCCAATCTCCGCCCTGAAGACATGGGATTGGAAAGCAAATCATTAAAAGAAATTGCACGTAAGCATAACGAAGGTTTCTATCTTCAGCTTATTGACGGTCTTCCTATAGATAACAATGAAAAAAAACGCCTGCTTCGCGATGCCGATATTCAGGATGTAGAAGTAATCTTAAACGAAGAATAGCTATGAGTATTGATATAACCAATGATGAATTTTCAATTGAAATGGAACGTATTTATATGAATTCCATGCAAGTGATGGCCAATCTTCTTGATCCTAACAAATTGGTTGTGGAAGCAGCACGTGCATCCGGTAAGACAAGTGAAGTTACAGTTAACCGGATTATACGTGTTGCAGACAGTATGCCTGCCGAACTTTCATTCCTCGCTCACCGTACCTATGTTGCACTTCTTACCAACATCTGGCCCAATATACAGGCGGCATTTTCCCGGCAGATCACCGTGAATGGCCGTCCACGGTGTATGTTGGAATACGGTATTGATTATATCGCCGGTGATTCAAAAATACCTGATCATTTTCGTAAGCCTCGTTATCCCATATCATATCCCAAACATAGTATCCTCTTTCGGAATGGCCATCATATTCAGCTTGTAAGTTCCGACCAGCCCGATTCTGTTGCCGGTCGAAGCGGTGTACATGCCTTTGTCGAGGAAATGAAACACAACGACGGTGAAAAACTGAAAACACGTTTGTTCCCCTCCTTGCGCGGTTCTTCAGCCGAAATTCGCAAGAGTCCTTATTACCAAGGATGGACAGGTGTATCTGATACTGCTCGTGTCGACTTAAACGAAGATGACTGGTTTGAACGCTATGAAGAGCAGAATAACTCTCAATTACTTTCTGAAATAGCTACAGTAGCCATGCATGTGAATAAGGCAGCCTATAAAAAGACAGAACTTCTAACAGCTTCTAAAAATACAACGAATCCGGTTACACTCGAAAAAATACGTCTTGAGTTAAAGAAATGCGACAGACAAATATCCATGTGGACACCTCGTTTGGCAGATATGCGACGCAATGCCACATTATATATTCGAGCCAGTTCCTTTGTTAACAAGGATATACTCGGTCCCAAGTTTTTTAAAACCCAACTTGATACATTGGATATGGATGAGTTTCTTACGGCTATATGCGCTGTAAGACATAAATCAGTGGTTAACAAGTTTTTCGCCAATTTTGATAAAGAAAAACATCAATACGCTGACGGATATATATATGATTCAATCATGAAATTGGATCTTAAGGATCACTTTATTATCACTGCCCGTTATTTGAAGTATTATGATAAAAACGCTCCATTGTATATAGGCTATGACCCCGGTCATTTTTCAAGCCTGGTATGCGGTCAACCTAAAAAATATGGAAAAGAATTTAGGGTATTAAAAGAATTCTTCTGTTTTTATCCTGATGAACAGCCAGAGCTCGGAAGACAGGTTTATGAATTCTTCGGTCGTGATTGCCGAAACAAACGTATAGTGTTATATCCGGACAGAGCCGGCAATAAACGTCGGGAAGAACTGGAACAAATCACAACCGATAGCCGGGCTTTAAAACGGGAATTGGAAAGTTATGGTTTTGAAGTTCAGTTGATGAATGAAGGTCAAGCCACTATTTATCATTGGCAGCAATTCAAATTGATGTTGCTCCTGTTTGGAGATAGAAGTAACGCGTTACCTCATGTACTAATTGACGAAAACGAGTGTCCTAACCTGTGCAGTTCCATACCCCTATCACCACGAAAAAACACAAACGGACGTATAGAGCTGGACAAATCGAGCGAAGTAAAAATTCCGCTTCATCGGCAAGCGGGATTGACAACGCAGCTTCCGTCTGCATTTATTTATCTCATGTATGGTTTATATGGAGATGCGGTTATAAATGAATTAACCAGCATTCCTGATGATATTCCTGATAATTTCAGTTTATAAACCATATTTATCTTAAATAAAACATTTAAACACTATAATATAACTGACTGTTTGACATTAAAATAAGTGTTATTTCAGTAACGCTTAGTTTAATCGCATTTTGAAAAGTTTTTAAAACTTTTTCAAGAGAAAGATAACTCCACGACGCGCTGATATTTCCGATTGAGCAGCACAGGGGGCAGATGGGTGGAAATATGACCGGTCACAAGAAACAGTCTTTTCTATTACATTCGGAAAAGAATAAATTCGTAGCATGGAAGAGGTAATAGATCATAACGTTACAATGTCAGGTACACAGGCTATGCAATGGGCAAAAGAGATATCCAAATTACCGGACGGATGCTTCACTATAGCCTTTTATCCATGCAGCCTGCAACGCAATGAGGCATCTACGACAATGGTTGTAAGAGACGGTTGTAGATGGAGGACACAATTGCCACATGAACGATTCAGTGTAGACAGTGATAACTTTTTCCTGTTTACAGACAAGGATGGAGAACCTAGAATGTGCTATGCTATATTGATACGTTATATGGGGTTTCCGCAAGATGGTTTTAAACTGCATAAAATAGATTGGTTATCATGAATAAACAGAGTAATATAGAGATACAAGGATGTCTTGGTGTATATGTCAATGACAGCAATGTTATATCATTCCAATTGGGAGAAGGAAGCATGCAGGACGCTTTACAGCGTAACCGTACTATATCCATTGATCCTGTAGCATTGGAAGGTCAGACCAGATGGATGACAGTTAAAGGTTATAATATAGCTTCGCGAGGCTGGAACAATATGAAGTGCCAGGAAGTTGCAAGCGATATCAAGCACAACAGGCTGCTGCCGAGACTTATAACCAAACAGGTTAACATGCTTTATGGATCAGGACCTGCTCTGTATAAAATGGAGCTGAGTGATAATAAAGTCAAGAGGACATGGGTCCTGGAACCAACTATACAGAAGTGGTTGGAAAGCTGGGAAGAAAATGGGATGGAACAGGGATACCAAGCCTTTGCCAAGCAAAACATTAAAAATTACTATTATTTTCGCGATTTTTTCGTCAAATGGCGTTTCTCAAACGGAAAGGGCATTGTCCCGGGTGTATTGCCTGTAGCCGGATTGGAAGCCATGGAAAATAAGGACTGTCTTCTGGCCACTACCCGCACGGATGTGGCTTACAACATGGTTTATTACAAAGATTTTACGGCTGTTGCGGTCGGCAGGTTTACAAATGGTCTCAGTACAAGTCTGCGCATTTATCCCAAATTCCGCATACAGGATGTACCACGCTACAGGTTTGCCGCTTTATCCCACCACAGAGAAAAATCTATAGATAATTTTTATGGTGAAAATGAGACCCATGAAGGAACACAGCCATATATCAAGGGTTCTAATGAGAATGCCGTATATATCAACAGCTTTCTTCGTAATTCATTGGCAGCAAAAATACATATAATCATACCTAATGCATGGGTAAATTCGAAGAGATCCCAGATTACAGCTCTATGTAATGAAAATAAGGAACGTGCCTCTAAACAGGAGAAACTTTTGCTCTATAATGGGTTGGAAATCGGTACCGAATATAAGGAATCCACTTTGATTCGCTACATTAAACAAGAGCTTGATAATATATCAGAATACCTGTCAGGATCGACCAACCAGGGAAAGGCTTATGCCACCTTCAGCTTTCGCAATGGAAGTAACGGAGAAGAAGAACGCTGGAAGATTGAAACGGTAGATTTGAAATACAAAGAATACATTGATGCGATCATCGCTTATGACAAGCGTGCGGATGAAGTGCTGCTATCAAGCGTTGGACTTGATTCTTCGATATCCTCGGTCAGCAAGGAAGGCGTAATCAGCAAAAGTGGAAGTGATGCCTACTATAATTACCTGATTTATCTTCTTCAACTTGCACCTGAAGACGAGATCGTATGTGAGCCATTCAACCAGGCTATCAGAATCAACTTCCCGAATTTATATGCAGAAGGTTATCGAATCGGATTTTATCGGGAAATTCCATCCCGACAGGAAGATGTATCAGTGTCTAACCGTCTTAACAACCAGCAATCATGAATATCTTAGAAGATTTATTTGTAGATGTTGCCCAATTTCATCTTTACTCTCCCTACGCAGAGAGCAATATGAATTTCAAAGACCTTGCTTCCAGTGCCATGAGCGCAATCAAACAAGTTCAGGCTGTCATTACCTCTGATATCTACAACAAAATAGCATCCGGGGAAGACAATGACGAAAAAGATGCGTTGAGAAGCGCAGTTGCTAATATTACTTTAGCCAAGCAGCTTATATTCAATGTACTGTCCCTCCGTAAATCAGATGTGGACATATATAAGAACGAACAAGAACAAATGCGCAGGGCATATTGTGATAATTACTATAACGCGATGGATACCCTTTTGCAGCTATTGGATAGAGATGAAGCATGGAAAAAGACCAAAACATATAAGGCATTGGAAAATCTACGATTAAAAACAACGTATGATTTTGACGCGGTATACCCAATAGACAACTCATTTTTGTACTTTTTTCGTTGTGTCCCGATTCAACAGGAAGCCATGGATGACTACATTGCCGGATATTACGAACGTCTTTCACAAGATGATCAAACAAATCGTCGTAAACTCGACAGATGCCTTGCCAAGATAACTGTGGCATTATCACTGCGCAGATTTGATATACTTGAATTTCCACCGACAATCCGTAACTTATTTGAAGATTCAAAAGTTCAACGCTATGGTACCCAAGAACAAGAACGCATACTGGCATTGTCCGATGATTTAATGTCACAAGCTATGGATGCTCTTAAGAACATAGATTTATCTCTGTCCGGAAGCACAGACATTGATATTGTGACCGAGACATCATTTAATCGTCCAACCGATAAAATATATCTTATGCCATGAAAAGAGAAATTGAATTTATCATCCGCGGAGAAATGTACACAATACCTAACAGTTGGGAAGCGTTAACCACTTATCAATTTAAGGAATTGGTTGCCGACCTCATTGATATGTCAGCCGGGAAGTTGTCTGCCGGCCTTGTGCGTATACGTCATATATGTAGAATCATGGGATGGAGTGTCGATAAGATTACCGATACTGATGCTTTGGCCAACATTGCTTGTCTTGCCGAACAAATCACGTTTCCATTTCTCATATCTTATCCTGATCATGATGCTGCCTTGGCAGAACTTGATCCTGAATCTTATAATCTGTGCAAACGTGTTCCTCCTGAGCGATTAACCGGTATCACTATATCCAGATACTTATCACGACTTGATTACAAGTTCACCGTTGATTCCTGTTTTTGTAAACAATTTATTCCGTCAATATTTATCGAAGAACAGGATGAACCATATATGGGATATACCATTGAAACAGGATTCTACATGCTTACAACATCGCTGACCGCGCAACAATTTATCGATGCACGCGAACTGGCGGACTGTTCGGATAAGCAGTTGCCTTTATTGGCATCTATTTTATACTCTCCTCTACCCTATGAGAGTGACAAAGCACATCAACGTGCCCATCTGTTTGAAACTGTTGACATCAAGACATTACAGGCTATACGGTTTAATTTTAAAGGATTCATCAACTATCTGTTCAGCAAAACAAAATATAAGATCCTAACTCAGATTAATCCGGGAAAGGAATCCGTTATAAACACAGGTGCACAAGATGCATTGTACAGCCTGAGTGCTGACGGATATGGCAATCTTCATGAAGTTTCACAAATGAGTGTTTTACAATATCTGGGCATTTTGAGAAAAAAAATGATTGAATCGGTACGCAGCCTTCATGCAGCCAAAATGGATGTTGCCGAAATTTCGCAGACAACTCGATTACCCATTAATGTTATAAATGACATACTATGATTCTTGATTATTTAAAATATTTTTCCCGGTTCCCTTCGCGCGACGGTGTATTGAACATGTTCGTCAACGGAAGCTCTGATCTTTACGAGTACGAAGAGCTAAAAGGATATATCTCAGATTTGCCCGAACCTTTGGTTCCGGATATCTCCGATTATGTTTTCGGTCAGCGTTTTGATGACGTTAAAAAACGTGTTGATTCCCTGACCGGGACTTACCTGTTCTGCGATTTTGGAGAAATACAGAGCTCCCAGGACAATATCGGCTCCATTCAGGATACCCACAAGAGAGCAATTACGGTCGCGGTCAAATTAGGAAACAACTCCGATATGGTCGAAGTTGCCATCCAAAGTGACCGGACGCTGTCATTACTCAATGAAGTGAGGGCATACATGATACTTGACTCTCGCAATATGTCATGGTTAAAGACTATATCAAAGAGTCAGACTATCGTACCATTTGTCGCGCCGGAGCTCTCATCAATAGGTTGGAGTATGAGCTTTGTCGCATCGGCCTCTGACTGGATGAATGTAAAGGATATTACAAAACATATAAATTCAAATAGAAAATGAAAACAAACATGAAAATCTTAATTGACAATGGTCACGGGACAAATACCAGGGGAAAACGTTCGCCTGACGGAAGACTGATTGAAGCTTTGTATTGCCGTGAAATCGCTGTACGTGTCGAACACGAATTATGCAGAAGAGGATATGAAACTTATCGTCTTGTGCGTGAAGAAGACGATATTCCCCTATCGGAACGATGCCGGCGCGCCAATGACATTTGTGCAAAATATGGTAGTCAGAATACTCTTCTTATCTCTATCCACTGTAATGCCGCAGGAAATGGGACACAATGGATGCAGGCACGCGGATGGGAGGCATGGACCAGTGTAGGACAGACAAATGCCGACAAATTGGCTGAATGTCTGTATACATCGGCTGAAAGGATGCTTCCCGGAATGAAGTTGAGGAAAGACTTGTCTGACGGAGATCCTGATAAAGAAAGCGGCTTCTATATTTTAAAACATACAGTGTGCCCGGCAGTACTTACAGAAAATCTGTTTCAGGACAATAAAGAAGATGTGGCTTTTCTTTTATCCGAAAAAGGGAAACAAGCTATTACCGGTTTACATGTCGAAGGAATCATTAAGTATATTGAGTCATGAAAATTTGTCCTTATATAGTAATAGTAATATTAAGCATCATACTTGTCATGTCGTGGTGTTCCCGTCCAACAGGCAAGTATGACACAACCACATCAGATACCGTATGGATACACCATATTGACACGGTTCGGGATACAATCATTCCGCCACCCGTTTTTGTCCATACAGTAAGACAAGATACTGTTTTTCTGCCTGTGGTAAAGAATGAGCCGGCAGATACAGATTTAACCCAACTACCGGACAGCATACCGGTCAGTTTGCCAATTACAGAGAAGGAATATCAGACAGAAGATTATAAGATTTTGATAAGCGGATATAATCCTTCACTGGATTACGTGGAATTATACCATCCTACTAGGCTAGGAATAATCAAACAGAAAAACAAACGATGGGGATTAGGTCTCTCCGCCGGATATGGTATTGGTTCCCGCGGGTTTACACCTGTACTGGCTGTTACTTTTAATTATAATATGTTTCAGTGGTAACAAAAATCCCCGGCTTCGGTCTTGCTCTTATTCATTTGACAGTCGAATTTGAAAACCTATTGAAGTGCCGGGGATAAATTAACAACAAAATTATTTATTAATTTGTTTTTAAAATAGAATAAATATGAGCAAGACCGAACGTTTTAACGAGATTCTTGATTCCGTGGCTTCTTATACGGAGATACATCAAGAATATATTCTTTCAGACAATCGCACGGCAGAAGTCGTTGATGCCCGTTGCATTTTGATTAAACTACTGTCGGAAGAAGGCTTCTACCCTTCTCAGATAAGTAAGTATATGGACAGAACAGAATCCAGCATTCGCTATCTGCTCGCCTCATACTCTGCTCGCATCTCTACCAGTTTATGGATGGAAAAAGATGTAGAAACAATTCGCAAACATCTTGCAAATAAGTCGCAAATAATTAGCAAATAAGACACAAACAACTGTACTTCAAATCATTATATATATACATATCTTTGTAATGTCAGGTTATAGCCTGGCCTAGTAACATATTAAAACATAATATTATGACTATCAAAGGTATGAACGGTGAGAATTATAATGTCACCGGCCAAGGACAAGGCAATTACAATACCGTCGGAGCGTCAGCAGGTATCGCATCTTTTTTAGGGCTGAATGCGGGTAATATCCTGGGTGGCGGCTGCTACAACCGTAACATGGCGGCAGGTCCTGTAGAAGTGATTACTTCGGAAGACAAACCCATCAGCCGCTATGAAGCATCCATGATGGACAAACTTGCTCAGAAAGATGGAGAAATTGCATTGCTGAAGGCAAACACTTACACGGACCAGAAGCTTGCTGATGTTTATGACCGCTTGCTAAGCCGTATCAATGCGGATAAGAACGAGCAGAATGCAATCAACATGAATCAGGCTGTATACAACGGTACAAACACTGCTACTTTAGCTTGTATGAAACAGCAGATTGCTGATTTGGCTGCATTAAGCGAACTGGTCGTTCCACAGCGCAAAGTATGTGATACCGGTTGCTGCGGTTGTAACTAACCAATCTTAATCTCACTGAAAGGGCGGTTTCATTCCGTCCTTTCCTCTTTGTCTCAAACTCAAACAATTATCGTCATGTATACCAATTCACAAATATTATCAGCAGTGCTGAACAAATGGTTGCAACCTGTAGTACAGCAATTTTCCGCTCAAAAAATGGGGGCTTTCCCTTTTGTCCAGATGATTGAGACCAAATTGAAATCAACTGGCTTTGTTAAACCCGGATGGAGTCTGGCTGCGGAATTATCTCCAATAATGCAGAATGTCAGCGGAACCATTATAGAACCCATCATTAACCGTTATATCTCACAAGTACCGGATGATGCATTACCGGAAATGGCACACAAAATAGTGGATGATGCCATTAAGAACGGAGGATTGGCACTGATGGACGGCAAGGTTGTTTTTGAAAAGGAAGACATGGAAGAACTGAAAACCTTGCTTGAATATAATTTGCCTTTAATTCCCAAAGAAGAATACATCGTCAAGACAGCACCTGATAAGGAAGCTGACGGCAGCGATGCCCCCAAACCGAAATCGGACGGTATAAGTTCCGATACAGATTAATCTTTAATATATATTCATTATGATTCAATTGACTCCGATTGCAATCGCCCCTACCAGCCAGCAATACCTGACTAATGTAGTGGAGAATTTATGCCAGGCTTATTGCGCAGAAAATGGTGTGCAACCTACCGGCATAGTTAATTTTACTGTCGCAGAACAGCAGACGGTGAATACCCAAACTGTCGTAACCATCAATGCAGCAGTGCTCGTTGCTTATACCCCGAAGGGATCATGCCGTTCTGTTACGAAACAATGGGTTGAGCAGTTTAAGGTAGCCTTTATTGACGCGGCCGGTGCAGTTCCTGTGATAAAGCTGACCCCTCTTGTTACCCAGGTTAGTCCAGAGAATGTGAAGTGTTGTAACCGTGCGTATGGTGTAAGTCTGGCTACTCCGTTGACCATTGAGGCCACCTTTCCCGCTACTCCCACAGCTTGATAAGACTTTATCACGAAAGCCGGTGACAGCTGTAAAAAAGAAAAGGAAGAAAAAAGTTTGAGTTTGCTCCCCGCTTCATTGTGGGGAGTTTACTTTAATATAAATGATTATGAAAACTAAAGAAGAAATGATAGACCGCTACCATGAACTTTATGAAAAGATGGTGGCAAGTAAAGATCCGAAGAATATGAAGATATTCGGTGAGACTGACAAGTATATGTTTAAGGCTGTCGCGGCAGCTCATCCCGATATGGCCGAAAACTGGCTGTCACATTTGGAAGCTGTTTGTTGGGACAATTATCTATCCGAACACGAAGCAATGAATATCAGCAAACGTATTGTCAACCAAGATGGAATAAAAGGATTCCATTGGTCTTATGATACTTTTGAAAAAACGGTCGAATCGCTTGGAGGTGTATGTGAAGACAAACCACATTATAACAGTTATGCTTTGTGGGTAACTGCCAATATGATTTATTCGGATCATGCCAAAAGCATTGCAGAAGACATGGGACATAAGTCGCCGGCAGAAGTACCTAATGACAAGATGGCTCTATCCTGCTATAAAAAAGCCTTGGAGAAGCTGAAGGATGTCGATGCAGGGTTTCATGTACGGAGATATTTCAAGCATAAGATGTACGACGATTCAGTTATGTAATCTGGATAAAAAATTAGATAAAATAATCTCCATGATTGAAAAACTGGACGGTCTAAAAGGTTTCGGTTCCAATGTACTGGCTAATGTTGTAGGAGATATAATCATGGGTAGGTAACTGTAAGGTGTTTTAGAAATAAAGCACCTTTTATTCATGAATGTAGTATTATTTTAATACTGATTGGGATTTTATTATTAACTTTGCGAAAAATTTTAAAACTTAAATATTTATGAAAAAGTATTTTTTACTACTGATTGTTTCTCTTCTATTTACTTCATGTAAAAGTTATATCCAGATTTATGATGTGGACAGCACCTCAGCAAAAACAAGTAATGAGCAGTTTGTATTTGAAAATGAAGATTGCAAACTTACTTATAATTTTTGGGAAGAATGGGGAAATGCTTCTATGGTATTTACCAATAAGACAGATAAGAACTTATTTGTTTCGTTATCTCAGTCATCTTATATTTTTAATGGTTTTTCTTCATCTTTCTATAAAGGTGTAGATGATCATGTTATTATATCTAAACTTACAAGTAAGACTTTTCATGATTTGCCTATAGTTTGTGTAGCTCCAAAATCTTCTAGAGTTATTGGGGATTTAAATCTTGTAGATAAAATATATTTCTTCTGTGAAAAAAAGAAAGATAAGCCTAAGCGCAGATATTCAGAAGATTATAATGAAAATAATTCTCCCATTAAATTTGGATATAATATGGTATATTCTGCAAAAGAGAATTGTAATGAGATTAAATCTTTAGAAAGTTCTTTTTTTGTATCAAGAATCGAAAATGTAACAAAGAAACAAGAACAGGTTACTAGTCAGGTTGAAGATTGTTTGGATTATAGTGATACTTCTGTCATTACATTGAAATCTCAGTCACCCAAACGTTTTTATATCAAACGGTTTAAAGACATAAATCCAACTCCGGCAAAATGGTATTAATTCTTCGATAACAAATTCTTAAGCGGAACTCTAAAAAAGTTCCGCTTTTGTTTTGCTAACCAAAAAATAATCCCCATATTTGCAGTGCTCTTCTTATTGGTCAGGCGGACAGTACCGCCAACATAGCCGTTGGCATTTTTTATGCCCATGGTTTATCATATAGTTCCGTCCCGTGTGGAAGCTTAATGGCTCCACTGCCTGACCAAGGTGAAGAGCAACGGGGAACGGAACTTTTTTCGTTTTTACCCTCTATGTTTAATTTTTAATAGCTCTTCATTATGGTGAATAAAGAATTATTGTTTTCCGTAAAAACAGCAGAAACATCAGCTTTTGCTATGTGGCTGAAATCTGAGAATGTTTTTTTCTCTTCCATATTGGAAGAAAGTGTTACTAACCGTCAGGTGTGCCTTATGGCTCATGCTTCCTTAGCTTTTTCTGCATTGGTATGTGCCGGTTTTGTGTCGGCTGTCCCTGCACTAATTTGCTTAGCCTGGTTTGTCGTATCGTTACATCTATGCAAGAAAGGAGGTCTGCGATGAAAATAAATGGTCTTAAACTTACAGACGAAGCTTTGGATAATCTTCGCACTCTACAGGAAGATAACAACAGCACAATTAATGGTCTTCAGGAAGGTATTTATGAAATAGAAGAATTGGTGCTCAACCCGGAAGCAGATGCCTCTTATGGAGACAGACTGGTCATGATGCAGACACTTAGAGATATCCGTCATCTCTTTGAACTACTCAGAGTTATACCGGGACATAAATATTGATACAGTTTAGATATGATTTGAAGCAAAGCCAGCCTCTTTGCTTCAAACATATTTTTATTGAAATTACTTGATGTTCATTTTGTTATACTTTTTATAGATAAAAAAAGCAAACTTTCTAAAACATTTTCTTTCTAGAATTGTTCATATTAAGTGCGATATTGCTTCGTTTAATTCCTTGCATTAAGCACAAATGCCTGTCTTATATGTTTCACCATATTTGTTTTATCTTTGCTCATAAGCAAGACAATACGAGCAGTGCACTGGAAAAGAGCTTGTGTTTAGCTATTATGATAATCTATAATTTAATGCTTTAAAAAAAATGAATATTAATGGAATTATCCTAAGTGATGAAGGAGTAAATATATTGCGTCGTATGCAAGAGGATGACAATAGTGAAATTAATTATGTCCTTGACGGCCTTGATTGCATCGCCGAATTAATAGAAAACCCGGAAGCGGATGCCAGTGACGGCGATCGTCTTGTTATGCTTCAACAGCTTCGGGGAGTCCGTAAAGTATTGAAAAATTTAAAATCCTTCCGCGATGAAGAATGAAGCCAATATAGACAGTTATATTACAGCTCTAATGTCCGTTTATTCTCCGGCAATCAATGAATCTGAAACGACCCATTGGTTTTCCACTGAAGAAGTTTTTGAATCCATAAAGAAAATAGATCCGGGAACCTCTGTTAAATTGGAAGATATATACGATTCACTTCTTATGGCCGGTTTCCGCTTCCAACCTCGTTCAGGTACTTTGGGATGCGATTTCCGATGGATGTTTAAACAGAAATAATAAGGAGGTAATTTATGGAAAGTTTATTGATCGTGGTTGGTAGTTCTAGAATGTTAGCCTTTTTCTTTGCTATATGGTTAAATACCCGGAAAGGCAAAAAATGGCTGAAGAGTTTGTAATTATATGGATGCGCTAACAATAATATTTTTAATTACCAGTGTTGTAGGTTCTGCATTGGTTATTTGGTCATATACCAAGTCGGGTAAGAAGTGGTTAGAAAATCTATAATGAACTCCTTTTTAAGGAGTAATACACATTATAGTTCGTTGTAGGCTATATAGGTGAAGGCAGTATAAAACCTGTCCTTCGCCTTTTTCTTTTCTATCATTACTTTAGCTTCAAATTTATGAAGCTATGATAACTGATCAACTCATCAAAAAAACATTTATACATAATGTTGTTTCCAATGGTTTCAAGGGAGTCAAACGGATACAACAGGAAGTCATATCGGAAAACTTAAATGTCATATCCGGCGATCTGCTCAAATCAGTTCAAAAAGATCCGTTATCGCTCATCGGAACAGAACGTCAGGTATATTATATGACTGTTCTTCCTTATATGCGTTTCTTGGATATCCATTTTCGACAGGATATGCAACGTAGAAAAATTTCCATCTATAACCGTGTCATTTGGGGTGTACTTTATGGAGAAGTGCTTCCTGCTCTGCGCTATGGCTTTACACAAGACATACGTAAGTACATCACCCGGCAACTTCAAGAAGGATCGGATATTAATCAATTAGATATTTTAAAAGATTGGTAATTATGGGGAAAAAGCTATCTGAAGACGAAATAAAATATATTTTGTCAGTTGAGTCTTCTAAAGCTCAACAGGAAATTTACAAATTTACAAAAGAAACTAAAGAATTAAACAAGACCAATAAGGAACGTCGGTCATTGATGCGCGAATTGGAATCATTGGGCAAAAAGGAATCGGATGAATACAAACGTCTTGATAACGAAGTTAAAAAAAATAATGAGACTATTCAGAAAAACAATAAACTCATTAAAGAACTGGAGAAAAAGCTTGATCTTACAGGACTTACGATGGTCCAGCTTCGAAAAAAAGCCAAGGATCTTCGTGCGCAGCTTGATCAGACAGTCAAGTCCACCCACCCGGAAGAATATGCAGAACTTGAATCAGAATTGGCTAAAGTGACCAATCGTATGGAAGAACTGCGTAATACCGGAAAGTATGCCAAGCAACAGCTTTCTTCTTATGATAAAGCGATGGTTGCTGCAAAAAAAGCAACAAAAGCTTTTATAGCCGTAGAATTCGTTCGATATCTTAAAGACATAGGTATGAAGGCTTATGAAACCCGTAAAGAGTATGCACGTTTTGAAGCCACTCTTCGAAATGCAACCGGTTCTTCCAAGGAAGCTGCAACTGCAATGAAGATGTTGCAGCAGTTGGCAAAAGAGACTCCTGCCAGTGTAGCAGAATGGAATGAAGCCTATATCAAATTAATTAATCGCGGAATTAAACCGACTTCTGAAGAATTGATTGCCATGGGAGATATCGCCATGTCGCAAGGTAAAGATATAGACCAGTTTATTGAAGCGTTGCTTGATGCCATGACCGGGGAGAATGAACGCCTAAAGGAATTTGGCATAACTGCATCAAAAAACGGAAAAACTACTGCATATACATTCAAAGGTGTTACAACCGAAGTAGATAATACCGACACCGCCATAAAAAATTATATTCTGTCTTTAGGCAAACTGCAAGGTGTACAAGGTTCTATGGCCACTCAAATGAAAGAATTAGCAGGGCTAGAATCTAATTTAGGCGATCAAATAGACTCTATTTACAATAAAATAGGAAAGAAACTTGAACCGGGCATCAAATCATTTATGGGGACATTAGGCCGTTTTATGGGAAAAATATCCGAATCGCTTGAATCTTCCGGCGAAAAATTTGACACACAATTAAACAAGGTGGTCTCTTTACAAACAGGATTGGTTCCTCTACTCAATCGTTATGATGAATTAAAAAATAAAACAAATCTAAGCGCTCAGGAACAAAACGAATTAAATCTATTAATATCTCAAATTGCTCAAATAATACCAGGAGCAGTATCAGGATTTGATAATTATGGAAGAGCATTATCCATCAGTACCGATTATGCTCGCGAATGGATAAAAACAGAGAAAGCTAGATTAGCATATATCAATAAATCACAAATCGAAGAACGAAAAAGCGAAAAAAAGGACATTGAAGCAAGAATAAAAAGTCTGAAGCTTCAGGAAAGTATCGGCAAAAGACTTTATGGAGTTGACAAAGAAGGTAATGTGAAACACGTTGCTACTTCTAGTGGACGCATGGGATATGGACCTAATGCGGAACAAATGAAATATCGAAAAATGACTGTGGATGAGCAAAACCAATTTAAAGAAGAAATGAAGTCCTTATATGAAGAATTATCAGGAATTGATGCGGAACTTTCCCGATTACAAGGTACAACTCTTGACGATATGATTAAAACACAAACCGAAATGACAGAAAATCGAAAAAAATTTAATGAAATGAATAAAGAATCTCTGTCCGCTTGGATTGCGGACGAGAAAAATGCCACCAACGAATATCTTAGTATGGCTAAAGAGATATACAAGAATAGATTTGAAAACAAAGTTGTAGACCCCAAAGATATTGAGGAAGCTGCTAAAAAAGCCAAGCAAGCAGCTCAAAAAGAAGCAAAAGCTGTATTGGAAACTGAAAAAGATGTATTAAAATCTCTTGAAGAAATGCGTGAAGATGAACTTATAGCGCAAACAAAATGGTATAACGACCAACATTTATCCCTTAGTAAATCTTTAGAAGAAAATAAGGTATCACAAGAACAATTTGATATTATGATACTTGCGCTTAATAAAGTAAATGCAAAAGCTAGATTAAACATTGAAAAAACATACTATGACGATTCGCAGTCATTACTTATTACTAACACAAAATTAAAAGAAGAAACTATTAGAGAATCTAATAAACGAGTCATTGATGCAGAGAAAGAAAGTAATGAAGCAGCTTTAAAAGAACAAGAAAGAATAAATGGTCTTGTTAAAGAGTTTAAAGATAAATTTAAGGTTACAACAGCAGAGGAGGACTATCAAACTCAAATTACAATATTAAAATCTTCCTATCAAGCAAGATTGGAAATTTTAAAAAAATACAATCAAGATACATTATCCTTACAACAAGCGTATAATCTCGCTTTAGAACAGTTGGAAAAAAATCATCAAGATCAGTTAAATTCTATCAAGGACAAATATGGCGTAAGAAGTTTAAAAGAAAAATTTAAAGAAGAACAAAATGAATTAGATCAAGCTTATCAAAATGGTTTATTAAGCACAGAAAAGTATCTACAAGCTAAAGCCAATAGTTATGTGAAATTTATGCAACAATTGGTTTATCGTTGGACTGATATTTTCTCTGATGTATTTCAATCTTTGCAAGATGCTGAAATAAATAACATAGAATCAAAATACAATAAAGAAATAGAAGCCGCTAAAGGAAATGCTGATGAAGTAGAACGATTAGAGCAGGAGAAAGAACAAAAAAAATTAGACATTCAAAAAAAATATGCAGATGTTAATTTTGCTATTAAAGTTTCTCAGATTATTGCAGACACTGCTGTATCTGTAATGAAAGCCTATGCAGATTTAGGACCTATTGCCGGTGCCATTGCCGCCGCAGTAGTATCTGCTACAGGCGCAATACAGATTGCAGCAGCTAATGCTGAACGAAAAAAGGTAAAAAGCATGACTGCATCAGGATCTTCCAATAATTCTGCCTCTGGTAATTACACCCGCGTTCCCGGGAAACAATCAGGAGGTTATATAGACGTGACACGGAGTCAAGACGGAAAGGAATTTCAAGCAGTTTATGACCCCAAACGCCGTGGATACATTGATCACCCTACCGTAATTGTGGGCGAAGGTCCGGCAGGAATGTCACGCGAATGGGTGGCTAGCAATGAAGCGGTCAAAAATCCTACGGTAGCTCCTATCCTATCCATACTTGACCAGGCACAGCAGGCAGGGACAATCCGGACACTGGACCTTAACCGCTATCTTCAGTCAAAAGCCATCGGGCGACAAGATGGGGGCTCTGTCGTCAGCCATCCGGCAAAAATATCTCCTGTTCCGGTTCCCGATGCCGGACTATCCCAAGTGGTCGGTAAGCTTAATGACACTTTGATTGAATTAAAGAGAGAAGGGTTGCCTGCATACACACTGCTTGATGACTTTGACCGGGCCCGGAAATTACAAGAACGTTCACGAAAAATAGGAAGTAAATCATGAAAATAGTTAATACAAAATTAGGGAAACCTTACCAGTTGAACCCGGAAACTCAACTGGCCATGGAAAGAACCAATCCGTTTTTTAATGAATACGGTGAGCAATCTCTACCGGTCAGCCTCCCTGACAGTGCTTATAATCGAAATATCCTTGGCTTTCCAAATGTCATTCAACGGAGGGAAAAAGTGCAAATGGTTGATGCTTCCATTCAGGACGGGGAGTTTTTTACTCCCTGCCGCCAGGCAATACTCGGAATATCCCCATCTGAAAGTATTGAAACCTCATTCTACATTAATGAAGGAAGTTTTTACAGCAAGTTGGAAAATACCTACATTACCGATGTATTTGCCGGTGAAACTGTAGACGGGGTTAACACTCTTGATCAGGCTATAGAATGGATTAAATCTCTTAATTCTTCCGGCGGAAATGAAATGTTTTCTGTCTTTATGGTAAAACTGGATGATGATGACAATGGGCAACAACGATTCCTGAATGGGCATAGCAATCGGAAAGGCTCCTTTTTTAACGAGAAAGATACCACAGAGGTCATTGACGGACAAACGATATCCGTTACGCGAGGATTTTACTTGACACCGTTTTTAAAAGCTAACTTTGTTTTGAAAAGATTGTTTTTGCATTTCGGATACACGCTGAAAGATAACTTCTTTTTCCGGACTGCTCCATTTCCCGATATGGTTTTTATCAACAATGTAGCCGATGCCATCGTTACGGGTACTATCCGTATAGACCAATTATTGCCGAAAGTTACTTGTAGCAAAATACTTGATTTGTTCCGCCGTAAGTTTTGTTGCGAATTCGTTACCGATGAAGTCAACCATACAGTTGACATAATCATGTTCAATGATGTCATTTCCCGGACAGCAAGAACCGATCTGTCTCATTCTTTGGTCGGAAAATTGAAAATAGAATATCCGGAAACATATCGGCAAATCACATTGGAAGCCGAAGAGTCTGTCGGAGGAACTACGGAAACATTTGACTCTTTAGCACTAATTCATTCCAAGTATCCTACAGCCGTATTTAATGAGAAAAAAGGTCTGTTTGAACGTGAAGGATACCAAATCGAAAGTTCGCTGACAATGCGAATAACATCCGTCAATGAAATTGTAGGAGATTGTAGCCAGCGTTATTACGAAGGCGGATCTCTTGAAACGGAAACTATTAAAATACCGGAAGCCATCCCTTCCGCCAATCTCTATATAGGTCAAGTACAGTTTCTCAATTCATCTCTGAAGGCTGCCAATATTGAAGCGGACAGCGAAACTGAATTGTCTTCCGACAAGGAGTCATCTTCTGAAGATATGTACCTGATGCTGGCTTTTGCGCATAAAGAAACAAGTTGGCTGTTTACAGAGGGAAGTGTTACCAATTACATTTATAAAGTCATTGGACGGGATACCATTGACTTTAAATTCGGTGATTATGCGCTTGTATATAATGGTCCTTACGGTATCTTTGAAAAATTTTACCGTCAGTATGATCTGCTCTTGCGAAATTCCATGCACAAAGTTTCTGCCAAATTGCTTCTTTCGCAAAGTCAGAAAATGAACCTGCCATCTTTTGACAAGCTGATAATAAACGGTGCTGAGCTGCTTCCGAATAAACTGAAATATAATTTAGGAAAAGAAAACGAACCTGTAGAATCCGAACTATATACGACCCAATTATATGAGCCTGTAGTATTACCCCAAACGATTGATGAACTTTTCCCATCTGTGGAGACAGGTTATAGATGGAATGCAAAAACATCTTATGAAATCATTTCGGAAAAGGAATATGAATCATCTCCTTTTAAGGATGCGGAGATTACCCCTTTTTTCCCGCCTCCCCCTACAGCCGATTTGGTTGGAAAACGCATGTATGTGTGTTACACTGCCGGCAAGTTTATAGCACAAAATTGGGCCTTATACACATTTTGGCTGGAAGCGGTTCCTAAGACGAATACCTGAGTGTCCTTTCTATCTCTTTGCGAATAAACTATTTTTGTTACAAAAATAATAGACATGAATATTCTGAACCAACCTGATTCTTTATCTCTATCCGGCAATATCAATAAGTTTCGGATTCAGTCTGCGGAGCCTTTCTCTTTCGTACTGTCAAAAGGGAACAAGCAACTGTTGTCAGCCGTTTACACACCCGGTGCAAATCAGACGGTAGAGATTGACGTTAAGGATATCGTAGAATCCCAGCTATCCTTTTTTCTGAAGGATCTTACAACATCATACGAACAACCTGATCTGGCCGCCGATTTTACCGCTGCTATAAATGACCAGAGCATAACATTTCGTGCCATACGATGTGGAGTGGACCGGTTGTCCACTTCCGCAGAATTGTTTCTGAAAGCTAATTTTCTAACCTGGCAACCACAGATTAAGAAGGTTACTTATTATTCCCCGGAATATCTGACATATTACGCTGTAAACGCATCTTATGTCAAGGTAAGAGCCTATTTTACCGATGATAATGAGAAAGTGACCGAACAGGTCAAACAACTGGCTACTTTAGGTGAAAAGCGGGTCTATACCATTCCTGTGCAATATTCCGTCATAGCATCGTTGTTTAGCTCTAAACTCCCGTCGTTTTACGATATATGGGCAGAAGACGGTCTGGGAAATCGTCTGACTTATATACAACGTTATGTTGCCGGCAATATACTGTCAGAGCAGGAGCAGTGGATTCTTTTTGAAAACTCTTTGGGTGGGATGGATACCTTCCGGGCATACGGCCAGTTGGATTTTTCAGCGGAACATACCCATAATATCGCTGAAATAGATGAGATATCCGAAGAATATATGGTGGATACCAAACGTAAGTTTCAGAAAAATACGGGATATCTTGATAAACGTGAACGCCAATGGCTGATTGATTTTTTGCCATCCAAGCAAAAGTACATATATAATGAGAACTACTTGCGCCGCATAGTTGTAACAGAAGACAGTACGGCTTATACAGATAAGGAACTTCCGTCATCTTATACATTCACTTATCAGTATGCCGATGCACGTCCATTACTCAATCTTAAGCGCAGTGACAATCTTCCGGACAATCTGGATATACATATACCTGATTTGGGCTCTTTTACCATACCCCCTCGGTTAGTTGAATTTCCTTCGCAGTCGTTGTCCGAGGGGGTACTGTTCCCGGTCCAACAACCTTTTTCGGAAAAATGGGCAACAACGAACATAGGTGCCATCTTTGCCTATATCCTGAATAAGATAAATGCCGAATATGCTGAAGGCGGAGGAATTGGCCATACACATACCAATCTTGACTTACTCCAGCTCTTATCGTATGTTGACGAATATCTGTTGGTAAACGGAAAGAAGATAAAAGCCGGCTATGCAGATGGTATTGCCGGTAATACGTTTGTTGATCTTGTGACTTTTTTAAAGGGATTGCTTATTGGCGAAAATGGAAGCGGAATCACGGTTTTGCAAGATGGTACAACACAAGCTGTTATTGACCGGTTATATGTCAAGATCAAAGCTGTATTTGATGAGCTTGAAGTCAAGAAAAAAACACATGTAGGTGGTGAACAGATCTTGTCCCCCGCAGGAATGAAATGTATCCGTGTGGAAGAACTTGATGAAAGCTACCGCTGCTTTTTTTTATCGGAAGTTGATGGCGTCCCAATCAACAATGAGTTTACCCCCGGTACATTTGCTTTAGCCCAAGAATTCAATATTAAAGAAGGAATATCCCATAATGTATCCAACCGCTACTATTGGCGCGAAGTGACAACGGTTGGTCCTGATTATATTGATTTGAGCAAAACCAATGCCGACAAAGACAGTGACATCCCGGAAGCGGGTGATGATATTATTGGTCTCGGACACTTGACGGATATTACCCGCCAGGCAGCCATTATATTATCATCAGTAAACGAAAATTCGCCTTCTATCACTTTTTATCAAGGCATAAACAGCTTTTCTTTAGCCGGGAAAGAAGTTATCGGAATGGGATATGATAAATCCACAGGGCATGCCTATATTAACGTGTATGGTGACGCTTATATCGGTGCGAAAGACAAAAGCACCTATATTCGATATACTCAGAAAAGTGGCGTGGATATCAAAGGAGTCTTTCATATCGAACAAGGTTCCACTGGATGGAAGAATGTCGAAGGTTTACCGGAAGAGATACAGGCAGCAGCAGATTTGGCACAACAAGCGCAGGATGCAATAGACAATGCTGCTGTCGGAAGTGTCAATCTGTTGCGTAACTCCGGGTTTACGGGAGATTATGAAAGTGAGACATTGTCCTCTGATACTCAATTGTCTGCTGATACCGAATTGTATAGCAAGCAATTAAAGTACTGGACAGGTGTAGCTACCGTATCCGCCGATAATGATGCCGGTTCCGGGTATTCCGCCGCAATCGGCAGCCTGTCACAATCGGTGGACTTAATTAAAGGAGAAAGTTATGTTATATCATTTAAAGCAAAAGGTACATCATTGGCTGTTTCGTGTGGCGATTTCAGCACAACTCAGCCTCTTACGTCCGGTTATCAGAGATTCACATTTAAATTCAATTTTAACAGTGCAGGTATTTTCATGCTCAGTGGTACCGCAACCGTTTGTGAACTTCAGCTAGAAAGAGGAACTATCGCGACCGATTGGAAGCCATCCATCCTGGATAATGATAAGTCCATGGCAGGTTTTCAGGCGATTAATTATATTGCCGACGCGATTAAAGATGGATCTGTGGATATCCTTGGTGGTTTGATATTGGCCAACATGATCCAATTGGGTAATTATAAGGATGGCAAGATGCAGAAGGTTACTGCCGGAGTGAGTGGCATATACAATGATGATGATGATGTGGCGTTTTGGGCAGGTGGCACGCTTCAACAGGCTATATTGACCGTAATGAGGTTTCGTGATGATCCCAATTACCAGCCTACTGATGCGGAGTGGGCGAACATGGCGAATTTTGTTGCCTCTCATGGCGGTAATGTGTTTTTAAAAGGATATATCTATGCATTAGGCGGGAAGTTCCACGGTATCATTGAAGCAATGGGAGGATTTTTCCGTGGAAGGGTTGAGACCTCTGTAGATGGGAAGCGAATTGTCGTTGATCCGGAAAAGAATACGCTGGAAATGTACACGGCAGAAGGACACGCCACCTTGATCTTAAGGTTTGACAAATCATCGGACGAATGGGAATATGGCGATCTCATCTTGCGGAAGTATGTCAATGATCAACTGGCGCTTGAAACGACTGTATATCCGGAGCGTATCAGAATACAGAATCATGTTGAAAATACGGATATCCTGTTAAATCCCAACAACGTCTCGTTTTACGGATCTAAAGGTGAAACATTAATGGTCGGGATGAAATCGGTATATAATGGGGTAAGCGTGTCTAAGTATGTGGCGGATATAAGTTGCAGTCATTGGCCCGGTAAGGATGATGTCGGTACCGGACAGGTCTATGTGGATTATGAGACGGTGGAAGGTATTATAACTAATGGGATTTTAAAGGTGAAGAAATAATATGGAACTCAATACAGTCATTAAAACAGGTACCTGGTCTGATGCTGCCGACCGTATCAACAGTAATTTTAGCAAAACTTCCACTGAAGTCGAAAAAATAAAATTAAGCAGCACCCGCAGCAAGGGGCTATATCCTACTATCGAGGCGTTGAAGGCTGCTATACCATCCCCGGTTGTAGGTGATTGGGCTGTAGTAGGTGATACCATACCGGGACCAATCTATCAATGCAAAACAAAAGGCACATGGAGTGCCACAGGTACGACAGGAGGAGGTGGAAGTATAGACCTGTCGGGATACTTAACAGCCGAGGAAATTGACGATGTGACATCAATATTATAGTTATGAGAATCAATTATCAGTCCGATTTTAAAATCATAGAGAAAAATCTGAATGGAGACCTGAAAACTCCTTTCCGGTTTACTTATCAGACAGTATTGTCGAAACCCGTTGTAGCCTCTTTCGACGGACACGACTACAAGAACTGTCGCAGGCTGGATGATGGCAGCCTGCTGGTTGTGTTTGATAATCATGGCATGCGTCCGGGCAACCTGACGGTCAGACGCGAGTATTACCTTACTGATGCTGATTTTGCTGATGGTATCTGTAACCTTGTATCCATGGAGTTTACAGGCATCGTTCTTGTCAATGGCAAGTCTGACGACAGTACAGGTACAATTGACGTTTATCCTAACTATCAGAAGGGCGATAAGGGAGATCCAATGACATGGGATTCCATGACAGAGGAGCAGCGTGCCGAATTAAAGGACTCTGTGGTAAAGGAAGTACAGAATGAGATGCTTTCTTCCTCTCCAATTTCCGATAAAGAATACGAAGATGTACTGAGTGGTTTCCTTTAATCGGGAATCGATAAAGAATAAATTTACGAAATTAAAATAAGAATTATATGGCTAAAATTCATAAACTTACCAAAAAGGGTCAGACCATTTACCCTGCTACAACCACTGATGCGGTGGTACATCCGACTACGCGTAAAAACCTTACGGAAGAACTTTTTGACTTAAAAAAAGAAAACGGTAGTTTATCATTTTTTTGTAAAAATACTCCCTCGCAAGCAGGAAATATAGATTTAAGATGTATTAATTTGAGCCTTAAATCCGGTTCTTACTTAAAATTCAGAGTTGACGTATTAAAAGGAGAAGCTACTAATACTTATGAGATGTTATCGTATTATGGAAAAACTTATTTTGACAAGACCCAATTTAACATTGGGGAGGAATATATCCTTCCTTTAATCAAGGACTTCGATACTGATACAGAATTAGTATTTGGGGCTTTTATAAAAAATAATAAGCCTGGTGCCGAAGCTAAGTTTACCGCAATCGTAAACTACCAATTAAACGCATCATTTCCGGTAATAACCGATAAGATAGCTGATGGTGCCATTACAACTGCTAAAATAGCTGATAGTTCCATAGATACTTACAAAAAAACAATAAGTCCTCTTTTTATTAACATCCCCTATTGGGGCAATGTCATAAAAGATGTATATATTGATTCGGAAGATATTCCAAAAGATGCGAAAAACCCCGAAAAGCCTCTGTTTACTCTTGAACAAATACTTTATGCATTCGGGGAAAAGGGGTGGAATAGAATCAGAATAGCTTACCTAAAAAATGATGAAACTTACGCTAATCCTTTTGGCGACACCATACAAACCGAAGATAAACAAGGCAGTAATGCTGCCATTAAATTTGGACTTAGCGGGAAAAGCTATGCGATAGTGAATTTCTCAGAATTATCTTACCTTGGATATTCTCTCAATAGTGAAATCGTATATAATCCCACAGGTGATTACAAGTTTATAACCGAACGTATAGTTCATAGGCAATTTCACCCCGAAGTTATACCCCCGCGTAGTATAAGCAGCGATATGTTAGTGGATGATTTGCCGGGTTCGGGAAATCCGTATTCTGGTTTTGAATTATATACAATTGGAGATAGCTTATTCGCCGGCGGTGTTTGGCAAAACGAAGTTGCAAAACGTTTGGGAATAAAGTTTGACCAAAATAAGAATGCAGATCCGAGTTTTCCATTATCAATCGGAGGAACATCATCAGATATGAGTAGGATAGGTACAACCTATTTTAGGACACTGAATTTGATTAAGAAAGGGTATATTCAAGATAAAGGTGAAAAATCTGTAATCATATTGGAGAATGTTAATGATGGAATATTTGATTTTGATGTGGCAGCTCCATCCTTTAAAATGGATAAGAGCTACTCTGTCAATGAATTGTCTACATCGAATCTAAACGATATACCCAAAAATGAGCGTTCTTTAAATGCAGTAGTAGGTTTGAAAAAAATATCAAATGGAAAGAAATTGATTATAAATACATTGCCAACAAAAGAGGGTGATGTTAGGATTAGAACCGGTTGGGCCGGGCCGGGAGAAAGTGACTATAACATACATGTAATTCCGCAAGGTAATGATGAATTAACGAAACAATATGTAATTGATAGAATCGTAGAGTATTCGTATAAGGGTATCTTTGATACTGCCGGAAGTGATGGCAACAGTGTTTATTTCACCAATGGGAATAATGATTATGAGACCACATTGAAATTTACTGATACCGGTGGGACAGGTATGTCTTGCAGTATTGAGACTGTATCAGACGCCCCATGGGAAATTTACTACTGGTTCATAGGAAGTGATATTGAAGATGTTAATTGGGGGGATGTTAAAAAATGGATTATACCAAGCGTTTCAAGCGCATGGAAATCATCTATTGAAGAACTGTTGCGAAATTTTCCCAAAGCACATATATTTATCGTCAATTTCCCGGCTATATCCAAAACTGCCAACGATTACTATAATGCAGAGAAGGGCATTTATGACGAGTCAAGATGGTATACTGATACGCAGGATAAGAAAAATAAAGCGTTGAAACAATTCAGCAATATATCCGGATTATATAATATACCTTTGATAGATATTTGGGGGAATATGAATATGTCAGCATCTAATTGGAATGAATTTTTCCCAAGCTCGGCTAACATCCATCCATTAAAATCAGGGTATGAACGAATTGGATGTTTATTGGCGTCAATGATAAAAAAATATATATAAAAAACAGGCACATACGATTTAAATGATCATCCGAATAATTTTGAAAAAACTCCCTGCTGACTTCGCAGGCAGCAGGGAAAAAACTTATGCAAACCTCGCCAGGTCTGTTGGGTTATGAAAAACACATGCAAATATAGTATTAATCTTAAAAACAGACAAAATGAAAGATGTAATTTACAACTTTATCCAACAACACATGATGACACACATCGTGCTGATTGCCTTATGTATCGCTGTCACTATTGGGGCTATGTTTATAGACCTGTTGACCGGAGTTATGAAAGCCAAACAGCGCGGTGAAGCAAGAACATCGACAGGTTATAAAAAAACGGCTGTAAAGGCAAAGAAGTACTTCACACCGTTCTTGGAGTTGTGCTTTATCGACTTACTATGCTGTGTCGTTATACCTTTCCCTGTCTTCTCTATGATTTGGACAGTCTATTGCATATTCTGCGAATTTATTTCGGTAAGGGAAAAATCGTGGGAAAAGGCGGAATTGAGGAAAGCAGAAAAAACAATGAGTGTGATCATCGAGAATAAAGAAGATATCGCAAAATTGGCTGCACAGATATTATTTGAATCCAACAAGAAAGAAGAGAAGAAATAAACAAGGAATATGTTATTCAGAAATCTCCCTGTATTTTAGGCTTGCAGGGAGATTTTATTTAGTAATATGTTTAAAAACATATCTATTTTTACTGTAATATTTTGCAGTATAAAAATAAACGCTTATCTTTGCATCATCAAAATAACAATAGAACCGGCGGCAACGGATAAGCGGCATTAAGATTATGAAAACCTTTAAATCGTTAGATGTAAATTTTCGCAGATCATTCAAACAGGCAGCAAAACAAGGTATCGTTAAATTCACGGTTGAAGGAATTAAAGACGATCCTGAATCAATCTACCCGATGTTTGAAATTTCGAATAATCATGTCACTTACTATTCCGTGCAGAGACAAGAGAGTGTTTGTATAACCGACAAAAAACTAAAAGCTGTTATCTACTAATGGAAAAAGAAAATCCGAAATATCCAGGTATATACCTTGCTGAAAACATTATTGATTACCATGGACAGATAGGAATTATTCGCCTATCTTTCCCTCGTTGTTTTATTTGGTTCGATCAAGATGCGGATAGTATATACTGTAGCTATGATGAATTTAAAGATAGAATAGCCCACATAAATTGGCTTGATCCATCTAACAGCGGAAGCAATAGAGATAAGGAATTAGCATTGATTGAGATGTGGAATTTCTTGTGCGAAGAAGAAAGAGAGGAAGAGAGGTTATATGGAGAACTTGAATGAGAGAGAACGAATCGGCAAGCGTATTGCCGAACTTAGAAAGCAACGAAGGTTGTCTCAAGCGAAGTTGGCTGAGTTGGCCGGCATTGATCCGGGCCACATAGCACGGATAGAGCTTGGCAGGTATAGTACAGGTATAGATATCCTTGCAAAGATTGGGCATGCGCTAGGTTGCAGGGTTGATTTTATAGAAAACTAAAAAATGAAAACATTAGAAGAACTCAGAGACTTTATCAATAGAGAAATAAACTTTGTATCTTTAGATATAATTTTTAAAGTAGTTGATTTAGTCATAGCTGAAAACGGATGGACCGACGAACGGCCCAATTCTCAATACGGTATATGCAATGATGGTACACGTATCCTTTTCTTTAACTTGGAAATGGTTGCTGTAGTAGATAGCATTATTAATAAGTAACGATTTTTTTGAATGATGAATGAAAGAGAGCGGATCGGTAAACGTATTGCCGAGCTTAGAAAACGAAGAGGATTGTCCCAAGCGAAATTGGCAGAGTTAGCCGGTGTAGATCCGGGTCACATAGCACGCATATAGCTTGGCAGGTATAGATATTCTTTTGCAGGATTGATTTTATAGATAACACCAGCGGATAAACTATATAGCTTTGTTTGTCCGCTGGTATGTTGGTACCAATTTAAACGGCAAAAGAATTAAAAAAGCTCACACCTTCCTGCTTCGATTCTTCCATTACATGGGCATAAACCAGTGTTTCTCTATAGTCCGTATGACCTAGAATTTCCTTTAATGTTGCCAAATCTTTCGTTTTTTGCAAAAATAGCGTAGCAAAGGTATGGCGCCCTGCCTTGCATGATAATTTTTTGTTAATTCCAGCCTTTTGAGCTATAATTTTTATATATTCATTGATCTTTTGATCTGCTATCATATTTTCAAAAAGAAGCCCTTTCTTCCGTCCGGCTGCCGCATTGTTAATTATAATTCTTAATGGAGTTGATATCGGTATCAGAATGGGATCAGGCTTTGAATTTCTGTTTTTCACACGATAGTATGTAAACGAAGTCGGAGTAATATATTCTATTCTAATTCTTTTGGCATCCGTTATATGCAGACTGCTGAAGCACATAAAAAGAAAAAATTCTAAAACTTTGTGGTAATTGTCTGAAAATTCATGAGACTTATACATCCTCGTAAGATTACTTAATTCTTCCTCGTTTAAAAACGAGAATCCAGATGTTGTGCGACTCTTGACTTTTATATTTTCAAATGGATTTTGTTGCATGTAACCTTCCTTTAGTGCTGCGCGACAATACTTTTTAATACAAGCCATATTTTTATTGATGGTGCTATCTTTATTTCCAATTTTCTTCTTTAAATAAATCTTATAACTCTTAATCCATTCTTCGGTTAAACCGTCAATGGATAAAGTTGGATCGTATCTCTTCATCTTATTAATCGCATCAATATGGACATCCAAAGTAGTTAATTCTATTTCGCCTTTATGTTTTTTGATGTAGTATTCAAAATAATCGTAGAACGTGTCAAAATCATTAGGTCTTACATATTCTTTTAAAAAGAGTTCTTTGTTCAAGTTCTTTTTTTCAAGGCGATATTTTACCATTATATCATTAATTCGAGACCTAACCTTTTCGATGCAAAGGTTATAGTCCTTGTGGTTCTTTTCATTCGTTAAAACTTTCCCTTGCTTTTTATCCCACGACTTCACGGGAACCGATAAATTACATGGTATTACTACTTTGTCTTTGCCCAGATAGAATGTAACATAAATAGGTGCGTTTCCTGATTTTGAAATGTGACTCACATTTTGATAGTTTCTAATTACAGCCATAATTCTTTGTTCTAATTTTGTTCTACAATTTTATGTAAAGTACTGATTTGGAAGACTTAAACGCACCGTCCTTTACATAATTTACAGTTTTATTCAAACAGAACTGTTAAAAAAACAAAAGCGGATAAACCTTTTATGGTCTATCCGCTTCAGAAGTCTTCTGAGGCTTATTTTCCTCTACGCACCTTCTTCACTTTTTCGTTTTTTGTTCTACCTTTTTCTAGAACTTATCCTTTGCACAAGGTATTGTGAAGATGGTTTAACTATTAATTAGAGGTTCCTGGCGGATTCGAACCGCCGTACACGGTTTTGCAGACCGCTGACTAAGCCACTCATCCAAGGAACCTTTTTTCTTTGCAACCGTTGTTTCTCGATTGCGGTTGCAAAGGTACGACTTTTTTTTGAACCTGCAACTATTTTGATGTTTTTTTCTTCATTTTCCTGCATTTTTTTCGCAATTACACTTCTGATTGGTGCGAATGGACTTAATGGAACAGTCCGAAGTACATCCTTCACAGGGATTCTCGTTATTCTTTATCCTCTTGAAATACAAAAAGATACGAAGACCAGCCCATATCATACACAAGAAAACAATGACTAAAACTATGATTTGTTGTAATTCCATGCTTAAAAAACAATAAGAATAAAAATGAGTTCACTAAATAATCAAATTTCCCAGTTGATAAACAACAAAAGCAATGCACCACGCTAAAACCGTGGTATAGCCCGCAGCAAATAATGCCCATTTCCAACTGCCCGATTCTTGTTTTATAGCAGCCAAAGTAGCTATACACGGAAAATATATTAGCACAAAAAGCATATAAGCCAAAGCAGCAAGTGGCGTGATAGGAATACGATTGGAAAGATTCACATTTTCCACATCCTCTTCATTCGTATAAAGAACTCCCAATGTGCTAACCACCAGTTCTTTTGCCCCGACTCCGGAAATAAGTCCGATGCCAAGTTTCCAATCAAATCCCAAAGGTTCGATTACCGGCTCCACTGCTTTACCTATCTGACCAATATATGAGTTTTCTTGCTGTTCTGCCACTGTTTCATAAGCATCATGTTGCGGATAATATCCCAAGAACCAGATAATGATAGAAGCAATCATAATAATACCCCCCATTTTCTTCAGATATTGAGCCCCCTTTTCCCAAGTATGGCGCAAAATACTTTTCGTTGTCGGCATACGATAAGGTGGGAGTTCCATCACAAAAGGCGCATCATCGCCTTTCACCAGAAACTTACTGAAAAGACGTGCCATGAGAACCGCCAATATAATTCCTGTGGCGTAAATGCACAATAATACAAAACTAGCCTGATTTGGGAAAAAAGCTCCTACCATTACTAAATAAATAGGTAAACGAGCACTACATGACATCAGCGGATTGACCAGCATCGTAATAAGCCTGCACTTACGGTCTTCAATGGTACGTGATGCCATAATAGCCGGCACATTGCATCCGAATCCCATGATAAGAGGTATGAACGACTTTCCGTGTAATCCCATTCGGTGCATAATCTTATCCATAATAAATGCAGCACGTGCCATATATCCTGAATCCTCCATAACAGATATGAAGAAATATAGAATAAGAATATTGGGCAAGAATACGATAACTCCGCCTACCCCGCCAATGATACCGTCTACCAGCATATCCTTCAATGGACCTTCGGCCATATTATTACGAATCAGATTTCCCAATTGATCTACCAACCATTCAATTCCCTGCATAGGGTAATCCCCCAATACGAATGTTCCTTCGAACATGATATAAAGGAAAAGGAAAAAGATAGGATATCCCCAAATACGATGAGTCACAATACTATCAATCACACGAGTGGTCTGCTCCTTTTCCATGTGATTGTCTGTAAATGTTTCTTTCAACGCTCCGGTTATGAAACCATACTTGGCATCAGTAATGGCCTGTTCACTATCTTCATTCATCACATTATAAATACGCTGAACTTCTTTGTCACGCAAAGCTAAAATTTCACCTCCATTGGGAAGTGTCTCAACAAAAAGTTCGATATCCTTATCGTCTTCCAACAATTTAATGGCCAGGAAACGAGTAGAATATTTGTGTCGGATTTGCTCGTTGACACTGATTAATTTCTTCACAGCTTGAATGCTGCGTTCCAATTCAGGCCCATGATTTATATGAATATGACGGAAAATACCACGCGGCCTAATGTGTTCTTCTTCACTGTGACTGCCAAATTTATGATCAGGAACATAAGTTTCATGCCAATCACGCAAATCCTCCAATACTTCCGTACGGATTTCCGCCTTCTTTTGAGTCAGAAAATCACTGCCCTCATAGATGCCGATAATCACATGGAAAAGCTTATCGACACCTTCTCCTTTACGACAGACAGTGGGCACCATAGGTACGCCAAACAACTGGCTCAGCTTGAGATAATCCAGTTTGTTGCCACTTGCCTCAAGTTCATCATACATATTCAGAGCGATAACCATTCTCACGTTCATATCAATAAGCTGAGTAGTGAGATAAAAATTCCGCTCCAGATTCGAAGCATCTACCACGTTGATAATCACATCGGGAGTCTCATCAATAATATGTTTGCGCACATATATTTCTTCAGGAGTATAGGCTGACAAAGAATAAGTACCGGGCAAATCCACAATACGGAAATGGTATCCCTGAAAATCAAAAAAACCTTCTTTGGCATCCACAGTGACGCCACTATAATTTCCTACGTGCTCGTGAGCACCGGATGCAATATTAAACAGCGAAGTTTTTCCGCAATTAGGATTACCTACCAGTGCCACATTTATGGTACGTCGTTTTCCTTTGGCCAATGCCACCATTTCAGCTTCGGGCACTGTTATTTCTTCTGTTATGGAGCCGTGATAAGGACTTTGAGTGGTACGTGCTTCTTGTTCACTCACTACCTCTATCATCTCGGCTTCTTGCCGGCGAAGAGAAATCTCGTAATCTAGCAGTCTGTATTTTATCGGGTCTTTCAGGGGGGCGTTTAAAATTACTTCCACGGTTTTGCCTTTTATAAAGCCCATCTCTACGATACGCTTACGAAAGCCTCCGTGACCTAACACTTTGACTATTACGCCTTTTTCTCCTGTATTCAATTCAGATAAACGCATTTTCTTTAAAATTTTCTGCAAATATAGTTCATTACTTAGAGGTATGCAAGTTGTTTAGACTGTTTTTAAATAAAGAATTTCATCATAAACAAAAATAGCAATATGCAAACCGGCGGATGAAAGAAAACAGGTATTCGCTTTCTATAATCTCAAAGAAGCATTATCTTTGTAATATGTTTCATTTAGACGTCAATAGATTTATAGAAGAAAAATCTTTATTTTTTCAAAAAGATAAGATTTTAGTGGCACTAAGCGGCGGTGCTGATTCTGTCGCTTTATTACGTGTGCTATTAGCTTTAGGATATACCTGCGAAGCTGCCCATTGCAATTTTCACTTGCGCGGCAAGGAGTCAGACCGAGACGAAAACTTTGTACGAGGCTTATGTAATGAACTAAATATTTTATTACATGTGGTACATTTTGATACTCAAACGTACGCCACAAAGCATCGCATTTCCATCGAAATGGCAGCTCGAGAAATGCGATATGAATGGTTTGAAAAATTAAGGCAGGAGTGTGATGCTTCCGTTATTGCCGTAGCCCACCATAGAGATGACAGTGTAGAAACATTCTTATTAAACTTAATTCGGGGAACAGGCATCAACGGCCTGAAAGGAATAGCCCCGCTAAACGGTCATATTGTCCGTCCGCTACTGAACGTGAGTCGACAGGATATTCTACAATATCTTGAGCACTTACATCAAGATTACGTAACAGACAGCACTAATCTGCAAGATGAATATATGCGGAATAAAATCCGCTTGAATATTCTTCCAATGTTGGGAGAACTAAATCCATCTGTCAGTGAGAGTATTGCAGAAACAGCAAACCGACTGGCAGAAACCTCTCTCGTTTACAACAAAGAAATGGCTGAGGCCAAAAACAGAGTTATAAAAAGAAATGGCAACAACCTAAAAGCTATTCATGTAGAACGCTTGTTGACAGAAGTTGCCCCCGCCTCATTACTGTTTGAAATATTGTATCCACTAGGATTTAAACCTTTACAAATAAAAGATATTTTCCACAGCTTATCAGGACAGCCGGGAAAAAGATTTATTTCTCCCGAATGGGAAGCTGTACGAGACAGAGAATATCTGTTGCTTCAAACCAGAACCATAGAAAGCACAACCGACCCAACTCCACAGCTTTGCATCAAGACGCTGGATTTATCGGATGATTTTATTATTCCTAAAGAAAAAGATGTAGCTTGCCTGGATGCAGACAAGGTAATAAGCCCTCTCATTATTCGCAAATGGCAAAAAGGAGATAAATTTGTTCCTTTTGGCATGACAGGAAAAAAGAATGTAAGTGATTATCTCACCGACCGCAAATTCTCTTTATTCGAAAAAGAGAATCAATATGTTGTATGCTCAGACGAAAAGATTATCTGGCTGGTAGGAGAAAGAAGTGACAATCGCTTCAGGATAACAAATACTACCAAGCGAGTAATGATTATTCGTTTACAAAAAGAGCGATAAACACCCTATCAGCCACACAAGATTCATAAACTTCCTGTTTAAGTGCGGATTACATAAAGAATAGGTTGCACCCACCGCAATTCCCATGTAATCCGCATCAGAAAATTTCATCTGAATGCAATGATTAAATTATTCCCGGACTCTGTGATAACGCATTATCATTCCCCCATTATCCAAAATCAATGAATCTTTATCAAGTTTCAAAACATTCATCGTGTCAGTAGAAGCAATCGTTTGACCATTACCTATACTTTCGATATCCATGATTAATTTATCTCCTTCACGTTTCCAACTCTTATACACAAGTGTCGCAGAATTAATCGAAGCTGCTTTTCCATCTGCCGCCAGCAAAAAGCCATCTTCTCCATCCATACCACTAATAGGCTTAGTCCACGCACCAATTATCAGTTCTGCAACAACAGGTTTTACCTGCCAACTTTCCGCTACATTAATACCATCCATCACCTTATAATCAACAGTCAAGGTATCATTCAACGCAAAGCTGTTTCCCGTGTAACCGGCATCTTTCGCATCTAACGTACTTACAAAAACAGTATCATTATCTACCGTAACCACAGTTACTCCATTCATAGTGGCATCACAAACGATACCGGTCACAGATTTTTCCACTGTTTGATTGCATGAAGTCATTAACCCCATCATGGCTGATACTACCACAAAAATCTTCTTCATTTTATCATTATTTTATCATAAAACAGTTAACCATCATCTATATTCGTTGTAAAGATATGAATTATTTTTCTCTGAAAAAGAATAGCACAAACAATCTTTTCATTTTAGCAAAAACTAAAAATCTTATCTTTTTGTTTATAAAATAAGCGATTCCATAGATAAGCCGCTTGAGAATATGTATCGTATAACAGAATTAGACGCTGACACTAATTCTGAAAAATTTGGAGCACAACGTAAATGTATTGCCAAACGATGCTCTATGCTCCACACAGCCGATTATCTAATGAATAATTCAACCCGATAAGGAGAATTTATACAGCCCTTATACCGGCTACAACCTAGATAAATGGGCGGATATGATGTTATATTCGATCAAATTATACTCTTGTTCCCCGACCATAGCGCATGGGCCATGAATAATAGAAACCCGAAGAATAATACACCCTTTTAGGAAAAACCAAAACTTCGCCCTATCATCAATGTTCGTCTTGAAAGCAATGATATATACGAAAAATTGAGATGTTTATTAGAAAATCAAAAAACATCATGCTCCCATAAAGGTAGCCATACAATATTTAGAGTTTTGGGAAAGAAAATAATTTTAAATATTAAACGCTTACTATCAATACTTTATTATTCCAACACAAAAATATATCTAAAAAAAAGCGCAAAAGATTTGCACATCTCGATTAATCCGCTTATCTTTGCACCGCGTTTGAGAGATAACGCCTCTGAAAAGGAAGGAAGTTTGGGTGAGTGGCTGAAACCACCAGTTTGCTAAACTGACGTACGGGTAACCGTACCGGGGGTTCGAATCCCCCAGCTTCCGCAAAACGTCCGCTAAATCATGATTTAGCGGACGTTTTTTATACCTCTGACCACGGGTCAACGTAAAATAAAACGATGAACAAAAGTTTTCGGCTCCAAATGTCTAACCTTCAAGACTCAATTAATCTCATATATCTCAAAAAATGACTCTTTATCAATACTCAAAGAAACCTTCTCTGACTCCTTCTGTCCAATAAGGTTCACAAAAATATTGAGATATAATTCAGTAAAAGACAAATTCCAACGATCATATTGCACATCAAAAGTATACAAACGCTCAGCAGTATTCAATTCAGCAAAAGCCTCATTGCTTTTACATAAGAACACATCTTCCGAAACAGCGGGAGGATAAGGCAGGAAAGATGCAGAAAGCATCATATAAATATAGTCTGTATACCAATGTTCCGTATAGTACCTGAATTCGCCTTTTAATCTGAATTTAACCCTGTATTTCTTAGCCGGATTATCATTCATGAAAATAGGCTGACGATATTCCTCGGGGAAATTACCATCATAATAAGAATTACTCATTCCCATCTCCGACTTACCTTCTCCCCTAAAGCCCTCCATGGTAACATCCGATACAGCATTCTTTGGGTCGAACTTGAAAGTCAATTTACCGATGGTCTTGTCATAAGGATACACGGCAAGCGTATCCAGCACATACGATTCCAGATTATGACTCTCTGCAATCAATGTCGCATTGCCGGTGGGTTCCTCGCTGCCACCTTTAATTATATCAACATTATCTAAAGGATAATAGATGGAATCTTCTTCCTCGTTACAACTGCCAAAAAACAATGCACACAGCAAAAAAACAATGAACTTATTCATATTTTATCATTTTAATATCGCAAAGATAACAAAAAATACGTCATTCTACACTCAATATACCTATTAGTAGTGATGTATACCTCATAAAAAAGTACTACCTTTGCATCCCTAAATCTTTTAATGGATATAACAGTATGGAAATGAACAAAGTTTTTAAGGATGGATTGTGGAGTAAGGAAATCAACGTTTCGGACTTCGTACATACCAACATTACCCCCTACGAAGGCGATGCCTCATTTTTGGCCGGCCCTACAGAGAGAACAAAGAAAGTGTGGAACGAGTGCCTTAAAGCGTTGGAAGAAGAACGCACCAACAATGGCGTCCGTTCTCTTGATAACGTAACAGTTTCTACCATCACTTCTCATAAAGCCGGATATATAGACCGTGAAAACGAGCTCATTGTCGGACTTCAAACCGACGAACTGCTGCGCCGTGCCATCAAACCTTTCGGTGGTATCAAAGTAGTAGAAAAGGCCTGCCGTGAAAACGGTGTGGAAGTGGATGAAAAAGTGAAAGATATCTTCTATCATTACCGCAAGACCCACAACGATGGCGTATTTGATGCGTATACCGAAGAAATCCGTTCGTTCCGTTCACTTGGTTTTCTGACCGGATTGCCGGACAACTATGCCCGCGGACGTATCATCGGTGATTATCGCCGTTTGGCTCTTTATGGCATTGACCGCCTGATTGAAGCCAAGCAAGAAGACTTGCACAACATCGGCAGTCCGATGACCGATGCCCGTATCCGTTTGCGCGAAGAAGTGGCAGAACAAATCAAAGCCCTGAAGGAAATCAAAATAATGGGAGAATATTACGGACTGGATTTGAGTCGCCCCGCAACAAATGCACAAGAAGCCGTTCAGTGGGTATATATGGCTTATCTGGCTGCCGTAAAAGAACAAGATGGTGCAGCCATGTCACTGGGCAATGTATCCTCATTCCTCGATATCTATATTCAATACGACCTTGACAATGGCAATATTGACGAGACTTACGCACAAGAACTGATTGACCAGTTCGTCATCAAGCTGCGCATGGTACGTCATTTGCGTATGCAATCATATAATGATATCTTTGCCGGAGATCCGACATGGGTGACTGAATCCATCGGTGGACGTTTCAATGACGGACGTACCAAAGTCACCAAGACTTCTTTCCGTTTCTTACAGACATTATACAATCTCGGCCCCTCTCCCGAACCTAATATGACCGTTCTGTGGAGTCCTGAATTACCGGAAGGATTCAAAGAATTCTGTGCACAGGTTTCTATCGACACTTCTTCTATCCAGTATGAAAATGATACCCTGATGCGTGAAGTTCGTAACTGTGACGATTATGGTATCGCTTGTTGCGTTTCTTATCAAGCCATCGGCAAGCAAATCCAGTTCTTCGGTGCGCGTTGTAATTTAGCCAAGGCGCTGTTGCTGGCCATCAACGGAGGACGTTGTGAAAACACCGGTACAGTTATGGTCAAAGATATTCCTGTCTTGACAGGAGACCTTCTGAACTTTGAAGAAGTATGGTCTAACTATAAAAAAGTATTAATGCAAGTAGCCCGTGTATATAATGATGCCATGAACATCATTCATTATATGCATGACAAGTATTACTACGAAAAAGCTCAAATGGCGTTTATCGATACCGACCCGCGCATTAATCTGGCATACGGTGTAGCCGGTTTGTCTATTGCCATCGATTCACTGTCGGCCATCAAATACGGTCGTGTACATGCCAAACGCAATGATATCGGTCTGACCGAAGGTTTTGAAATTGAAGGTGAATTCCCATGTTTCGGTAACGATGACGATCGTGTAGACCATTTAGGCGTAGACCTGGTTTACTTCTTCAGCGAAGAATTGAAGAAACATCCGGTTTACAAGAATGCCCGTCCCACCTTGTCATTGCTGACTATTACCTCCAATGTGATGTATGGTAAGAAAACCGGTGCGACTCCCGACGGACGTGCCAAAGGTGTTGCTTTTGCTCCGGGCGCCAACCCCATGCACGGACGCGACAAGAATGGTGCCATCGCTTCTCTGAGTTCTGTGGCAAAACTTCGTTACCGCGATGCCCAAGATGGTATCAGCAACACATTCTCTATCGTTCCGAAATCACTCGGTGTAGATATGGAAACCCGTATTGAGAACCTGGTGACCATGATGGACGGTTACTTCACCAAAGGCGCACACCACCTGAATGTAAATGTCCTGAACCGCGAAATGCTGGAAGATGCAATGGAACACCCTGAAAAATATCCGCAGCTTACTATCCGTGTATCAGGATATGCGGTTAATTTTATCAAACTGAGCCGTGAACATCAGTTGGAAGTTATCAGCCGTTCTTTCCACGAGAGAATGTAACATCCATATTATAAATACAATTATCCTAGGGGCGGGCTTTAAACCTGCCCCTATAAGCTTAAAGACAAACCATTATGATTAGAGTACACTCCTATGAGTCAATGGGTACATTTGATGGGCCCGGCTTGCGTTTAGTCGTTTTCCTGCAAGGATGCAACTTCCGTTGCCTGTATTGTGCCAATCCCGATACCATAGATATAAAAGGTGAAAGTACCGAAACACCGATAGACGAAATTATCCGTATGGCTGTCAGTCAAAAAGCATTCTTCGGGAAAAAAGGCGGAATCACCTTTAGCGGTGGCGAACCGACCTTACAGGCAAAAGCACTGATTCCCCTCTTCCGGCGATTAAAGGAGCAAGGCATTCATATTTGCGTGGATACCAATGGAAGCATCTGGAACGAAGATGTGGAAGAACTACTGAAATTGACCGATTTGGTATTACTGGACATAAAAGAATTCAATAATACCCGCCATTTGCAACTGACGGAGCGCAGCAACGAGCCCACCCTACACACAGCTCAATGGTTGGAACAAAACGACAAACCATTTTGGCTACGCTATGTACTAGTACCCGGATACAGCTCTTTCGAAGAAGATATCCATGCATTAGGCAACCATTTTAAAGATTACCGAATGATTCAAAGAGTCGAGATATTACCCTACCACACTCTAGGGGTACACAAATATGAAGCTATGAAAAAAGAATACCGCCTCAAAGGAGTAAAAGAAAATACTCCCCAACAGTTGGATACAGCCAAAGCTTTATTTGAAAAATATTTCAAAACGGTATATCTGAACTAAGCATCAACAAGACAATAAAAAATTAGCATTATTTTCCATAACAAGCTTGATATGTCCTTCTTTTTGTTTATTTTTACACAACTAAAAATATCTTATATTAATAACTACTAAATAGCACAAAATGAAAAAACTATTATTATTCTGTTTGCTACTATTCATCAGCGCAGAAAGTATACAAACAGCAGCTCAGGAAAGTAAGGAAACTAAAAAAGAACAAGGAATATTCAATTCAGTTGCTGTAGGCTTAGGCGTAGGTACTACAGGTATCAACATCGATGTAGCAAGCCCGATAGGAAACCATTTTGCCCTGCGAGGAGAGGTGAACATCATGCCCGGATTCAGCTACAGCGACGAAGTCGATGCCAGTGTACTTAACTCAGCCACCGAACAAGTCTACGCCCCCATCAATGTGGAAGGTAGCTTGGCACGTACGACAGGAGCCTTACTGCTCAATGTCTATCCGTTTAAATCTTCCAGCTTCTTTGTATGCGGCGGTGCTTACTTTGGCGGTGCAAAATTCATAAAGATAGAAGGACACAGCGATGAACTTCAACAACTGGTCACTGAAGGTAAAGAAGCAGGTATCGAAATCGGTGATTATTTTATCCCTGTAGACAAGAACGGAAATGTAAACGGAGGATTAAAAGTAAATTCATTCCGCCCTTATTTGGGTCTTGGATTTGGTCGTGCAGTACCCAAAAAGCGCATCGGCTTCATGTTCGAATTGGGCGTACAGTTCCACGGTACTCCTGAAGTTTATGCAGACAATGCCGAACTCACCGCCATTAATACAGTGGCAGACAATGAATTCTCGGATATTATCGACAAACTGACTGTATATCCGGTACTTAAATTCCGTTTGAGTGGAAGAATCTTCTAAAAGCTGAAGAATCTATTTATCCATAAAAGAGGTGTACCTGAAGTTATCAGCCTTTCAAGCAAACTTTCAATACACCTCTTTCTTTATTCTTCCAATCCTATTTGATTATCACCATCACATCCCGCGCACCGTGAGCTCCCATAACCAACGCCTGCTCAATATCAGCAGTCTTCGACGGGCCGGATATATAAGTACCAAAGCCATATTCCCCGGTATGTATACGCTTATATGCTTCATGCATATTATTCACAATTCTCCCTTTATCAAGCAGAATCACCAGTTTTTCAGAAATAAAATAAAGAGCACGTTGCTTGACATCCTGTTCTATCCAAACGGCACCATTCTCCGCCACCCCAATCTTCCCGTCAATAATTGCCAAATCCGTGCCGTCCAGTTCGGCAGGGTCCTCAACATTATCAGGATTAAAAGTAGCACATGTAATACCTTCCAGATTGGAAGCGATACGTTTGGCATCGGGATAAGACTCCCTGATCAGTTTGTTTATATCCTGTCCTTCCTCTAAAAAAACAGCCTCCCCTCCCACCTGCTTCATCATAAAATAAAACTGCTCTACCACATTAGGATAAGTCAATGCATGCTCTTCCAATGGCTTCAGATCAGGTTTCTCATATTTCACGTGTGTAGCACGGCGGATGCTCTGCAATATATCTTCTCTACTACTCATAATATTCTATTTTACTTTACCTTTCTTCCACATCTCGTTAAAATTCTCTTTGGCAAATTTAGGCAAATCACGTCCCTTTCCCCATGTCACACCCATCATTCTCAGCACCTCTCCGCCGACCGGAGCCAAATCCATTGCTGTATTGAAAGCCCAAGGACGGTTCATTGCAAACTCCATGCCACCGGACATTATCTTTTTCATGGCATCCGCTTTACCCAACTTATCCAAGTCCTGACGCCACAAATATATCTGTTCTGCCAAATCAACCTTTACCGGACACACATCCGAACAAGAATAACAAAGCGAACAAGCAGATACGTTATCATAATAATGCAACGGAGCCTTCAGCATACCCAGATTAATGCCAATAGGTCCCGGAATAAAATAAGTATAAGAATAACCACCACTGCGGCGATACACCGGACAAGTATTCATGCAGGCACCGCAACGGATGCAATTCAACGTCTTTATGTGCTTCCGATCAGCCAATATTTTACTACGACCATTATCTACTATAATAATATGAAACTCCCCGCCCTCCCGCGGTTTACGAAAATGAGAAGTATAAGTAGTGACAGGCTGTCCGGTGGCTGAACGTGCCAACAAACGCGTAAACACAGCAAGCGATTCACGGTCAGGCACGATCTTCTCCATGCCAAAAGCAGCTATCTGCAACTTGGGTTGCGATACCCCCATATCAGCATTTCCTTCATTAGTACAAACAACAATCTCACCGGTAGAAGCCACAGCAAAGTTAGCTCCGGTCATGGCAGCTTCAGCATGAAGAAACTTTTCACGCAGATTTTTACGAGCGGCATGTGTCAAATAAGTAGGATCAGAATTTCCCTTCTCCGTTCCTAATTCTTTCTCAAACAATTCCCCCACCTGCTCACGCTTTACGTGAATAGCCGGCAGCACGATATGACTTGGTTTGAGATGCATCAATTGCAAAATACGCTCACCCAAATCACTTTCCACCACCTCAATACCTTTATGCTCAAGAAACGGATTTAACTCACATTCCTCTGCCAACATCGATTTGCTTTTTATAAAATGCTTCACACCGTGCTGATGCAAAATATTATATACAATATTACAATACTCATCTGCATCCTTCGCCCAATATACATGAGCTCCATTGGCACGGGCATTAGTTTCAAACTCTACCAGCAATTCATCCAAATGACTGTTGCTGTACAGTTTGGTTTCACATGCCATTTCGCGCAATTCCTCCCACTCAGGCACCTCCTTGCTCTGTTTGTCACGCTTAGCCCTTACCAGCCAAAGGGTTTCGTCATACCATGCAGCCTGCTTCTTATTTTCCAGAAACCCGGCTGCTGCTTTTGCATGTTTCGTACTCATAATCCAGCTGCTAATATTTCAACAATATGTAATGTTTTTATCGGAAGTTTCTCTCGGGCAATGATTCCATTCTGATGCATCAGGCAGGAACTGTCGGCCCCTACGATATATTCGGCACCTGTTGCCATATGACGATGCACCTTATCATGCCCCATCTGAACAGATACAGCTGTTTCCTCCACGGAAAACATTCCTCCGAAACCACAACACTCATCAGGACGGTCGGGCTCCATAATCTCTATGCCTTCTACCAGAGAAAGTAAGTCACGCAATTTATTAAAGTAAGGAATATTGAGTTCGCTAGGCGAAGAGAGTCCCATTAAGCGCACTCCGTGACAACTGTTTTGAAGAGAAACTTTATGTGGGAACTTAGCTTGCAGTGAAGTGGGTTTTATGACATCGTGGATAAACTCGCACAAATCATATATCCTTTCTTCACTGGCGCAATGATGTTCTTCCGCCTTCAACAAGCGCCCGTAATTATCGCGCACAAAGACCACACAACTGGCCGACGGACCTACTATGTAATCATAATCTTTAAACTTTCTGTCAAAATGACGAGCCATTTCCACAGATTCACTCTCAAAACCGGCATTTGCCATTGGCTGGCCGCAGCAAGTCTGATCCAGCGGATAATCCACGTCTACCCCCAAACTTTTCAGGAGTTTATACGAAGCTACCCCCACCTGAGGATAAACCGCATTAATATAACAGGGAATAAATAAACCTACTTTCATTGTTATCAGTTAATATGTGTCCTATAAGAACAACAAATTTAGAAGAAAATTGTTAAGGAGGCAATCGGTTTTTCTTTTTATATTCCATTTTTTATCCCTATCCTCTGCCATGTAAAACGTTTATCCGCATCGAGAAACACGTTAATACGTATCAAGCCATGCATACTAATGTGTTACACCTTATAGAAGTTCTATTTATAAAAGCCAAAAAACAGAATGAACAAGTCCAGCCAAGAGCTCATTCATCCTGTTTTACCGATTGCCATCTTTCTACAAAGAAAGGGTAAATATCATGAAACAGTTACACACATGATCATATTATTTTCTAGGCTTCAAGAAGCTTTCCGGGAATTTTACCTCCTGTTCGATATGATTATCCTTCAAGCGAATCCACGAACGGAAGCCCTTTTCGCCTTCGGTCAATTCAATGACTCGTGCACCATTAGGTAAATTGTTATATACGGTATCACCACCCGTATAACGCCCGTATGCCAACAATACACCATGCCACATCACAGCATAGTCATCATCATGGTCGTGTCCCACAAAAATACCTTCCACATCACCCATCTCTTTCATTGCCGTAAAAAGACCTGAATTGAGGCGGGGTGCGCAAGCTCTTTCTTTACGAATACCAAACAGCACAGCAGTTTCATCCGATGCAGCCTGATTGTATTCGGGCAAAGCAATATGGAAGAAAGCCAATGACGGAACAGGGTTTCCACCGTTGGCTTCTGTATATTTCCGGCTGTTTTCACGATACCACTGAATTTGGTCGAAGTCTATGTAGTCATATCCGCCTATCCCCTTTATCTGTGAATAAGAATGTGAATCGAATACATAAAGAATCTCAGCATCCTTGCTTCCGTCCGACGATTTCAAGGGGAGAATAAAATTGGTAACACCCGAAATGCCTTCGGTAGTAGTGGTCAGGTTGTGAGGGATGCTTTGAATAATCTTAAACAATTCTTCACGAGTCAAACCTTGCTCATTGTCATGATTACCAAAAGTAACGGCAAAGGGAATTTCACGTTTGGAAACCAAATTCAATACAGTGCGCATTCCCTCTTCGGCAGGCTTTCCATAAATCACATCACCCGTAAAAATCACCAAATCGGGTTTCTCGGCATCAAGCACTTCATTGATTCGTTCGATAGAAACATCAGACCGAGGATCATTATAAATGTAATGCACATCTGTAAACTGCACGATTTTGAACTTCCCATTGGCATTGAACTTCAATGTTTGGGCATTGCCGGCACATACAAGCCCCAGCAACAGGCATAAAGTCAGAAATAGTTTTTTCATGGTTCTTATTTTTAAATTTACTCAATAGTTATCTTGAATTGGTCGTATGGAGCCGTGCGCCAAGCCTTATCGAAGGTAGTGGGAGACAGCGCAAACAAGGGCGAAAAAGTACGCACCAAAATCGTTTTCCCGTCAGGCAAGAACTCCATCAGCCTCAGCCAGCAATCGCCTCCGTTGCCATGCCATTGCCCGTCGGCGGTCTGAGCATTAAACATCATCTGAGAAACCTGTTTTCCGAATTTGTTTTTATCCGTGCGGAAAGATACTTGCCCCTCATAGTCCACAATCTCACATTCGTGACCACATATCACCATACAGATATTCTGAGAAGGATAGACCAGTTTGTCCCAAATTGCTTGTCCGTAATTAGCCGGAGAAACTTTATAATCTTCCTTGACATGACGTACCGCCTCCGGTGACATATAAGAATGGGTAAGCAAAATCACCTTATGATTTTTATATTTGGGCTTCCCAGTCAGTTGGCGGGCCCACTCTATTGCTTCATCACGTGGTGCGAACTCCAGTGAAACGACCAGCAACTTTCCCCATGTGTCCGTTTCAAATTCATAAGCAGCATTTTCCAAGGTCGGTATTCCCTGATAATTACATCCTACGGACACCAATGACTCGCGCCAACAAGCATTACGTTCCGCCGGAAAGTAATCCGGGAAATGACACAAACGGTTTTCCGCTTTCTCATAACCATAGTCATGATTACCTGTACAAATTACATAAGGAACCTTGCCGTCCAAACGTTCAAAAGCACGTGAAGCTGCCTTCCACTGCTCTTCACTAGTCTGATTCCCATTCACCCCGTCGGGTATACGGATTTCATTTTGCTCCACCAAGTCACCGGTACAAAGCACCCCTTTGATGTTCAGCGACTTCAGGCTATTGGCAATCCATGCAGTCTGCAACTCAAAGAGAGGTTGATTAGCATCAAACTTCACATAGCTCTGAGGATCGGGAATCAATACCATGGAAAAGGAACGTTCATGACTCAATTTCGGGCGCAAGGGATAAACTTGCGCCGAAATTAATTGAGAAAGGCATAATAATGTGCCTAGCAGAATAGAGTGTTTTTTCATATATTTATATTATTATTGAAGTATCCACATCTTCTTGTTGCGGTCATCAGAGCCATTGAATTGGCGCTCCAAAGCTTCCTGCAGATTGGCTTTATTATATTGTGACTCACTTTCAGGATACATCCAACGTTGAGGAAGTTCGGTTTTCACCTCATTCAATGATGTTTCCGGATTTATGGGAAGCTTGGGATAACCGGTGCGGCGATATTCATAATAACTATTCCAAGGAGAGTGAAGGAACCAGGCAAGATAACGTTGGGTAAGAATCATTTCAAGTCCATCGGCCTCTCCGTTTGTCAACTGTATTGCAGGATTTTGCAAAAATTCTGCAATCACTTCATCTGTGAGCACACGTCCGTGAGCATAATTTTCAGGCGTATGATCTGCTATAAAACGCATACTTGCTTCTATACCTTTCTTATAATAGGTATCTGCCGAACCCGAAATCCATCCACGTACGGCAGCTTCAGCCAAAATAAAGCATTGATCGGCATATCCCACTGTAATAAAAGGCTCGCCGGCTGCATTATTTTTATAACGAAGATTCAGATTACAGAAGTTATCGGAGCTATACATTTCCGAAATCTCATGGAAAGGCAAGGAAGGATTTACTCCTATATAGGCATCCCAACTGCTTGCATCTATTCCCTCTTTTACCTTAGCATCAGACGGTTCGGCAATATAAAATAAACGATAATCTTGATTTTGCTTCATCACATCCACAATCATAGTCGACAGCATAGGATACATATTATAGTTAAAGTCATCCTTATACATAGGATAACGCTGGCCTTTCTTTTCAGAGAAAACCAATTGGTAATTATCCTCATTCGACTCCATCAATTTCTTATTTGAAACAATTGCGGCAAAGCGTTCTTTTACTCTTAAATCTGCATCATCCGCTACTCGTGATAGGTTCATCAGGACTTTCAGCTCGAATGAAGCCACCGTTTTCTGCCATTTGCTGACATCACCGCCAAGTACCGGATCACCATCAAAATTCTTAGCTTGTCCAAACAAAGTATATGCTTCTTCCAAATCGTCTAGCACTTGAAGCATTACGTCTTTCTGAGAATCATATTTGGGCGTGATATTACCGACCTCTCCCTGAAGAGCATCACTATAAGGCACATCTCCCATTTCCATTGAAATATAGAAAATAGTAAATGCTTTCACAAATTTATTCAATGCCTGAAATGCATTAGGATTATTATCGGCGGCAAGTTCGACCATCTTCACTCCATTAACCAAACCTGTATACCCTCCAAAACCGGAGCGCCCCATTTTATTATATTGGTAATCGACAGCTCCTTCTCCCCATGCCAATTGCTTCATCAAGAAATTGCTATTGAAAAAAGCCTTGGAAGTAGAGGGACTTGTTGTGCCAAGAATAAGCTTGGTAGCCAACATTTCAGGAGTCACCGTAGTAGGTGAATCCGGATTGGTGTTCAGTTCGTCAAAATTATTGCAAGAGCAAAGCATACCGGTGGCAACCAATGCTCCTATCAGGTAATTATATATCTTTTTCATCGTTATAATAGCTTTTAGAAATTCAACTTAACATTAAATCCAACGTAACGTATAGACGGTGAGTTCAAATCTTCCTGTGCCGAATCAGGGTCAGAGAACTTAAAATCTTTTGTCCAAATCAATAAATTCTGACCGACCAACCCCACTTGCATACTGTTCATCTTCAACTTTTCACAAATACTCTTTGGCATATCATAAGTAATAGACAAGTCGCGCAATTTAAAGAAAGTTTCGTCCTGAATACATTGGCTGACTGCACTATAAGCATTCGGATAATAATTGCGAACATAGTTCTCATAAGATACAGGAACGTCATTAGGAGCAAATACACGTGTATCATTAGTGATATTTCCATCCACATCATATTCCACAGAACCGGAAACTACTTTCACACCCTTACCAATATAGTTTGTCTTTCCGTTGACCACTTCATCGTAACGCCATTGGTTATCGCTATCGGGATGAGCTCCTGTATTCCACAAAGCCTGTTCCATCTTATTAAAAGCAACACCTCCAACACGACCGTCTATAGTGAAGTTTAACGTAAAGTTCTTATATCGGAATGTATTTGTGATACCCCATACCCAATCAGGAAATTCATATCCAGCAACAGACTGATATTCACTCTGTTTTGGTAGTCCGTTTTCATGAATAATATTTCCTTGCGGATCGCGTTCCCAGTCATATTGTCCCAACCAATCCCAACGTTCGCCGGCAGCCACCCATGGTTTTTGGGTAGAATATTTATCATCTACTCTTGAGTAATAGTAACGGTCACGAGCCCAATTTAAAATTGCATTCCACTCAAAGTCACGAGTCTTAATGATATCTCCAGAAATAGTAAGTTCCACACCACGGCGTTCCTGTTCTTCATCATAATTAATCAATGTACTTTCAAAACCGGATGCATTGCTTACCGTCGCACTACGAGTCAGATTGTATTTTAATGTATTGTAATAAGCAAAGTCCACACGCAAACGATTATTAAAGAAATTGACTGCCGTACCTATTTCCCATGAACGAGTAGCAGTAGGCTGAATCAATGCTCCACGGATAGAGGTGGGATAAGATGCGGAAGGCAGATTATCCCAAGCATCGGTAGACACACCATATACATTATTAATAGAATATACATCTACATCTTTCTTGGTCTGTGTCCATGAGCCACGCACTTTCCAAAAAGACATCCATTCGGGCAAATCAATCAGTTCGGAAAGAATAGCACTTCCCGATACAGATGGATAAAAATAAGAACGGGTTTCGGATGGCAATGTAGACGACCAGTCATTACGTGCAGTTACATCCAAGTAAAATGCCCCTTTCCATGAAGCAGAAAGTCTTCCATAAATACTATTTACTTGTTTCCGTTTATAAGAGCTGGATGTAGTTGCCTTATCCACCGAAGCTTTTAAAGAATAATACCCCGGAATAGTCAATCCACCTTCGGTATTGCCCTGCAAAGTATCATCCTGATAGTAATAAAGAGTTCCACCCACAATACCTTCTAAATTAAAATCGCCAATTTTTTGATTTGCACTCAACATCAAATCATGATTCATACTAAAACCACCATCACGTTCAATCTCAAAATAGCCGTTCTTGTCCCAACCTGAGTTAGCCGACTTCGGATTACGCCATGTTTTACGATTACTGTATATATCTATACCGGAACGAAGACTGGCTTTCAGCCATGGAGTAAATTCATACCCCATATTCATATATCCATTCGTAATGGTATAGTCACTGGAACGGAGTACTTCATTGGCCACAAAATACGGATTGTCATACCAGCCGGAATACATCCAATTCTGTTGCTCGTCCTTTTTCACCCAATAGTCTTTAAATTCACGAATGTCATAGTCAGGTCCGGTCCATACTAATAGATTATATAGATAACCTCCCTTTCCATAACCCGTTCCGTAATCCTGTGGATAGAAACGTTTATTAAAACTGGCTCCTCCATCAAAAGAGAAGTTCTTCCATTTCATTTCTCCCGACACTGAATAAGTAATTTTATTCAATTTAGTATTGGGATATTGTCCTTTGTTATACACATGAGACAATGAGGCTCTTACGCTTCCATACTTACCTTTCTGGCTGATACTTACATTGTTATTAGTCACAAAACTTGTTTCGAGGAAGTTTTTAAAGTTATCTTTTCCTTTCGATAGCAATGGCATCATTTCAAACTGATGGGTTACCGGATTCCATTGTTCCGCCTCACGGCCGATATCCAACTTATCACCCCATACAAAATCATTGTGATTGTATCGTCCTCCTTCACCGGAACTATAACCTGATTGAACATCCGGTAATTTCAGATAACCTGCCTGAAACATCGTACTACTGTTTACACTGACATGCAACCCTTCTTCTTTACTTTTTTTAGTAGTAACCATTACAACCCCCACACCACCACGTTCACCATAAAGAGCCGCTGCCGTAGCACCTTTCAGAACGTCAACAGATTCTATATCATCGGCAGGAATATCACGAAGAGTCATATTGCCATAAGGCACACCGTCAATAACCAACAACGGAGTTTCACCACGTAACAACAAAGAAGGCGCATCATTGAACTCCGTACTATTCTGTACGTTCAATCCGGCAATCTTACCGGTCAAAGAGGTAGCTACATCTACAGTCTTTACTGTAGCCAATTTCTCACCACCCAATTTCTGAACCGCATATCCCAATGCCTTTTCTTCACGTTTAATACCCAGTGCAGTCACAACTACTTCACTTAATATTTCCGTATCTTCAGTCATTTTTACATTGAAGACTGTCTTTCCGTTTACCTTTACCTCTTGGTTTTTATAACCAATATAACTTACTAATAAAGTAGCATTGGGAACCACAGCCAGTTCAAAATGACCCTCCATATCCGTAATCGTCCCAATAGAAGCATTACCTTTTACAGATACATTGGCACCTATCACCGGTTCTCCCTGTAAATCCACAACCTTACCTGCTATCTTTATGGTCTTATTCGACTGTTGAATAGACTTTACAGAAGCTACTTCCGACTTATGTAAGGATATATAATTATCGGAAAAGCTAGATGTGATACCATTATTCGCCAGAATCTCTAATAAATCGGCCACCTTCTGTTTTCCTTGCTTAATATTAATTTTCTTATTAATATTTACCTCCGTATCACTGTACACAAATAAATACTCAGTTTGCTGTTCTACCTGCGCCATTAATTCCTTTAGCGTCGTCTGACCCGTTTTCAGTGTCACTTGAGCATTCTGAGACTTGATTGTGCCCGCATGTGCCTGAATAATCAGCAAGAACAAAAACAAAAAAGCAAATTTCATAATACGAAATAATTGATTGGTTTTACATTGTTTTAATGCATTAGCTAGTAGCAATAAGTTTTTTTTCATACCTTTGCAATTAAGGTTCATTACTTTAATTTATTTCCCGTAGAGTAAGGTTCTGTAACCTTGTCTTGAGAGGAAACGGTGTTGCAGCACTGCTTCCTCTTTTTGTTTTCTTCTTTTATGTTTCCATAAGCAATAGTATATTTTTAAAGGTTAACGATAAATGGTAACATGTTTTTCATCTATGATTTTATAACGAAAATCAGCAATCGACTGCAAAACACGCAAAATGCTTTCCAAAGAATCGCTTTGCCTGAACTTCCCGGTCACTGACTTTTGGATATCTACATCCTTCTCCACAGTAAATCTCACTCCTTGCCACAAAGCGACATTATCCAGAATTTCCCCAAACGGACGGCTCTTGAAACTAACAATACCATTTTTTAAGTATTCTTCATTGTCAAACTCAGAAGCCTGTCTCCACAAACGATTATTACGAAGTATAGCCTGTTCATGTGGGCAAAGTATCAATTGATCAGTGGGATCATTCGCATTATTTACTTGCACACTACCTTCCACCAAATCAATCTCAAAACGCTTACTTTCGGGATAAGCCATTACATTGAAACGAGTTCCAAGCACAGTTATTTGGTAAGTACCCGTTAAAATACGAAAAGGTTTGTCAGCATTATGAGCCACATCGAAAAACGTTGCTCCTTTCAATTCCACATCTCTATTCTTATCATTAAAGGAAGCCGCATAACGTAAAGTACTACAAGGGCTCAGCCATGCAACTGTTCCATCTGGGAGGTTTACTTTTACACGCTGTCCGCTGGGAGCAGAAATTTCGGTATAATGCTCCCCCAGTTCTTCCATTAACTGATAGCGAGTTAGGAAATAAGCACCAACAGCTACCAAACAAACCAATGCAGCATATTTGCAGCTATGCAACATCCATTTCCCTAATCGGTACTTCAACAATCGCCCACTGAATTTTTTATATCCAGTTTCACCTATGCTCCTATCTTCTTCCCCTTTCAAGCAGCCGGTTATAGCTATTGCATTTTGCAGAGCATAAAACTCTTCCCGCAAAGCCATATCCGTATCCATTGCCTGGAACAGAAGCTTCTTTTCATAAGCCGTAATTTCTCCTGTAAAATATTTAGTAAGTAATTCTTCCATTTTCTATTGTTTTCCATTAGTAAGTCGAATAACATTACCAAAAGTACCAAAAGAAAATAGTTTTTTTTTAATTTTATTTTTAAGATAAACACTCACCCCAACAAAAAGACCAATAGAGGTAAACAATCTTTCAAGTCTTCACGCAACTTCCTGACAGCTATCATCACCTGATTCTTAACAGTTTGCAAAGACAAGCCCATTTCATCGGCTATATCCTGATACTTCTTATTATTCAATTTACTTTCAATAAAGATACGGCGACATTGTTCAGGTAAACGATTAATCGCTTCATGCAAAATGCGTTCAACATCCTCATCAGAGAATTTAGTTTCATCAAAAGCCTCCAAAGAATAAAGCTTGTATTGTATTTCACGATTCTCTACTTCTTCCAAACTACTTCTTTGCTCAACAACTGATATTTTTTTACGCAAAAAATCAATGCTGCGCCGTTTGACCAAAGTAAAAAGAAAAGCTTGAGGACAACGAAGACCATCCAATAAAGAGCGATGCTCCCATAAGTAGATAAAAACATCCTGTACTACATTTTCTGCCTCTTCCTTATCGATGACATAAGTACAGGCAAAACGCAACATTCGTGGAAAATAAACAGCATAGATCTCTGAAAAATCAAGCCTTTCCATTCGATTTATTTCCTTTGTTGCAATAGTCATTAATAAATGAGGTTATAATTGTTTCACAAAAGTATAAAAAAACAATTATCCAGTAGAACATTTTCAATAGTTATTATAAATTCAGTTCACCAATATCAATAACCCATAAAAAAGTACTCCCCGCGAATCACTTCGCAAGGAGTACTTTTCAACTAATAACTAACTTGTGGTTTACGTAATTTCTATATGACTAACTTATGATGCAAAGATAAACGTTCCGGCCAACTCCCGCAATCGCTTCATTTAGGTATTTTGCCACCATTTACTCCCTATTAATAGGTATCATTCATCATAAGTTCATCTTTACTTCGCTTAGTTCTACCAATTTATTTACAATAGCATAAATAGTCAGACCGGCAGGAGAATGTATTTGTAGCTTGCGCGCTATGTTGCGACGATGGGTAATGACCGTATGAATAGACAGAAAGAGTTTCTCTGCTGTCTCCTTATTGGTCATGCCACGCACTACACAACAAATTATTTCTTTTTCTCTTTGACTTAATGTTTCTTGTTCATTCTCATTGTCATCTTCTGCCCCAATGTGCATCAAATCAACTAATTTCTTATTTAAGGTTTCAATGTCATCATATAATCCGACTGTTTCATCATATCCTTTTAGCAAATTACTATCTGTCATTGAACAAAGCAACGACACACATTTAATAACCGTTTGAGGATATGTAGCTTTAAATTCGTCGACATTGAACCATCCTCCGAACCCCGGATTCACAATCAACACCTCGGGCCGATGTCCTTGCATACAATTATGCAACCCTTCCATCGAAGTAATTTCCACAGGCTGAACCGGAATATCGGGCAATCGCTTCAAAACTGATATCAGTCCGCTACGCACAATGACTGAAGTCTCAGCCACTGCCACATGTATAGGGTCTGTCCGTTTCATTTTACCTCCTTTTCTAACCGAAGAACGGCGGGTACAAACAAATAATCCTCCACACGGCAATGTGATGCCAAATCCTGCTCGCAGCTAAAAATGTCAAACAATACTGCATTCAGTAAATAATCATTCCCACCGGCGGGATAATACTTGATAATGATATTTTTTAATTCTTTCAATTTAGCGTCTATCTGATCATGCCGACGTGCAAATTGTGAGATACGGAAACCGCTCTCTCTATTGCCTGCAACCAGATTCTCCACATAAGTAAACACATTCATATCTTCATAATCCATGTGTTTGCGTACCTCTGCCACATACGCATCAAAGAATTTCAATATAAGGAAAGCAACTTCATTTTGCACCGAACAATCAATGGCCTCTATCAGTTTGCGGCGTATGGTGGGTAATTGAAAATCAAGAAAATAGTGATGTGCCTGCTTTAAGTAGTTCATCAAAGCATGAATAGAAAGATCTTGCACTTCGTCAGCCATACGGTTATTCTCTTCTGTGATAAAATTCACCACAGCCAGAAATGTCTTGCAATCCACTCCGTTTGCCCGGCATACTTCCTGCACAGTCTGATCGCCAAAGCCTAACGAGAGATCGAAACGGCTCATCACCTGCAACAAAGTATAATTACCGCATATCAGGTCACTCATTTTATCTGTTGGCACATAATTATTTGTCTTATACATAGTTATCTGTATTTGTTTCTCTTAACGGCTGCAAATTTACGGAAAAGAACAAAAGCTTGCAATCCCCATTATTAGGTATTTTATACGGAGAACAGCAGCCTCATCTCATAAACGAGGGAAGACTGAGCCGTTTCTTACTGTCAGCCTAGTCCTTTTAAACGGAAGATTATTACAGTCTCCGACAGTGGACCGTACAGTCTGCCACGGTGGACTGTACAGTCCGTTACCGTAGACTGTATAGTCCATTGCCGTAGACTGTAGTAATCCGCCTTACAGACAGGCATAACCGAAAGGATGAAAACGCTTAGTCCGGCTAATGAAACGACTTAGGGAGTTCAAAACGTATGCAGAGTTTGAAAACCGGAGGAGACAACATCCGATGAAAGGTGTTGTGCCGTCACTTGTTATTCTTGGGAATTTAACATATTCCTTGCCAGTGCTTCCAAAAACAAAAAAAGAGCTGCTCCGGCATAACCGGAACAACTCTTCACTATATAATAAGATATCAATTAATATACTTCAACTTTAGCAGCAATCGCTTTACACTTGTCACGAAGTGCATCCAAGTCACTTCCATTCGGAGCATAGCATACCACAACTCCCATGCGGCGGTTAACCTTTGTATAAGGTTTACCGAAAATACGCAAATAAGTATTGGTTTCCTTGCATACTTCCTCTTCGCCACGATAACGCGGCTGCTCTTTGCTGGCAATCGGTGACAAAATAACAGCACTGGCACCTATACGTTCCTGAGTAATTTCAGGAATAGGCAAACCCAATACAGCGCGTAAATGAAGTTCAAATTCATTCAAATTTTGAGTTCCTGCCAATGTCACCATACCGGTATCATGCGGACGTGGAGATAATTCAGAGAAATATACACCATTGTCATGACTCAAAAAGAATTCAACACCCCATATTCCGGCACCGGTCAATGCTTCAGTAACTTTAGCAGCCATGCGCTGTGCTTCTTTCAGATGCTCAGGAGCAATATGAGCGGGTTGGAAGCTTTCGCGATAATCACCGCCCTTTTGCACATGACCGATAGGAGGACAGAACAGTGTAGGACCATTTTTCTGAGTAACAGTCAACAAAGTGATTTCACTGTCAAACTTAATAAATTCTTCGATAATCAGCTCCTTAATGTCACCACGACTACCTTCACAACCATAGTGCCATGCCTGTTCCAGCTCTTCCGCACTCTTCACCAATGACTGTCCTTTACCCGATGAAGACATCAACGGTTTGACCACACAAGGAAAACCTATTTCTTCGGCAGCCTCTTTCAATTCTTCCAAAGACTTGGCATAAAAATACTTGGCAGTCTTTAATCCGAGTTCCTTAGCGGCCAAATCACGTATGGCCTTACGATTCATGGTATAATTCACAGCTTTCGCGCTAGGTACTACCTGAATGCCTTCCTTCTCCAAATGATAAAGCCTTTCAGTACGAATAGCCTCGATTTCAGGAACAATAATATCAGGCTTATGCTTAGCCACAACTGCATCCAATGCATCACCGTCCAGCATACTGAATACTTCAAACTCGTCTGCTACTTGCATCGCAGGTGCCCCTGCATACGAATCACAAGCTACTACATACTGTCCTTTACGTTTCGCTGCAATGACGAATTCTTTTCCCAGTTCGCCGGAGCCCAGCAATAAAATCTTCTTTGTCATAACTATCTATCTCTTTATTTTGAATTTCCCGTAAACAGCAAGCAGAGAGGAGTGTGTCAGAACCCAACCGCCTGTCCAATCGTCAGCTGCAGGGGCAGGATTTGCCTGCCCGAAGACACAAAGCAAACTGTTTTCGGGCGAACGGACATCGTCCCTACGAATCAAACGACAGCATTATCCACGTTTTGACACACCCCCTTCCGCTTGCAAAGATAATGTATTTTTAAACTACTGATATATCAAACAGCCAATAAATGGTGTATTTGAAAGAAAAAACCGAAGCCGGCAGACAAAGCTATAAACCACAGCACGATAAAGATAATCCGGGTAACAGTAGACATGGGTTGCCAACCACCGAAATGACGCATCAGGATATGTATCAATCCGATGATAGGAATACCAATAACCAATATGCCGGAAACAGCCAAGCCGATAGTAACTGTAGGAGATGCTCCGGCAGCATTCCAATCCACTGCCGGCAACACTTCGTAAAGAACAGCCGGTGTAGCAGCAATCAATCCGGTTGCCACCATTAACATGGCGAAGCATACCACAAATATCACAAAGACTATAGGAGCGCAGCAGATAGCCAAAACAATCAATATAAATTTGATTAATACACCTGCCACACCGACAATTCCCTCACCTATCCGCTGCAACGCACTGTGAGGCTTGCCCGAATGAACGTATTCATTTACTTTCTCAAAGTTATCTGTAACCGTCCTTCCTATATTCTCTACATTGATTTTCGCTCCACGCATTGCCAATTTTTCAGGTACGGTTCGAGCCAAAGGAATGACAATCCAGGCGATAATATATGCTATGACAAAACCTTTCAGAGAGATTCCCAATATCAAGAAGATTATTCGTACCCATGTGGGATCCCAACCAAAGTAAGCAGCCAAACCGGATGCCACACCTCCCAATACTTTATTGTCCGAATCACGGAACAACCGGCGAGGTCCTTTTGCTGTCTGCGAATAAGTGCTTCCATCCTTCGATGTTTCCCCTCCACCGTCAGCCTCATCACCCAAGTCTTCGGGCTTACCCATCTGAGCAATGATTTCCTCTACATCTTCTATCGTAATCACCTGTTTCCCATCTCTTAAACGGTCAGTAAACAGTTCAGAGATACGCAATTCCATATCATGCACTATTTCTTCCGCTCCTTCTTCGCGGCAAAAATGTATCCGCAAGTTACTTAAATAAGTATCCAGCAATTTATATGCATCTTCATCTATATGATAAACGGTGCCACCTAAATTTACAGTCAGAGTCTTTTTCATTGTATCCTGTTTTTAATTGTTTCTTAAATGGTTTACTGTATCCGAAAGCTCATCCCACGCATTTTCCAATCCGCTGAGAAAAGTTTCTCCTTGTGGCGTAAGCCGATAATATTTACGCGGAGGCCCCTGAGTCGATTCCACCCATTCGTAAGAAAGCAGCTCATCGTTTTTCAACCGGGTAAGCAACGGATAAAGCGTTCCCTCTACCACGATGAGCCGGGCTTCTTTCAATTTCAGAATAATATCCGAAGCATAGAGCGGCTCCTTGTGCAACAGCAATAGGATGCAATATTCAAGCATTCCTTTGCGCATCTGAGATTTTACATTATCAACATTCATATCCTATAGTACTTTGTTTGACACAAATATATGTATTATATAAGTACCTTGTATTACATAGTACTTTTATTTTGCGTATTTTAACTGAAAAATCAAAGAAAAGGAAAAGGAAGAAACAAGATTAGGAAGGAAAGACTTATATTTGCTCCTCGTTAAACCTATAAAAGTACAAAGAGTATGTTTACGATACGGAAAGCAACTACAGAAGATATTCCATTGATTCACAAAATGGCGCAGGAAGTATTTCCTGCTACCTACGCAGACATTCTTTCCCCCGACCAACTTGACTACATGATGGAATGGATGTATTCCATTACAAACCTACATAAACAGATGGAAGAAGAAGGTCATATTTACTATATTGCCTTTAAAGGAGACATACCTGCCGGCTACGTTTCCATTCAACCCGAAGGAGAAGATTTATTCCATCTGCAGAAGATTTATGTACTCCCTTCTTTTCAAGGCAAACATTTGGGAAAGTTATTGTTCGAGCAGGCTGTAAAAGCAATTAAGGAGATTCATCCTACACCGTGCGAAATGCACCTGAATGTAAACCGTAATAATAAAGCGCTCCGATTTTACGAATACATGGGGATGAAGAAAGTAGACGAAGGAGATTTTGCTATCGGCAACGGATATTATATGAATGATTATATAATGGGACTCACTATCTGAGTCCCTCATTTCACTACTTTACGCTTCATATCACGGATGATATCTTTATCTTCCGGACTTACCCGAAAAGATTCGGTTATTTTTTGGAGCGCTTTGTTGTAAGTGAAGTCATCCAAACGATTTTCTTTCAGCAACAGCATCGTTTCTTTTGGAAATTTCACATAACAGACAGAAAGTGCCCAAGCCACTGCCATCTTCACATAATACCCTTCGTGGTCGATACGATTCATCCATTGCAATACGTTCTGTATATAGTCCGCATCAATGTAATGCGCCATCGCCATAACGACCCCGAAACGAATTTCATATTCTTTATCCGACTGCATCCATCCTTCCAGAAACTGCCATACACGCTCCTTATTTCTGTCAACAAACCGTTGCTTACCCGCAAAGTCAAAGGTATCACATACAGACCAGCTATTGATAAGGGGTACGAATCCAGAAACCAATGAAAGATATTCTTCCACATCTTTTATTTTCAGGCATCCAATCACCATGCCTTGAAGCATGCGTTCTTCCATATAAAAAGTATCGGCCGATTGCAGATAAGCCTGCCAATCATCCTTGGCTATTTGAGCCGCCAATTGCCGAAGGGCCGGGACACGGACACCCAATACATTTTCAATGCCCGGATGGAGGGACTCGGTAAACTTTTTATTACCTTCTCCCGCCAATCGCAACAAATTCTCTTTTATGGTTAACCCGTTGATACAATATTCATTCATCATAACGATTTATTCAGATTATAACAAACTTCCTTCCAGCCTTAATAAAAATTCCTTTTTGTCCACTCCGGCCGCATATCCTACCATTTTTCCGTCCGTACCTATCACACGATGACAGGGAACCACTATCAATAATGGATTTCTGTTATTGGCCATACCTACGGCGCGCACAGCTTTAGGGTTGCCAATGGCTACAGCAATCTGTTTATAGCTGCGTGTCTCTCCATAAGGAATATCACGGAGAGCCTGCCACACCTGCTTTTGAAAATCAGTCCCCTTAAGCGACAAAGGTAAATCAAAAACTTTACGTTTGCCATCCAGGTATTCAACGAATTGCTTATACGTCCTCCGAATCAATTCCGACTCACGTTTCTCACCTTTATTCTCGGAATAACGTCCCACATTGATGGCAATAACAGCATCGTTCTCCTCACAAATGGTGAGAAGTCCCAATACGATTTGATACTGATAATAATTCATAATGATTTACCTTTATATAAATGCAAAATTATTCATCCCAAACCAAATAAGCCGAAATCAGCCAATGGTTCAGTTTATCCCCATCTACTTCCTGAGCTTCGGGAATACTAATCTTAAAAGTATGTTTGCCGGCTTTCAAATCGCCAAGCATCACTTCTTCCGGTACTACATCCGAACCCGGGCACCAGTTGGAGCGCGATAAATCCGATGAGCCCAATGGTTCTTCTATTTCTTTTTCTTCATAACCATTCTCACCTATATAAGAGGAAAGCCGCTTAATCAGCCACACTCCTGTCCCCGGATTGAAACGACGGAAAGAGGCACAATCATCCCGCCATGGAATAAAATCGAGCACATTCTCGCCATCTACCGAAACAATATTGCGTTTCTTCACAAATTCATCTCCACCGCTATGCCCGCCATGACCGGTTACAATATATTTCAAACGGACATTCTTTGCATGACGAGGCAGTTCAAAATCCATTGCCACATCTTTACGGGCAAATATATCGGGATAAGTCTGACCGATATAATAAACAGTGTTTATCAAAGGCTGTACATGGCGCTTGGGTAACGCATCGCAACTTATCTTACTCTCTTTTACCTCGATATCCAGACCAACAACATATCCTTCGGCTGTCCATGTATCAATAAAGATACCGATATAGGCTTCCTTCTCCAAAGCAGGATAAAGGTCGGTAATGTCTTGTTCCCAAACCACATTCTCCGCCCATTCGGAAATATAAACCGGCTTGCGTTTGGCTCCTATCTCATTGTCTTTTTTACTATAAAAGCCTACTCCAAACGGAGTCATAAAGCGCATCAGCTCTAACGTAGGCACATAGTCCTTACCCGGAACAATGCCAATCATATTTTCATATTTCAGACTGTCTACCGGCGGAAAAGCTGCCTTTCCTTGCGCAATGCTCATCAAGTTGACAAACGACTCTTTGGGCAATGCGAAACAAGAACCGGACTTATCCCAACGATCGCCATTGGAAGCCAAAGTAAGACGAAGTTTCACACGTACATTCCGCTTATAATCAGGCAAAGATATCTTTTTAAGAATAATACGCCCATTCACCAAACGGATAACGCCATCTGCACTTGCCGGAGTGTAATTGGCAAATGAATCCGGACGGAAACAGATGTTCGTTTTATCAAAGATTTGAATTTGAGTGTCTCCCAAGGCAGGCAACTCCTTATGCTTAGCCGCATTAGCCGGCATAATAAAAGAGGTAACCAATGCAAGAGACGCAATAAAAGTCAGTAGATTATTTCTTCTCATATAGCTGTATCAGGTTGATTAATATTATCCATTACAAATAGGGAGTGTGCCAGAATGTTGATAATGCTATCATTTGCCAATAGGGGCAAGATTTGCTCGCCCGAAAACAGTCTGCCCTGTGTATTCGGACAGGCAAACCCTGCCCCTACAGTTAACGATTTGGCAGGTTGGTTTAGTTTTGACACGCTCCCTTACCTACCAGGCATCATTATACCGGAAACTTACTCCGATTCATCAACAGTTTATTGATGTTGTTCGCGCAATAAGTCATTCACCGTCTTCACCGGATTAAAAGTACCCAAAGGAACCTCTACAAAGACAGTACTCCAATCACTCATTGCACCATTCCAAAGCCCCGGAAGCTCCAATGCTTTCAAGTCCTTGCCATTTTTCGACTTATACGAAATGAATCCGGTTGCCTTATCTACATAATTCACCAAATCAAATTTACGGCCTTTATAATCACGTACGGCACAAACCAAATCTACCGGATTAAAGTGAGTACCCTTTTCAAACATGGCTTTCTTTTCAGCATCATTCATATCAATCTGAGAACTTTCCAAAATCTGCAAAGATACTGTTCCGTCGGGGTTATATGCAAGGAACGGACCTCCACCGGGTTCTCCCACATTCTTCACCATACCGCAAACACGCATTGGTCTATTCAGTTTCTTACGCAAATAGATAACCAGCTCCGCATCTTCCAAATCTTTAATCTCATTATTGCGACAGCATAACTTCTGCTGAACGAAACGAATGATTTCTTCCAATTGTTCATGATTATATTTGCCGCCATCCAACAATTCCAAATATTCAAACGCTTGCTTTTGAAGAGTCACCAATACCCCGGCAATCAATTTCTTGTAAGCAACGGTTTCGTCCTTCAAGCGGTCGGGCACCACATTATCAATATTCTTAATAAATACAATATCCGCATCCAAGTCGTTCAAGTTTTCAATCAAAGCACCGTGACCACCGGGACGGAACAGCAACTTACCGTTATCACGGAACGGCTTGTTCTCCATATCAGCTGCTATTGTATCGGTACTCGGTTTCTGCTCCGAGAACGAAACGTTAAATTCCACCCCGTATTTTTGAGCATAAGTTGCTACCTTTTCATCCACCAACCGTTTAAACAGTTCACGATGCTCGGTAGAAACCGTGAAATGCACGTTTACTTTTCCAGTCTTTCCGGCTGCATACAGGGCTCCTTCCACCAAATGTTCTTCCAATGGAGTACGTACACCATCGGCATAACGATGAAATTTCAACAAACCTTTCGGCAAAGCACCATAGTTCAGTCCGACAGCTTCCAACAAGTTTGCTACCACCGGCTTATAATTCTTTTCAGCAATCAATGCATCAATATTCTTGCCGGTATTGTCCAAACAAGCGGCATTCAAATCATTATAAAAAGCGAAACCATGAATATGGTCGAAAAACTTCTTTTCAAAATCTGTTTTGGGAGCCTCATAATCCGCACCCAGGAATTCAAACAAATTCTTAAACATGCGACTGGCTGCCCCGGATGCCGGTACAAACTTCACAATTGTTTTTTCACCCTGTTTATATGTATCCCATGCTTCCAGATATTCTTTCATTTCACTCTCTGCAGGAGCCATAATTCCCTTATCGATAGAAGCGGCAGCGTCCAGTTTCAAGAAAGGGAAGCCTTTTTCAAAGCAAGCCAATTGTTCAATTATCTGTTGCTCTGAAATACCTTTTTTCGCTAATAAATCTTTATCTTCCGGTGTTAACATAAGTATATGAATTTAAATGGTTTAATTACCCGTTATCTATTTTAATTATTCATTAATGCCCAAAAATACAAAAAAATGCCGTAAAGCCATCCAAAAAAGAAAGAAAAAAACTACCTTTACGCCGAAAGAAAAGATTTCACGTGTTATGGAAGAAAAAACGTTTTTCACAGCCAAAGAGCGTGAACAACTGTTCACTCTTTACAAACGGTTACTCCATCTATCGGGAGACACCTTACAAAAAAACGACTGTCGCAAGCTCAAAACGCATCTTATCAAGGCAGTTGCCGAAGGTAGTATGCCACGAAATAACTTTGGAATGAACCCCATCATCAAAGATATGCAAACCGCTGTCATTGTTGCAGAAGAAATCGGAATGAAGCGAGCTTCTATCTTGGGAATCATGTTACATGAATCGGTAAAAAACCATTTGTGCAGTTTGGCATCCGTACAGGCAGAATATGGAGAAGATGTGGCAGGAATCATTCGCGGACTGGTTAAAATCAATGAGTTATATGCCAAGAGTCCAACTATCGAATCAGAGAATTTCCGCAATTTGCTTCTTTCTTTTGCCGAAGACATGCGCGTTATCCTGATTATGATTGCCGATCGCGTCAACCTGATGCGCCAAATCAAGGACTCGGAGAACGAGGAAGCCCGCCAGCAGGTTTCCAATGAAGCGGCCTACCTTTATGCGCCACTTGCACACAAGTTGGGGTTATACAAATTAAAGTCCGAATTGGAAGACTTGTCGCTGAAATACACAGAACATGATGTTTATTATCATATAAAAGATAAGCTGAATGCCACAAAAGCATCACGAGACAAATATATCGCCGCCTTTATCGAGCCGATTCAGAAGAAACTGGAACAAGCCGGACTAAAGTTTCACATGAAAGGACGCACTAAATCCATCCACTCCATCTATCAAAAGATGAAGAAGCAGAAATGTCCTTTCGAAGGGGTATATGATTTATTTGCCATCCGCATCATCATCGACTCTCCTATCGAAAAAGAAAAACAAGAATGCTGGCAAGTGTATTCTATCGTAACCGATATGTATATGCCCAACCCTAAACGGTTGCGTGACTGGCTTTCTGTTCCCAAAAGTAACGGATACGAATCCTTGCATACCACTGTTATGGGACCTGAAGGAAAATGGGTAGAAGTACAGATACGGACAGAACGCATGGACGATATTGCCGAAAGAGGACTTGCCGCCCATTGGCGTTACAAAGGAGTGAAAGGCGAAACCGGATTGGACGAATGGCTGACAACGATCCGTGAAACATTGGAAAACGCAGACAGTGACCTGGACGTGATGGACCAATTCAAGCTGGAACTCTATGAAGATGAAGTATTTGTCTTTACTCCGAAAGGTGACTTATATAAACTCGCAAAGGGAGCTACCGTGCTCGACTTTGCCTTTACCATCCATAGCAAGTTGGGATGCAAATGCATTGGTGCCAAAGTAAACGGCAAAAATGCACAGCTACGACAAATTCTGAATAGTGGAGATCAAGTGGAAATCATGACATCCAATACTCAGACTCCCAAACGAGACTGGTTGAATATTGTGACCACCTCAAAGGCACGTACCAAAATACGTCAGGCATTAAAGGAAATCGAGGCCCGGCAAGTACAGTTTGCCAAAGAAACCATTGAGCGCAAGTTCAAAAACCGCAAACTGGAATATGATGAAGCAACCATGATGCGCCTCATCAAGAAACTGGGTTATAAAACAGTTACAGAATTCTATCAGGATATTGCCGACGAAAAGTTGGACGCCAATAATATACTGGATAAGTATGTGGAGATGAAAAAGAAAGAAACGGAAGCACAGCAAGATATCACCTATCGCAGTGCCGAAACATATAGTATTCAAACTCCTGCCGATGACAAAACGTTCAAAGATGACGTATTGGTGATAGACCAAAACCTAAAAGGACTGGATTTTAAACTAGCCAAATGTTGTAATCCGATTTACGGAGATGATGTTTTTGGTTTCGTTACTATCAACGGAGGCATTAAAATTCACCGTACCGACTGCCCCAATGCCAAAGAGATGAGAGCACGTTTTGCTTATCGTATAGTAAAAGCGCGATGGGCAGGCAAGAGTCAGGGCAAACAATATCCGATAACCCTGCGCATCGTCGGCCACGACGACATAGGTATTGTAACCAATATTACCTCCATTATTAATAAAGAGAACAGCATCACTTTACGTTCTATCAGCATCAACTCACACGACGGATTATTTTCGGGCATGATGACAGTAATGGTGGATGATACCTCCAAATTGGAATTATTGGTAAAGAAAATAAAGACTGTAAAAGGAGTCAAACAAGTCAATCGAGGCTGACAAACGTGTTTGTATAACGAATCTAAAACAATGGACGAATTACAGAAAAGAATAAAAAGTTTTGCCTATGCCTTTACAGGCATAGGCAGTTTCCTGCGTAAAGAACATAACGCTTGGATTCATTGCATAGCCATTATAATCGTAACCATAACCGGATTTATCATTGGCATCAGTCGAATGGAATGGGTTGCGGTACTTCTATGTTTCGGGCTGGTATTAGCCGCCGAAGCTTTTAATACAGCCATCGAACGATTGGTTAATCTGGTATCTCCCGATTATCATCCCATAGCCGGAGATGTAAAAGATATAGCTGCCGGAGCCGTTTTGATATGTGCCGTTACAGCGGCGCTTGTGGGAGCAATAATCTTCATCCCCTATTTTTAAAGGTGTTAATTAAACATTTATTTCACTAACTTTTTTCTACCTTTTATATAGAAATCACTAAATTAGCAGCGATTATTTTAATAATAAAAATTATGAAGAAGATTTTAGTTTCAACTCTATTGTTGGTTATCAGTTTAGTTTCTTATGCAGCAATACAAAGTGGAGAGGCAGAAATTACTTTTGAAAACACATCACATAATTTCGGTACATTCTCTGAATCAAGTCCGAAAGTAACATGTACATTCAAATTTAAAAATACAGGAGATGGTCCATTGGTTATCCATCAGGCAATTGCATCATGTGGATGTACTGTTCCTCAGTATCCCAAGGAACCTATTAAACCGGGAGAGAGTGGACAAATCACAGTCATTTACAATGGTGCCGGCAAATTTCCGGGACACTTTAAGAAATCCATCACTATCCGCAGTAATGGGAAAAATGAAATGACACGTCTTTATATAGAAGGTGATATGCTTCCCAAAGATGCAAAACAATAAGAGACTTCCCTTTCAAGAACTCCCTAAACAGCTCTCAAAAGTTATTTAGGGAGTTCTTTTTTATCGGTGCACCTTATAATATAAGAAAAAAAGGACATTTTTCCTAAATAATAAGACACTCTTTATTCCCTAAAAATGACGTACTTTGCAACAAAATCAAAAAAATGAGAAAAGGAAACTTATTATTACTTCTCTTAATAGTGTGCTTTACTTCATGCGAAATGCTTGAATCTCACCCTTATGATGCACATATTACAGGCGAACGAGGTATAAACGCAAAAAACTGTGAGCGTATAGAAGAAGCTATGAAAGGCAAGAAAACTTTTCGTTTTGCTATGATTAGCGATACGCAGCGATGGTATGACGAGACAGAAAAAGTGGTAGAGAAAATCAATGAACGCGGAGATATCGACTTTGTTCTTCATGGTGGAGACCAATCAGACTTCGGTGCTACAAAAGAATTTCTTTGGATGCGTGATATTATGAAAGGATTCCAAATGCCTTTTGTCTGTGTTTTGGGAAACCACGATTGCCTCGGCACGGGAGAAGATGTCTATAAAGCAATCTACGGCAATCCCAACTTTGCCTTTACAGCCGGAAATGTTCGTTTCATCTGCCTCAATACCAATGCAATGGAATATGACTATTCACAACCTGTACCCGATTTTGGATTCATGGAAGATGAATTGACCAACCTTCCCGAAGGTATTGAGAAAACTGTTTTCCTGATGCATGTAAAACCGTACGAGTTTATCTTCAACAACAACGTAGCCAGAGTATTTCAGGAATATGTAAAGCAGTTCCCCAATGTACAGTTTTGCCTTTATGGACACGAACATCAACTGACAGTGGACGATTTATTCGGAGACGGAATTCTCTACTATCAATGTCCTAACATCGGAAAACGAACATATTTGGTATTTACTATTAAAGAGGGAACTCATGAATATGATTATGAAGCAGTTGAATTTTAAGATTGTCCTATTATTCCTAACAATATATGTCTGTCCCCACAGGACACTTGCACAAAAAGATACATTATTATATAGAACATTAATCCAAGACAGTATCCTTATTCCACAAAAAAGTCAAGCAACAATAGAAGAGGAAGAGGGTATCTTCACGGAAGTTCCCAAGCATTATCGTAAATACGATAAACGTGTCCACCGCTATCGCAGTGCGTGGGAAGCCTTGATTCCCACACACACAAAGATACAATATGCCGGAGGTATGGGATTACTTTCATGGGGTATCGGATGGGATTATGGAAAACGCGGACAATGGGAAACCGACCTTTTATTAGGTTTTATCCCTCGCTATTCTTCTCGTCATTTCAAAATGACAATGACATTAAAACAGAATTTTATTCCTTGGAGTGTCTACTTGGGAAAGGACTTTTCATTAGAACCGTTGACCTGCGGACTTTATTTTAATACCGTATTCAGCGATGACTTTTGGACGGAAGAACCTGACCGCTATCCACATGGATATTATGGTTTTTCCAATCGTATCCGTACCCATATATTCTTAGGACAGCGCATCCGTTTTGATGTACCCGAGAAGTATCGCAAATTCTCGAAAAGCATTACTGCTTTTTATGAAATCAGCTCATGCGACTTTTATTTAGTGAGTGCATTTACCAATAGTTATCTTACTCCCTTAGATTACCTTCGGTTATCATTTGGACTGAAATTTCAGATATTCTAATGAGATTATAGGCATGTTTCTCTAATTTTTCATTATTTTTGGGCATTTATTGTGATAAATTTCAAAAATAATAAAATAGAGAAACATGAAACAAGAACAAGAAAAGCCGGTCGGATTGCCCGAAAATGCTTTCCGTCCATTGAAACCGGGAGAAAAGTATCACCCCATCATGTCACCCGACAGACAGTACCCGGAAGTGAATGCATGGTCTGTCACCTGGGGTATTTTAATGGCTATATTATTCTCAGCAGCAGCTGCTTATCTGGGGTTAAAAGTAGGTCAGGTATTTGAAGCAGCCATACCTATTGCCATTATTGCCGTCGGTGTGTCAGGTGCAGCCAAACGAAAAAATGCACTGGGTGAAAATGTAATTATCCAATCTATCGGTGCCTGCTCAGGAGTTATCGTAGCCGGTGCCATCTTTACCCTTCCTGCCCTTTATATCTTACAAGATAAATATCCAGAGATGACTGTCAACTTCTTCCAAATGTTTGTCAGCTCATTACTAGGAGGTATTTTAGGTATTTTATTTCTGATTCCTTTCCGCAAATATTTTGTAAATGACAAACACGGCGAATACCCTTTTCCCGAAGCAACAGCCAGTACTCAAGTACTTATCTCGGGTGAAAAAGGCGGCAGTCAGGCAAAACCACTTTTATTTGCCGGGCTGATTGGTGGGCTTTATGACTTCATTGTAGCTACCTTTGGCTGGTGGAACGAGAATTTCACAACCCGCGTTTGCGGCTGGGGTGAAATGATGGCAGACAAGGCAAAAATAGTGCTTAAAATCAATACAGGTGCAGCCGTTCTCGGTTTGGGCTATATTGTCGGTCTAAAATATGCAGCCATCATCTGTGCCGGTTCATTGGTCGTATGGCTGGTTATCGTCCCGGGAATGTCGATATTGTTCGGAGACCAAGTACTGAACGCTTGGAATCCGGCTTTGACACAAACCGTCAGCGAAATGTCTCCCGAACTTATCTTTAAAGAATACGCCAAAAGTATCGGTATCGGTGGTATTGCCATGGCAGGTGTCATCGGTATCGTGCGCTCATGGGGTATCATCAAAAGTGCAGTGGGATTAGCATCCAAAGAAATGGGAGGCAAGAAAGTAGAGACCAATGTTATCCGCACACAAAAGGATCTTTCAATGAAGATTATCGCTTTCGGCTCTATCTTTACCATCCTGCTGATTTCCGTCTTTTTCTTTTTCGATGTGATGCACGGAAACGTATTGCATAGCATTGTCGCCATTTTATTGGTTGCAGGTATTGCTTTCCTGTTTACTACCGTTGCTGCCAATGCCATCGCTATTGTCGGAACCAACCCTGTATCGGGAATGACACTGATGACTTTGATTCTGGCATCTGTTGTAATGGTAGCGGTCGGTCTGAAAGGTGCGACCGGTATGGTAGCCGCCTTAGTAATGGGAGGGGTTGTTTGTACCGCACTTTCTATGGCAGGCGGATTTATTACCGACCTGAAAATCGGCTATTGGCTGGGAAGTACGCCCGCCAAACAAGAAACATGGAAGTTCCTCGGAACTCTGGTCTCTGCTGCTACCGTAGGTGGGGTAATTATGATTCTGAATAAGACTTACGGTTTTTCAAGCGGTGCTTTAGCGGCTCCTCAAGCTAATGCTATGGCAGCTGTCATCGACCCGCTGATGAACGGAGTAGGCGCACCTTGGTTGCTCTATGGTGTCGGTGCTGTATTGGCACTTGTGCTCACTTACTTCAAAGTTCCCGCATTAGCTTTCGCGCTCGGCATGTTTATTCCTTTAGAGCTTAACTTGCCGTTGCTGGTGGGTGGAGCCGTCAACTGGTATGTGACTTCCCGCAGCAAAGACGAAGCCGTCAACACGGAACGAGGCGAGAAAGGTACATTGTTGGCATCGGGCTTCATTGCAGGCGGTGCATTGATGGGAGTAGTCAGCGCAGCAATGCGTTTTGGCGGCATCAATCTGGTCAACGAGGAATGGTTGAACAATCCGTGGAGCGAAGTGGCTTCATTAGGTGCTTACATACTACTGATTATCTGGCTGGTAAAGGCAAGTATGCATATCAAGAAATAAAACAGCAGGTATATATATACTTAGGCCCATGTATGAGGGTATGCCATGTCACTTTGGCATACCCTCATTAACTAATTGCCTTCAAAACTAACAAATATGAAAAACTTAAATACAATGAAGCGACTGTTCATGATGAGCTTGCTTGCAGTCTCTACTGTTTTGTCCGCACAACAATCGACAGAATTAAAATTATGGCCCAACGGTGCTCCTAATACAAACGGTATCACTACCGACGAGCAAGAACCAGAAAAGAACCGTATCTCAAATGTCACAGTCCCTACCCTCACTATTTATCCGGCTACCCAACCAAACGGTCTGGCAATCATCATGTGTCCCGGTGGCGGATACACTCGCCTGGCAATGGATCATGAAGGACATGACATGGCACAATGGTTCAATACACAAGGTATTACTTATGCAGTATTAAAATATCGCATGCCCAATGGACACAGCGATATTCCTTTAAGTGACGCTCACCAAGCAATTCGCCTGATGCGCGAGCATGCCAAAGAATGGAACTTTACCAAACTGGGAATCATGGGAGCATCTGCCGGCGGACATCTGGCAAGCACTGCAGCCACACACTATACAGCCGAAACACGCCCTGATTTTCAAATTCTTCTCTACCCCGTAGTCAGTATGAATCCGACCCTTACCCATAAAGGTTCGCATGACAATCTATTGGGCAAAAATCCTTCCAAAGAATCAGAAGCACTCTACTCCAACGAACTGCAAGTAAAAGCAGATACTCCCCCCGCTTTCATTATACACAGTAGCAATGATGAAGCCGTGCCGGTAGCTAACAGTATAAACTATTATATGGAACTAATTAAGAACAAGATTCCCGCCTCACTTCACACCTATCCCATCGGTGGACACGGCTGGGGGTTTCATGACAGTTTCCCATACAAACGCCAGTGGACCGAAGAACTGGAACAATGGCTCAAAGAAGAAATACAATAAAAAAACAGGGTGTGTCGAAAATTGACAGTATCATCAACTTGATCTGTCATTCTACGCTTTGACACACCCTATTTTCAGTCCTTTAAAAACAAATGTTTATCTCTTATTTTCTTGCTCCCAACTGTGCATCTAAATAGAACAAACCGGCTTCACCACCCAATTTGATTTTATCAACAATCCCTTGTACTGTGGCTTCTTCTTCTACTTGCTCACGAACAAATCCCCACAAGAAGTCCTGAGAAGCTTTGTCTTTTTCATCAGCAGCAACATCTACCAACTTGTCAATCAACTCAGAAACATGACATTCATGCTTATAAACATGTTCAAAGACAGCCAATGGTGATTCCCACTCTTGGGGAACAGTATCAATAGCACCCACTTTTGCCACACCACCACGTTTAAAGACGTACTGAGCCAACATATCGGCATGATCATTTTCTTCACGAGATTGAGCTTTCATCCATGCAGCAAAACCCTCATATCCTTTTGCTGCAAAAAAATAAGACATAGAAAGATAAAGGTTAGCTGACCACATCTCAGCCACAATCTGCGCATTAATAGCATCTTGTAATTTCTGCGAAATCATAATCTTAGTTTTTTAGTTAGTCATTTATCATAAATTATAGTGGCAAATATAAAATTAAATTTAATACTTTATACCGATACAAGAGTTTTTTTCTTATTTTTTTTGAATAACGCCACTTAAAGCTTTGTCATTCAAAAGAAAAGATTTATCTTTGCACCCGCTAATACGAGATATTAGCATAAATTCAAATCATTAATTATAAAAACGTTATTTAGAAAATGGCAACTAAAATCAGATTGCAAAGAAACGGACGCAAAAGCTATGCGTTTTACTCAATCGTTATCGCTGACGTAAGAGCTCCACGTGATGGTAAATTTACTGAAAAAATCGGTACTTACAATCCTAATACCGACCCTGCCACAGTAGATTTGAATTTTGAACGCGCACTTCATTGGGTAATGTGTGGTGCACAACCTACTGACACAGTACGCAACATCCTTTCTAAAGAAGGTGTTTACATGAAGAAACACTTATTGGGCGGTGTTGCTAAAGGCGCATTCACCGAAGCAGAAGCTGAAGCTAAATTCGAAGCTTGGAAAAACAACAAACAGTCAGGTTTGGCTGCTTTGAAAGCTAAGCAAGAAGAAGCTAAGAAAGCTGAAGCTAAAGCTCGTTTGGAAGCCGAAAAGAAGGTAAACGAAGAAATTGCAAAGAAAGTAGCTGAAAAGAAAGCTGCTGAAGCTGCTGCTAAGGCTGAAACAGAAGCTGCTGCTACTGAAGAGGCTCCTGCTGCTGAAGCAACCGAGGCTCCTGCTGAAGCATAATTCACACCTTTACTTCAAAAGAGTTAACTCCTCCGAAAAATCGGGGGAGTTTTTTTATATACAAGTCCATTTATGGCTCAGTTCAAACTACAAGAAAGATAGCTTTCACACAGAACTCCCATGAATAGGAGGTTTCGATAGCCGTTATGTGTGAAAGGAAATCGTACCAACTTTCCTGACGGACGGGATTCCTCTCACCGACATAATTTCATCTTCTCCCCAAAAAACACATAGTCATTCATGTAATACTATACAAAAGCTTTTTAGAATTTCTTTATGCTAATTTTCTAAGACTCTAAAACAATCTATTTAATCTGTTAATTTTAGTCCCGTAATAATAGGATTATGGTCTGAATAACGATAAGGATTGGGCTGGAAAAAGGAAGTATATTGATACTCAAAATAGGCCGGTTCACTAGCATTTATGTCCCAAGGTGCCGCCCCGGTCACCTGCCCGGTCAATGTGGAAGAGCTAAGAGAATGATCCAAGTAACCTACCTCACCCTGATAAACATAACTCCAACTGTCAGGAGTATACTTTTGCAATTCATTAGTATAGCCAGCCTCCGTAAATATACGTACCGGATCCTCATTAGAATAACTGTTCAGGTCTCCTAATACCAACACGTCAGTATCACCATAATATTTTTTCAGATTTTCGTACGTAAGCAGGCAATCCTTAGCCTCTTGCACCCTTCGCGAATTGAACTGAGACTGGCCATCCTGCTGATCTTTATCACCTCCGGTAGCATTATTGCCCGATTTTGATTTAAAATGGTTCATAGCCAAAATTACTCTGCTGCCATTTTCTTTCAACTCAAAGCATTGTGCCACATGACGAAGAACCAGATATGTGCCTTCATAAGTTTTAAAATCCATATAAGGAGAAACTCTTTCTGTATCATAAATAAAAGCATTCTTTGTATAACTTGTTATTTTCTTATCTCCACTGTCTATGCCTTTATATTTACCGGTCACACCATATTCCTCATTCAGTGCCTGTACCAATTCATTGACCGAATAATCTCCTTCTTCGATTTCACAAATAGCATACACGTCAGCATCTATTTCTTTCATCGCTGCCAAAACTTTCTTCCGTTGCCTCTGAAAAGCGGCCTCATCCTTGGCTCCATTACTATGTCCCCACATAGAAGGGCTTGCCATATAATATTCAAGATTCATACTGGCTACTTTCATATTATATTTTCCCACCTCAGGAACTTGGGGACGTCTATTCTCTTTAATTACCGGTCGATCAGTGATAGTCAAAGCATAGTTATCTCCCGAAACAGATACCTTTCCTTTTAAATTCTCCATCCTAGTTCCCACGCGCAATGTATGATCCTCATCTGTCAATACAATCTCACCCGGAATCAGCACCAACTTATTTCTCATATTCTCTTCCAAAGCTTTTTTATAATCCGAAGTACCCGGCATTACTTTATCAGTTGGAGTACGTAAGACTTGAGAAGAAAGAGTGATATTGCCTGTTGCCGACCCTTTATAGGTAGAAGAGACAAACATTGCATTTTTTAGCGTTACTTCCTTTCCTACCAAATCATTCGTAAAATCATCGGGAAAGATATAAGTTTTTACTACGGAATCGGAATCTGATTCCAAAGGATCTTTTCCACCACTGCAAGCCCCTACAAAGAGTAATCCTGCAATCCACATGATATTTCTAATATTCAAGCTATTCATATAAACTTTCTTTAAATAAAAACAGAGGATGTATACCATTCAGTATACACCCTCTATTTAATCAATTCAATTTTCTATCATTCAACCTTTTTCATTGAATCTTCTACATATTCAAACTTACCATTACCAACCACTTTATAAACAGCTGTCCAATTAACATTAGAGCTGCCATCATAAATTACAAAGTTTACAGTATAGGTAACATCAATACCTTCTACAGGAACAGCATCAGCATGATTTTTTTCCAATGCCGGAATAAATGCTTTAGGCAAACGTGCCATTACAGTTTCTGTAATCTTGGCATCATCCATTCCTTCATAACCTTTAGCATACTGTTCACGGAATTTAGCCGGACGTAAATCAATATTATTTTGATATGCAGTAGCTCCAAAATAATACTCACTTCCTGTAGGAGAAGCATAAGTTGTGGTATATCCATCACCTTTCTTAGAAATGCCAAGTTCTTTCTGATCGATATTTTCCCACACCCAATCTACTATAGCCTGATAATATACAGATATATCAGCTTGATCTTTACCATTCGGCAGATTGACCACAACGCTAGGATCATAGTTCCATTTACCACTCGTTTTTACATATTGTTCAGTTTTAGTTGTCATATAAGTATTCTTTCCCCAACGGGCATTTGCAGTAGAATAAATATACGAATCACTATAAGCCTTAACAGAACCACTATAGTACTTATACACAATAATCTTTTCAGCATCATTCAAAGGATAAGCCACCTTCTTAGCCAAATACGCAGGCAAATAGTCCTCAGCCAAAACGCTAGAGCTAAAATTAAAGTTCTTACCCGGTTCACCCATTGCTGTATAATCATCGGGAGTCAATACAAATACATCTTCATCATTTACCACATTCCAACCCTTTGCTGACTTTTCATAGAAAGCATATTGAGGTTCGGACTTAACCAAAACCGGAATATCATTTCCTATGATAATATTATCAAGTTGGTAAGTAGTTGATTTCTCATCATCCCCATTACCTACATATTTAAATGCTATATTAACATTTTTTCCGACATAATCTGTCAAGTTAAAAGTCCCCGCCAAAGCCAATGTACCATATCCTTTCGATGGTTCTTGAGGAATATCAAATGATGATGTTATATCGGTCCATTTAGCCTTTGACACATCTTTCCCGTCAAAATCAGTCGAAATAAGAACTGACAAACAATCTGCATTCCAATAACCCACACAAACTTCAAAAGCAAATTTATTATTTTCATCTTCAATTTCAACAGAAGGAGTGACCAGCCATGCTTCACATGCTCCCTTTCCATTGGCAGAATAGCTGATATACTGATTATCATTATAACTTTTCAACGACCATTTAGCTCCTCCGGTCGCACTAATATACCAATCTTTAATAGAAGTCACATCACCTGTTTCCAATGATTCGAAGTCATATGAAAATACAGGGTCATCCATCTTTTGGGGTATAGCGTCAGCGTTATAATTATATTCTGCAAACACATGACTTCCCTCTTTGGCATCTGGAAAGACCTCATTTAAAACCTTATATAACTTTGAAGTTGTAGACTTATTAAGATATGCACCATAATATCCCTTTCCATGAATAATCTTATAATCATCATCCTTCAATTTATAATAATCGATATTATAGTATTTATCATGTTTCTCCGATTTTTCCTCTTTATAATCAAATGTGATTTTAAAACTGGAGCCTTCATCGGCAGAAGGATACTGTCCGGCCAACCAATTCGGCAAATAATCCTGCGCTTCATCCGCTGCAGAAAAATACTGATTAGTTTTTGGATTACCTTTCAAAGAAGCCCAATCTGTGAATGTTATATTCCCCTTCTTTATATCAGTCGGCTTACCAAAATCTTCAAAGCCATCAAAATTATCCTCATTATAGTCACAACTCACAAGAGCCAAGGCTACAACTGCACTATATAATAATGTATATTTTTTCATCATTTTATCGCTTTTAGAATTAGAAATTAATCTTCAATCGCAATGAATATGTACGTCCAAAAGCATAGAATACACCATAAGCGTTCTGCCATGTACCATCGGCATCTGTTGCATTTACAATATATTCTTGGTTGAACACGTTATTAATGTTACCATACAAGGTGGCTTTGCAACTACCAATTTTGAAACGATAGCTTGCATTAAAATCAAACTGACCTCCAGAAGGAATCTTCCAAGGATCTTTAAATGTCTTCACACCACCAACAACCAAACTGCTTCCGTTCAAGGCGAAGTCTGCATAGTTATTTGCATAGAAATTATAGTCCAATCCAGCCCGAAAACCATCAAGGAATTTCACAGTAGCACCCAATGCACCTGTCAACTGTGCAGAATCACCTACTTTTACACCCTTCAACTGAACTTCAGATTTAGCATGATCCGGAGCATAAATATCAGAAGCTATGGTACCTTTCAAATCTGCCAAAGGTTGTCCTTGTCCATTGTAATAATATCCGGTAGCATTACTATCCCACTGCCAATCACCAACAGAAAGCATACCGTTAATAGTCAACCAACGAGTCGGTTCTGCAACAAAGTCTAGTTCTACACCCATATGACGTGCGTCAACACCTTGCATATTAATGCTATAACGGTCTACCGGATTACTATTTTCATCCAAAATATCACCACCCTTTGTCATAGTCTTATCCATCCAACGGGTATAATAAGCATTCAGATTAACATTCAACCAAGAAGAACGATATCCATAACCTAATTCTGCAGAAAATACTTTTTCATTCACAGCATTAGGATTGGTTGCATTACTTACAGCTGCCGACAAGAAAGCACCATAAGAGAAAAATGGAGCACGACTGATATAACCAATGTTAGCAAAGACGTTATGATGATCACTAATATTAAAGTTTGCACCACCTTTAGCTGTCCATCCAATAAAGTTTACTGTTTCTGATTCAGCATGCTGTTTGTCGTAATAGAGACGGTCATAACGCCAATAACCGGTATTGGAGACAGAACCTGCCAAGAAAGCACTTAACTTATCTTTATTATATTCTGCTTGTGCAAAAACTCCTTCCTGCATAACATATCCGTCATAATCACGATAAACCACATCACCGACAGTCAATTTTTCATATTTCCAATTAGGATCTGCAGCCGCTGCATTATTGACAGCCTTCACATTCTTACGTGAATCATAATCCACATAATATTCACCGCCATAAAGATCGCTCAATTCATTTGTATGAGTACCTTTATAATAACGGAAATCTACTCCTCCATAAAAATCAATATTTTCTCCCAATTTAGTAGTGAAAGTCGACAACAAACCATACCAGTTGTGATAGTTTTTAGATTTCGACATGGCCAACATAGAACCATTTTCACTTTGCTCATTGATTTCTTGGATCTTATCATAGGCAAAAGTACCATCTGCATTACGGAATTTTGTTGTCAACTTACCATAAGAAGCGCCACGCCAGTCTGTATAAGAGTAACCAAATTCCGAATTACCTTGTCCGTTATAACCATTACCACGGCCAATAGAAACATAAGCGACAGTACTCAAAGTAGATTTATCATCTATTTGCCATTGGTGATTCAATGAAATCTGAGGTTTGTGATACTCATTATAGTTGGAAGATTTACGCTCACCGTTTTTTCCAAAACCATAAGACGGATTATAACGGTATGCACTTTTACCTTTCATATATTTCTTTACTTCCTGCCAACCTTGAATGGTTAAGCCATCATAACTACTACTACGTTGATAATGACTTTGAGGAGCACCAAAGGCAGTAAAAGACAATTGATGAGCATCATTTAACTTTTTAGAGACATTAAGAAAATAATTATAACCTTCAAAATCTGTACCCTGAATATAACCGTCACCCCATTTCTTGCCGCCTAATAAACTGACAGCCCATCCTCCTTTCATCAAACCGGTAGAAACAGAGAACAAAATACTATTCATGCCATCATTACCCATACCGTAAGAAATAGAACCGCCTTTCTGAGCATCTGTAGAACGAGTTACAATATTTAAGGAACCACCGACAGAAGGAACTGATACTTTAGAAGCACCCAATCCACGCTGTACCTGTGTGCTACGAGTAACATCGCTCAAACCTGCCCAATTGCTAAAATAAACACCACCCCATTCCATATCGTTTACAGGAACGCCATTTACCATTACCGCAATATTTTCGGTTTTAAAACCACGCAAATTAATATCCGAATCTCCATAACCTCCACCTTGTTTAGTAGCATAAACTCCCGGAGTTGATTTTAGAATTTCAGGAAATTCCATAGTTCCAAGTTTTTCCTCAATAAATTCCGGAGCCACAGTAGATACTGCTACCGGAGTTTTACGAGCTACAGCAATAGATGAGGTTACTACCACATCCCCCAATGTATGAGTATCCAAATTCATTTTGACTACTCCCCAATTTACTTCACCTTGCTGAGTCAGTTTAATAGACTTATCCAAGTAACCTAAATACTTAATTTCAATTGTTGCTTTAGCTGAAGTAACTTTCAATGTGAAATTACCTTCATAGTCTGTAACAGTACCTAAACTAGTACCGCCTACCGTAACAGTTGCGCCAATCAATGGCTCATTGCTATCGGCATCTACCACTGTCCCTTTTACTGTTGCCTGCGCACCAGCTGTAGCAGCAAAACATAGTGTAAAGACTGCCAACATAAGGAAATGCTTTAGATGATTTCTCATAATTTTGTTTTTGATTAATAGTTAATAGTTAGTTAGAAACACTAAATAGACAACAAAGATAGGAATTATATTCATATTAATTGCATTAATATTGCAATAATTAAAGAAGCGACAGGTATTTTTCCGAAGATTATTAAGATTATATTACATTTCCTAAATTCTACAATATTTTCCCTTTTAATGCATAGTAATCCAAGTCCAAAAACAAAACTTCCATTCGCACAGTTTACTATCTTCCACCGAACCTTTATTAATAAAAATCCCCCTTAAGGGATAGAATCTCTTAAGGGGGATATAACATAAAACATCAAATTATCAATCAATCTTCCATCAATTTGCGATAACGAACCCGCTTAGGCTCTTCATTACCTAAACGCTTCATCTTATTTTCTTCATATTCAGAATAAGAGCCCTCAAAGAAGAATACCTCACTGTTTCCTTCAAAGGCAAGGATATGAGTGCAGATACGATCCAGGAACCAACGGTCATGGCTGATAACTACAGCACATCCGGCAAAATCGTCCAAACCCTCTTCCAATGCACGAAGAGTATTTACGTCGATATCATTGGTAGGCTCGTCAAGCAACAACACATTGCCTTCTTCTTTCAATGCCATAGCCAAATGTAAACGATTTCGTTCACCACCCGAAAGCATTCCACAAAGTTTCTCCTGGTCGGCTCCCGAAAAATTGAAACGGCTCAGATACGCACGTGCATTAATATCACGCCCTCCCATTCGGATAAGTTCATTACCTCCACTGATTACCTGATACACTGTTTTATTAGCGTCAATATCTTTATGTTGCTGATCCACATAAGCCAGCTTCACTGTTTCACCCACTTCAAAAGTACCTTTATCTACCGTCTCCAGTCCCATTATCAAACGGAACAAAGTGGTTTTACCGGCACCATTCGGTCCAATCACTCCCACAATACCATTAGGAGGTAACATAAAGTTTAGATTGTCAAACAATAGTTTATCACCATACGCCTTTGCAACTCCTTTGGCTTCAATTACTTTATTTCCCAAACGAGGACCATTCGGAATAAAGATCTCCAGTTTTTCTTCTTTTTCTTTCTGATCTTCATTCAATAATTTATCATACGAATTTAAACGAGCTTTACCTTTTGCTTGACGAGCCTTCGGTGCCATACGTACCCATTCCAACTCGCGTTCCAAGGTTTTACGACGTTTGCTGGCCGTCTTCTCTTCCATCTCCATACGCTTGGTCTTCTGCTCCAACCAACTGGAATAATTACCCTTCCAAGGAATACCTTCACCACGGTCGAGTTCAAGAATCCACCCAGCCACATGGTCAAGGAAATAACGGTCGTGAGTAATACAGATAACAGTTCCTTCGTATTGTTGCAAATGCTGTTCCAGCCAATCGATACTCTCGGCATCCAAATGGTTAGTCGGCTCATCCAACAATAAAATATCCGGCTTTTGCAACAATAAACGGCACAATGCCACACGACGACGTTCACCTCCCGAAAGATTCTTCACCAGCTGGTCTTCAGGTGGACAACGCAAAGCGTCCATCGCACGTTCCAGTTTACTGTCTAAGTTCCATGCATCCGTCGAATCGATAATATCTTGCAATTCTGCTTGACGAGCAAAAAGTGCATCCATTTTCTCCGGGTCTTCGTAGTACTCGGGAAGACCGAACTTATTGTTTATTTCTTCATATTCGGCAAGCGTATCAACTACATTCTGTACGCCTTCCATTACAACTTCTTTTACTGTCTTATCATTATCCAAATGCGGTTCCTGCGCCAGATAACCTACTGAATAGCCCGGAGAAAAGACTACCTCACCTTGATAGCTCTTCTCTAAACCGGCTATAATCTTAAGTAATGTAGACTTACCTGAACCGTTCAAACCGATAATACCAATCTTGGCACCATAAAAAAAGGATAGGTAGATGTCTTTTAATACCTGTTTATTCGCCTGGAAAGCTTTACTCACGCCTACCATCGAAAAGATGATTTTCTTGTCGTCTGCCATATCTTATATCTTAATTTTTATAATTGTTTTTCTTCCATTCTCTTATAATACCAATTATGTGTCACCGTTTCATAAAGAACTAATGAAACCACACAGATGCCCAAACATATCCAATATATCGTGTCGGGATAATTTCCTGTCCATATATTCTCGAAAAACAAGCCCCCCAACAAGCCTACTTCCCATAACAACTGATAAGTATTATTCCCCGTACCTCTCTCACAATGTAACGGCAGGCTTATCATTATCACAAAAAAGCGAGATGCAGTAATTCCAATGCCGATACCCAACAAAAGAGCCGCAATGTAACTACTCATTAAACTGTTTGAAAATGCCATCAACAATATTCCTGCAACCAAAGCCGCTTGACCGAACTCCATCTCTGCACGACACGAAGTATGTGAAAGCGCATATTTGGAAATAAGTAGTGAAACGGCAAAGCCTATCAAAATACAAATATAGAATATTTCATTATAAATATGTGCAATAATGACTCCGAATATAAAAGAGACCAACAACATATTTATTCCGGGAAGAAGTGTACGGGGCAATAAAAAACGGTCTAAAGAAAAAAGAGGAGGACATAAAGGAGCACGGAAAGGGATATGAAGCAGTGGAATCAGTAGCAATGCACCTATTCCAAATGCCGCACACACATAGACCACACAAGTAAAACTCCAATAAGGATATATATAAACCCCCAACGCCAGCCCCAATGCCATGCCGAATCTTCCAAACCAAGTAAAAGCAACGTTAGCGTCTGTACGTCGGCGTGAAGCTGTAACATCAATCACCAAGGTACTTCCGGTAGTCATTGTCACCACACTAAACAATGCTCCTTGCACCATACGCAACAAAGCCACTAATCCGACGGTGGCAACATAGGGATATAATAAACTTACTCCGGCTAATAAAGCCAAAGTAATCACACATACACTTTTTCGTTTAAAGGTGTCTATTATATAGCTGTTACAAGGACCGGGCAGAAACATTGTCAATCCGAAGACGGCAACGGCTCCCCCTGCTTCCGCATAGCTGCAATACCAATGTTGCACCATCCACAAAGGAAGTACGGGCAACATGATATAAAGCGAAATATAAAGAAAAAAGTTTGAAAGAGACAAGATTACCATGTCTCTTGTCCATAATTTCGCCCTTTCATACGGAAAGAAGAAGTCATCAAACATATCGGAACCTTTTATTAATATTGTTCGTTCTCGTTAGGAAAATCCCCGCTTTTCACATCTTCTACATATTGTCCGATTGCACCTTTCATCACAGTATGCAAGTCTGCATAACGACGAAGGAAACGCGGACGGAAACCATCAGTCATTCCAAGCATATCAGCAACGACAAGTACCTGACCATCAACATTACCACCGGCACCAATGCCAATCACAGGTATAGTCAGTTCTTTTGCCACCCTTTCGGCCAATGCTGCCGGAATTTTTTCGAGCACTAGTCCAAAGCATCCGGCATCTTCCAACAGATGAGCATCACGAACCAACTTTTCCGCCTCTGCATCATCCTTTGCACGCACAGTGTAAGTTCCGTATTTATTAATGGATTGAGGCATGAGACCCAAATGTCCCATGATTGGAATACCTGCCGAAATAATCTTCTTCACTGCATCGATAATCTCTTCCCCGCCTTCCAGCTTTAATGCATCGGCATGAGTTATTTTCATTATCTTAATAGCATTGGTCACAGCTTCATACTCAGATGTTTGATAAGTACCGAAAGGCATATCGACCACCACTAAAGCACGTTTCACTCCACGTACCACTGATTTTCCATGATAAATCATTTGATCGAGTGTTATTGGAAGCGTAGTTACATTTCCCGCCATTACATTAGAAGCGGAGTCACCCACTAAGATAACATCAATACCAGCTTCATCCACAATCTGTGCAGTAGTATAGTCATAAGAAGTCAACATAGAAATTCTTTCACCTCTCTGTTTCATTTCCACCAAACGATGGGTGGTCACTTTACGCGTATCACCAGAAATATATCCTGCCATATTTACTTTAAATTTTATAAAACGGCTGCAAAGGTAGAGGTTTTATATGACATTACCTCATTATCTCTTTCATTTTTTCAAAACCAAACTCTTTAAAGTCCTGAATAACAACATCCGCCTTATCACGTATTGCCTCTGCAGAGTTGGTGGTTGCCAGTCCTACTACCGTCATCTTCGCACGATTCCCTGCTTCCAGTCCATGAAATGAATCTTCAAACACAATACAGTTTTCAGGAACTGTGTCACAGACCTTGGCTCCTAATAAAAAACATTCAGGGTCGGGTTTTGAATGGGTAAACATTTCAGCTGTAAGAATAAAATCTACATTTGCTTTCAACTCAGGATGTACACGATAAGCGTTACTCATTTTTTGCTCATTCGAACTTGTTACTATAGCTATCTTTATTCCATTGACACGTAATTCTTTCATAAAATTCTCTACACCGGGTATATATTCATATAACATACCTTTCTCAAAATTGTTCAAGTCAGCCGTGATTTTTTTCTGAATGTTGTCCATTCCTGCAAAATATTTATCATAAATCTGCGTAAGGGTCTGACCTTTAATCACACGCCCAAAATCTTTTATTTCAGGATGGTATCGACGTCCCAGCTCATCCCAGAAAACGCTATATTGAGTTTCTGTATCCATCACTACACCATCAAAATCAAATAAAGCTGCAATGTTTTTTGTTGTATCCATATATTAATTTAGATTGATTTAACGTGGTAAAGGTCTGAATAATTCGCCACATTCTTAACTTTGCATTGCTTAAAAATCATAAAATTGAATATGAACCTTAGAAATGATTTCATTGTTATAATTTAATAATATAAAAAACAAGACATGTTGTTCAATGCAGAAAATATCCTATTAATTGGGTCCGTATTACTTTTTGTAAGTATCGTAGTTAGTAAAACAGGCTATCGCTTCGGCGTTCCTACATTACTGGTGTTTTTATTAGTCGGAATGTTTTTCGGCAGTGACGGACTGGGACTGCAGTTCCACAATGCCGGTGAAGCGCAATTCATTGGCATGGTGGCATTAAGCATTATTCTATTCTCAGGCGGCATGGACACCAAATTTGCAGAAATTCGCCCGGTACTGCCACAGGGAATACTGCTCTCCACTGTGGGGGTATTACTGACTACACTCTTTACCGGTCTTTTTATATATTGGATTTCGGGATTTAAACACGTGAGCATCACCATGTCACTTATTACGGCCATGCTGTTGGCAGCCACTATGTCTTCCACAGATTCAGCCTCCGTTTTCAATATTCTGCGTTCGCAAAGCATGAATTTAAAGCATAATCTGCGTCCTATGCTTGAACTGGAAAGTGGTAGCAATGACCCTATGGCATATATGCTGACAATTGTTTTAATCCAGTTTATAAATTCTTCGGGTATGGGATTTATGGATATTCTGGGCTCATTCTGCATTCAGTTTATAGTAGGTGGAGCTTCGGGATTTTTATTGGGCAAGTTAGCTATTCTCATCTTAAACAAAATAAACCTTAATAACCAGTCCCTCTACCCTATTCTATTATTAAGTTTTATTTTCTTTATTTTCACAGTCACTGATTTATGTAAAGGAAATGGTTATCTGGCTGTTTACATTGCCGGTATCATGGTGGGCAACAACCGCATAACGAACCGGAAAGAGATTTCAACCTTTATGAATGGTATGACATGGTTATTCCAGATTATTATGTTCCTGACATTGGGACTTTTAGTTAATCCTCATGAAATGCTGAATATTGCTGTTCCCGCCCTCCTCATTGGTATATTCATGATTGTTTTTGCACGCCCGCTGAGTGTCCTGATCTGTCTGCTGCCATTTAAGAAAATGAATTTCAGTTCACGGATATTCGTCTCATGGGTAGGCTTGAGAGGAGCAGTACCTATCATATTTGCTACTTATCCCGTGGTAGCCAATATACCGGATTCCAATCAAATATTTAATATCGTATTCTTTATCACTATCTTATCTTTAGTGATTCAGGGAACAACCATTTCATGGATGGCTAAATTACTCCATTTGGCTACTCCTCTCGAAAAGACCGGCAATGACTTCGGGGTAGAAATCCCTGAAGAAATCAATACCGATTTAAGAGATATTATCCTGACTGAAGAAATGCTGGCAAAAGGCAACCGTTTGATGGACATGAACCTGCCTAAAGGAACATTGGTAATGTTGATAAAACGAGGAAACGAGTTTATGATTCCCAATGGTTCACTGCAATTACATGCAGGAGACAAATTACTGATTATTTCAGAGAACAAAGAAGGTACACCTCCCCCTCTCAGTTAAAGAGGGGAGCAGGTCAGAAACCGAACAATAACATGATATTAAGTACTGAAACGATAATAGCAATGGTGTAGAGCACAAAACTACTCCAACGGGAGTTGGCATACTTGCCCATCACTCTTTTTGAAGAAGTAAGCCCTACCTGCAAAAACACTGTGAATGGAAGCTGAATACTTAAAATCATTTGAGAAATAATTAATCCATAAAACGGATTATCAATGAAAAAAATAATCACCAAAGCCACTCCCAACGACAGGAGCACCCCTATACGTGAGTGAATATCCTTAATATGATATGATTCTCCAAAGATACCGGCAAAGATAGAACCTGCCGCCATGCCACTGGTTATGGTAGAAGAAATACCTGCCATCAGTAAAGCCAGTGCAAAAATCAATCCGGCATTATTCCCCAATAACGGATCAAGCAACGACTTTGCTTGTTGTAGCTCCTCCACCTGCGTATTTGTTTTAAAGAAAGTGGCAGCAGCCAACAATATCATCGCACTATTTATCGCCCATCCCACAATCATGGAAAACAATGTATCATAAAACTCATATTTCAAAACTTTACGAATCGAGCCCTCATCCTGCTTGTTATATTCATGGCTCTGTATCACCTCCGAATGCAAGAATAAATTATGGGGCATTACTACTGCACCGAGAACACTCATTATAATTAGCATACTTCCCTGCGGAATACTCGGCACAACCCATGCACGTACTGCCATCGGCCAATCTATATCTACCAAAAAGAGTTCGTATAAAAAAGATAAGCCGATGACGGATACAAATGCAATAATAGCTCGTTCTATCTTCTTATACGAATTGGAGAACAGCATGATAATGACAAAAAGAGTTGTCAGTATAGAACCCCATACAATAGGAATATCCAATAGCATCTGTAACGCAATAGCCCCTCCCAAAATCTCTGCCAGTGAAGTAGATATAGACGCCAAAACAGCACTGCCCAAAACCGGACGTGCTATCCATTTAGGACAATATTGTGTAGCAGCTTCACTCAGACACAAACCGGTAACAATACCCAAATGCGCGACATTATGCTGTAAGACAATCAACATTATCGTAGAAAGTGTGACAACCCATAACAGAGCGTAACCAAACTCCGAACCGGCTGCAAAATTGGACGCCCAGTTCCCCGGATCGATAAATCCGACTGTAACCAATAATCCCGGACCAATATATTTAAAGAAATCAAGACCACCCAAATAGCGTTTATGATCTTTCCGTTTTAGTTCATCTATAAAATTAGACATGCTTTACTTTTTTTGCTTGCACAAACATACGAATAAAAAACAAATAAACACTTGCTTTGTTTACATATATATTCTATTTTCGCTCTAAAATACCCAATAATAATGAAAAAGGAAATCTTACTATCCGCATTGCTCATAGCTACATTGGCTGCCTGTACAGGCAAAGGACCTGCCCGCAAATTTAAAGAAACGGCTGAAAGGCTGAATCAAACCTACCCCATCCGCTTGAATGAAACCATCACCATTGATAGTACTCATTATAATGAAAAAGACAACACTGTGAGTTACTATTATACCGTGACAGGAGAACTGGATGACCCTCAATTCATGGATAACAATTATGCCACTTACAAGAAAGCCTTACAAGAAGCTATTGACAACTCGGTAGAGATGGAAGAGTATCGAAAATTTGGAAGTAAAATCAAATATATTTATTACTCGGGAAGCAATAAGAAAAAACTGGCGGAATTCGTTTTCTAAATGGTTCCGGCACCACCACCCCACACGTACTAACGCATGAGCTCACACATATATATGTGTGAGCTCACACGAACGTATGTATAAGCCTACACGTTAGTACGTGCAAATCCATGCGTACTAACGCGTTATTCTTCTTCTGGTTTTGTAAAGCGAAACAGGGTCGGATCTACCGGACGAATCAATACATTCTGTCCTTTTTGAAACTTCGCTTTCAGTTTGGCAACCGTTTTTTCCAATTTCGATTTATTAGTATCAAAATATACAAAACAAGTGCGGTTCACCAGCCCTTCCTGACCTTCCAAATAATTCTTTAGTTGATAACTATAATGAGAACGTTGCGGCAACAATTTATTATTATCCAGTTTTACACTATCCAACAACTGGATATCTGTAAAATAAATCAATGAATCTGTAAACGAAGCAGACACGCCTACTATATATACAGCTTTGGTTTTATTTCCTTTTAAAGAAAATGCCGAACATAAAATCAGCACGACAAATAAAGAGCAGAAAATCTTGATGAATCTCATAATTTGTTTTTTATTATTTTATTAGGGACAAAAGTAGTTATTTACCGCTAAATATGAAAAGGTAATAGATAAATTAACATTATTCCTCTATAAACGAACAAAAGCACAAGATGAAAGAGCAAACTTTCAACTCATGCTTTGTTTTCTTTTTGTTTTGGAAACCGAATTTGGTCTTATCCCAAATAGGCCTTGAGCAGCTTGCTACGTGAATTTGCTCTTAATCTTCTAATGGCTTTCTCTTTAATCTGACGTACGCGCTCACGAGTGAGTCCGAATTTATCGCCGATTTCTTCCAACGTCATTTCCTGCGTGTTAATACCGAAAAACATCTGGATAATATCCTTTTCTCTTTCAGTTAACGTAGAGAGCGCTCTATCGATTTCCTTCGAAAGTGACTCATTAACCAAAGAACGGTCTGCCATAGGAGAGTCGTCGTTTACCAACACATCCAACAAGCTGTTATCTTCCCCTTCCACAAAAGGAGCGTCTACAGAAATGTGGCGGCCTGAAACTTTCAACGTATCCGAAATCTTGTCTACCGGAATTTCCAATTCATCGGCTAATTCTTCCGGAGAAGGACGACGCTCGTTTTCCTGTTCGAACTTAGAGAAAGCTTTGCTGATTTTATTCAGCGAACCTACCTGGTTCAACGGCAAACGGACGATACGTGACTGTTCTGCCAATGCTTGAAGGATAGACTGACGAATCCACCATACAGCGTAACTGATAAATTTAAAGCCTCGAGTTTCATCAAACTTCTCGGCTGCCTTAATCAGTCCCAGGTTTCCCTCATTAATCAAGTCAGGAAGACTTAATCCCTGATTTTGATACTGCTTGGCAACAGATACAACAAAGCGCAAGTTTGCACGTGTTAGTTTTTCCAATGCCACCCGGTCGCCTTTACGGATACGTTGAGCGAGCTCTACCTCTTCTTCTACAGTAATCAAGTCTTCGCGGCCAATTTCCTGTAGATACTTATCAAGAGATGCGCTCTCTCGGTTAGTGATACTTTTAGTAATCTTTAATTGTCTCATTCTCTATAAAACAAATTTGGGATGCAAATTTACAATATTAAAATGGAATAACATCCATTTTGTTTGAAATATTTTTGCCAATAAATCAAAAAAGGACTTATATCGAGCTAGTTCCTAAAATTATTGGATTATTCCAAAACATATAGTCCTAATTATTTTTATTAAGGACGCTTCTTTTAAATATAACAGGATGCACGACTAGTATAATACAGCCGTGCATCCACCAAACACACACCTATTGAAAAAATCTTATTACCTTATGTATTTTTATCTTTTATGAATCATTCCTGAGTCAAGTCCACGGCATAATTGGCACGTTTACCCGATGGGAACATACCGCTTAAGAACAATACCTGATCAGGTGACAAAGTTGCGGCCTTCAACACATCTTCCAAATCATTAACCGTTCTAATCACCTGTCCGTTGGCTTTCAGAATAATGAACCCTTTGCGAACACCGGCAGCTTTCATCTTACCTTCCGTTACTCCTGTTACTTCAACACCCAAACCAAGATTGAGTTGCTTCTTCAGTTCTTGAGGAACTTCGCGGAATGCAGCACCCAATATTTCCATGCCTGCATTCTTAACAACTTTTGTAGTACCTTGTTCGTTCTTTAAGGTCAGTTCAATATCCTTTTCCTTCTTGTCACGTAAAACTTTTACCGTAACCTTGTCACCCGGACGATGCTTAGCCAATCCCTCCTGCAGCTCTGCAAAGTTCTTCACTCTCTTGCCATCTATTCCGATGATGACGTCATTTTCCTGCAATTTACCTGCAGCAGAACCGCCTTCAATAATTTCACGAACCCATACACCATCTACTGCGCCCAAGTCTTTTATTTGTTTCTTCATCGCCTCATCCATCAACTGCTGTTCATCATTAATCGGTGTACCTTTGATACCTAAAATAGCACGCTGTACGGTTCCATATTCTTTTAAATCTGCCACAACCTTCTTCATAATGCTGGCAGGAATAGCAAATCCATATCCCGAATAAGCTCCTGTCGGTGAATACAATACTGAGTTAATACCAACCAATTCACCTCTTGCATTAACCAATGCACCACCACTATTACCTTGATTGATGGCGGCATCTGTTTGAATGAATGATTCTACACCTTGATTGTATACACCCAATGTACGAGCCTTTGCACTAACAATACCGGCAGTAACGGTAGATGTCATATTAAACGGATTACCTACCGCCAGTACCCACTCTCCTACCTTCAATGCATCCGAATCACCTACGGGAACTGTAGGAAGATCATCTGCTTCAATTTTAACTAAAGCTAAATCCGTGCTGGGGTCTGCACCTATCACACGTCCCTTAAATTCACGTCCGTCATTCAGTTTGACACTAATTACATCTGCATTATCAATCACATGGTTATTAGTAACAATATAGCCATCTCTGGAGATTATCACTCCCGAACCGAATCCAACTCTTTCCGGGGTATGCACCTGACGTTGTTGACCGCCTCCTCTGCCGTTTCCAAAAATATCACCGAAGAATTCAGAGAATGGATCACGAACCGTTACCGTCTGAGTTTTAGACTCCTGAGTAGACTTTATATGAACAACTGCATGTACAGAATTCTCGGCTGCCTGAGTCAGATCGACCGGTTGCATATTAACCGCATCCAAAGCAGCCAATCTTGTATTTTGACTTTGTTGGAACACATCATTAAAAGCCAGACTTTTATTCTGTTCAGGCTTCAACATAGTATAAGTCGTTACTCCCGCTACACCTGCGCTAACAGCTACAATCGCCGTTGCCCCTAGTACCATTTTAGTTGCTTGTTTCATAACTTAATATCTATTAGTTTGTTAATTTCATTTTTTAGTTTAACTTTTATACCGCTAAAGTAATGACAAAATATGTACGGTTGTATGCATTGTCAGATAAATTTTCCCTCTTTTAACAGAGGCATACAGGCACTTAACAGGGGTTAACCGCAATATCTGCCAAATTTGCATTCGTTATCAATAGCTGACAACAGACCTGTCAGAGGTACTAATTCAACATTTCACATTCATTTCGATACTTTTTCTCATCCTTTTGCAGCTTTTCGAGCTAAAAGCATTATCTTTGTCTTCTCAAAGCAGTCGGTCGGTCTGTCGCTGATGCCGCAAGGCAGAAGAGGAAAGTCCGGGCAACACAGAGCATCCTACTTCCTAACAGAAAGCTATCTGCGAAGGTAGAGTAATGCAGAAGAAAAAAACCGCCTTGTTCTTTCGAGAATAAGGTAAGGGTGAGAAGGCGGGGTAAGAGCCCACCAGCCGCATGGTGACATGTCGGGCTGTGTATCTTAGGAGTTGTAAGGTCATGTAAACCGGCATTATGAGGGTTGCTCGCCCCACGTCGGAGGGTAGACCGCTAGAGCCTGTTGGTGACAACAGGCGTAGATAAATGACAGACGCCTTACCGCTAGATAAGGAACAGAACCCGGCTTACAGACCGACTGCTTTTTTTATATAAAGAGCCTAAATGAGTACCATGAACAAGGAAAAGCTGAAAGGCCTGCAATCGTTTCTCAAAGATGATATATGGCGAGTGACGGAAGACGAGGTTAGTAAATCCCGTGGAATATTTTATAATGCAATAAAGATAGCAACCCTCTCCATCCGTGAGTTTACCCAAGGACGTATTATTAATAAAGCTTCGGCACTGACATACAGCACGCTGCTTTCCAGTATTCCTATATTAGCCATCTTATTTGCCATTGCGCGTGGTTTTGGCTTCTCCAATTTATTGGAGACTCAGTTTCGCAGCGGACTGGAAGGACAGAGTGCGGCCGCAGAAACAGTTCTCGGATTGATTGACTCTTATCTGATTCATGCCAAAAGCGGTATATTTATCGGTATCGGTTTAATCATGCTGTTTTGGACTATTCTCAGCCTGACATATAACATAGAACGTACTTTCAATTACATTTGGCAGGTGAAGAAACCACGCACTCTTTACCGTAAAATGACAGATTACTTTTCCATCCTTTTACTTCTTCCGCTATTAATCGTATTGTCAAGCGGTATATCCATCTTCATGACAACGATGCTGAAGAACATGGAAGATTTCGTATTGCTGGCACCGCTAATGAAATTTATGGTCAGACTTATCCCTTTCATACTCACATGGGGTATGTTTACAGGACTGTATGTGTTTATGCCCAACACAAAGGTAAAAATCAAATACGCTATCATACCCGGTATCATAGCCGGTACTGCGTTCCAAGCATTCCAATATCTATATATCGGAAGTCAGATATGGGTTTCACGTTACAATGCCATTTATGGTAGTTTTGCCGCCATCCCAATGTTCTTGCTGTGGACACAAATATCGTGGAGCATCTGTTTGTATGGTGCGGAACTGTGCTATGTAGCCCAAAATTTGAAAAATTACAGTTTCAGTAAAGAGACAGCTCATATCAGTCGTCGGTATCATGACTTTCTTTGCATCCTTATCATGTCGCTCATCTGTAAACGCTTCGAAACGGAAGAACCTCCTTATACCGCCGTCACATTGAGTGATGAACATAAGATTCCCATCCGGCTAACCAAAAACATATTATATGAACTGCAAGATATGCACATGATTTATGAAACTCCTGTAGATGATGACGATGAATCCTTTGCATATCTCCCATCTGTGGATATAAACCGGATGAATGTGGCAATGCTCCTGAACAGACTGGATGTAGCCGGTTCAGAAGCATTCAAGATTGACCGTGAGCGATACAGTGCTCCGTGGGAAGCACTGATGCGAGCTCGCGAAGAATATTATCAAAGCACCAGCAAGATACTGTTGAAAGACCTTTAGTTATTGAATTGCATCATACGGCTCAAATATTTGCCGATGATATCGAATTCTATATTCACAATGCTTCCCGACTGGAAAGTGTGGAAATTGGTATGTTCGTAAGTATAAGGAATAATAGCAACCTGAAAAGTATCATCTGTCGGATTGCACACAGTCAGACTAACACCATTCACGGTAACCGAACCTTTATCAACCGTCATATAACCACGCTTTGCCATCTCCTTGTCAAACTTATACTTAAAGGTATAATAACGGCTACCATCCACGTCCTGGATACTGATACATTCCGCAGTCTGATCTACATGCCCCTGCACGATGTGTCCGTCCAAACGTCCGTTCATCATCATACTACGCTCCACGTTCACTTTATCCCCTACCTTCAACAATCCAAGGTTGGAACGCTCCAATGTTTCTTCAATGGCAGTTACTGTATATGTACCATCCTGAATGCTTACCACTGTCAGACAAACACCATTGTGAGCAATACTCTGATCTATCTTCAGTTCGTCTACAAACGAACATTTCAATGTAAGGTGCAGGTTAGTTTGTTCTTTTTCCAAACGCACTACTTCTGCATATTCTTCTACAATTCCTGAGAACATAATTCATTAATTTAATAGTTAAAGTGCAAAGATAAAGAGAAAAAGCCGTCTTAAATAAAAGATTTATGTATTTTTGCACAAATTACTTTGCAAACATTACTAATACTAACAAATATGGATAGCACAAGAATCGTTGGCGAAAAGATTAAATCGCTGCGTGAAACAAAAGAAATCAGTGTAGCAGAATTAGCAGAACGTTCAGGACTTGCCGAAGAGCAAATCAACCGCATAGAAAATAATGTAGACCTTCCTTCACTGGCTCCTCTTATCAAAATAGCACGTGCATTGGGAGTACGCCTGGGCACTTTTCTGGATGACCAAGAAGAGCAGGGAGCAGTCGTTTGTCGCAAAGAGAGTGCCGAAGATACAATCAGCTTTTCAAATAATGCAATGGACTTACGCACTCACATGCGCTACCATTCTCTGTCAAAATCGAAAGCCGACCGCCATATGGAACCTTTCATTGTTGATGTAGCTTCGAATGACAATGTTGAGTTTACCCTTTCGTCGCACGAAGGAGAAGAGTTCATTTATGTAATGGAAGGTGTCATTGAAGTGTGTCACGGCAAAAAATGCTATGTGATAGAAGCCGGAGACAGTATTTATTATGACTCTATTGTCCCCCATCATGTGCACGGACTTTGCGGACAGGCAGCCAAGATATTGGCGGTAATCTATACACCCATCTAAATCGGATTTTGACATGGAATTATATACCCGAACCCTCGGAGACTGGCTCGAACATTGGGCCGAAGCCACTCCCGATAAAGAATATATCGTCTATTCAGATCGTAACCTGCGTTTTACCTGGAGGCAATTCAATGAGCGTGTTGATAATATGGCAAAAGGATTGCTTGCCATCGGCGTCAAACGAAATACTCATGTAGGAATTTGGGCAGGCAATGTACCCGACTGGCTCACTTTCCTGTATGCTTGCGCCAAAATCGGTGCTGTAGCTGTAACCGTAAACACCAACTACAAGCAAGCCGAGCTGGAATATCTTTGTCAGAATTCAGATATGCATACGTTATGTATCGTCAACGGTGATCGTGGCTCGGATGACTACGTCAACATGGTTTATGCCATGCTGCCCGAACTGAAAAGTTCACAACGCGGGTATCTGAAAAGCAAGCGTTTTCCTTGCATGAAGAATGTCATCTACATCGGTCAGGAAAAATACAGAGGAATGTATAACACTTCTGAAATCCTCCTATTGGGAAGTAATGTAGAGGATGACGAACTCACTGAAGCCAAGAAACAAGTGGACTGCCACGACACGGTGAATATGCAGTACACTTCCGGCACGACAGGATTCCCAAAGGGAGTCATGCTTACACATTATAATATAAGCAACAATGGCTTCCTCACCGGAGAACACATGAAATTCACTTCTGATGACAAGTTGTGTGTTTGTGTCCCTCTTTTCCATTGTTTCGGCGTAGTACTTGCCACCATGAACTGTCTGACACATGGATGTACACAAGTAATGGTCGAACGCTTTGACCCGTTATTGGTACTTGCGTCTATTCATAAAGAACGATGTACAGCCCTTTACGGAGTTCCGACAATGTTCATTGCCGAGCTGAACCATCCGATGTTCGATATGTTTGATTTGTCAAGCCTTCGCACAGGTATCATGGCCGGATCTCTCTGCCCGGTGGAACTGATGAAGAAAGTGGAAGAAAAGATGTTTATGAAAGTGACCAGCGTATACGGACTGACAGAAGCAGCTCCCGGCATGACAGCCACTCGTTTGGACGACCCATTCGATGTGCGTTGCAACACAGTAGGACGCGATTTTGAGTTTACAGAAGTCCGGGTAATCGACCCCGAAACCGGCGAAGAATGTCCGATAGGCGTACAAGGAGAAATGTGCAACCGAGGATACAATACCATGAAAGGCTATTATAAGAACCCGGAAGCCACTGCCGAAGTGATAGACCGGAACGGCTTCCTGCATTCGGGAGATTTGGGAGTCAAAGATAAAGATGGAAATTACCGAATCACAGGGCGTATCAAAGATATGATTATCCGTGGTGGAGAGAATATATATCCACGTGAAATTGAGGAATTTCTCTATCAGATGGAAGGAATCAAAGATGTACAAGTAGCCGGTATTCCTTCTAAAAAATACGGTGAGGCAGTAGGCGCCTTCATTATCCTGCACAAAGGAATAGAAATGAATGAATTTGACGTTCGTGAATTCTGCACAGGCAAAATTGCACGATACAAAATACCCAAATATATCTTCTTTGTAGATGAATTTCCAATGACCGGCAGCGGAAAGATTCAGAAATTCAAGTTAAAAGATATAGGACTGGAGTTATGCCAAAAGCATGGAATAGAAATTATTTAATATATATTCATGGGGTCAAAACAGGGATAATGCTGTCGTTTAATCCGTAGGGGCGAGATTCGCTCGCCCGAAAACAGTTTACTTTGCGTCTTCGGGCAGGCAAACCCTGTCCCTACAGCTGACGATGGGATAGGTCGGTTTAATTTTGACACACTTCCATGTTTTTCTTGTTACAATATCCAGCAACAAGCATCAGTTATCACCCTTTTACCATTTTCCGCCGATACTTCTATGTTGTTCTCCCCTTTTTTCAGCCGAATATCTTTAAAGATACACACTTTTACACCATCCGGCTGCATTTTTTTTATTATTTGTCCGTTTACCTTCAGAGTTACTTCTGCACAATTAGAAAATATCTGTACCTCTGTCACTGGTTTTACGCGGTTCACGCTACGGCGACCGGCAATATAAACCATCGGTTCAGGATTCCAGTTTGCTTTATAAAAATAAAATGCATCCTTTTTAACTTTACGGTCGTGCGTCACCAATCCTTTATCATTGATACCCGGACGATCCCCTTCTGTACGATGAGCTGCTCCGAAATCAAACATATTCCAAACAAAACTGCCCCAAACGTATGGACGTTCACTAATAATCTTCCAATTCTGAATATGATATTCCGTCTGCCAGTTTTCCGGATGCCACCAACTTCCCGGGCTGGTTTGTACCAATGAGTCCTGCTGATGATAAATACTTGCTCCTGCCCCATACTCACTGATAGCAATCTTTATTTCAGGGTGTGCCTGATGTGTCTTGTCCAGCCATGAAGCCAATGTCGCCGGAGTTGCTCCATACCAACCGTCATATCTGTTCCACGCAATATTATCTGTTATGAAATTAATGGCACCGCCTTGGTTACTGGCTGATGTGGTGGGACGTGTAGGATCTTCCTGATGTGCCAGCACATTCAGTTCTTTAATGTACTCCAACGGATTATCTCCATTTTCTTTCAGTTCATTAAATAACCCCCAAAAACATATACTCGGATGATTAAAATGTTGACGGATCATCTCCTTCAACTGCTCCTTACCATTTTCACGAAAAGAAGGCTGGTCGACAAAACCTTTATCAGCATAACCTCCGGGACCGACAAACGGTATCTCTGCCCAAGTCACAATTCCATTCCTATCCATTAAATCATACATATAAGTAGCTTGTGGATAATGAGCCAGACGAATGGCATTTACCCCCATTTCAAGCATCAATCGAGTATCTTCTTCATGATGCATCGGACGAAGTGCATTTCCCACCTCTGCCCACTCCTGATGACGACACACCCCATGCAAAGGCAAATGTTTTCCATTAAGAAAGAAACCCCGATCGGCATCTGTCGCATAATAACGAAGTCCCAACGGCTGTTCCACTTTGTCTATCTCTTTTCCATCCTTCACCAGGGTTATCACTGTCTGATACATAAAAGGATCTTCCCTGCCATTCCATAAACGAGGATTCAGCAAGGTAAAACTCATTTCTTCGGGTTGTACGCTGGTATGAGGTGCAACAGTCACCTTTTTATCCGCCTGATAAACCACTTTATCTCCTTCTTTTACTTGGAGCCTAAGAGTTGCCTGCCGGGGATGTTCCGTTCCGTTCGACAGGTTAATACGAGCCAAAACAGCGGCTTGTTTCTCACCCACATGCTGCTGAAAAAGATATACTCCCGGAGAAGCATAATCCAAAGGAGAGATACAAATATCTTCCGTAACAAGTAAATGCACATCCCTATAAATCCCCCCATAGAAATTAAAGTCACCTACCAAAGGCATGACATCAAGCTGTTCACCATTATTCACACGAACCAGCACGGTATTATCTTTCCCATAATTCACCTTATCGGTGATTTCAAAAATAAATGCCCCATAGCCACCCCGATGCTCTCCTATCTGTTTGCCGTTGATGAAAACATTGCTTACACAGTTTGCTCCTTCAAAACGGAGAAACAGTCGTTTGCCTTTCCACTCGGAACGGATAAATAGTTTCTTGTCATAATTACCGATTCCTCGTTTATAGTCGGGTTTGCCACTCAAAGCATCTTGTGCATTCCAAGTATGAGGCAAATCTACCCGGCGACTTGAATTCTTATCCACTTGATGGGAGAATCGGAAGTTCCAATCCTGATTGATGAGTATATTTTCTCTTTGCGCAAGAGTCTGCATACTTACTGCCATGGCAAATAATGCAGAGAAAGTCAGTCGAAGGTGTTTCATGTTCTTACCTTTTAATATCCATGTAATCTAAATTCAACAATACCATTACCTCTACAAAGGCTTTGTTATACAAAGATAGAATAGTATCACTACCGCCAACTATAACTTTTGTCGGTTTTATCTCATAAATTTGTCCAAATAAGGGGCTCAGCGGAAATATCTGGTTGGTAAGTTTTAAAATTAGCTATCTTTGCTTACC